>VTLG01012996.1_pt1 | contig 30116 bp, 43 predicted proteins | sample 4694571 | NCBI WGS metagenome assembly VTLG01 (sample SAMN12604809, study PRJNA352737) | marine metagenome | biome: ENVO:00000447; feature: ENVO:00000209|ENVO:00000569|ENVO:01000036; material: ENVO:00002151; isolation source: viral sequences binned using virsorter ...
ACGAACGAGGCGCTCGACTGGCGCACAAAGGGGCCACTCAAAAACACGATGGGGTCACGGGCGCGAAAGCTCAGGTTCAAGAAACGGTTCGCTGAGTTACTGGGTGACCGGTTCACGGTGCTTTTGGAATCTATCGGCAAGCCGTCCGAGCATCTCCACTCACAGGTCAAGAAAAGTCAGAGGTATCCATGATCAAGAAGACCAAGGGCGGATACAAAGTGGTGAGCAAGGCAGGGAAGAATCTGTCTAAGCCTGGACTGAGCAAGGGCGCGGCCAAAAAGAGATTGGCCCAAGTCGAACATTTCAAGCGTAAGGGGTGATGAATCCGTTCAGGTTTTTGCGGCTCTACGGCAGCGTGAGTCGCGTGCTGGCACTGCTCCAGTCAGCGTCAGCGTCATACGAAGAGGGAGGCGCTATGAGTCGCAGTCTTTTTGCTACGAAGACGTTTTGGCTAAATTTCTTAACCGCTGCCGTGGAGGTAACAGGAGCCCTGTCGAGTGTGATCCCGCCTGGGGCGCTCACGCTGGTGCTAGCGAGCCTGAATGTCGCCATTCGGATCATCACTCACGGCCCAGTGCATGTACTCACGCAAGCGGGTGACGACGACGACGCGTAACGAGTCATAACAGGAGGAGTACCGATGCCCAAGGTAACCACCCCGAAGGGGGCCAAGAAGACCTTCAGGTCTGTCTCAGCCGCGAAGACGTATGCGAAGAAGGCCGGGGGAAAAGTCTCTCGGGTGAAGGGCAAGTCTTACACCAAGTGACCCTCGGGTCTCTGGTGTTTGAGGTGTCCAAGTGTGCGAGCAGACCGAGCAATAAAACGACCACTGGTCGCCGGTCAGGATGACATCGATGCTGCGGTCCTCTCCGCATTTGGGGCAGTCAGCGAGTGGGGGTGCGCCTCCGCTCATGCGTCCCCCTCTGGGGTGTAGCGATACTCGCTGACTCGCGCCCCGTCTACCGGTCTGATTCTATTTTCGATCTGCATTCCGAGCTGCACGCGACACTCGGACACTCTGGTGCGCCACGCGTAGACGCCTCCGACGCCGGCCAGGGCGAGGCCGTTGATCCACCGCCGTGGGCGTGCCGTGAAGTAGGCCGCAACACGGGCGCGGTAGTTGGGCTTTTTGTTGTCCATTCAGACCTCCTTGACTGCGATTCCATACTGGGCTTCGACCCAGCGTTTTTTTAACCGATAGACCTGCGTCTTCACTCCCTTCGCGTCTTCAAGTACAGTCTCCCCGCTCGGGACATCGACATACCGGAAATCTCCGACATATTTGGCAATGGAGACCAGCGATCCATCTGGCGTGGGGGCCGTCAGCGGGTAGGCTGGCTGGAGCTCGATGTCCCTGACCTCCCCAGCGGCTTCGAGCAGGAGCAGTTCGGTGTAGCGTCTGGCTTCACGCTTCGACGCGAACCAATGCCCACCGCACCAGGTGCGGATAGCGTTGTATTTATGTGTCGGCATCGACAATGACGCGCTGGAGGTGCAGTTTCGTCAGGATGCGATCTGAGCAGACGCGGCGACCGTTCAGCAGGTCCGAGAAATAGGCGGGACTAATGCCGATCTTGAGAGCTGCTGATCGTTGCGTCCCGTGGAGTCGGATGAGCCAGCGCAGTCGGGTGCGCGGGTCGATTGTGGTCATGCCGTAGTCTACCACGTTACCGCGCATCAGCGGATGATTGACTCTCTTGCTCGCTTTGGCTTATGATGCTGCCTCACACACACGAAAGGAACTCGACATGGACACATACACGCTCACACTTTCCCTCCCCGGCGACCTCCTCGCCATTATCCGGCGTCTCTCTAAAACCGACGCACGCCTCACCGAGGCGATCACGCAAATGCTCGAAGAGCCCCAACTCCTCGAACTTTTTCTCACTCACCCATCACGCAAAGGAGCTCAGAATGTCACGACGCATTAGCACCGGCAAATACCTCAAAGCCAACCAATTGACCGAAGAAGGCACCGTACATACAATCGTCTCTTGCGAAGAAGAACCCATTCAGAGCCAGACCGGCGCAGACGAAATGAAATGGGTGCTCTATCTGTCCGACGACCTAAAGCCGCTTATCCTGAATAGCACCAACATCAACCGGCTCATCGCGGCATGTGGCACCGACGACGTGGACGAGTGGGCTGGCAAGCAGATTGTGGTGTACAACGATCCATCCATCAGCTATGGAGGCAGTGTAACTGGTGGATGCCGGGTCCGGGCGGTGAAAGCGACGAAGCGTCCGACGAAGCGACAGTCCAAGGCGGCACCAGCAGCGGACAAGGATCTCTCAGACGAAATTCCGTTCTAGGTGCCACCAAGGGGGGGGACCGGCCGCATTCCCAGCACGGCCGGTCCCCCTGTTTTTTTAGGGAGGGAACCCTGTGCCAGCCACAATCCACTTCAATCCAGACACGCATCGCTACTCGCTCGACGGCCGCGTGGTCCTGTCAGTAACACAACGAATCGCTCGGGCTGGACACCTCGGGTCTGCCCCGACGTGGCATACGCCAGAGGCGGCTGAGCGTGGCACGGCGGTGCATCTGGCCTGTGCCAACTGGGACGCCGGGTCGGATCTGTGACCGTCCTTTCTCAGCGGCCCGTGGGGTGGCTATCTGCGGAGTTTCCAGGCGTGGTCTCGTGCGATGTCGCCAACGTGGACCTCAATAGAGCAGCCGTACTACAGCGCCGAGCTCGACCTCGCTGGCACCCCCGACCGGATTGGGACGATGGCCGGGAGAGACGTGGTGCTCGACCTCAAAAGCGGTCCACCCGCGTCCTGGCACGGGATTCAACTTGCTGCCTACGACCTCTTGGTCCCGCTCTCGCATCGTCGCCGTCGCATCGGGTTGTATCTCAATGCCAGTGGCGAGATCGCTCGGATGCAGGACTATCGCGCATTATCTGACTACGTCAACGCACTCACACTGTGTACTCACAAGGAGACCCCATCATGACCAGACTCATTGCACGACCGACTACCAATACCGTGACCGTGGACCTCGACCCGGAACCAGCCCTCGCGGGACAGACCGAGGAACTGGTGGCCCTCGCCGATGCGGTGCGCGTCACGAACGAAACCGAGAGCCTTGAGGCGAGCGTCGTACTCAAGCGGGTGCAGATGCTGCGCCGGTTTGTCAGCGGGGTCTACAAGACCGCGAAGGGGCCGTTGAATGATGCGAAGCGCCGTCTCGACGGCCAGGAGAAAGCCCTACTTGAACCCCTGCGCCGAGCCGAGTCTGACATCATGGCGACGATCTTGGCCTACCGCCATGCCGAGGAAATACGTCGTGAGGAGGCTGCGGCTGTGGCTCTTGCTGCCGTAGTTCATGCTCGTGCTAACGGGGCACCAGCCCCAGCAGCGCCCACACTCCCCGCAGAACCCCCCCCTGAGACACTGGTGCCGGGAATGGTGGCGCGTACCAACTGGACCGGTACCTGTAGCGACCTTAAAAAAGTCGTGCTCTCGGTCGCCGCGCAATTGCTGCTCGACGACCCCTCGCTCACGATGACCACGGTCACGAGGCGCTGGCTCACCAAAACATGCGCCCCCTCGCCCCAGGCGAGTCTGGATATCTTGAGCATCTCGGCACCCCGGCTGAACGCGTTGGCCCGGGCCTTGCGACACGACCTCTCAATCCCGGGCACCGTGGCTGAAGAACGACAACAACTGGTGTCTCGCAAATGACCCGGCGCAGAATGCTCACCGTCTACTACGACCCCGAGGCAGGGGAAGTGATGGAGTGTAAGTTTCACAACGACTGGCTGGCGGCTGGAAGCCTCCTCCGCCTCGACACCCTCACCGATCTGTCGGAGGTGATCGGCAAGGCGAAGGCCATGGAGGCTGCTCTCTGGTCTGCCGAGTGGGAGCAGCAGCGGAAGGGGTCTCGTGACGTTCACTGAAATTTGTGAGCGGTTTGAACGGGTCAAGCGCGTGGGCGATGACCGCGCCACAGCCCGATGCTCCGCACACGAGGACCGGGTGGCGAGCCTGAGCCTCTCGACGGGACACGACGGCAACGTCTTATTGCATTGTCATGCTGGCTGCACCACGGCCGACATCGTGGAGATGGCCGGACTGCGTCTGAGCGATCTCTTTGGCGAGCGTCACCGTGCAGTGCCATTGACGCCTGTCCTCACCTCGCGGTCAGCCAGCAGCCAGACGGTCTACACGTATCGCACCCTGGATGGGTCTGTTGCAGGAGAGGTCGTGCGTGGACCGGGAAAACGCTTCCGGCAGCGGCGTCCAGACGGGGACGGGGGCTGGGCGTGGAAAGCGCCGGTTACGCCGATCCTCTATCAATGGCCAGAGTTGGCCGCGCAGCCAGACAAGCCAGTCTGGGTCGTGGAAGGCGAGAAGGACGCTGATACCCTCGCTGGGCTCGGACTCCGGGCCACGACCAACGCCGCCGGGGCCGGGAAGTGGCGAGCCGCCCATACCTCGGCGCTGTTCGACCTGTCCCCGCCAGCGGTGTATGTCATCCCCGATCACGATGTTCCTGGCCGTCGCCATGCGTCCAGCGTGACCGAGGCGCTGACAACGGCCGGTCTTGCCGCTGCAATTGTGCCGCTCCCTGACAGCCCTGAGCACGGCGATGTCAGCGACTGGCTCGCGGCGGGACACACCATCGAGGAGCTCCATGCGCTGGCCCTGTCGGCGTCGGTTGCGCCAGAGGTGCTGGTGCCTACAGACTTCGCTGATGCGGGACAGACGCTTACACGGCTCTCAGAGGGATGCTACGAGCTACAGTGGCCGGACCTCGGGGTGCGGTTCCAGGCGGACCACGTCCGGCGCGGTCGTGACGGGGATTTGAAGGGCGAACTGACCATCACCACCGAGCTAGCCGGTGCAAGGACGGTCGCTGATGGCGTCCTGGTGTGGACCTCAACCAACTTCTCCAGTCAGCGGGTGCGGAGCGGCCTCGCGAAAGCCTGTCAGGAGCGGTCTGGTGCGAAGCTCGACTGGGTGGGTGCGCTGGAGGATTTTTCCATCCAGGTCGCACGCAGCGAGGCCGCTGGCACGGTCCCGATCCAGCCACTGTCTCACTACGCATTGCCCCCAACGGAAGACGCGCAGGACTGGGTCGTGCATGGTCTCCCGCTGGCACGCGATCTGCCCACGATCATCTACGGACCCGGGGGCAGCGGGAAGTCACTCTTCGCGCTGTCGATCTGCCAGCAACTGGCCGAGCGGGGCATCAAGTGTCTCTATATCGACTGGGAGTTTTCCGGTGCAGAACACCGGAAGCGTCTGGGGCAGCTCGTGGGCGATGCTCCTATCCCCACTGACATGCTGCACTATGTCCGTTGCGCGTCCCCGCTCGTGGTCGAAGTGTCCCGGCTTGCTGCCTACGTGACACGGCACGACGTTAGGTTCTGCGTCTTCGACTCGGTCGCCTACGCGGCGGGGGGACGACCCGAGGAGGCTGAACACGCCACCGCCTACATGCGAGCGGTTCGGCAGATCGGCGTAGGCAGTTTGCACTTGGCCCACGCGGTCAAGAGCGAGGAGCATCAGGAGTCGAGTGGCCCATTCGGCAGTGTGTTCTGGGCGAACTCAGCCAGAAGCTTATGGATGATCAAACGGGCACCGGGCGAGGGCGCGGACGACCGCGTCGTCGAGGTGGCGCTGACGCACAAGAAGAGCAACACGGGCAGGCTCCTGGCTCCGCTCGGGCTGCGGCTGACGTTCGATTCCAGCCGCACCACAATCCAGAACATGGACTTGGCGTCGAGCACGTTGAGCACGTCACTGCCCCTGTGGCAGCGCATGCGTGCCCTGGTCGCCGCACATGCCATGACCGTCGAGGACATCGCGCTGGAACTCGACGCCCAGCCTAAGAGCGTGGCGCGAGCGGTCCAGCGGATGGAGATTTTCCGCCGGGGCGGGGATGGCCGGATCTGGCTATCGAGTCAGCTCAGCGCGGCGTCCGAGCCCCCTGATGAAGATCGCTTTTAGCTTGACTATGCTAGCTAGCTTGCATATAATAGTCATATTCGAACTCGAACTCGAACACAGACAAAGGATAGAGACAGATGGCATTCACTCACACAGACACAGGCGTGACATTGCACTTGGAGAATAACGTGACGGTGTCGCTGCAATGGGGGCCAAATAACTATGCCACGAAACATACGGTTGAAGCTGCTGCATGGCTACGGGACAAGAAGCGAACGTGGGTGACGTTTGACGGTTTTTCCGACGATGGCGCTGTAGTGGGCTGGTTGGATGCCGATGATGTTGCACGGTTTATAGATGCGGCATCTAACCACTAGTACACACTCGAACTCGAACACAAACAGGAGGACACACACCATGAAGATTAAAGTGAGCGACGATAATGCGGCCAAAATCCAAGCGGTCCTGGACGCCGTCAACGGCCGCTCTAACGAGCATACCTACCGTGTCTACGGGGACATTGCCGCCCTGGCCGTCGCGGCCGACACGCGCCGCGCCGATCTCCGCCTGAGTAAGCGTGAAGCCAAGGGGATACAGGTGGTCTCGGTTTCTGGAGATGCCGTGCCCTCATCCTATAAGTGGCGTCGAAACGCCACCCGCGTGGAACTCACCTACTGCGCCACGGGCTGGTGCCTCACTGACCTCGCCAGCACGACCATCTACGCAGATGGCGGCGGCAGTTGCACGAGCCTCACCCCGGACCTCGCCGCCCTGGCGGTCGCCAAGTTCCAGTCTGCACACTACACCGTACGGACCCCCTAACGCACACACACTCAGGAGGCACACACCATGGACCGTATTACCAAACACGACCTGGCACGACGCGTCGAGCTGCTAAACCGCTATTTTGGCGAGGACGCCTATGACCTCTCCTGGGCCAACGGCGGCGTGCGGATCTACGACGCTGACGCGGGCAATGACGTGGGACCGCGTGGCACCAAGCGCGAAATTTATGACGTACTGGGGGGCATGTGCCATGTGGCGTCGCGGAGGCTAGGCACATGACAGCGGACTTTTTGGTCGCGTACGATGGGAGCCTCTCCCTCGTGACCCCGGTCACTCCGGCGGCTCGCGAGTGGGTGGAGCACCATGTGCCAGAGGATGCCTCGTGGTTTGGGCCGTCCCTGGCCGTGGAGTGGCGCTATGTGGACTCCCTGCTGGAGGGAATTGAGGATGACGGGCTGACTATTAGGGAGGAGGCCTAAATGATTTTTTACCGCGTGCATTATGTAGGGCCAACCGGATCGGTGCGGGGGTACGACTGGTTCACTTCCAAGCGGAGCGCACAACAGGCGATCAGATGGTGGATTCGTGAGAGCCATGAGGATCATGAATACAATGCGAGATTTCCGAAGGACTACCAGAGAACAGCAGACCTAGCGGCCATCACCATCACCCCCACTAAGGCAGGGATCTTGGACGCTCTCAACAACTACGCCTACTGCGATGAGGTCGAAGAATCGTGACAACACCGACAACTGACGAGCATGGGCTGCTGCCCTGCCAGCTCTGCGAGGACGGGGTCTGCGAACCCTGCCCCCCGTCCTCGCTGCTTGTGTGTGCCGCCTGTGGCGCGACCTTCGACACGATCACCTGTCGCTGGGGGGCGAGCGGCGACCCTGACCCCGAGGAGTCCGCATGATGGGGCTGCTCGGGATGCTGGTGATCGGATGGATCGTGGGCTATTCCTGTGCCACCCGCCGAGACCCGGAGGCCATTGCACGGTTTGTCCACTATGAGGAGAAGGCCCAGGAGCGGCACCGGGTCTACCGCCAGATTGCCGGGGAATGGCCGTCCCGTCAGACAGGGAGGCGGCGGCAATGACCGTGGGCTCGCTGTTTAGCGGCATCGGCGGTCTGGACCTGGGTCTGGAACGGGCGGGGCATACCGTGCAGTGGCAAATTGAAGCCGATGCCTACTGCCGCCGTGTCCTTGCCCAGCACTGGCCGCATGTCCCCTGCCACCACGATATCAAGACCGTCACCGCCGGGGATCTGACGCCTGTGGATCTGCTCTGCGGGGGCTTCCCGTGTCAGCCCGTGAGCCACGCGGGACTACAGAAAGGCACTACAGATGACCGATGGCTCTGGCCGGAATTTTATCGACTCATTAATGCATTACGACCGCGCTACGTCCTCTTGGAAAACGTCCCAGGCTTGCTTACCGCTAATGGAGGATCAGCCTTTCGCGGTATCCTTGCCGACCTTGCCACCAGCGGGTTCGATGCGGAATGGGACAGTCTTCCAGCATCCGCCGTTGGTGCCCCGCACCTCAGGTACCGGATCTTTCTCATCGCCTACCTCCACGGGACATCAGGCACCGCTCCCCACGCCGACCGCGACGGTGTACGGGAGCAGCGGGAACGGCACGGGCAACAATACCCAGAGCCGGGGGCGTCCGAGTCTGGAGACGTTCGCCAAGCAGTGGCCGACGCCCAAGAGTTCGATCAGCGGACCAGACTATGCCCGAGTGAACCGACCGCGCAGCGGCGGGGACGATCTTGCGACAGCAGCGGCACGCTGGCCGACGCCGACCACCAGCGATGCGTCGGGGGGCGGCAACCGGAACAGCACGACCAGCAAGGCCCACGCTGGCGTGAGCCTGACGGACGCCTGTCTGACGGGCGATTCTTCGACGCCCCGATCAGTGGTGACTGGGCAGTTGAACCCGCAGTGGGTCGAGTGGCTCATGGGGTTCCCCACCGGGTGGACCGTCTAAAAGCCCTCGGAAACGCGGTCGTCCCCCAGGTCGCGGAGTGGCTCGGCCGCAGATTACAGGAGTGTCTTGATGAGCAATGAGATTCAACTACCCAATACCGACGGCTTCTGGCCGGCGATGGAGTGGTCCGACGACGACTGGGCTGATGTGCTACCCCCGGACCTGGCACAGCGGGTGCGTGCCTATGCCGAGGATCAGGGGATCGAGGTCCGCGAGGCCGTGATGGTGCTCCTCGCCACCGGACTCGACCAACGCGACCGGCGCCAGGCGGGTGGCCGCAAACGCTGGGCCGGGGTCACCCCCCGTGACCGACGGGCCCATGCCACCCGAGCCGCCCAGGCCCGATGGGGGACGCCCGATGCCTAACGCCCCCGCGACAGCGGCCCTCTATCAATCGACCAACCATGACTGGGAAACCCCAGACTGGCTCTTTAACGCTTATCACCGGGTCTATCAACTCGACCTCGATGTGTGTGCCACTGCCGAGACCGCGAAATGTGACCGCTGGTATGGCCCGGATCAGGATGCGCTGATGCAGCCGTGGAACGGACGCATCTGGTGTAACCCGCCGTATGGCCGGCAGGTTGAGGCCTGGATTGCGAGAGCCATCTGGGCCGTCCAGTCTGTCCAGACCGCCCCCGTGGCTGTCCTGCTGCTGCCCAGCCGCACCGACACGCGGTGGTTTCATCGCCAACTGTATCAGGCTCCCGGCGTGCAGCTCGACTTTCTCCCCGGACGCGTGCAGTTCGTGGGCGCGGCGTCCAGTGCGCCGTTTCCGTCGCTCGTGGCCATTATTACCCCTATCCCCAGCCGGACACCCGCGTCGTCTGAGGGGCTCTCGTAACCATGCCCTGGCCCCCCGCCCTGCCACCGCCGGATGCCCCAGTCCCGCCGCGCTTCTGTGGCTCCTGTGGTCTGCCCATCGGGGCGTATCTAGGGTGCCTCTGCACGCGGATTCTGGTGCGCGTGCGTATCCCAGTGGAGCCTCCTGATGCGTGAGTATGTCTCCACCAAAGTCCGCGATGGGCTGCTGAAAGGGCGGAAGGCGGCGAGCTCCGACAGCCACACACGGGCGGCAACCCTGCTCGGGGCTGAGGCCCACGACAAGGGCCAGCCCCGCTGGAGTAATCCCTTGGTCGGAGACCGAGCTCGTGCCTGGACCCGAGGGTGGAACACCGCCCATCTGGCCGCGTACCCGCCTGGGTGTCCAGGATGCCGGCTGTGTGTGGTTGGGACCGCCCCAGCGGACGCGTCATGAGAGGCTGGCGACAAGACTGGCGACAAGCGGCGACACGGGGTGATCTTGTCGCCTCCGAGGACACAAACATCAATGATTCCGGGGGTTTACTGCTGGCGACACGGGTTGGCGACAATTTGTCGCCGTCGCTGTTTGACTGCTCCACTCGTCAGCGCAACTCCCCTGTTTGTCACGAGTTACAGCCGGCGACAAGCTGGCGACCGATTGGCGACAAGACCCCCCCTCTCTCTATAGAGAGGGGCTCGTAGACAGAAATCGCCGCCATGCCCACGACTAAGACTCACACGGTCCCCCTTTTCGGCCGCGCTGTCCCCGTGCCAGCCCTGACCCTCCTGCTCCGCCTCGAAGACGAGGGCTACGACCTGCGCGTCGATGCCACCACCCGCGAGCTCTGCATCACGCCCACGGTCCCTGCCACGCTCCGCCCGGACATCACGCGCTACAAGCCGTATCTGGTGCTGATGGTCGAGCAGGTGCTGCTGCTCCTTGAGCGCGAGCGTGCTGCCACTCAGGACGATGACTGGGGACTCGTCTAGCCACGTACTATGCGCTGGGCAGGGGTGAGGCTAGGAGCAGGGATATCGTGGCTGAGAGGGCGTGCTATGGGGGTGAGAGGGCGAATCCTCGCCCACAACTTGATTGTTGGCCGGCCCCCGGGCCGGTTCGCCAGGTTCGGTCAATTGCCCTAAACCGGGATACCGTCAACCTATTGACGCTTTTAGCTCGTATCGTCAATTGATTGACGCTTTCAGGCCTAAAACAGGCCCACAAGTTAACATAACCCCCATTATTAGACGCACTGCGCCTGTAACTCGCACTGGCTCAAGGGATTAGCCTTCGAGCCTTTACGCAGCAAGCAGTGACCCCCAGGCCATGAGTGGCCCATGCTTGCGGTGTAGGTGTGCTGAGTAGCGACCATCGCCACCCGTAAGTCATTGACCTGTAAGGAGTTAGGTTAATTGACCTAATAGGGCAAATGACCTAAAATCCAAATTTTTTTTCCAGTGAAATTTTTTTGGATCGAAAAGGACTTTGGGATTTCAATAGGCGCTTAGCACCCACTTGTCCCCAAGGCCACCCGTGAGCGCAGGCGGTGCTTACTAGATTGCATGCCTATGCAAGCGCAAAACAGGCGCGAAACGTGATACCGTTCCCCTATGGGGACATTACGCATTCCACGACCCCCAGCACCCCCGAAGGCCGCAAGCGGGCATGGCGGCGTGCGAGCGGGGGCAGGGCGACCACGGGGCACGACCGTCGCTAGTGGCGGGTCGCGCATCTACCGCCGGACAGCGGAGCGGGAAGAGCTCTTGAGTCTCTGGCGAGCGGAGGTGAGTCGGCAGTTTGAGCCGCTGGTACAGGCGCAGCTCTCGGCCGCGCAGGGGGTGACCCATATGGTGGCCCGGGATGATGAGGGCCGCTGGACGACGGTGACGGACCCCGAGGTCATGGTTGAACGGCTGAATGCGGGCAAGGAGGCGTATCGGCTGTCGGCGGTCGCGCCGAATGCCACGTTGATCGGGCAGATTATGGACCGGATGTTCGGACAGGCTCGACAGAGCATCGATCTCGACGTGAATACGGAGCCCTCCCGGCTGTCGGATATCGAGCTCAAAGCCTCCATTACGGGACTCCTCGAAAAACTGTCCCCGCCAGCCCAGTTACCGGCAGAGACGGCGACGGCGTCTCCCGAGACCTCCTCGGCTGCGGCCCCTGATCCGCCGCCTGATCCCGATGTCTGACCTGACCCTGGACGAGCGGCTGCGACTGGACGCCCTGCGTGCAGAAGCGGAACGGCGCACCACGTCACGGTTCGCCACGTTCTATCCAGACGGTGACGGGCCACTGGCGCGGTCGCGCTATCAGAAACATCTCGACTTTTTCGCGGCGGGGACCACCAAGGAACGGTTGTTCATGGCCGCAAACCGGGTCGGGAAGTCTGAAGCCGGCGCGTACGAAATGACGTGCCACCTCACGGGGCTGTATCCGCACTGGTGGACCGGCCGACGCTTTACGGAGCCCGTGGAGTGCTGGGCCGTGGGCACCAACAGTCAGACCACGCGGGATATCGTCCAGGCGAAGCTCCTCGGGAGTGTGCAAGCCCCGGGCACGGGGATGGTCCCCGCGCATCTGATTGAACAGACGATTTCGGCACGAGGACTGGCCGGTGCGCTGGAAGGCGCACAGGTGCGCCACGTCAGCGGCGGACTGAGCCTCGTCGGACTGAAGAGTTATGAGCAGGGGCGGCAATCCTTCGAGGGGACGGCGAAGCATGTCGTCTGGTGTGATGAGGAACCCCCGCAGGATGTCTATACCGAGATCCTCTACCGGACCATCACGACCCAGGGGATTGTGCTGGTGACGTTCACGCCACTCCAGGGCATGAGCGATGTTGTGAAAGGGTTTTTGGAGCCTGAGACCCCTGCGTCAGCGGCGTTCAAGACGTTTATCCAGGCCGGCTGGCGCGATGTCCCGCACCTGGACGACGCTGAGCGCGAGGCGCTCATGGCGACCACGCCGCCCTATCAGATTGCCGCGAGAACTGAGGGCGAACCGAGTCTGGGGTCGGGGGCCATTTATCCCATCGCGGAACGCGAGATCCTCGTTCCGACCGCCACGATTCCCGAGAGCTGGCCGCGCTGCTACGCGATGGATGTCGGGTGGAACCGCACGGCGGCGGTCTGGGGCGCAACCGACCCGGGGTCAGGACGCATCATCCTGTATGATGAACACTACCGGGGCCAGGGCGAACCGGCGAGTCACGCCGAGGCCATCAAGGCCAGGGGCGACTGGGTCCGGGGCGTGATTGACCCCGCCAGCGCCGGGAGCAGTCAGGTGGATGGACGAGCACTGATCGATATCTACGGACGGCTGGGACTGCGGCTCGAACCGGCACAGAATGCCGTCGAAGCGGGGCTGACCGAGACCTGGAACCTCCTCGTTTCGGGGAGACTCGTCGTCCAGGAACATCTCACAAATTGGCGCAGTGAATTTCGGAAGTATCATCGCGATGAACAAGGGCGTATTGTGAAGGTGGCCGATCACTTGATGGACGCCACGCGGTATCTGGTATTGAGCGGACGCCACGCCATGCGACCGCCGCCACGACCGCCACAGGGACCACGAGGACACCGGGTCGGGACGTCCTCGATTACGGATTGGATGGGGGCATGACAAGCGAACTACAGCAGGCGTTGGACCGGTTCAAGGTCGGGTCGGATGCCGACAGTGACCAGCGGACCCGCGAGGTGGACGCCTTGCGGTTTCAGGTGCCTGAATTTTGCTGGCCGACTGAGGTCAAGGATCAGCGGCAACCGCAGCTCGTCGGCGGGGTCTCGATCCCGCAACGGCCGATGCTGAGTATCCCGAGCCTGGATCATCCGATCCAGCTCGTGCTGAACGCCGAAAAAGCCGCCCATCTGGGCGTCTCGATCCACCCCCTGAGTGACGACGCCGAAGAAGAGACCGCCGACGTGCTCCAGGGGCTGTATCGGCGGATCGAGGTGCAGAGTCGAGCGAGTCTGGCGCGGAGTTGGGCCTTCGAGCGAGCGGTCAAGGCGGGTCGCGGCTACTACCGCGTCATTACCGAGCCAGACCCGGATAGTGACGACCCCTACGATCAGAAAATTACCATCAAACGCATTTTGCAGCAGGGCAGCGTCGTTCTGGACCCGTTTGCCCAGGAGGCCGACTGTTCAGACGGCGAGTGGGCCTTTGTCGTGAACGACATGCCGTTCGACACCTATAAACGGCGATATCCCAAGTCGGCTATGGCCGCGTATAGCGAAGAAGAACTCTCAGCCGTCGGGATTTCGACGCCGTCGTGGGTCTCGGGCGACGAGGGCGCGTCCCGGGCCGTCCGGGTCGCGGAATATTACCGGCTCGAATACACCACCACGACCAAAGTGCTGCTCGATGATGGGTCAGAGGCCGATGTAGACGCGATCCCCGAGGGACGCACCGCCCGTGAGGGCCGTGACGCCCGACAGCGCGTCGAACGCACCCCGGTGCTTTACTGGAGCACGATCAACGCGGTCGAGGAGCTCGAACCGAAACAGGAAATGGACGGCCGCTATATTCCCATCATCCCGGTCATCGGCCGCGAGCTGATTCCGTTCGGCCAGGAGCGCCGCTACGTCGGCATGATCGAACCCAACAAGGACGCGGTTAGATTACTGAATTACAGCGCGTCGTCCGCCGTCGAGATGTCGAGTCTGGAAACGAAAGCCCCGTACCTGATGGTGGAAGGGCAGGAGGAAGGCCACGAGCAGGAATGGCAGCTCTCAAACGTGCGGAATTTTCCCTACCTCCGCTATAGCCCCGTGAGTTTGAATGGCCAACCCGCCCCGGCACCGCAGCGCACCCAGGTCGATGCGTCTCGGCTCGGACCCAGCATGTTGCTGCTGCAACAGGCCCGCGAATTTATCCACGAGGGCACGGGTGCGTTTGAATCGGCGCTCGGGCAACAGACCCCGGCCGCGAAGAGTGGCAAAGCCATTCTCGCGCTGCAAACGCAACACGACAGCGGGAGCAGCCACTTTATCGACAATCTGGCCGAGATCAGCATGACGTACGAGGCCAAGGTCATCCTGGATCTGATCCCGCATATTTACGACCGGCCGGGGCGGATTGCGCGGATTCTTGACCTGGAGGATGAACCCCAAACGGTCATGCTCAACGCCCCGTTTCAGCGCGATCCGCAGACCCAGCGGCCCATTCCCGCAACCGGAGCGCCGACGATGGCGCTAGGGACCGGCGGGCCACCGATGGGGCCAGGTGGACCCCCGCTCCCTCCCGGTGCTCCCCTTCTGCCTCCTGGTGGTCCGCCGATGGGACCGGGTGGCCCATTGATGCCACTCGGTGGCCCACCCGTGCCCCCTGGAGTGCCCCCCATGCCCCCGGGGCCACCCCAGATGGGCGTCATGCCGCCGCCCCCGTCTGGGAGACGGGTCGAGCTGTATGACCTGCGGAAAGGGCGCTACGGCATCACCGTGAGTATCGGACGCAGTTACAAGAGCCGGCGTGAAGAGGGCGCGGACGAAATGGGCCAGCTCTTCCAGGCCAACCCGGCGTTGTTCCCGATTCTGGGCGACATATATCTAAAATTCAGAGACTTCCCTGGACATTTGGAAGCGGCAGAGCGGGTCAAGAAGATGCTGCCGCCGCCGCTCCAGGACCAGGAGGAAGGGCCAGACCCCCAGATGCTCCAGCAGCAGGTGCAGGAGTCGGGGCAGATGGTGGAGGATCTCACTAAGGCGCTGGACGAGAAAACGCAGCTACTCGCCACCGACGCGCAGAAGCTCCAGGCCCAGACCGTACAGACGCAGATGGATAACCAGGCGAAGCTTGACATCGAGCGGATGCGGATTGAAATTGAGCGGATGCGGAATGAAACCGAGCTCACGATTACAGCGATGAAGATCAAAGCTGATGAGGCCGAGGCGCGGCTCAAGTCCGACACGCGGCTGGCGGAATCTGAGCAGTCGAGTGCGACCAAAATCCTGCACGATGAGACCGAGCATCGGCATCAGGAGGAGATGGCCGTCATTGACGGGCTCAAACAAGAGGCCGAGGCGGCGCAGGCGGATGCGCCAGCCACGGTGCTGTCCATTGACGTGACACCCCCTCCTGACGAGGCCGACTAATGCCACCACGACGCACGCGGACTAACGGCGCACTCTCGACTTACGACCGTGAGATTCTCCGGGCGATCACTGACCGGAGGCTCAACCCCGCTGACCCAGAAGCCCAGGCCGTACTGCAACGCGTGAACGCGCCGAAGACCGATGAAGTCTGGCTGTCTATCGGGGGACCACACGAGACGCCTCCGGCGGTGACGCCACCACCCCAGTCCCTGCATACCGGGGAGGTCGTCGAGCGAGCGCACCCTGACCCCGTGACGGGAGGATTTCATACCCGACGCCCAGACCCTGATCCGGTATCTGAGCAGGAAGGGCCGCTCCAGCGAAACGTACGCATGGTCGAGGAGAACGTCTTTGAGCCGGTAGCAACGACCCTTGGGAGCCTCGGGCGTGGGGCTTGGGAGCACGTTATCCGTCCGGCATGGGATGTGACAACTGGCATAGCCACGCACCAAGTCGGGCGCAATCCCTATCCGCAAGAGTTGCAAGATAGGCTCCGCGAGGAGGGGCTCCCGACCGATCCGCGCATCGAAGGCCCATGGGGGGCGCTAGAGGCCGCGACCGGGGCGATCCCCGCGACGGCTGGGTTGGTATATGACGTAGCCACGGGCGCAGATCCCGCTATCCCCGACCTGGTGCATGACCCGCCGACGTGGGAGCGCGCACTGGCCGAGCGCGGTGCCCCGACCTGGGGGCAGAACATTGGGACCGTGGGGGATCTCCTGTTTGGCCCAGAGGATCTATTCGCTCCTGGGGCTTCTGCGGTTGCGGGCCTCGCGGTGCCAGTCGGCCGCGCACTAAGCAAGGTTGTCAAGGGAGCGACAGCGGCGGACACGCTCATCCCAACGTCATTGCGTGGGTTGAAAAATGTATTAGACTCCAAGGATTGGAACACCTTCCGTCGAGCGGTGGAGCGCACGCCAGAGGCCAAACGCCCCCTGTCGATGTTGCTCCCATCAGAGGTGGGTCCACTGACTCGATCAGCGCAGGGTGTTACCCGCTTTGCAGACACCTACAACCGACTCCCAGACGCCAATTACCTGGCGGCGGCTATTCGTCGCGGTGCCCCCAAGCGCGGATGGTATGCCAATAGTCGGCAGGCGCTGACGGAGATCCTGGGGGAGGATGCCGACATGTTCACGGGCCTGCTGGCGGCAATGTCGCCACAGACCAGCGTCGAAAGCAACCTGACAAACGCCCTGAACACGTTTGTGAACTGGCGTGCCGCTGGCCGACCCACAGGGGAGCAGGACATCCTGGAGATTCTAGGGCGAAGCGTGCAGGGTGGCACCGACAAGAGTGTCCTGGAGGCGTGGGCACCCAACTCCGTGCGCGTGCTGCAAGGCGGGCAGTCGGTGTCTGGCCCAAAGATCGATCAGTTTTGGTTGGCACTGCGTGATCGCGCCCTGAATACCAAGGCCGGAACGATGGACACTCAAGAAGCGATGGTCCTGGATGCCTGGATGGGGAACCTGATGGGGGCCGACCAGAAGCTCTGGAGCGGCAACCTGAATAAGAAGAATGTGGCAGCACGGCTCGCGGAAGGCGATCCCGGTACTACTCCCGCCTATTTGGCTGGCGTAGCCAAGATGCGAGAGGCGGCGAAGAAGGCAGGCGTCGAAGGAGCCGAGGCGCAAGAGATGGCCTGGTCAACCGCGATGGCATTGTATGAGCAAGCCTCCGCACTGGGGATCTCCGCCCGGGAGGTTTTGCAACGGGGGCTCCTGACGGATGAGGTAGTTGCGGGTACGCCGGACTTTGCCACGCTGCTCCGAGATCCAGAGTTTGCGACGATTCTGGGTCGCGACCCGCAGCTAGCGGAGCGGCTCAAGTTACCGACGCGGACGCCCAGGACTGCGCCGGAGCCGCTGCCCATGGAAGCGGCGGACGAGCGTCATCTTCTGCGCGTGGCCGATACACTGGACGAGCTCCGCGCCATGCGTCTCACCGATACAGCGGTGAAGACAGGCCGGATGCCAGAGGACACCCTCGCGGGCGTCGTGGCGGCTGAAGCCGTCACCGATGACCAGTGGTCGTCCCTCCTGCCGCATGGGTCCACCCCGGAGGGGGCGCGTGAATATTGGTCTCCTCGCATTTTTGCGGCTGGGGAGACCCTCCGCGAACAGCAAGGGGTGCTGGACGCGGCGCTTGGCTCCGGCACGGGATCAAGATTCAGGGGGACGGGGTCGTGGACTGATGATACGGGGCAGTTGCAAATCAACAAACTGCGCGAGGAAATCGACACACTCGGACCCGGAGACGAGCGCCAGAACCTTGAGCAATTACTGGCGCGGCTTGAAGCCGACCAGTTGCAGGAGAACCCGGTCTCCTCGTATGGGTTCAGGGGGCAAGAGATACGTGGGGGTGGCCTCCCGGTCAAGTTAGAGCGAGCGTTGCGAGCCGCCCGGAACATTCTCGCGGGGGGGACAGGGCAATCCACTGCCGCGCACGTCGTGATCAATCCGGGGGTGCCCCGCGCACGGCATAACGCCGCCACGATTTACGCTGGACGTGACCTGGGGAGGCCGGCGGTCTCAGCCTTCGCGGCAGACCTTCGCGCCTTGAACGTGGCGGGGAGTTTTGTCCCGGTGCATAGCGCGAACTCGGTGCGGGTATTGCGATTAGGCGATGATTTTCTGCCGACGCCGCTATCAGAGTTTGACGAGGACTCCATAAGGCGGTTAGCGGCACGGCATTTCGGGACCGAGAACGCGAAGGGGAAGATGTCCGAGCCACGCATGGAAACCGGCGAGAACGTGGCAAAAGAAGGCTATGCAGAAATCGCGCAGGACGCAGAGGCAGGGTCAGGGGAACGCGTGGGTCGGATGGTGGGGAAGGAGTCGGACTGGGCGCAGCTAAAGCCAGCCGTGAAAAACCGCATGGACACGGCGGTGAAGGCGTGGGCGACCAGACTGCTCAACATCTACGACATGCCACGCATCCGCAGCGAACGCCCCGATGAAGCTCGCATGCTGGAGATTCTCGCGTCAACGGGAGCGTCCGGGTTAGCAAAGGCCCGCGAGTCTGGCGTGGTATTGCCCGCGCTCGCGGCACTAGGATTTCACCTTACGCCGTCTGGGGCGTCGGGGACGGTCCCGCAAGGCGAGGAGGCGTGAGTATTCGGCTCGCGTCCACGCCACCACGTCGGGCATCACGGTGACGTAATGTGACCAATTCTTGTACCGCCAGTCGTCTTTGTCCATTGTGGTAAGTGCGAGCTTTATTGCCTTGATCTTTTTGTCGATATTCTTATTAAGCGTGCGCTCGCAATACTTGATCTTTTCCTCCAGGCGCAGCGAGCCATACAGCATGGACATTCCAACGCGGCGTTTGCCGGTATGGGGGTCATGCGCGGGATCGTGTGGGGTTGTCATGTAACACCTCATCGTGCGCGGGAGAAGCCACCCACCTGGCGTGGGTTGGTGACCGTCACAGGGCCGCGCCCCTCGGGTCGTCTGGATGAGCAGATACGACGCAGGAACGCGCCCCATCAGTGGTTAGTATATCATGCGGAACACTGCCCTCGCTTTTGATGGTAGACGTGTGGTATTTATGCAGTGTGACAGACCGATTTTACTTTTGACGCGAGTGCTATGACAACTGAACCTGGACAGGTCACCGAGGGCGATATCACCATCGATTCCAATCATGAATCGGAGGAGCAAATTGCTGTCGCCTTTCAGGACGATACGCCACCGGCCGAGGATGCCCCGGCTGTCGAAGCTAGTGAATCCAGCGAGGCAGCGAGTGAGTCCCCCGAGGTAGCGGCTGCGCCACCGAAAAAGCGGACACGGCGCAATGATCCGACCGAGGCAGTCAAAGCGGCCATTGCCAAACAACGCGAGGCGGAACGACGCGCCGACGCGGCTGAATCTCGCGTGCAGGAGCTCTCCGCACCGCCAGTGGAGGCGCAACCGACCCCAGAACCCGAGCCGCAGCAGCCGACGTGGGCGCGGTTCAAGGCGATGCCAGGGGTACCCACGGTTGATCAGTTTCAGACCTATGAGGACTACTCCATGGCTCTGGCGGAGTTTGTGGCGGAGGCCAAGCAGGTCGAGCATACGGCCGCGCAACAACAGGCACACGAGCAACAGCGGCAAGCCCAGCAGCAGCGCGTGCAGCTCGCCCGCTGGTCAAAAACGCTGGAGGAGGCCCGTCAGCACGACCCCAAATTTGATGAGACCCTGAATCTTGATACGCCGATGTCGCTGCCCATGCAGCACTTGGCGATGGAGAGCCCGCACGGGATCGCGATCTTGCAGTGGCTTTCCGCACACCCAGATGACGCTCAGCGCATCTCCACGCTGCACCCGGCGGAAACCTACCGGGAAATGGGGAAATTGGAAGCCAGACTCGAAGCTGCCTCGTCTACAACCGAAAACAGCGGCCCAGCCCGAGTCGTCAGTTCCGCGAAAGCTCCCATCAAGCCGCTGGGGACTTCGCCACCCGCAGAGAACCCGTTTGAGATCACCGACGATCTGTCGGTGGACGAGCACATCCGACGTATGAACGCGTCAGATCGGCAAGCGGGTCTGCTGTAATTCAAAAAGGATGATCAATGGCTAATACCCTTGCCACACCGTCCTGGACGACCAAGGAAGTTGCACGCGGCTTTATCAACAAGCTCGTGTTTCTTGCGAACGTCAACCGGACATACGATTCTCAATACGAGATTTCCGGCGCGAAAGTCGGGAACACCGTCAACGCACGACTACCCCAGCGTTTTACCGTCACTGACGGTCAGGCGCTCCAACTCCAGAACCTGTATGACCAGACCGTCCCGATCTCGCTGACCAATCAGAAGAACGTGGCGTTTGGGTACTCCAGTCAGCAGGCCACGACCGAGCTGGACAACATTCGGACGCGCTACATCAACCCCGGGTCTGAGGCTTTAGCAAACGCCGCTGAAGTGCTGGCGTTTAATGCCGTCTACCGGGACATCTACTCGTCTGTCGGGACACCAGGCACGACGCCCAGTGCGACCCTCACCTATCTTGAGGCTGGCGTAAAGCTGACCGACCTCTCGGCCCCTTTGCGGGGACGCGTGGCCGTGCTCGATCCGCTGGCGATGAGTACGCTCGCGAACACCACGAGCTCGCTGTTCAATCCAACCGCCGTCATTGCCGAGAATTACGAAGAAGGCATGTTCGGACGGAAGCAGCTCGGCGTCGATAAGTGGTTGCAAGATCCGGTCCGCCCGACGCATACCACTGGCACCTACACGGCGTCTACACCGCTCGTGGATGGCGCTGGACAGACAGGCAGCACGCTCGCTACGGATGGCTGGGCTTCGGGGGCTGCGACACTGAACAAGGGTGACATTTTCACCATTGCCGGCGTCAACTCCGTTAACCCACTCTCGTACTCGTCCACAGGGCGGTTGCAGCAGTTTGTCGTTACAGCAACCACGTCTGACTCGTCAGGCGACATGGCGACGTTGCCCATCAGCCCAAGCATCATCACGTCTGGGCAACTCCAGACAGTGGACAGCTCACCAGCCAATAATGCCGTCATTACAGTGCTCGGCACCACGGCAGCGGCGGGCGGCACACTGGCGACGACCACCAGTCCACAATCGTTTGTCTATCACCCAGATGCCTTCGCCTATGTAATGGCTGATCTTGCGAAGCCAGGGGCCGGTGCTGAGTCCACTACAGTGCGATCCAAGGCACTCGGATTTTCTATTCGCATGGTCGAGCAGTATCAGATCGGTACGGACCAAAACCCAAGCCGTCTGGACATCCTGATCGGCGCGGCCACTATTCAAGCGCGGCTTGCCGCGAGAGTGTGGGGTTAATTATGGCACTAGCGACAACAACACTATCGTCAGCAGTTGCCGTCGATGACACGTCTATTGTCGTCGCGTCAGCGACCTCATTTGACGCAGGACGCCTTGTTCTTGTGGACAATGAGATCATGAAGGTCGCGCAAAACTACACCTCAGGCACGACGGTTGATGTCATGCGAGGTGTCAACGGATCGGCCACCGTCGCACATGTGGTTACAAGCAATGTAACGCATGGGGACGCGACCGATTTCTCGACACCGGCCTCGCAGGAAATCGTCAGCTCCCAAGCCTCACGGGCGACGGTAATCAGTAGCATTACGGCTACTGGCACCCTGACGCTCCCAGCAGCGGGGACTGATGCTCGCGTGATCCTGAACGGCACCAGCGTAATTGCGCTGACCATCCCAGTACCGACCAAGGATATGGACGGCTGTCTCTTGACCATCGTGGGTAACGGCGCTGCGGCGCATACGCTCACGTTTACAGGCGGCTTGTCTGGCGCAGGATCATCCTACGATGTGGTCACCACGAACTCCACGGCCCCAATTGCATTCACCGCGATTGCGTGCAACGGACTGTGGAACTCGTTCGTGGCAACCCCGATGGCGGGGACCGTGACCAACATCACTGGCACCGTAGCGTAACTAGACAGAGGGGGGTCACGCGGTGGCCCTCCTCTCTTTTGCGAGAGGCATATATGGCGATTGTGCATAACCCCGATTCTGACTACGCCAGGGAGCTGGAAAAATGGGACCAGCCGACAACCAATGGCGGCTTCAGGCCAGCCCGGTTTGAAGAGTACCCGCTCATGGTCTTCAAGGCGTGGCAGCGCGACAACGGCAAAGTCATGTGCGGCGATCCACGCGCTTCCGTCGGGGATGCCGAAGGCGAAGCCTTTGCGAGATCCTGTCAGCTAATTGTAAAGAGCAACGAGGAGCGCGACCGCGCACTGGCTGATGGCTGGTCTGTCTCGCCTGATCAGGCGCTTGAGAAATTCGAGCGCGACATGCAATCCATTGCCGAGGTGACCGCGCAGCGTCACTTCGCCGATCAGGGACTCAGTGATCGTGCCAAGGCCGAGGCGCAACAGGCCGATGACGCGACCCATGCACAGGTACCGGCCGTCCCGATTACGCCGGTCAAGCGGAAACGTGTCCGGCCGTCGCGCAGCAAGGCGAAGGGGTAACGCATGGCCCAAATGAGCGGGACATACAACCGGGCCATCGCGATCACCAAAAGTGATACGGTGAACTTTGACGGGTCAACCTATTCTGCCGCTGCCTCAACGAAGGCCATTCCGGCCGATGCAATCTTTGTGGGGGGAGCGGGTGTGGTGGTCGCGATTTTTGAGGATGGAAGCTCCGCGCCATTTACCGTGCTTGCCGGCACCGTGCTGCCGCTCAAGTGTATTCGCGTGAATAGCACGAGCACCACGGCTACGCTCATGAATGCGCTCTACCAAATCTGATGACTGTTAGCCAGCTCATCACTGCGGCTTTGCAAGACTTGAGGGTGTTGCAGGTGGGCGAGACGGCATCCGCAAATGATGCGGCATTTGGTCTGGATCGGCTCAACGACTGGATCGACGGTCTCGCCACTGAAGGCTTGACGGTTTACAGTCGAGCGCGAACGGTCTGGACTATCTCGTCCGCTACCAGCTACACGATTGGGACCGGAGCCACGATCAACTGTGCGCGTCCGACCGGGCCACTCGCTATCGACAATATCGGTTTTCAGGACACCTCGGTGTCTCCCACGATGGAGTACAACTTGGGTCCAGTGCTCACCGAAGACGCCTACGACGGTATTGCCCAGAAGGATCTCACGTCGGTGTTTCCACAGACCGCGTATTACAACCCCACCTACAATTCCGGGTTTGGGTTGATTCGCCTCTGGCCGATTCCGACCAGTAGCACGCTGCAAGGTGTGATCTACACGCTGGTGCCGGTGAGTGAATTTGCCGCCATTACTGACACCGTGGCGCTGCCGCCGGGGTATCGTCGGTTTCTGCGGACCAATCTCGCGAAGGAACTTGCCAGCGCCTTTGACTCCCCGTTGACGCCAGATATCCAGCAGGCTGCGATGGAAAGCAAGGCCGATGTCAAGCGTGCCAATGAACGCCTCATGGACCTCTCCAGCGGCGTGGCAGGGCTGATCTTTGGAGGCGGTGGCCCGCATTACAACATCTATTCGGATACGTAATCATGGCGACGTATGCAGGCTTTGTGTACGGGTCCAACGAGCAGCAGAGCCCGCTAGCCGATTGCGAGCGCACGGTGAACTGGTATCCCGAGCCGACGCAGTCGTCGTCCTCGCCGCACGTCGCCGCCCTCTATCCGTGTCCTGGGTTTGAGGAGTATGTTCGGGTAGCCGATATCAATGGACGTGCCCTCTTCGCGATGGCTGATCGCTGCTACGCCGTCATGGGGCCGAGCGTCTACAAAGTGCTGGAGACAGCCTCGGCGTCGATTGTAACAAGTGGCACCGTGACCAATGATCCCAATCCCGCAAGCATCGCAAGCAATGGGGATGGGGGGGGCCAGCTCCTGATTGGCTCTGGGTCGAACGCCTACCTATTGACCATCGCGACCAATACACTCAGCGCATCGATCAGTGCTCTCGCTGGTAAATGCACGATGGTCGGGATGCTCGATGGCTACTTTCTGGCCTTCGACGCCGCTGACTCCAAGTTTTACATCTCTGCCTTAAACAACGGCGCAAGCTGGGATGCGACCCAGTATGCCCAGCGCAGTATTGCCCCCGACCCCTGGAAGGCCATGGTTGTGGATGGCAATCGTCAGATTTGGCTCATCGGTGAACAGACCGGTGAAGTCTGGTACGACGCTGGGACGAGTCCGTTTCCGTTTGCGCCCGTCCCGGGATCGGTCTTTGGTTATGGCACGTCAGCGCCCTACTCAGTCAAGCTGGCTGGCGACAAAATGATGTGGCTGTCCCAGACAGCCGAGGGCACCGGCATCGTGGTCGCTGCCACTGGACTGGTGCCGCAACGCGTGAGCTCATACGCGGTCGAGACCGCCATTGCCGGCTATGCCAGAACCAGTAAGATTACCGACGCGGAAGCTGTGGTCTACAGCGATCAGGGGCATACGTTTTACTGCCTGACGTTTCCGTCGGCCGGGGCGACCTGGGTCTTTGATCTCTCGACGGGGCTCTGGCACGAGCGGGGCGTCTGGGACGTGAGCAGCGGTAGCTATGCGATCTGGGGACCGCGCAGTCACTGCTACGCGTTCGGTAAACATCTCGTCGCTGATCGCACTACGGGCGCTCTCTGCTCGATGGATACCGCCCTCACGACAGAGTGTAATGGCGATCTGATTCGGCGGCTGCGCGTTCCGCCGCCGCTCTGGTTGCAACCGGGCGCAGCACGTCGGTTGTTTGTGTCTCGCCTTGAATTATTACTGGAACCCGGGCTCGGTACCGCCGCTGGGCAAGGCGTCGATCCCCAGGTCATGATGCGGACGAGTACGGATCTCAAGACGTGGAGTAATACGCAGTTGGCGTCGGCCGGGGCGCAAGGCACATTTGGCACGCGAGTGTATTGGACGCGACTGGCGAGCTCCGACCGTGCGTGGGTGCCGGAAGTGAGTGTCACTGATCCGATCCCCTGGCGAATTGTCGGAGCGGATGTGGAAGGGCGCAACATTCAAGGACGGGACTGATGGATGCTCAGTATAGCGCCGACACCGGAAGTTGTGGTCGAGCCGGCCGTGGTGGAGCGACGGATCTCGGGCCGCGTGACACAGGTCATGCGGTACTGGCTCCTGTCGATGGTAGACCGACTGAACGCCACGCCGCAGACGCTGGACACCGTGCAGCTATCCACGCAGGCGGCATCGATCAGCGCGACGAATTTTGCGATCCTGTCGGTGTCACCGGGGGTGTATCGGCTCTCGATGGGAGCCAGGATTGCACGAGCGGCGACGACGAGCTCGTCCCTGACCGTAACGTTCGGGTGGACAGCGTCGTCAGTCGCTTGCACGACGAGCAGCGCGGCGATGACCGGCAACACAACCGCGACCGTGGGCAGTCTGACGATCCTGGTGCGCGTGGACGAGGCGACGGCGATCACGTATGGGACGACGTATGCCAGTGTGGGAGGCACGACGATGCAATACGAACTGGACGTGTCATGCGAACAGCTCGTGTGATCCGACCGGCCACGCGTGAGGATGTGCCAGCCCTGGTGGCGATGGGGCAGCAGTTTGCCCAGACAGAGATGTATCGTGACGTGCTACACGAGAACCCGGAGCAGATGGCCGTGGTCGCCACAAACCTCATTGAGAATGAGGGCGGGACAGTAATGGTCCTGGAGCGAGACGGCGTCCTAGTGGGCATGATCGGACTCGTCTGCACCCCGCATTTTCTCTCTGGCGACATGTATGCCGGCGAGGTGTTTTGGTGGGTCACGCCGGGACAGCGCGGGGATGGGGTCCGGCTTCTGCGTTCGGCGGAAGCGTGGGCCATTGAGCGTGGGGCCAAGACGCTACAGATGATTGCCCCCACTGAGCGTGTCGGTCAGTTCTACGCCCGGATGGGGTTCACTCGGACGGACATTTCCTATCAGAAGGATTTAGGGACATGAAGGCGGCACTTGCAGCGGAAGCCTTGACCGAGCAGGTTGCACATCGCCTGATGGCACTGACCGATGATCGCCTGATGTCGCATGGGGTGTCAGAGGGTGGCGAGGTAGTGCCTGATGTCCACGTCTACGACGATGTCTTGCCAGACCCGGAGGGCTATCGTGCGTTAGCGTTGGCGCATGTGTTTCAGACGTTTACCGTTGGAGAGGTGCAGTGGAATGGGTTTGCGGAGTGTGAGCCCTCCGGCCTAACGGACTGGTTGCATGACATGCGTCCAGACCTGACGGCCACGCTATCGCTATTGAGGCAAAGCCCTGAAGGTCAAGCTGAGCCGCATTACATCCATACAGACCGGAGCATGGGTGACTGGACAGCTATTTTATATTTGACGCCGTCTCCACAGGCGGGGGACGGGACCGATTTTTGGAGACACCGCTGGTCAGGGGCAACGGAAAGCCGTGCCCAATCCGCGACCGAGATGGCGCAGGAAGCCAACGCGTGGAGCGATCGGGATCAATGGTCCCTGCGACGACACGTCGCGTCCCGGTTTAATCGCGTGGTTTTGTTTCCGGCGGCATATTTCCATTCCCGGTCCCTGCGCGAGAATTACGGATCTGGAGATACGGCCCGATTGACTCAGATCGTTTTCTGCAAGAAGGATACATAACATGTCTATTACAACAGCGACGGCTATTACTGCTGCGGCTACCGCAGCCGGAACCATCGGGGGTGCTGCCATTCAGAGCAAGGCGGCTGGTCGATCCGCACAACTCACCACCGACGCGGCTCTTCGTGCGGCTGAATTAGATCGTCAGACGGCGGCTGATCAACTGGACTATGTGAAGGGCCAAGCGGAGCTGGATCGGATGTCCACGAAATGGGCAGACCGACAGAATTACGAATTATCGAGAGCCCAGGATCTGAATGCGTTTAATCGATTCGGGGACACCGCGTACAACACGCGGGCGTCTGAATTATCGCGTGGACGCAGTGACGACCAGCGATACGGGGCCACGCAGCAACAGCTCAACACCATGCGTGCGCTGATGGGCATGGGCGCGAAGCCGCTGGTGTCCTATGTCGAGCCGGACGCCTTGCGCTTGACCGCGCCGAGGGTGCCCGACTACGTGGAAGACCCCACGCCGGATACTGTTGATGAGCTGCCCTCGAGAACTAAACCGGGTCGCCTGGTATAAGCGAGAGAGATTATGCCGACAGAAGAAAATTACGAATTTGGGCAAGACACCGCCGACGCGAGAGCAGACCGCTCGCGCCAAGCAGAACGGCGCGTCGTGCGGAGGCAGCAGGGGCCATCGGATTTTGAGCGGGCGAAGGCGGCGTTGCAGGAGGCGTCTCGCGAGTATCTCAATCGAGAGATCACTGACAGGGAGATCGAGGGCTGGTGGTCTGGTGCGTATGGCTGGGGACCGGCCGGGATAGAGGGACTTGACGGCTGGTTGCGTGGTATCAGGCACGAGGGCGCACGCCTGGAGGCCGAGAGGCGGGAAGCGGCGGCACCTGTCCAGGCGAGCACGTTGGGCAATATGCCTGGTATCGCGGGAGGGACCGAGACGCAGGGCGACGAGATCCAGCCAGAGGTCAATGTTCCGCAGCCCGCGAGACCCGCACCGCAGCCCGTACGGAGAAATACAATGCCTATTCCGACGACTGATCCAGATGCAGTCAATACCGACCCCGAGCGCAGGGAAGATCCACGACGCCGGGATGACGTGTTTGCGGACTCATCAGCCGACTATGCTCGGGCAAAAGCCGCACTAGAGGCGGCGTCCATCGAACATCTCGGTCGAGAGCTGACCCATGAGGAATTTTTGGGGTGGTGGACTGGCGCATACGGCTGGGGACCGGCCGGGATAGAAGGACTTGACGGCTGGTTACGTGGGATTAAGCACGAGGGGGATCGGCTGAAGGCGGCGGCTGGGCAGACGGTGCCCCCGCCAGTGACGCCGACCACTCCAGTGACGGGTGGCGTTCCCGCCAGGACAGGCACAGCCCCTCCTGGATGGGACCAGGTAAAGTGGGCGGACCCAGACCATCATACGGTTAAATACGACGCGGCCGCGTTTTTGTCCGGTCTCACCAAGCCGTCCGAGATTGACGCGATGGTGAAGAGTACCGAGTTTCAGAAGCGGTTCCCCGGTGCTACCTTTGACGGGAAGGACAAGATCAATTTTGGGACATTGACCGAGGACGGCGTACCGGTCGGAATTGTGGATGTCCTAATGAGCGCCGACCGTGGGGGCGATACGTCTGCGGGACTATGGTGGGGCGCTGGCCCAGCAGGTGAAGACACGGGGACGACCGGAACGGGAACGACCGGAACAGGGATGACTGGAGCAGGACCGACCGGCGGATGGACCCCAGACGCCTGGGCTGCGGCACTCGTCAATGCTCAGGGCGGCAGTCCATTGATGAATCCGGCCGCGACACCTGGCCCCCCGAGTATGGGGTATGGGATGGGTCCGGGCGGGACCATCGGCACGATGGGGCAAATGATTACCCCCTACAATCCTCTCGCGACCTACAGCCCGGTGCCGTATGTCCCGCCGCCGCCCTTCCGACCGCCGGCCTATGAGGAGGCGACCCCGTTTGCCCGCGACCCCTACGTGGCTGCAACCCCGTTTGTGGCTCCCACGGCCGCAGACATGGCCGCTGACCCCGGCTATCAGTTCCGGTTGCAGCAGGGACAAGAGGCGCTGGAGCGGAGTGGTGCGGCACGCGGGGTGACGAATACGGGGGGGACACTCAGGAACATCTTGGATTACGGCCAGCAAGCCGCGAGCCAGGAATACGGCAACGTCTTTGGACGCCAACGCGACGTGTACGACCTCAACGAACGCAACCGGTTTAACGCCTATCAGGCAAACTATGGCAACGCACTGGACGCCTACGCCATGAACGAGGCGAACCGAGCGGGGGCGTTCGCGACCAACGTCGGGACCGCACGAGACGCTTACGCGATGAATCAGGCGAATCGCTTCCAGGGCTATCAAACCAATGAGTTAGCGCGGTGGCAGGAGAATCAGGAAGCCGAGAACCGTCGAGCGGCAGCATATGCCGCGAACCTTGGTGGCTACGAGCGACAGCAGCAGTATGGGCTGCGAGCGCAGGACCAGGCGTTTAATCAGGCCTTCCGAAACTGGCAGGAGCAATACAACCAGGGCCGGATGAACGCGATGGATACCTATAACCGGATGTACGGGTTGAGCACCACATAATGCCATTTCAATATACTCCCAACCGGAACCCCTATGTCGGGTCCATTACCGACCTCATGGGTCGTGGGCGTGACGCCGAGGCCCAGGCCCTCATTACGGCTGCGAACGCACAGGCTCAAGCGGCTCAGGCCAGCGGACAGGCGTGGGGCGGGGCGGTCCAGAGCATTGGCAATACCATCGCGGCGATTCCCGGGCAACTACAGGCGCAGGAGGACCGTGCCCGCGTCGTCGAGCAACAGGATCGAGCCGATAGGGCCAGGGCGCTCAGGGCAGACATCTTGAGCCCAACCCCAGCGCACACCATCGGTCCGGTGATGCCTGATGGGACCAAGCTGTCGCCTACCACTCCCGGCGCTGCTGTGGAAGGCCCAGGCTCAATGGCGGGCGACTGGGACGTAGCGAGCGGGCGGGAGCTCCCTAACCGCTATAGGACCACAGACGCGAATGGGTCTGACATTTTCGATCTGGAACAGATCATCGCGACGTTTGCCGCTGCCGGACTCGACCCCCCAGACATGAGTCCGTATGTAGCCATCAATCAAGGCATCACCGCCCGCTTTGACCAGTCCCTACAACAGGCGCGAGGGATTGCCAGGAGTCTCCTTGGGGGGCCATCTGGGGCGTGGGCTGTCAACCGCACTCAGCCTGTTTGAGGACAACAAGTTGCTTCCGGCGCGGCTCTTGTCTTCGATGCGGACACGCCTGCAACAGATCGGGACACTTCCGGCAGCAGAGCAAGAAGCAGAGCTGGGGCAGTTATTGCATCAGTTGACCGGGGACACCGCCCCAGAGACCAAGTTTGTTCCCGAGGGCAGTGTTGGCGTTACGCCAATCCCAGGGGGTGGTTTTAAGGCGACCACGGTCACCGCTCCAGGGGGCAGACCTGTCGGCAAACCAACAGCTCAGTCATTG
>VTLG01014712.1_pt1 | contig 30116 bp, 21 predicted proteins | sample 4694571 | NCBI WGS metagenome assembly VTLG01 (sample SAMN12604809, study PRJNA352737) | marine metagenome | biome: ENVO:00000447; feature: ENVO:00000209|ENVO:00000569|ENVO:01000036; material: ENVO:00002151; isolation source: viral sequences binned using virsorter ...
ACATCACCTTGTTTGTATCCCGATCCTGCTTGGCTAACTGATGTAACAGAATAGTTTACTCCTGATCTGTTAATATCAAATTGAGCATTTACACCTACTGGAGCAGTTATAGTTCCTGTTACTCCTGTGTATGTTTCTGTATTTTTTGTAATATTTGTTGTAAAACTACCACTCATGTTTACAGTATTTCCTACGATACTGTTGACAAAAATCGCATCACCGCTTCCATTGTCAGCCGCTTGACCTTGTGCTATGTTCGTTGTTGAACTTACATTAAAAGAAGTATTGCCAGGGGAAATGTCTGAAGTTAAATTAAGTGGTAAAGCATTACCGCCAGGTGTACTATTAATACCAGTTACCTGTGTTCCTACAGGAAATGCCGCGTTTACAATAGGTGCGCCAATTTCTGGCACGTTACCTGTAAATGCTAATCTATTCTCGCCTATTTGTGCCGCAAGTGAAAGAGTCATTGTACCATTGGTACCGTTACTTGCTACAATAAATTGTGGCTGTCCAACACTTGCTCCAGTGTAAAAAGCACCTTGTCTTAGCTGTGTATACGTTGTTGAAAGTGTTTGTCCGTCAATTGTACCAACCTTCGCCTTAGCAAAAAATCTAAATGTTGTCGGAGTAGGCACATCGTCAATTATAAATGAACCTTCTGCTCTTGCCGCACCTACAACAGCATCTTCTAATGCTTTGATTGTAATAGGTGTACCTGGTTCAAAGCCATGAGCACCAATTGTAGTTACAGTAATTCTTGAAGCACCAATACCACTTGTGCCTGTCGAAGCATCTGTTGTAACAGTTAAAACCTGCGTATCAGTACCAGGTAATTCATATATGCTTGGATATCCACGCATCATTCCAATAGCTGACCATTTAGTAGGCTGTAAACCGTATTCAAAGTCAGCATCAAGCATGGACAATGGTTGTGCTACTCTTACTCTTTCGATAGCATCAGTACCAAAGTCATATGGTCTAATTGTTTGTTCCGGTGAGTCAATAAAAATCTGTAACTCATCAGTAGTGTCCATAGTGCTTGTGTTAAATTTTAAATCTAATGTGGTAATAGAGTCCGTAGTTTGTAAATATTTCGGAAAGTCATCATCAGCATCAGCATTAGCATCTACACTATCATACTTGACAGTATACCCTCCACTATCTCTTGGTGTCACATCATCTTTTCTTGTAGCCTTACCACCTTTTAATTCGTCAGTAAAGTTGTAAATTACTGTTGCCGCAGTGGTATTTGTTACAATTAATAAGTCACTTGTATCATAATTTCCTGGAAATCTTATATGTCCTAAACCTTTTCTTTCGAAAGTTGGTAAAGCACTTGTACCTGTTGTAATTACATCTATAACAATTTGTGATAATACCTGTATTCTTGTAGAAGAAGCAGGTTCGCCGTTGTTATTGTTTGTTACTTGAGCTACTTCTGATTGATATGGAGTACCTTGTGGACTGTTTGTAAGAACATGATTTATAATTAAATCTCTTGTAAAACCTTTAGCAAGTATTTCTGCTTGTCTGTCTCCATCAAGTTGTGCTACATCGCCTTCCCAATATGTTTCAGATATTCTTGTTGTTTCTTCGTTACCACCATATGTAAGATCATGTTGCCAAGCATCTACATTATATCCTGTGTCTCTTTCGCACTTAGGAGCATTATAAGTGTATCCAACAAATCCTGTGGCATTAAGTTGTACCTGTCTAGCAATCCAAGCTGTCACTTCTTTTTGAATGAATGTTTTGTTGGCTTTTATTAGAGCAGTAGCATTAGGATAACGACTTTCATCTAAACCTATGCCCGGATAAAACTTATATTCTTGAATCTTTTTCTTTGCCATATTTTATGCTCCAAATGCCACTGCTAAGGCCGTTGCCGTAGCGTCCACATATCCTTTTCTTGTTGCGTGTTTTGTTAAAGACGGATCCTTGTCAAGGACCACGTTGTCCGCCATATTTAGATCTCCATTAACTTGAGCTCCGTTTAAATTGATCGTACTTGCTGTACTATCAGGAGCATTCGTCATGTCAATTCCGTAAGTTCTTACCTGTACTGGTGAATTGTATCCAATGTCAACATTATCAATATTTCCTGGAATACCTTGACTATTAATTGTAAGTCTGCCGTTCACTACTGAAAGTACCGTGCTATTCTGAAAGGTTACTTTAAACACACCTCCAGTTACAGCTAAACTTTCAAAGCTGTTTGATACAGTAGTACCTGTATCATCTCCGCCATCATCTTCTGGCGGCACATATTGTACAAACTGAGTTCCGTTAAGCAGTATTGATTGAACATCAATAGTAGGCGCAGTAATTTTACCAGTTGAATCAACGGTAAAATTCGGACTTTCAAATCCGTTTTGTGCTTGGAACTTTTCGTTTATAATAGTTGACATACTTTATCCTTAAATCGCACTTATTTGTTTGATCGTAATCGTACCTCTCATAGCACCATGACTTGTACATTGATAAGCATAATTGCCACTTATAGCGGAAGGAATCTTCCAATATAATGTTCCTGAAGTCTTACCTTGAGCTGATGACCCTGTAGACTCGGTTCCGTCTGTAGCAACATGTACTAGTCCTTCACTATAAGCACTACCACCGCTTGTTTCAATTTGAAAAGGATGACTTCCCATTGAAGTATCATTTAAATCAAAAGCAATAGTTGTTCCGTTAATTGCGTAAATGATAGGGTCTTCAGTGTTTCCATATTGATCAAATTTGTATCCGTTGAATGAATCGGCATATACTCTTAATCTTGTAATGGCTTGGTAAGCCATTCTATCTATTGTTTGTGGTACATCTATCCAAGCACTTCCATTATATGCTACCACTGCTCCTGTAGCAGGAGAAGTAATTGTTACATTAGATAGGTCTCCAAAATTATTTGATCCTGAATAATTAATTGTTACTGTATCACCGGATACCGCTGTGGTAATATTTGTACCGCCAGCAATAGTAAGTGTGTCTGTTTTTGAATCAGCTTGTGCTAATCCTGAATCAGATTGAACATTACTAAAAGCAAATTGATTTTCTTCACCTGAGTTTGGTGAACCAGTGTAAGCAACAGTAACAGTATCGCCAACTATTGAAGTTGATATATTTGCTCCACCTGCGATTGTTAAAGTGTCTGTTGTTGAATTTGCTGTAGTAGTTCCTGTATCTCCATCTACTGTAGCAAATATATTCTGATTGCCACCCGCACTCACAGTAACAAATTCAAATGTTCCGTTACCATTTGTTTTTAAAACTTGTCCACTAGTACCATCTGAAATTCCTAAATTTAAAAGTGTTGATGGTATTGTTGGTTTGTTGTTTAAATTATTGTAATTTAAAAAGTAAGCACTATCAAAACCGTCTAATGTGTCTGCGTCAGTGCCGCTTCCACCAGATGCTGTATCAATACCTGGTGCCCATTTAGCACCATCCCATTTTAGGACGTTTCCGGTTTGTGGTGCTTGACTTGTTGTATCTACATCTGATAATGAATTTATGTTTCCAATATACGCTACTGGTTTAATCGGATCTGTATAATTTGTTATTGCTCCGCCACTAGCATCTAATAATAACTTGTGCCATGCTCCTGCGTGTGCTACATAGACACTTCCGCCTTCGTGTACATGAAGCATTGCTCCATGATATGTTCCAGCATCAATAGCATTCATCTGGTTCAAAGTTGAAGCATGAAATGATACTTTGTTAATTTTTGCGTTGTCGTTTGGAACATCTAATTCCAAATTGGAGTTGACGATGTCTTTTAAAGTTGTACCATCGCCTATTGCGTTGTACAGTTCATCAGAGTTGGCATTAATCTTGGTAGCACCTGCTCTTAGATTATCACCAGTCCCATCATTTGCGGCTGTACCTACATTAATTACTGATTTTGCCATTCTTACGTCCTATCAAATGTTACATTAGTTTTATCAAATGTGCTACTAGTAGCATCAAAAGTATTTATTCCAGATGTCTCTTCGGTTGATGTATCTGCGACAATAGCCGGCGGAGTCAACTGGTGTATTGCTTGAGCATAGGTAGCATGAAATGTAACTTTACTGCCTAAATATGTATTAGATTTAGGACTAGCATATAGATATACGCTACTAGCATCTACTGCCGCTGTGACATTGATTAATTCTTGATTAATTGAAGCTCTACCAAATATAGATACAACAGCTCTGTCCGGTCTTGCTACAACAGAAATCTGCATGGTTTCTTTTTCGTTAGAGTCAAATTCAACTGCTACTTGGTACATAGCACTACTAAAATCACCTAAGTGAAACTTATCTAAAATAGTGTTGTTTCTTTGTACAGCAATCCAACTACCTCTAAAACTAAAGTTAGATCTACTTGGTAGTAATATAGAATTATTTTGCCCTTTTGTAAAGAAGTTTGTCAGAAGTTTATTCATTTACCTGCTCCATACAGTATTTATCGTTTTACACAGATATGTTTATGTTCAAAAAACTATGAAATATCTACTAGACTGTGAGCGAAAGCGTATAAGTTGTCGAAAACTTCGGTCTTCTTTTTCAGGTCTTTATTAGCAAAAGTTTCTAATTTCTTAGCTGTTTCTAGCCCATAACCTGTTTTAACTAATATAGGCTTTGCTTTTACTTTGATTGCGGCTTTTAGATCTGTAATTTTATCTCCAACATATACTCCGTTCTTCCAATCAACACCTATTTCAGATGCCGCTCTTTTAAACATTCCTGGATTTGGCTTTCTATATGGATCATCTTTAAATGGTGTAGTAGAATAATACAGGCCATTAATGCTCTTACATCCAACACCAGCTAATAGTTCTAACATGTAATTATTAACTATATCTACGTCAACTGCATCCATTACTCCGCGTTGAATTCCTGATTGGTTGGTTAGTATAACTACATCATACCCTTTATCTCTAATAATTTTAACAGCTTCTAGGCTTCCTGGAATTGGTTTAAATTGTTCTGGCTTAATACAATAAGGAGGTACTCCTTCTTGTGTAAGTCCTATGTCTTCGTTTATCGTTCCATCACGATCCAAACCTATTACCGGTATACTCATATTATGGTCTCCATCTATCATCTGACCAACCTATCTTTTCAGGATTGAACCACTGTAAATCCTGTAGTATGATTGGATCTTTATTACTATATTTTTCTTTCCAACTATCTATAAATTCCCAAGTTTGATTATCTATTTTTTCAACATACTCGTCGACAAATGTTGCCGCTTCATGGGTAAGCGGGTGTGTTTCAGGCAATAGTAAATGTTCATGTTCAGGCTTAAGAGTAGGAACACTTTTTGGTCTAGTATTAAAAAAATCAATGTCAGTACCAAAGTTCAAAGCATTTAAGATTGGTGGACAATTTGTTTTAATATCATCTTTGTAGCTTTCTAAAACAGCTCTCATATCTTCCAGTTCAAGTTTAGGATTTTTCTCATTAAAGGATGGAGATTGTTCTTCAAAGTTTTCAAAATGATCTCTAAAACCTGTTGAATATACCTTACAACCTATTGCTTCTAATGCTTTATGTGTAGCTGACATTAAAGCACAGTCACGCATAGCACACCACATTATATCTGCCCATATCCAAGTGCTTTCATATCTGTAATTATTTAGAACAAAAGCATCGTCACTTTCTATTGTTTCTCTACTAAAGTTTCCTGGTGTCCACCAACCTTGTCCCATATGATATCTATCTTCACGAAACATGCTTGTCCATTGAAGCAAAATAATATCATCCTTATTAAATTTGTGAATTGTATTAGCTTCCCAAATTCTACAATTGATATAAACATTTCCAGCACCACTTTTTGCCCAGTTGGTTGCTTCGTAACCTCGATTTCTATATTGATGGATTAATATATCTGCCCAAGTAGGATAAAAATATTGTGTTAAGCTACAACCAAACGCAAAAAGTCTCATGCTATTCTCCTGATCAAGTCTATCATCATCTTGTGTGGAATAGTTCTTAACTTGTCATGTTCTAATTTACTTGTCAAGGCTTGATCAGCAAAAAATTTGGCCTCTTTGGGTATACTTTCATACTGTTTTCGTACCATTTCAGTATCTATTAGGCCCAATCCATACAATACTAAAATGTAGTTGTATTCATTAAATAAAATTTTTGAAGTACAGTCGGTAAAATCATCTGATATAGGTAATCTTGTTTTCCACATATCTAAATTATTTGCTAAACTATCTGGTATTTCAGCAGTTTGTAAGTGTGTCCAAAATTGTGTGTCAGTTCTGTTTGTTATATAATGTAAAACAATAAAGTCTCTAATGTTATTCATAATAGCATCAACTTCTTTGTTGTATCTCTCAATAGATTGAGGATTGTAATTTAAGATTCTTGATGCTAATAGAAAACTTTGATTGATACTTGTACCGATTGAACTTGCTTCTAAAGGTTCTACGAAACTAGCACTCAATCCTACAGCACAAACATTATTGATCCATGGTTTATCTAAAGCACCTGGATCAAATTTTAAATGTTTTGCTATTTGAACTCCATGTCCCAAGTATGTTTCAACTTCTATGTGTGCCTGATCTGGTGTAATAAAGTCACTATCAAAAATATATCCGTTACCTTTTCTTTCCCAGACAGGAATTCTAAACATCCAACCACTGTTCATTGCCCTTGCTACAGTCCAAAGTGGTATTTCTTCTTCTGCTTCTGTAGGAAACACAATAGCTTCCTTCATTTTAAGATATTTGCTATAGCTTTGCCATTTGGCACCTAATTTATTAATTAGTAATCTTGAAAAACCTGTACAGTCAACATAAAAATCATACTCATATGTATTTGTTTTACTTTCTAATTTCTTTACATCACCTAGATCATTTAGCACTACATTTTCAATTTCATCATCTGTGATATTACAACCTAACTCTATTGCTTTTGCTGTCAAAAAATCATTTAATTTATGCGTGTTGAAATGATATTGGCTTACTCCTGTTTCATTTATGTTTTCTTCCATAAACTTATTGAAAGGCAAATGACTATGCCATGTATATTCTCCTACAAGTTCTTTCGGATGAGGTTTGTCTTTAATTAATTTTGCGTACATCATAGGTAAACCAAGATGTTCACTAACAAACGGATCGTGTACACTTTGTAAAAAGTCTGTGTTACTCCAATTTTGAAACATTATTCCAGATTTGAAAGTAGCATCAGTATTTTTAATTAAATCTCCAGCCTGTATGCCCATGAAATCCATGAAGGCAGACCAATGTTCAGTACTTCCTTCGCCCACACCTATGGTTCCAATTTTAGAACTACGTATTACATCTACTACAAACCCTGGATAACTCTTTTTTAATATAAGTGCGGCTACGAATCCAGCTGTTCCGCCACCAACAACACAAATTTTCATTTCATTTCCTATTCGTCAAACGTATACCAACCAGATACTATGTACTTAACACCTTTGTAGATAGGATTTCCCCTATGTGGATGAGTGTAATAAGCAGGGAAGAACACTAACTTACCTGGTTCAGGTTTTATTTTCACACCTTGATACAAAAATTCTGTTTCTCCGCCTTCTTCAACACTATTCAAGTATAAAGTGTATGCCATTACACGAGAACTTGTACACAGATCAGCACATTCACAATGCCAAGCATGATATCCTTGGTGTGGTCTTGTCTTTTGTATGCTCATTCCTTTAGGAGAGTGCTGTACAACTGCTCTGAGGCTGTCATATTTCTTTCCGTACTTTTCTTCGTAGGTTTTTACTACAGTTTGATAGAAAAATTTACATAAATCTGCGTCTACATGAAACATATTGTTATGATTAGACATGTCCATAAAGATTCTTTCGTCTTGATTCTTAAATCCTGTCTGATGTTCTGTCAACTGCATAGAAGCACGTTGTTCAAATGTTTCTATTAGCTGTTTACAATAGTCGATTGGGAATACATTTCTATATTCTTCAATGCCATTAAAGTTATCTTCCATGTTACCTCCTAAATAAAAAACTGTTGATTAAGTCTATACACATCATCAGTAAACATTCCTGGTTTTACGTATGCTGTATGCCAAACATTTTGTAAATATAATACCATTCGATTAAATTTCATAGGAACCATACCTGTCATTATCCATTCTTTTGTAGAATCAGTAATATATTCTCTTACCGGCTCATTAATATTTGTTCCTTCATACTCATAAAACGAAGTTCCACCGTTACTTTCATTTTCATTATTTAAATATATGGTACTAGCAAAATGTAATCCACTTGGATTGTCCATATGTGGCTTTACTGGCGGCAAATTTTCTGATTGCATCACATTAACCATAAATGTTGCTCTTTTAAAACTATCTGCCATTGCTCCTTGAGGCCATTGTGCCATTACTTCAGGATAATATTGTCTACAAAGTTGGTCATATATCCATGCCATTTCATCTAGTACATAAAAAGCATTTACTCTCCAGGCTGGATTTCCGCCTCTGATTCTTTGGTTTTTAGATGCTGGAATATCTAAAGCTAATTGCCTAACTTGGTGCGGATTGGCATAAAAATCATCAACAACAATAATTTTATCTTTATTATTACCATAAGTTTCAACTGTAACTGCGTAGTTTTCGTTAATTAGAAAAACTTCATCTTCATTTATTTGGTTCTTCTTCATTTATTCTCTCATTTATTGTAAAATTAGCACTTATGGTTGCTCTTGTTTTATTAGATTCGTTGACCGTAACGTAATGTTCAAGCACACTTGGAAAAAACACAATATCACCTTCTTCTAGGGGCGGTGTAATTCTATTATTATAGATAAAATGATTAGATGTAAGCAACGGCAGTTTACTGTTATGAAAAAAGTCATATGTATTTCGATAAAATACAAATTTTCCACTATCAGGTGGTAGATTCATCATATACGCACAACTTATTACACAAGCACCAGCATGATTATGTAATTCTTGGTGTTGATTTTTGTTATATCTGTTTAACCAACATTCAACTCCATAGGAAACGGGTTGATCTACTCCAAGATGTCTTAGATATTCATTTAATCCCCGTATTGCGCCTTTAATAAAGTTTTGAAATGGCAAACTATTTGCGTCTACAAGTCCAAATGTAGTATCAACGTTACAATGCCAACCGGAATTTTGTTTAAAATTAGAATCATCCTTTACTACTTCCTCAAAATCTTTTTGAACTTGTAAATGATTATCAAGTTTTGTGTTATATACTGGTATAGGATAGATTTCATGAAACATTAATTTTTCAATTCTATCAGCTTATTGAATTCTGGTAGGTATAGATATTCAATTTCACTGTTATACAGGGTACGTACCGCATCATCAAGTGTTTCAACTAATGGTTCACCTCCTAAATTAAAACTTGTATTAAAGATGATCGGCACTCCTGATTGTTTATAGAACTCTTCTATTATTTCATAGTAGTGGATATTTTGTTTTTTAGTAACAGTTTGTATTCTACATGTTCCGTCTACGTGTATTATGGATGGTATTTTTTCAGCTACACCTTCTTTACAATCCATAGCAAACATCATATGTGGAGATTGTTCTAAACCTTTCATATCAAACCATTCATGTGCGTGTTCTAATAGAATAGTACCAGCAAAAGGTCTAAAATATTCACGTCTTTTTACTCTGTTCACATGGTCTTTTCCGTCTTGTATTGTTGGATCAAACAACAAACTTCTATTACCAAGTGCTCTTGGTCCATTTTCTGATTTACCTTGCCACAAAGCAACTATGTTTTTATCTCTAATTATACCTACAACCTTTTCATGATCGGCATCTACTACGGTTGCTCCGTACTTTTCAGCTGTAGAGTCAACATCCATTAATGAATAATGGTATTCAAATCCTTCATAAATTGTTTCAGCATAGTTTCTTACTGTTTTATCTTTAGTCAATGAATGGTATGTAAGCAAAGCGGCTCCTAATGCTGTACCAGCATCGCTTGATACAGGCTCTACATATAGGCTAATGTTTTCTTTATTCAACTTATCTAAGTACCAATAGTTGGCAACACAGTTCAAAGCATAACCTCCACTTAGAACCACGTTCTTGTTTCCGCTCATTTCTACTGCTTTAAAGATTAATTTCAGCACTTCTTCTTGTGATTCTGCTTGAACAGCATACGCCATGTCTCTTCTGTTTTCAAGAGTTGTTAAATCTACCTTGCTATTCAATAGATCCTGGGTAGTATGTAGATAATCATACCTACCATCGTTTACCAAAGCGGCATTTGGATAGGTAGGAATGATAACACTTCTATCTGCTGTTCGCCATTTTCCTCCATTTCCGTCAGTATATATAGGAGGAATGTTAGAATTCTTCTTTCCATAAGGAGCAAGTCCCATAGTTTTACCTGCTTCTATGGGTTGAAATCCGCAATATTGTGTAACTGCTTCATATGCCTTGGTTATTCCTGCTGAATCATCAAGCACTAACTCATGAAAGCCTTCTTCACCTTCACGATCGCTTTCAATTTGATTAACATGAGTGCCAGGATACGGACCGTTACCGCCTTGATGCTTGTAAAGTGTCTTAAAATCATCTGGGTAATTACATGTGAAAATGCTTTCACACTCCCATGTCATAAATTCTTCATTAAACATTCCTGCGTTTATATTCATTGGAATAAAAGTTCCAGCACCGTCTACTATCACTGCTGTAGCACTTTCAAATCCTGATCTATAAAAAGAACAAGCGGCATGTAATTTATGATGTATATGGCTTAGATCAATGACTTGTCTATGTCTACCTTCTCGGCTATAAGCAGAATCTTTACCATCTATTAATCCTAACTTTCTAGCAAGTCCTGTATATACATCACCGCCGCTAAAATCAACCCTACTAGATTCTTCTAAAGGTTGCGTGTGAGCTACTACTAGATAATCTAACTTATCTGTATATTCTTTAAATTTTATCATAGCGGCATATGGTCCGCCATCATACTTTTTTCTTGATAATCTTTCTTCTTCAATAGCAAAAACAAGTTCACCGTCTTTCAACAAGACGGCTCCGCCATTATGACCTCTTGTGATTGCTCCGATCCATTGTGTCATTGTCCTGTCCTTCCCAGAATTTGTGCTTGTGGTTTGTTTGCGTGTGTTACTCCTGCATCATTTTTGTGGACAACCCCATGCGTCGGGCAGACTTCGCCTTGTTCTTGTTGGGGTTTGTACGTTCCCGTATAACTCCTAGGCTTACCAAGCCTTTTACGCACACTTGATACAATCGCTTTAAAACTTTCATCGTCTAACTCCATAACTTCATCGTTAAATCTTTCTATTTCATCTTCCATTGACAATCTTATAGGACTAAACTTGCGTTTACCTTCTCCTAAATCAATAATATCAAAGTCTTCTGAATCTGGATAAGAAATATTAATAGGATATGTACTACCTATTACACTTGTACATGTGGTTCCTAATGCTTTAGCCATGTGTTGGCCTAAACTATCACAACCTAAGAAATGATCTGCTATTTCTATTACACTTGACCAAACTCTAACATCTGGAATTTGTGGTACAGCTACCGGAAATTTTGGATTTTCTTCAATTACTATTGGAAATTCACTCATTATGATTATAGCATAGTCTTCTCTAAGATCTTTACAAATTTTTATTACATCATTGAGATGAAAACTTCTTGAAGTTCCGTCAATTACAAAGTCGCCCATATTTTCTGCTGTGCGACCAAATGGTTGAAATACTAAAACTTTGTCTTTACCTGTAACTGCTTTTATTTCTTCAACAACTTTATACCCACCAACAAGCTCATGCTTGTTCATATAAATCTTTGGATCACCTATATCACGTAATCCTTCATTGTTGATAGCTATATCAAACGCTTGTGCTAAACTACATTTTTGATTATAATATTCCCAAACCCTGTAAGGTTCTGGTGTAATACAATCTCTATCTTTAATATAATCCCTAAAAAGATTTTTATGCCAATGATCGTAGGCAAGTTCGTGTAACTGGGGATGTCCTTTGTAAAAGTCCATACCACCTTCACACACAATAATAAAATCTTTGTCCTTTTCGTAGAGTTTCTCAAAGGCAGGAATAGACGCTATTACACGGCCAGCGCCACCGTTCATAAAATATGCTTTTTTTCGAGACAAATTAAACTCCAATATTTCTTATGCAGAAATATTTATAGTGTCTCTAGTATGATTTGAGGTAAAAGTGATTAGCCTTTTTTACCAGACTGTCTTAGAGCATGTACTTCAACATCAATTGCAAAAGCACCGTCTCTGTACGGATCTGCTGGATCTGACGAAGCAACTGGATCTCTCATATCCTTTGGATATGATGGAAACATCATCATAGCCTGCCAAGGTTCGTAACCTCTTCCTTCCATTACAGCTGGAAGATCACGTAATCTTGTTCTGAATTGTAACCATTCATCTTGTAAAGATTGTGGAGCGTCTTGTTGTCCTACCTTTGAGTCTGTTTCGTGTAGCTGTCTGTCTCTAACGTCTCTAACATCTTGCCATGTAACTGATTTATCAACGCCTGTAGCTTCCCAGTCGTGTGTACCAATGTTCCATTTATCGTTTTCAAAATCATAATAAATGTTCCATTCATCATAAACGTCTCTAGGCTCTAACTCATCTGTGTATTCAACATCTGGATAACCATCCGGAGCGTCCCATAGGATTTTCCATGTTCTACCACGTCTCATAGCAACAAGATCTTCACGTCCTTCGTCATTAGCAATTTCACAAAGCAAAGGATTTTCTTTACAGTCTACTGTAATTCTCATAACATCTTCAGCAGTTGGTCTTTCAAGCTCTGATTTTAGAGTCAAACACCAACCAGATTCTTTACCGTATTCTTCATGGTTTGGATCTTTGTTAACTTCTACAGTAATAAACTCTGGTCCTTTATACGTATGTGTACCAGTTCTACCCTGTGTGAAGCTGTTTGTTCTCCACTCATCCCAAATTGGGTAAGTAAACTGTTTTTCTATTCTTCTCATTGCGTTTTGCTCCTACAAGTATTTATCATTTTACATAAAAGTTATTCTAACCACGCCAGAACCGCCCTGTCCTGAACCGCCAGCACAGCATTTTGCCCAGTTTCCACAATATGAACTTTCTCCTGCCATACCGCCTCCTGCTGGCCAATCAATGTGACAACCACAGTTACACCATGCTTCAATAGTAATAGACATATTATGTCTACCAATCATTGGTGCTTGTCCTGACCCGTTGTACTGATAATGACAGTGACAGTTTCCGTGTCCTGGTCTCCAACCAGTGCCACCCATAACACCAAAGTCGGCACCAAAAATTCCACAAATTCTACAGTTTTCACATGAGTAATGCATGTGTCTTGGTCCCCAAGCATCTCCATTACACATCCAACCACCACAACCTCCTTGTGTACAGAAGTTACTTAGGTTATGTCCGTTCACATATGAACGACATCCCATACTAGCGCCACATGTATGTGATTTACCACATGGCCATGATCCGCCAGCACAAACTGTATATTGACAACCAGGACTTGTAGCAATAGTTTTTACACCATAGTTACCACCTGATCCACCGATAGCAAACGAACAACAATTACAACAAGTATGACCAGGACCGCCACCGCCGCCTGACCAAATCTCAAATGTTACTGTTGATACGCCATCTGGTACACACCAATAACAGCATTTACCGTTTGCTTGTTCACAACATCCACTCTGTCTAGCACACATATGACAACGTAATCCACGTTCATTGTAAATCCATTGAACACCGTAATTGTTTCCGTTACCGTGAGCAATATCAGATGAAGTAATACTTCCGTCTGCTAAACTGTCATTTTGTACTTTTTTATAACTTGCGTATGTTGCCATTTTATTTCTTTCCTATGCGAATGTTATTTTAACAATTCCTGATCCACCCATGTTTCCGCCACCACAGCATTTTGCCCAGTTGTTACAGTAACTAGAAGTACCTGAAGCACCTCCGCCTGCTGGCCAGTTTGTGTAACAAGCACAACCACACCATGCTTCTGCGTGTGCGTGTACATAAGTTTTTCCTACAAATGGAGCTGATCCAGTTTGCATCCAGTCTGCTGATTTACACTGACATTGTCCGTGTCCACCTGATACACCAGTTGAACCCATTATACCAAAGTCTGCTCCAAATATTCCGCATACATTACAACTCGCACAAGTTTGTGTGTGTCTTGGTCCCCAGGCTCCACCGTTACACATCCAACCGTGACATCCTCCGTTTACACAAAAGTTACTTAGGTTATGTCCGTTCACATATGAACGACATCCCATTCCTCCGCCACAAGTGTGTGACTTTGAACAAGGCCATGTACCACCAGCACAAACTGTGTACTGACATCCTGGACATGTACTAATTGTTTTAACAGCGTAACTTCCTCCAGATCCTCCTGCTGATCTTGAACAGTTATTACAGCATGTATTTCCTGATCCTGAACCACCACCTGACCATAGTTCGAATGTTACCTTACTTGCTCCATCTGGAACACACCAGTAACAACATTTACCATTTGCCTGCTCACAACAGTCTCCTGCGTCAGCACAATGATGACATCTTAATCCTCTTTCGTTATAGATCCATTTGACACCATACTTGTTACCAGCACCTGCTCCTAATTTAGCGGCAGTAATACTGTTATCTAAAAAGTTGTCTGCTGTTAATGTTTTATAACTTGCGTATGTTGCCATCTTTTTTCCTTATGCGAATGTTATCTTTACTATTCCTGAACCACCTTGTCCTGATCCACCAGCACAACATTTTGCCCAGTTTCCACAGAATGTACTCTGTCCTGGGTGTCCACCTCCTGACGGCCATGGAATATGACATCCACATGAGCACCATGCATGGTTAACACCTGTGCCGCCCATGATTCCAATACCATATGCTTCACCACTGTAACCAGCTTGTCCGTGACATCTACAAGTTGTAGTTCCTGCTTTTCTTCCCATGGCTCCCATACCACCGAAGTCAGCACCAAAAATTCCACAAATGTTACAGTTAGCACAAAGTGATGTTAGGTGTCTTTGACCCCAAGCATCTCCGTTACACATCCAGCCTCCACAGCCTCCTGTAACACAAAAGTTTGATAAATTATGTCCATTTACGTATGAACGACATCCCATTCCAGCACCACATGTATGAGCTTTACCGCAAGGCCAAGCGCCTCCTGCACACACAGTATATTGACATCCTGGGTTGGTATCAATTGTTTTTGAAGCATAATTTCCGCCTGCTCCACCGATAGCAAACGAACAACAGTTACAACATGTGTGTCCTGGTCCTCCGCCACCGCCTGACCAAATTTCAAAAGTTACTTTGTAAGTATTATCTGGAACACACCAGTAACAACACTTACCATTTGCTTGTTCACAACAACCACTTTGTCTAGCACACATATGACATAGCATGCCACGGGCATTGTAAATCCACTGGACCTTTCTACAAGCACCTGCTCCAGGTGCTAGTTTGGATCTCGTGATAGATCCGTCGGAAATACCCTCTGATGTAACTTTTTTATAACTTGCGTAACTAGCCATGTGGTTCTTTCTCCAAAAATAATATTATACAGTTAGGATACGCCAACCGTATGAATCACCTGAATAAACAAGGTCAAACGCCGCGCCTTCTGAGTTAACAGTCATGTCCGCACTATCACCTTGGATAAGTTTTCCGTTTCTACCAATTGTAAGGTTAGCTGTGTCAAAAGTTTTTCTTAGATCGAAAAATCTAATAACATCTCCAGCCGCCGGACTTGCCGGAAGCGTGATTGTAAATGCGCCACCATTGGTATCAACAAATAACTGTTCTCCAGAATGTGCTGAATAGGTTGTTGTGACTGTTTTAGCATTCAGAACACCTACAGGAAGCCATGCTGTTCCATTATAAAGTTCCAACACATTAATTTGTGTGTTGAATCTAATAGAACCAGCTCCTGCGTCTGCTGTTCTTTGTGCCGTGTTCCCAAAAGGTATAGTTAAACCTGGTGAACCTAATGAAATTCTTCTTCCCATTTTATTTCCTATCCTTATGATGCCGGTACTGCTGTCTCGATACCCATTACAACACAACTTACGTTTGTAGCGGATGATCGAGCAACAATGACTTTAGTTGCTTGAGCAACGATACCAGTTCTTTCTAAAACACCGTTTGGACCTAAAGATACATCATATTCAATGTATTCTGAAGCCGCTGGTGTTCCTGCCGCCGCAACAGCTAATCTAATATTTGCTGTTGTGCTTCCTCTGTTACAAAACGATACTGTTACCACGCTGTAAGTATCAGCTGGAACGGTATAGACGCTTGTATCAGTCGCCGCTGACATATCTGCTGTTCCTAATACTCCTGTTGCCATTTATTACTCCTCTTTTCTATATTTAGCCATTATGTTTTACTTGTTAAAAAGTACGCCATCGCAACCGGAGATCCTAAAATACCACCGTTAAAATTCATTCCGGTTGTAACAGTTATCTGCGAATTGTCTGTTGTACTAATCGTGTTTCCAGTGATATTTATTTTACCAGCTGTAACCGCGTTAACATTCAAGGAGCTACTTCCACCACCAATCTGTGAATTGATGTATGTAATAATAGCCGCCTGAGTCGGAACAACGCTGTTAGAATTAGCACTAAACGTACCGTCTGTACTAAATTCGTTAATTGTTGCTCCACCTTCACCAAGTCCAACAGCACCTAGTGAAAGTTCTTGTAATCCTGCTAAACTAAACGCACTTGTGTTCAAGCTCGCAGAACCTGTGGACTGCTCAACGTTGAACAATCTACCAACTCTAAAGTTACCATCTTGGTCAGTTGATGTGTAGAACACTCTACCGCCACCAAATTCGTTAACTTCGTCGTTAGCATCGTTTGGTATTGAAGGTGTTCCTGGATAATTTGTACTAGCAAAATTACCAGTACCGATATCTAGGAAGTCATGTCCTGTCAATCTAACCTGACTAAATCTCTTTCTGATTGTTAAGTTAGCACCATGTGGTGGAGCTTGTTCAATTCCTAAGTTAGGTGAAACTTGTAAGTTAGCCGTGTAATTTCCTGGACCTCCAGCAAGTTCTCTAACAAACACAATCTTAAAGTATCTGCTATCGCCAGCAATTTCTAAGTTAGAACCTTCTTCTGGTTGATCTGATAAGCCATATACATTTAAGAAGTTCTTTTCTTGGAATATATCAGCAAATCCGTCTCCACTTACAGTAGCACCAGCTGTTTCAAAATCTAGTCCTCTGTTTGTCCAAGTAGGCTGTGCCAGCACACCGTCACCAATTCTAATTTGGAAAGGTGCTTCAATAGTTTCATTAGGATCTGTAATAGTCATTGCTGGACTAGATGTGTAACCACTTCCAGGATTGACTATAAAGAACTGTGTAATTCTTCCTGAAGAAACTTTTGCTCTTACTTGTGCGCCTGTGCCGCCGCCGCCACTCAATGTAACTCTTGGCTCTATTGAGTAGGTTGTTGTAGCATCTAATGTTGCCGCGATACCATTTGTTGGGTGCCATGTATTCCATCCCGCAGTACCGTCTGACTCTTTTGCTAGGTTTGCTACTTTCGTTCCTGGATTATAAGATGTAATTTGAGCATACTGTCCAGCACCTGTTCCTGCTGTAATAACAATTCTCATACCTACGTATTTTGAACTGTTAGCAGTTTCAGTGTTAGAAAGTGTGATAGTTGTTGCGTTACCTCCCTGTGCGGTGTTTTCGCTAGATACATAACCTCTACCTCCAACAACATCTGGATCATTTAATACTCCGTCATTATCAACATCGTCAGTATTATAAGTAGATCCATCGTCTGGATTTCTTAATCTAACTTCAAATATTCCACCGTTTACTGCGTTAGAACTTGCTACTACAGCACCATATCCAGCACCTGTAATTGTGTAAGACGCTGATGTGTAGTTGTTACCTGCGTTAGTATATTCAAAGTGTATGATTTTACTTCCATCTGTTAATGCTCTACCAACTTGTGCTTCTAGTTTTCTATTGTTAACTCCGCCAGTGATAGGTGTTTCACTTCCGTCAATGCCTTCTGAAACAGCACCAAAGTCACCGTATGAACAGTTTCCGTTGGTACCTCTAATCTTACCACCATTTTCTGCTAGATAGCCAATATGTCCGTAGTATGAGAACACAGAAACAAGTTCTGCTCTACCTAAGTTTGTAATCCAAGCACCAATACCATCACTTAGTACCTGTGTAAAGTCGTTAGCAACGATTGAATCATTACCACCGTTATGTAGATCACCATCTACTTTCATTCCTACACATCCTGTACCAAATGTTGTTACACCCTGTACGTAAGGAGATCTTGTTCTGATCCAAACTCTTGTATCGTCTGGTCCCCATCCTGGATCCAATGAACAATAAGCACCAGCTGATGGTCTCTTAGTACCATAACTGTTTGCCGCACTTAAAGTTCCGCTTAGTCCACCTACTGTTTGATTTCTAATACCTGTAGCATCTCTTAACAGATACATGTTTTCAAGTGTAGAACCATTTACGCTGTTACCATAGTACAATCCATTGTAAATTGTAGCATAGTTTGAACCTTCGCTGTAACTATGAATTAAATCGTAAATAAATCCGTCAATATAATTTGCCACATCTGATTTACATTGAGCTTCATCAAATGTATATGAAGGATAGTTTACATTAATATATTTTGTAACATCTTCAGCAATGAATGTTTTATTCAACATCAAAGCTCTTACACCAGCCATTTTATCTTGGTCATCAACTCTTTCGTTGCTACCTCTTATAGTAGGTGCTGTAGAATCTCCTGATGCTCCGTTAACTTCAAAGTCAATTTTGTCATATAATTCTTGACATAAATCTGTAACTACTGTTGACACAGCTGAAGTACTATTTGGCTTTGATACATCTTGTGTAAGTGCGTTACCAGTTTGTTTGGTAATGGCACTACCTTCAATAATATCATCTATAATGCTCTTCATGTGTGTAATACCAGCAAGGGAATACGTAGTATCACCCGAGTTTGTCAAGCTACCAGCTGGTTCAACTCTTACGGAACGTAATTCGTCACCAACAATAGCAACTCTTTCTGGAACTCTGATAGGTAAAACTTCCTTGTACAGTCCTGTCTTGACATAAATCACTTTATGTAATTTACTTTCTGCTGGAAGTGTATATCCGCCACCTAAGCTAATAGCACTTGTAATTACTGTCATGTTTGCTTTTAATGTAGTCAAAGCATTTGCTTCTGCTGTTAGTGTTGCATCTTTTGTTTGTAAATATCTATCAGCTGAAGCTACACCATCTAGTGCTTGAAAATCAGCGGCCGGTGTAGCACTTGTAATAATGTCATTTATCAAAGTGTTTACCAAGAAGTTCAAAGCCGCAACGTTTTGTGTTTCTGATCCTGTTTCGAACCAGTCACCACTTACATTATCTTTCATTGCTTGGGCTACTCTGCGTGTTTCAACATTTCCGCCTCTTCTTAAGTCTAGCGTAATTGCATCATAAGCAAATCCAGCCAATCTTTGGAATTTGGCTTCATTAAAAGCAAAACCAATAAAGAATGGATCAGTTTGTGTAATGATCTGATACTTTGCCCATTTAGCAGTTTCATATGCCGCAAACATTCTATTCTTTTCTAGAAGTGTTCTAGCATTAGGATTTTTTGCTCCTGCTTCAATTTGATCACAGGCATAACGTACAGTTTTCCATGGACGGTCTAAAGTTTCACCGTTTGTAGGAGTAGGATTGTCTGTACCAATTCCTCCTGCTACATAGTATACATCAGGTACAGCGCCAAAGTCTTTCCATTCAGGAATACCAGTGCTTGAAACACTTAGTACCTGTCCGTCAGCCCCAATTGGTAATCTTGTTGGTCCTGAACCACCAAAGTAAAGTAAATCACCTTGGGTAGTAATGGCACTTTCTTCAGCACCAGAAGCTAGGTTATTCCAATAAGTACCACCAGTGTCATTGTCTGGTCTATTAGCAGTTTCTGAAGTGTGAGCTAACACACAAACATAACTTATAAGTCCATAGCGTACTGCGTCACCAGCATCATATAAAGTTGCTGTTGTCCAAGTGTTTTTCCATTCAATACCTTGGTTAAGTCTTGACCAGTAAGTTGTATTTGGTGGACGAACACCTGTGCTGTTAGCAGTTGCTAGATAAGTGTAACCACCTAATCTTACAACGTCACCAATCTTGTATTCTTGGTTAGTTGAGTCATCGCCCCAATCGCCTCTTAAATTAAATCCTGATGTAACAAGATCCCATTTTGAACTTGACGGAGGTAATTCAGAATAAACGTTATCGTTAGCAACATATTGGTTACCACCATAAGTTACAAAATCACCTGGTTGATATCTTTCATCACCTTGCCATGTGTTTTCAAATTCTAATCCAGGAACAAATTTTTCCCAATTAGCAATATCGGCTTGAAGTGTTCCTAGTTGTGAATCTGGATTATTAGCAACTGAAGTGTGTTGTGTAGTACAAATCCAAAGCGTAGCACCGTATAGTACAACGTCATTTACTTTATATCTTGTTACTCTTGTCCACTCACCTTTATATTCGATACCTCTGTTTAAGTAATCCCATTTAGCTTGATCGTCTTCTAAACCAAGAGCTACTGTTGCGGCAGAAGTATGTCCTGTATTTGCTACATATAAAGTTCCACCATACTTAACAATATCGTTAATTTTGTATCTAGTGTTGATAGCCCAGTCTTGTTTCCAATCTTGACCTTCGGAGAATAGGTCCCATTTTAAAATATCAGCTTCAAGTCCAAGTGCATTAGTGGCCGCGGCAGTATGACCAGTGTTACAAATGTAAATGTTTCCACCATATTTTACCAAGTCGTTTGCTTTATAAACTGTTCCTGCTACCCAGTTGTCTTTCCAGTCAATTGATGTAGCAAACTGATCCCATTTTGATTGATCAGCTTCTAGTGTTGATTGAGCTGTGTGTCCAGTATTACAAATGTAAATGATACCACCGTATCTTACGATGTCATTTATTTTGTAAAATGTTGCGGCGCTCCAATCACTTTTCCATTGAGTACCATCACTGAAATTATTCCAGTTTGATATATCATCATAGAAATTAGATGTTGCTGTGTGTCCGGTAACACAGACATAAGTTCTTCCACCATATCTAATAACGTCATCTTTTAGATAAGCGGTAGAAGCTGTCCAGTTGTCCTTCCAAATAAATCTAATTCTACCTAACTTAAATTCTGCCATTTTTTGCTCCGTTCTTGGTATTATACATATTTATCATTATCCGTTAAAGTCATCTCGCTCTGTTCTAGCTGAGAAGAACATATTAAGTGCCGCTAGTCCTCCGCCTAACGAACCCCTAATTTCAAAATTAGGTGATACTGCTGTCATAGCATTCACGTTATTTGACCCTGCTGTGTTGGAAATAGTTCTACTTGAAAACTTTACCTGTCCAGCTGTTAGATCGTTTGTGAATAGATTTGATCCACCACCTGTAAATCTACTTTCTATGTAGGTTTTTAATGCTTTTTGTGTTGGTACAATGTTGTTTGAATTAGCAACAAAAGTTGTTTCTGTTGAAAATTCTCTAATAACAGCTTGAGTACCACCTACGCTGATACCACCTAATCTAATCTCACTTAATCCATCTAGATCAAAGAAATCAGCACTTAGAGTAACACCACCTTGTGCCTGTGAAACTTTAAACAGTTCACCAACTCTATAGTTACCATCTTGGTCGGTTGATGTGTAGAACACTCTACCACCGTTTGCTTCTCTTACTTCATTAGCTTGTTCTGTTTCATTATAAAGATCTTGTCCTGCTATATACAGTGATGGATAGTTAGTGTTAGCAAAGTTACCAGTGCCGATATCTAGGAAGTCATGCCCTGTCAATCTAGCTTGTGAATATCTTTCTCTAATTGTAGCACTTACTCCATGATCAGGTGCTGTGCCTCTTGTTAACACCGGAGATATTTGGAACGTAATTGTTCTGTTCGGTGCTGTACCTTCTGTTTTTGTGACCTTAACTAATCTATATACAGTAGTATCGCCAGTAAACACAACGTTAGCTCCAGGTCCTGGAACTGTGTCAATTCCATCAATAACCATTGTGTTTCCAACTTGTGGATCTTCAGCATATCCGTTACCAGTTATTGTTACAACTGCAGTTGCGTAACCAGTTCCTCTGTTATAGAAGGTAGGTTGACTTAGCACTCCATTCTTAAAGTGTACAGAATAATATGGTTCACCTGTTTCTTCAGGATCATAAACTGTCAATGTTGGCGCAGTAATGTATCCACTACCTGTGTCATAAATTATAAAGTCTGTAATTTTTCCAGTAGCAATTTTAACTCTAGCAAATGCTTGAGCGCCACCAGTAATAATATTTCCTGTGCCTGTACTCTGTCTTACAGCTACCCAGGTTGGAATATTAGATGCCACTCCTCCTACAATCGCAGTTGGATTGTTCACTGTTGATATTACTGTCCAGTTATGAGCGTCTTTGGATTCTAAAGCATTACCGTTTTCGTTAACACAAACAAATGCTCCTTGTGTATATCCAACTTTCCAATCGTTAGCTGTTGAGTCACCTAGTAATGAAGCATCGTACCAATCAGTACCATTTGTACTATAAATTACTCTGTCTGAATTATCCATTGATGCTACCCAACAGTTGTTACCAAAAACTAGATCTGAATATTCTTCTGATCCTCCTGGAGTAACTGCCGCTCCTGCCGACCATGTTGTACCATTATCTGTTGATGTTACTGTTGTACCATCTTTGGCAATAGCAATCCATTTTCCAGCACCATAAGCTAATCCAATCCAGTCTTTGTTACCTGTTCCTAATGCTTTTGTTGTCCAGTTTCCTGTTACAATAGTTGAGTCTCCGTCTGTTGTCAATGAACCTACATAAATGTCTGAAACTCCAGTTGCTGTTGCCATAACTACATTATCACTTGCTCCGCCTATTTGAACACGTGAGTAACTAGCACTAGCAGGTAGTGTTGCGTTATCAAATGTAGCACCATCATTTGAATATACTATTGTGTCTGAACCATTTGCTACAGCTACCATAATCGGACCGCTCTTAGAAAATGCTGAGTAACTTTGTGACGCTATGTTTTGTCCTGAAGTAGGTCTGTTTGTCCATACACTACCATCAGCCGAAGTATAAAAATCATCTGTGCCAGTAACACCATAGTACCAAAGTCCTAATCCATCACTGTAACCAATGTCAGGAGCACCTGATTGAATACTATTGTTTGATACATTAAACGTTGGCTTGGTAAAAGTTACTCTTGGTTCAGTAGCGTAAACTGTTGTTGGTCCTAAAGCTGTAGCATTTACTTTACCTGGAAGCATATTATCAAATCCAGGAGATCCTGTGCTATCTTTATAAACCTGTGCTACTTTAGTAGAAGCATTGTAGTTAGCTATATAACCATATTGTCCTGCTCCTGGGCCTTCTGTAATAACAATTCTTGTTCCATTAATCTGTGACGCAGTTCTTGATTCTGAAGCCGCAAGTGTAATAGTTGTTAAGTCACCTGCCTGTGCACTGTTTGTAGCAAACTGAAATCCTGCTCCTCCAACGTTTGTACTATCGGTTGGAAGGGCTAGTTGAACTTTATTGACAGCACCTTGTCTGTATTCTTCAAATCTAGCATCTAATCCTGTTCCCGCAACCTGCGTAAATGCCGCTGATGCTGAGGTATATGTTTCTCCAGAGTTTTTGTATTCCAATGCCAATACGTTAGATCCATCTGTGAAAATATTATCAACTTGTGCTTCTGTGCTTCTATTGTTTACTGTAGCAACTTGTGGAGTCTCATTAGCATCAAATCCTTCAGCCACTGTTCCAAAGTCTCCATATGAGTTATTTCCATTTGTAGCACGTAGTATTCCGCCGTTTTCAGCTAGATAACCAATGTGTGCGTAATACGTGAAAACTGATACAAGTTCTGATCGACCTAAGTTGGTTGCCCAATAACCTATACCATCACTTAATACTTGTGTAAAGTCGTTAGCAACAATGGATCTATTTCCACCATTATGTAATGATCCATCAATTTTCATTCCAATACAATTATCACCAATAGTTGTTACACCTTGAATGTAAGGTGATCTTCCTGCTGATATTCTTTCAAAACTAATTGATTCAGCAACTGCTGACACAAAAGTATGTGCGTAATTTCCGTCTGGATTTATTCCTACATTCACAGTAAATGTTGTGTCAGTTCTTGCTGTAATTGCTAATTTTGCGTTATATGCTGGATCTGATGTTCTTGGATACGCATGGTTTGTTTGGTTTCCGTCTTTAGCACATGTGAATGTCAAAGCACCAGGCGCTATTAATATAGAATTACCTATTTGTAAGTTATGTTTCCAAGTAACACCGTTTGATGTAGCACTAGCAAATTTGTGTACATATTGGTCAGTGTCTTTACTCTTGCCTACATTAATTGAAATAGTTGTTCCTGTTTTAGCAAAAATTTTCAAATCAACTCCAGCCGCCGGATCACTTATTCTTGGATAAGCATGAACCGTAGCATAGTTGTCTTTTGAGCAAGTAAAAGAAATACTTTCTGTTGCTAGTTTAACAGTTTCGCCCACATCTAATGTGTGTGCTCCGATTGTTATAGTCATATCTCCTGAAGCAGGATCATATGTAGCATCTGAAACCGTAAATTGTTGTTGTGGTACAGTAATTTCCATCACACCTGTACCTGCGTTATATGTAGCATTGGTTGGTGTGTAATATGCTTTTGCTTTACTTGCGATCCATACACTAGTGTCGTCAGTTCCTGTTCCTGGATCTAAACTTACAAATGCTCCGCCCGATGGACGTTTAGTTCCGTATGTATTTGCTTGACTCAATACACCTGTTAAACCTCTTAGGGTAAGCCTTCTAATACCACAACTATTTCTTACATAGAACATGTTGTTTCTTTCGTTCAATGTAGGAATTGTTAAAGGAGTCTGTTCTCCTTTTTCATTTCTAGGTCCTAAAACAACATCTAAGTCGTTTATAGCTGGACTAATACTTGTTGATCTTAATTCTGCTCCTACTAATGCTGTTTTTGCTGGTAAACTAATTGGAAGAACTTCTTTATAATCTCCAGCCATAACAAAAATGGTAGCACCTTCTCTAACTCTGTTTACTTCATCTTCTAACAAATATTGTGCCGCATATCTTACAGTTCTAAATGGTGCGTTTAGTGTGCCTCCTCTATCTGGATCGTCTATTCCGTCTAATGATACGTAGTAAACATTGTTAACTAAATCTATAGTATCCCAAGCTGGCATCAATCCGGTTGAAGTAAGTGCCGCGCCTTCTTTACCAATTGCTAATCTTTGTGTATCAATAGCAGTAGAATCTTGATCTTCAAAAGTTTTTAGGTCACCTTTTCTAGCAAGTTTATTTGTTCTGTTGCCAAGAATCATAATCTTCCAGTAATCATTATCTGGCTGTTCTACATCCATGTCTGGTCTAGAAGCTGATTCTGTTGATCTATGATATTTTAATGCTACGTAAGCGGTACCTGCCCATGTAACAATATCGCCTGTAAAATATTCTATGTTGTCTTGCCAAAAGTTTCTAAAGTTTCTTCCGTCAATTACTTTTTCCCAATAGGTAGGCCATTGATCAGGTTGTAAGTTTGTGCTATCTTGAATAGCAATGTATAAGTTACCTGTTAGCCTGACAAAGTCACCTGTCTTGTAAGCAATTTCTCCACTATCTTCTGTACCTTCATTATTCCAGTCACCTCTAAAATTATATCCTTCAAAAGTAAGATTCCAATCGCTAGTATAATTCGCAGGACTTTTTCCTGTGTTGAATGTTACTGCTTTGTAAATGTAACCACCATATAATACTAAATCGCCTGCTTGATATACAGCACTTTCTGACCATATATTTTCGTATTCACTTCCTGGTAGATAAGTTGTCCAACGGCTTAATGCATAATCTGCTTGAAAGCCTCCAGAGCCAACCGTTGCTGTGTGGCCTACTAAACATTTCATCAAGTTTCCGCCACGTTTTACAATATCATTTTTCTTATATCTTACTTCCTCAGTCCAAGAACTTTTGTACTCGATTCCGTCAATTTGTATTTCCCATTTAGATTGATCTTCCTCTAAACCTAATGTTGAATTATCTGCTGACGTATGTCCAAGTAAACATTTGTAAACAATACCGCCATATTTTACAATATCATTTCCCTTGTATCTTGTACCTATAGTCCAAGTACCTCTCCAAGTATCAGCATCGGATAAAATTGTCCAATCACTTTGATTAGCTTCTAGTCCAAGTAAAACTGTTGCGGCAGATACGTGCTGATTTGTTGCTTTGTAAACTTTACCATTGTATCTTACTAGATCATTTATTCTATATAAAGTGTTTACTGTCCAGTTGTATTTCCAATCGGCAGATGAAACAGCAACAAGTGTCCATTTTGTAATATCAGCAACAAGTCCGTCTGTTCCTGATCCTAATGTAGCAGATGAAGTGTGTGCCTCTGTACACTCATATACTGACGCACCATACTTAACAATGTTACCTACAGAATAATTTGTGCTTACTGCCCACTCTTTCTTCCAGCTAACACCTTCTGATTGTTTTTTCCATTTTGGTTGAGCAGGTGTTTTATCAGTACCTGCCAAATCGTTGTAAAAGTCTGCTGAAGTATGTGTTCTTAAAGCCACATACGTGTAACCGTTATACTCGATCATATCATCAACGATATAATCTGCGCCTCCCGACCACGCACCTTTCCAATTAAATCTTACTCTGCTTAGTTTAAAATCTGCCATTTTATCAACCTTTTACGTATTTATTATACTCCTGTTGGGTAAGTATACCCTTCATTAATTCTAGCAACAAGATTGCCACTATCGTCTATGTAATAGTTAATGCTTCTATTATCCCAACGAAATTGTTCATAATTTAAGTTTGTATAAACCTTTTCGTGGTTAACATTTCTACCTTCATAAAAATCTTGCCCTTGCTCAAAATCTTCATAGTTTTGTGCCGGGTCGCCTTCTTTGTTAATTTGTATGCTATCGTTTGCCGCAAGTTGATCAACTTTCGCAACAAAAAGCTCTCCATCATCTGTTCTACGTAATCCATAAAAGTATCTCTGATCAGTTTGATTGATCATGTCAGTAATACTTTGTCCTAAAAATGTATCAGCCATTATACTATCTCCACTAAGCTGATTATGACATCTAATGATGCCGTTTGATCAGCGGTTATATACAATACGTTTCCTGCGTCCATGACAATTTTTTCTCCCTTACCAATCGGCTTCATTGCCGTGTTTGGTGCTATTGGCATGTTCCTTATTAGAGTACCAATTGAACTTGCTTCATCTCCTAGTTCCATTGTACAGTTTACCATAGAGTCCGTTAAGTTAGCAATATTCAATCCTATGATTGTTGTGCTAGTAGCGGCTGGCGTAGTGTAGACTGCTACTCTTTGTGTTCCTATTTCTTTTCCTATTATGTTTCTAAAATTTGTTGCCATATTATCGTCCTAAATTGTCAAAGCCAGTTTAATAGCTATTTCCTCCGCATCGTTAAACGAAACAGCACCAGTTGATCCCGCAACTGATACCCAGTTACCACCTATATCATAAATTTCTACCCTGTCTGCTACGCTATTGTATCTCATCATACCAGTTACTGGACTTGGATGTCTATTAGCGTTTGTCCCCACAGGAATTACAAATCCACCAGTACCTTCAATTTTAAAATAACCTGTACCAGTTTGCTTTAGTGTAGTAACAGCACCGTCTATAGTATTAGTTATCTGATTTCCGTTAAAACTAAAGTTTTCTATGGATACAAAACCTCCACCATTTGCTTGTAAAGTAAGGTTTTGATTGGTAGTTATTGTTTCTAAAGTGCTTCCTGATACCCTAATATCATCAACTTCTAGCTTCGGAATGTCAAATCTATTAGGTGTAACATCAGCTACAAGTGATCCTCCAGCGTAAAAACGCAGAGTGTCGTCATCAGCACCAGGTGTTAATTCTGGTGTAATATAAGTATCTCTGTCATCATCAAACACACCACCAAGTTCAGTCCATTGTCCGTCATATGCTTCAAATACATCTGTTTCTGTATTATAACGAATCATACCTGTTGTAGCTGATCCTGGTCTTTCAGCTGTTGTACCTTTAGGAAGAACTAAAGCACCTGTAGAAGCAATAGATACTGATTCACTGCTTGGATCTAATACAATGCTTCCGCTATCGTTTGAAATAATATTAGAATCAAATTTTAAATTATCTATAATTACTTTGCCTGTGGCGTTTGGAGTAAGGTTTATATTTCCGTTACTTGCTGTAGATGCGATTGTATCATTGTCAATGGTTAATTCGTCTACAATAACTTTTCCTACATTAAGTTCAGACCAATTTAATAGTGATGTTCCTAACTTGTAAGTGTTATCAACAGCAGGAATAATATCACTATCTATTCTAGCATTAATATTAATTGTGTCTGTTGCTTCATCACCTAAAGTAATATTACCTCCAACAGTAACATTTCCGCTTACGTCGAGGTTACCTGTTACATTTACATTGTCTAGTAAATTAATTGTACCTGAAGAAGCATTTAAATTTATATCTCCGCTTGTGCTAGAAATAACATTTCCACTTATTCTAATAGCACCGGACTCAACTTTTGTTCCGTCTATAATTGTTGTATTAACTCCATCAGTAAAAGTTATACCTTGGTTATTATTAAATAAAAATTCAGCATTTGTAAATGTAACTTCACCTGTTGATTGATTTACTCTAAATAAATCTCCAACTCTAAAGTCACCTTTGTGATCTACTGTGCTGAAATAAATGTTTGCTCCGTTGTTAGCACTAACTTCATTTGCTTGTATCACTGATGTTGTATCGTTAGTAACATCTTTTCCAGTTCCTATATAAGCTAAGTTCATTCCTATAGCATAAATTATACTTCCTGGTCCGTCACCATATATTCCGTAATTTCCATATACACAAGCACTTGAGATAGTTCTAAGTTCTCCACCAAAGTCAGATTGGTCTACTAGTGTCAATGCTGTGGCTGTTGCTCCATTACTAAATCTTACATCTTGAATAAATGTATCATCATCTGTTATAGATTGGCTTCCGTTATCTCCGTTGAAATCTAATTTTAAAACAGTATACTGATCGACAACTTTTGGAGCTGTAGGAGCTGATCCAGGAGCTGTGCTTACGCCAATTCCTTTTCTAATTCTAATGTCATCTACTCTACCTTGCCAGTCACTTGAACTACCATCATATTTTGATCCAATAATCAAAGGCTTAGTAGTTCCTAGATCTACACTACTTGTAGTACTAGCTTGTTCTGCTCCGTCTATATAGAGTCTTATTGTTGTTCCAACTTTTGTCACGCTTATGTGATAAAAAGTAGTGTTCACTAAAGTAACGGCTGGTGCCAGTATTTCTGTATTTCCTATATGAACTTTTGGCTGTCTATCTACAAAAAATACATGTAAGGCATTGTCTGTATCACTGCCCGATCTAAAGTCAAATAGTGTTTCTGTTCCTGTATCATCTGAAATATAAATCCAACCTTCTACATCAAAATCTCCTGTACCAAAACCAAAATCTGAACTAGTAGTTAAACTGAATCTATCTCCTGTTCCATCTAACAATCCCATACCAGTACCAAACTTGATCGAACCTGTAGTTACAATTTGAGCATTGCCTATCGCTGTAACAGTTTTCTTTGCTCTGCTTAAAGGCAATGCGAATCCTGTTGGCTTACCGTCTATTGTTACTTCGTTAGTAGAAACGCTTTCAATAGTACCTGTTGCTAATTGTGTTCCACCGGCGTCAAAAAGCGATATGGTTTGTCCTGCTCCTGGAGCAGATCCAGTCAATCCGCTGTACTTAATTCTTGTTTTTCCGTCACCTTTTAATCCAGCAGTACCATCTACCATGTGTATGCCTTTTTCAGCAAAGTAAGTAAAACAGTTTAACCATTCACATCTTGCTCCGTTTGTAATTTTTAAACCTGTAGCACCAGGAGTAATAAATGTTACAGCATGAAATAAAATTGCGGCTTCTCTTGAATCAGCATTAGCA
>VTLG01001798.1_pt1 | contig 30108 bp, 28 predicted proteins | sample 4694571 | NCBI WGS metagenome assembly VTLG01 (sample SAMN12604809, study PRJNA352737) | marine metagenome | biome: ENVO:00000447; feature: ENVO:00000209|ENVO:00000569|ENVO:01000036; material: ENVO:00002151; isolation source: viral sequences binned using virsorter ...
CCCCCGGAGAATTAAAACATGGAGCAGAGGAGACCATCTACCGTGCTCTCGCAATACGTCATATGGAGTTACCTGTGGGTACCTTCATTAAGGAAGGTCTTGAAAAAGAAGTTCCCGACCACGCTAGAGAATTATTAGAACTTAACGTAGAGGATGAATTAAAACATGACTTGGCTCTTGGGTATATTGCTAATTCAATTGGGACTGAACCTCAGGCTGAAGCAGAAGCACTCAGACTCCGATCAGCCTGGGAGTCACATCCCGACCACACCATAACGAAAGCATTGGTAGCAGAACGTGCAATATTTTTCGTACTTCTTCCCTTCTTTCGTTTTAACGGCGATGCTGGTCTTAGGACTGTCAGCGCCGACATCTCTCGTGACGAACAAATACACGTGGCCACTAATAGCCTTGTATGTCACGAGTTGGGCTTATCTCCTAGTCAATCTTTGGATAAACTTAGGAAGGCCACCATTAACTGGATTCTTCAACCCCTAGGTACAAATACCTACGATAGATATTTGGACAAAAAATTCTGGCTGGATGCTAGTGACCGCTTAATGTATGAGGGCAAAGCGCCTGAATTCTCTGAGACAAAAGCCGCTAGGATGCCAGCTTTCTTTGAACACTCAAATGCAAACCTCCCACAATATGCTTGAGGCTGTACTCGGCCCTCGCGTAGATGATAAAATACTAGAAGAAATGGACCAGAACTTTCCGGTTCATATCCCACATCCTAAAGAGGAACTATCCGTGATAATGTACAAAGCAGGTCAGCGCTCAGTTGTTGAGTGGCTGACAAATAGATTGGAGGAATCAAGTGGCTGATTATAAAAGGTACTTTGGACATTACGATGAAGGTGTCTTTGGTGTTAAAAATATAGACGGTACACTAGATTTATCTGATAAACAAACCTCTGCTATCAGAGAGAAAGAGGGTTTCACTGATAAAGATAAATTAGAATATGAGACACGTTGGATTGATGATTTATATGGTACTGAAGGTGCTACTATAGAGAGTCATGATGAGAAAGCAGCTTACCATAAAACTTTTGCTGGTGTTGGTTTAATTGGTAAAGGTAAATGGAATAGAGAAGGTAATCTAGATGTACACTGGGGTCTTGATATAAAAAGAGACTGGACTAATAAAGAAGATTTAGAAGTAGGTTCTAATGAGCATTATGAATGGCAAACTAGAGGTGATGTAGACTGGGCACACTATGAAGATAGTAATGCTTATGCAAAAGCCTGGAAAAGTATGACTAAAAGTGGTAAATATGCTGATTCATCATGGTATGGAGAATCTAATTATGAGTCCTTTATGGATATAGATAACGAGACTACTAAGCTTGAGTTTATAAGAGAAGCTAATCTTTATCAGAAAGGAGGAGCAGAAGATGAAGCTACCTCTTATGAAGATGACCCCCGTTGGGATACCTGGGATAATAAATATGAGAATAAGTTTGATCCTGAAAAGGTTGAACCTTATACTGAAACGTATTTAGATGTACCTGATCTCATAGGTAAGGCTAACTTTGAAGCTATTAAAAAACCAAGAGAAGTAACTTCAAAACCAAATCTACAAATCAAACCGGTCAGCGTTCAGCGGCCAGCAAATATACCCGCATCATTCGGAAAGGTTTAAATTATGGCATATTCAAAAGATCAGCTTGAGCAAATCAGAGGTCCTGGTGGTGGTTTTGGTAGACAATCTTTACTAAAAGCACAAGGTCTGGGATGGGATTTAGGCGATGTACAGTCAAGCATAGGTTCAATTGGTGAATCAGGCAAAGTAGGCTGGCGTGCAGCTGACATGTTCCAATCTCATACAGAGAATAAAAGGTACAACGCTTTAGCTTCAGCCCAAGCTTCATTCCAACAACAAATGCAACAGAAAGCTAACGCTTTTCAAGAAGAACAACGTGCTTGGATGGCAGAGCAAGAGAAGCTAGCAAGGCAAGTTAAAATAAGCAGCCCTAGTGCAGTAGGCAATAGTGTAGGCGGTAGTCCACTTGGTATAGCTACTCCTGCAATGTCATCGGTTAACGCTGCGTTAGGTAAAGGTGTGTCATCTTTAGCTAGACCAGCTGCAACACCAGCAACAGGTAAAGCAGGTAGAGCAGGTAAAGGCACTTCAGTTAAAACATTAAACATATCATAAACAATGACAGCTAAATCTAGGTATGACGCTTTAGCAGGATACCGTGCAACGTATCTATCACAAGCAGCAGCATCGGCTAGACTTACGCTTCCATATCTAATCCGTGAAGACGAAACACAGAAAGGATCTAACCATAATCTAGTTACACCTTGGCAATCAATTGGTGCTAAAGGTGTAGTCACGTTAGCTTCGAAACTTATGTTGGCTCTCATGCCTATACAAACAAGTTTCTTTAAGTTACAATTAGATGAAGCACAACTAGGTGAAGAGTTTCCTCCTGAAGTTAAAACAGAATTAGATTTATCCTTTGCAAAGATTGAACGTACTATACTTGAAGCTATCTCAGCTTCTGATGATCGTGTAGTAATACACCAAGCGCTTAAGCATTTGGTAGTAGCAGGTAACGCTCTAGTCTTTATGGGTAAGGAAGGGCTTAAGTTATATCCTTTAAACAGGTTTGTAGTAGACCGTGATGGTAACGGTAATGTGATTGAAATCGTCACGAAAGAAAAAATTGCCAAAAAATTGTTGGCAGATTCCATCCCTGATTATATACCACCAGCCCCTGGTACAGAAGAAGATGGTGAACAGGAAGACTGTGATGTTTATACACATATCAAACGAGATAACAATCGATTCGTTTGGCATCAAGAAGTCTTTGATAAAATCATCCCTAACTCCAGAGGTAAGGCACCAGTAAAAACAACTCCTTGGATTCATCTACGTTTTAATACAGTAGACGGTGAGGCCTATGGAAGAGGTCGCGTTGAAGAATTTGTTGGAGACTTGAAGAGTCTTGAGGCATTGTCCCAAGCTATAACAGAAGGAAGTGCAGCAGCAGCTAAGGTTGTCTTTGTTGTATCACCTTCTAGTACAACTAAACCACAGACACTAGCACGTGCAGGTAATGGTGCAATCGTCCAAGGACGTCCAGATGATATAGGGGTTGTGCAGGTCGGAAAGACTGCTGACTTTGCCACCGCTTATAATATGATACAACAATTAGAAAAGAGATTGTCAGAAGCTTTCCTTATTCTAAATGTTAGACAGTCAGAACGTACAACTGCAGAGGAAGTACGTATGACACAGATGGAACTAGAGCAACAGCTTGGTGGGCTATTCAGTCTACTTACAGTTGAGTTCTTAGTACCATACTTACACAGAAAGTTATCCGTATTCCAAAAGACTGGACAGATACCTAAGCTACCAGAGAAGATGGTTAAACCTACCATTGTAGCTGGTGTTAATGCATTAGGTAGAGGTCAAGATAGAGAAGCGTTAGGACAATTCTTAACTACTATCTCTCAGACTATGGGACCGGAAGCTACACAACAATTCATTAACCCTGAAGAAGTTATCAAACGTCTAGCTGCCTCACAAGGTATTGATGTACTGAATCTTGTACGCTCTATGCAAGAGATACAAGGTGAACAACAACAGGCACAAGAACAACAGATGGCTTTAGAAGGGGCAAAGGTTGACGCTCAAATGGCATCAGCTCCTATAAATGATCCAAGTAAAAACCCACAATTAGCGGAGGAACTCAGTGGACAAGGTGAATCCTAGCCGCCCAAAGCGAGCTAAGCGTACCACAAAAAAAGTCCAACCACCCTTGAGCGCAGAAGATAAAGAACTCTTTGAAGAGAAAGAGAACAAGTATGCTCCCAAGATGAGGGTTGGCCAACCTAAAATTAGTAGACCTGGACAGAAGGTGACTCAGGTTGGACTAGGAAATTTACAAGTAGAAACTAACTATGGCGACACTAACGTATGATGATACTGAGCAGCAAGAAGGCGAACTCAGTACAGAAGAAAAGGAATCTTTAGAGGTTGGTGAGAAGCTAGCTGAACAAGAGAACGCACTTCTAGCTGGTAAGTTTAAAGATGCTGAAGACCTTGAGAAAGGTTACCTCGAACTACAACAGAAATTAGGTGAGCCTAAAGAAGAGAAAGCTGAAGTTAAAGAAGAAGTAGAAGAGGAGAAGCCTGATGAAATCGATGCTTCTTTCTTGGATACTCTTTGGGAAGAATCACAAAATGAATATTCAAAAGAAACTCTAGACAAACTATCCAACATGGATACTAGAGAGATAGCACAGATGTATTTACAACAACGTGCATCAGACTCTAGAGATCCTGATAGTTCTTTGACTGAAGAAAACATTGGACAGTTAAAAGGTGTAGTTGGGGGTGAAGAAGAGTATGGAAGCATGATGGGATGGGCAAAAGATAATCTCACAGAGAATGAGATTGCTATGTATGATCACGTCATGGATCAAGGTAACCCTTTAGCTGCCTACTTTGCAGTACAAGCATTAGCTTATAGATATAATGATGCTCGTGGTGTAGATGGTGAGCTACTAACAGGTAAGGCTGCAAAGAGTGAGGGCAGTCAATTCCGTAGTCAGGCAGAAGTTGTCCGAGCTATGAGTGATCCTAAATATGATTCAGATCCTGCTTATCGTCAGGACATTTACAATAAACTTGAACGTTCTAATTTAGATTTTTAACTATGGGAAAAGCATACGATCCTAAAGATGTACAAGACAATTCTAATTGGTCTGTACAATATGTTGTACAAGCAACAGGTGATCCATTATTTCAAGCTCCTTACGAGCGTACTACAGGTGGTGCTGCCACTGAAGCTACAGGAGCAGCTAATAAAAAAGCAGACAGAGATAGACATGCAGAACTTCTTGCACCTGATGGTGTTGAACTAGTTAATGCAGGTTAATTAAATGGCAGCAACACTTACACAACCCAAACGGAATTGGGATCTATTCTGTGACTGGGTAACTAGCACTGACAACCGTCTCTATGTGGGATGGTTCGGTGTGCTCATGATCCCTTGTCTTATTACAGCAGCAACATGTTTTATTATTGCTTTTATTGCTGCACCACCTGTCGATATAGATGGGATTAGAGAGCCTGTTGCAGGTTCATTATTATATGGAAACAACATTATTTCTGGAGCTGTTGTCCCTAGCAGCAATGCTATTGGGATGCACTTCTACCCGATATGGGAGGCAGGTACGTTGGATGAATGGCTCTACAACGGAGGCCCCTACCAACTTATTATCTTCCACTTCCTTATTGGCATCTCAGCTTACATGGGACGACAATGGGAACTTAGTTATAGATTAGGCGCGAGGCCTTGGATCAGTGTTGCTTACTCAGCACCCTTATCAGCAGCCTTTGCTGTCTTCCTTATATATCCTTTCGGACAAGGAAGTTTCTCTGACGGTATGCCGTTGGGGATATCAGGAACGTTCAACTTTATGTTTGTCTTTCAAGCGGAACATAATATCCTTATGCATCCTTTCCATATGTTGGGAGTTGCGGGGGTATTTGGTGGGGCTTTGTTCAGTGCTATGCACGGTTCACTGGTCACCAGTTCTATTATTAAAGAGACTACTGAAGTTGAGTCGCAAAATTATGGTTACAAATTTGGACAAGAAGAAGAAACTTATAACATAGTAGCTGCACACGGTTACTTTGGGAGGTTAATTTTCCAATATGCCAGCTTTAATAATAGCCGTAGTCTTCATTTCTTCCTTGCTGCTTGGCCAGTCGTTTGCATATGGCTTACCAGTATGGGAGTCTCAACCATGGCTTTCAATCTCAACGGCTTTAACTTCAATCAATCCATTGTTGACTCAACTGGGCGAGTGGTTCCGACATGGGCTGACGTGCTCAACAGGGCAAACTTAGGTTTTGAAGTTATGCACGAGCGTAATGCTCACAACTTCCCGCTAGATTTAGCAGCGGAGAAACTAACGGTAGGGTAAATTTAATCGCGCCGACCTGACCTATCATCCTCGGCCATTAACCTAATTTATTTTATCTTAATGACTACAACAACTGAACAAGGTGGACGCTTCAACCGTTATGCAAATGAACCACAAGTAGAAGTACTTGACATTAAGTATGCTGAGAATGCAGAACGTGTTAATGGACAACTAGCTATGCTTGGTTTTGTTGCTGCCGTTGGCGCTTACCTATTCACTGGTCAGATTATACCTGGCGTTTTCTAACTACCGCGTCCGTTCATCCTGGTCTCAGGACGCATGCCGCCTAACCATGGAACGGGGGTTAGGTACTAAGGAGAAGATCATTGAAAAAGATCCAACTAAAGTATCGCGGTATACCTTATACCAAAAACACTTAAACAATTATGAAACTTATTGCACTTGCAGCACTGACTGCTTCAACAGCCCTGGCTACACCTGCAACAGCGGGAGTCTTTGTAAACGTAGAAGCGAACAGCTCTCGCACCGGCTCGGATTTCGAATCTACCGTCACCGATCTACATGTAGGTTATGAAGGTGGTGGAGAAAGGTTTGGTTATTACATTCAAGGCGGTCCAGCTATTGTAGCTGCTGATGGCGTTGATTCTGATAACCGTCTTTCAGGAAAAGTAGGTGGTTCTTTCCAGGCTACTGAACAGCTTGGAGTATATGGTGAGCTCTCAGTACTAACTGCAGACTCTGATACAACCAATAACAATTCTTGGGGCACCAAAATCGGGGCCAAGTATAACTTCTAATGAAGTTTAACGAGTTATGGGTAGGGGTCTTCGGGCTCCTATTCATTTTTATTTTTATACAAGGCTTACATGTCAACTATCATAGACAAGGTAAAGCATGGTTAGAGGCACCTCAGTGTCGGACCTCTGACTAATTGGCATCGGCCCGTACGCGGATACCCTTTGCCGTCTAGACGGTGGGAAAGACCACACATATTTTAAAATTTTCAATCGATTGAGAGAAAGTAAACAATACACAACTCTCTAAACAATGGCTAGTACTCTAGTTTCTAGTATTGGTAGTATTAATAATACCAGCTCAACACCGCTGGCTCTGAATACTGCCTATGATACTAAATATGCAACCTATTTGAAGCTGTTCTCTGGTGAACTCTTCAAAGCTTATGAGTCTGCAACCATGGCGAAGGGAACTGTACAACAGCGTAAGCTGAAGAATGGAAAATCTTTACAGTTCATCTTCACAGGTCGCATGACCGCCGATTATCATGTTCCCGGAGAACCAATCCTGGGTTCGGGTGATCCCCCAGTAGCAGAGAAGACAATTGTCTGCGACGATCTACTCATCAGTTCTGCATTCGTGTATGATCTAGATGAGACACTTGCTCATTATTCCCTACGTTCAGAGATCTCCAAGAAGATTGGACATGCTCTAGCTGAGGCATATGACAAGAAGGTCTTCCGTACAATTGCTAAAGCTGCCCGTCAAGCACATCCTATTACTGCAGCACCAGGCCCTGAGCCAGGTGGTTCAATCATCAAGATTGGCTCTGGTAATCAGTATGATGCTCAACGTTTGGTAGATGCATTCTTCGAAGCTGCTTCAATTCTGGATGAAAAGAATGTACCTAAGCAAGGACGCTTCGCTGTTCTCAGCCCTCGTCAATACTATGCTTTGGTATCACAAGTCGATTCAAATATTCTTAACCGTGACTACGGTAACAATCAAGGAAACCTAAACTCCGGTGAAGGTCTCTACGAGATTGCTGGTATCTCTATCAAGCGTTCTAACAACCTACCTTTCCAAGCTGGTTCTATTACTAGCTCTGCATCGGTCAACGGTGAGAACACTGCATCAGGTACTGGACAACCTTCTGATGGTTATGGTGGTGACTTCTCAGCACACGCTGGTCTTATCTATCAGAAGGACGCAGCTGGTGTAGTAGAAGCAATTGGACCTCAGGTACAGACAACCGGAGCTGACATTAAGACAATGTATCAAGGCGACTTGATCGTTGGACGTCTAGCAATGGGTGCTGGTACTCTAAACCCTGCTTGTGCTATTGAAATCCAAACAGCTTGATAGGAGGTAATTAAATGCCTATCATGCAAACAAATGCTGGTGTGTCAGGAAGACTTACCAGTGAGACATTTTTTCCTCAACCTCCTGTAGAATGGGGAAGAGCTGGTGGTGCTGTAGCAACAATTACTGTTGGTACTGCCACTGGTGATAATGGTACTGGTGGAGGTTCAAACGGTACTGTAGATAACAAAGCTACGACAACAGACGGTGGTGGTTCAGGTCTTAAAGTAGACCTCACCATCTCTGGTAACAAATGTACAGCTATTGCAGTTGATGCAGATGCCGCTGCTGATGGTGATGGTTACCGTATTGGTGATAAGATCACTGTAGCTGCTAGCGACTCTGGTACTACAACTGCTGTCGTAGGGTATGTCGCTTCACTTGAATATGAGAACTAATTATGGCAAACACTGCAACAGGTAGAGTATCTAATACAGACTCTACCATACAAGAACCAACCGGATACTCCGGTGCAACTGCAGGTGTCTCAGGTGGAAACACAGCCCATCGTAAGTCTGTATCTCAGACTGAAGGTGGAACTTACTCTGCCTCTGATGTCTATTCAGAAACTTTTAACTTCCCCACTGCTTATTCTGGGGTAGAATGCGATTCTCCTGTGAAGGATCGTTCATAACATAAGGGGGCTTCGGTCCCCTTTTTATCTATACTATTAATTATGGCTATACCTACCACAAACGCTGCACAAGAATTACCAGCTGTTAATGAAATATTGGCGTCTGTCGGTCAGGCTCCTGTAACCACCCTTGATCAAACCAACCCGGACGTTGCGATTGTTTATGATACATTGACTAATGTATCCCGAGAAGTACAGGCAGAAGGCTGGACCTTTAATAGAGAAGAACACGTTAGTGTTGTACCTGATGCTAATGATGAGATTATTATAGCTAATAATATTTTACAAATAGATCTACATGATGAAGTAGATAATGAGAAAGAAGCTGTCAGAAGAAATGGTAAACTATATGATAAAGTTGACCATACTTATAAATGGACAGATGATGTAGTTTATTGTGATATAACATATTTTTATGATTGGGTTGATCTACCTAGACCTATTCAAGACTACATTGTAGCAAGAGCTGCTTCTGTAGTATCAGCTAGAATTGTAGGAGATCCAACACAGTACCAATTCTTACAGCAGAAGGAACTAACTAATAGAGTAACTGCTATGGAGTATGAATGTAAGCAAGGTGACTATACATTCTTTGGTCATAAACGTGGGAAGAAAACTTACAATGCTTACCAACCTTACCAAGCACTAACACGATAATGGCTGCAGTAACACAAACTATTACAAATTTTCTGGGTGGTGTATCTAACCAACCAGATACAAAGAAACTACCAGGTCAAGTTACAGCTGCTGTTAACGCTTATACTGACCCTACATTTGGTCTACAAAAAAGACCTGGTTTTAAATTCATGGACCAACTTACAGATGGTTCAACAGAGTTTAATAACACAGATTTAGATAATGCTAAATGGTTCTTTTATAACCGTGACTCTGATGAGAAATATATAGGATGTATAATAGGTAATGCTTCTGCATCTAATGCTGCTATACATGTATGGAATACTGAACCAGATAGTAGTGGTAATTATATTAAGTGTACAGTTAACTATGCTAGTAATGCTAAGGACTATTTAAGTGCTGTTAATTCATATGATTATGATTTTCTAACTATTAGAGATACATCTATTATAACTAATAAGCAGAAAACTATAACTGCTGTAGCTGGTGCTGCTCATACAGATAATAAAGTAGCTACTGTACGTATACATATGGTAGAGTACAGTGCAAAGTATGAAATCAAATTAAAAATAACTAGCTCAGGTAATGAAAGCACTGCTACTTATGATACTTATGCTCAAGATACTTTTGCTGATAACACTGCTACAAACAATGCTCTAAATGCTAATGGAATCTTAACTGAACTTAAAAGTGATATAGATGGTTTCAGTATAACAGGTTTAACTGCTACTATTGTTGGAGCTTCTTTAGAGATTTCACATACTGAACCCTTTACTTTACAAGTTAAAGGTGGTAAAGGTGGTGAATCTTTAACTGCTTATCAAAATACAGTTGATAGTATTGCTGAACTTACAGGAGAAACTATACATAATCGTGTAGTTAAGATACAAAATACTGGTGCATTAACTGATTCATATTATACAAAATTTAAAGCTGAAGATGGTACTAGTGGTCCTGGTATATGGGAAGAGTCTATAGCACCTGGTGTTGAGACTGGTCTTACACCTGCTACAATGCCTCATAAACTATACAACTCAGCAAAGAATGTATTTAGTTTTGAACCGATTACTTGGGTAGATAGAAAAGCTGGAGATGATGTTACTAATGAACACCCATCTTTTAAAGGTAAAACCATACAGCAAGCTTTCTTTTATAATAATAGACTAGGGTTTTTAACAGAAGATAATGTGTCTATGAGCCAGGCTGGCGAGTTTTATAACTTCTATTTCACTACTGCTCAAACTGTAATAGATTCTGACCCTGTTGATTTAAGCTGTTCAAGTACTAGACCTGCTGTTTTACATGGTATTATACCAACAGCTGGTGGTTTACTTTTATTTAGTCAGAACCAACAGTTTATTATGTTCTCTGCTGATGGTAACTTAAGCCCATCAACAGCTTTAATACGTGGTCTATCTAACTATCGTATGGATACAAAGATAGATCCAGTAGATGTAGGTACATATATTAACTTTGTTAGTAAGACACATGATAGTGCTGGTTACACAAGAGTCTTTGCTATGCTTCCACAAGGAGCAGGACAGTCTCCTAGGGTAGTAGATATTGGTAGAGCTGTATCTGAGTTTATCCCTGTAACAATTGATAGCCTTATAACTAGTCCACAGAATAGCTTCATAGCTATGTATGGTAAAGCTGATCCTGATGTGTACTTCTATCGTACTTATAATGATGGAGAAAAAGATGTAGTACAATCTTGGTTTAGCTGGAAGTTACCAGGTGATGCACATTATTTACATGTAGATTCTGATACTATGTATGCTGTTATTAAAACAGGTACAGGTTCAGCTGCACGTTATAATTTAGCTAGTGCTACATTAACACAAACACCAGAAGAAACAGTTATTGTTACTAGTGATGGACAGTCAGTTAATCCTCACATGGATTTCTATGCTAAAGCTAGTTCAGTAACTTATACAGAAGCTGATGGTTTCTCTAAAGTTAACCTGCCTTATACAGATATAACTTCATTAAAACCTGTTATAGTTATTGCGGGTAGTTCTGATTTCACTGGTGTAACTGAGTCTGGTTTTACTATATCACCTAATGATAATGAAAGGCCTAGTTATTGGAAGGTTCCTAATAAAGATTTAAGCGGCCAAGCTGCTAATGTTTATGTAGGTTATAAATATGATTATGATATAACTTTACCTAAACTTTACTTTAGACCACAAGGAGACGCTGAACGAGCTGACTATACTGCTAACCTTACTGTAGCTAGAATGAAATTTAACGTAGGTCAATCTAGTGTAGTAGGTTTTAAACTTAAATCTAAAGGTTATAAAGGTCCTACAGAAACGTTTACAGGAGATGGTTCTAATAAAATATTCTCACCTTCATTTTCTGTAGAAGATAAAGCTGATGTTAAAGTTAAACTTAATGGAGCTTTACAAACTTTAGGAACTAATTATAGTATAGCAGATCATGCTACAATACCAAATAATATTACAATCACTTTTGTTACAGCCCCAGCTGGCGCTAGTACAGCTGGTAACGTTACAACAGCTGCTTCTACAGTTGAGATATATGTAGATAATTGGAGTATACTTCACTCCACACAAGAAGCTAATTATTATTTAGCAGATGATATACCTTTAGATACTGAATCAGTATTTACTGTACCAATACATCAACGTTCAGATAATTATACGTTAAGAGTCTTTAGCGATTCACCGTTCCCAGTTTCAATTAACTCTGCAACTTGGGAAGGACAATACTCACCCCGTTACTACAGAAGAACTTGACCTTATCACTCGTTACCCCTAAAGATGTACCCTATGTATGGGTTGAAGTTAAGCCTTTAATAGATAAAGCTTTGAAACATACAGCAGGTGAAATGGATTCATCAGATGTACTTAATTTAATACTAAATAAAAACCAAGTATTATGGTTAGGTCTTGAAGATGAAGAAATATTCTGTGCTGGTACAACAGAACTTATATATTACCCTAAGAAAACAATTCTACGTATAGTTACTTTTGCATCTAAATCTGGACATCATTATGAGTTATGGAAAGATTTTATAGATACATTAGAAGACTATGCACATTTATATAAATGCTCAGCAATTGAAGCTTGGGTAAGAAAAGGTTTAGCTAAAAAGCTTAAATGGGATAATGAGTATTCCGTTATTACAAAACACATTTAGGAGATTAATATAAATGGATAATATGTTTCTTCCCACCTTTGAAACACCTCCATCTATGCTTCATCCGGGTCAAATGTTTCGTCTTGATAAAGCCTCTATGGGCTTAGAGATGCGAGGTGGCGGCGGTGGAGGCGGCGGCGGAGGTGAATCTGATGAAGCCTTTGCAGTAAGACAAGAGAGACACCTGTTTGATTTCCAGCAAATGCAGGATAGGGCCTCTTTTAATCTTGAGCAATTCCATGTAGCACAACGTAATGCTGAAAACAAACGTACATTTGATAACTTAACTGCTAGAAATGCATGGGCAGATAAGGAAGCTATACGTATATTTGATTATAAAAATCAGATAAAAGCATATAATGCTAGTGTAGATGCTTACCATGAACAGTTAGATTATAATGCATTAGCTGAAGAGTTATCAACTAATGATAGTACGAGAAAATATAACGAGCGCCTAACACAAATAGGCTTTCAAAATGAAGAGATTGTAATGAAATATGGGGCTAAACGTGAAGAAGCCATTGCAAAGACTAGAGACACACAGTTAAACGCTTTAGCTCAGAGAGGTAAATTGCGTGCTATGGGTCAGACTGGTCGTGGCGCTAGAAAAAATATGCAATCTATATTAGCTGAAGAAGGTAGAGCTACAGATTCTATTGTTGACTTTATAACTAGGGAAGAACGACAAGTTAAATTCGGTCAAAGACAGCTAGCTGAATCTATGAAGAGTGCTAGAGGTCAGTATGACGCAGATCAACAACAAATTAAATTACAAAGGTGGGGAGCAGACATGGCTGCAGAAGCTAAACTTGCACCTGAACCTACATTGAAACCACAAATGACACCACCATTAGCAATACCTGGACAAGAATGGGCTGATCCTCCAACTCCTCCAAGCAAGGAGCAATGGCAGAATATGAACCCTGTTCAAGGACAAGGTGGCGGTGGAGGTGGTGGAGGCTTCCTTGGAGCAGCTGCTACAATCATGTCATTTATACCTGGACCCTGGTCAGACGATAGATTAAAGCGTAATTATAACCGTGTAGGTACATCAAAATCAGGTATACCTATATACACTTTTAAATATATAGCAGATGGTGGGCATGGTCCTACCTATAAAGGAACTTCAGCTCAAGACTTAATTGCTATGGGTCGTAAAGATGCTGTTGGACAAAAAGAAAAAAATGGATTCTACTATGTCGATTACAGTAAGCTGGATGTAGAGTTCGAAAAAGTACAACCTGTCTAACTTAAATTAATGGCCATTTTATATAAAGGGTACGCCCAACAAAAAGGCTTCGCTGCTTGGAAAGTTGATATTCCAGATCCTTCTAAAAGAATCAGGGAACAAGGCTTAGAGCAGATGCGTGGGATGGAGGAACAATTAGAATGGAACCAAAATCAACGCAATAGAGTATCAAATGCCTTAGAAAAAAATGCAATACGTGAGGCTCAACAACGCCGGGATAACTTCGAGCTAAGGCAGATGTTTTCCGGCAAAATGGCTGATGCTAAGATCAGAAATCTTCAAGCATTAGCTGATCAAGCCGAACGAGATAAAGAACAAAGACAAAAGAATTTAAAAAACCTGCTATATATCACTCAAAAAGGTAGACAACTTTGGCAGGGTTGGGAGAAGAAAAAGAAAGAAGATGCTATGGAGTATGCCCATAGTTCATGGGAACAACATGGTATTGGCTGGGAAGAGTTACAACAGATACAATCACAAAAAGATATTGTATGGAATGATGATGCATCAAAGCAGCAATTCCTGGAAGGTTTAGGTCTTGATGGTGTATCTCATGATATAATACATGAGTATCGTAACCTTGGCGGTTATAAAAAAATCGCTATGGCAGAGCTTCATGCAAAGAATTGGGCTTATGGTAGTGAAGGTTACTATGCAGATAAATGGAATGAACAAGTAGATATGGCAGATGGCTCTAAACTGAGTCTTGCTGATGCTAATCAAAAGAATATTGATATTGTTCTTCAAAAGTTAGATGCTAAACGAAGAAGGGAAGCTGGAATGAATGCTCCAACTTCTAAAATGTTAGCAACTTCTGGTGGTTATGAGATAAATGAAAAAGCTAGAGCAAGTATTCGTAGAAGAAAAACTGAAACAGCTGCTAGAGATGCTATAGAGTCTCAATATGAAGATGAGCATACATTTATAGAACATGCTATTTCTGTTGGTGGACCTGATGGTAGGAGAGATGCTGGTGCTGGTATAAATAGACTTATTCAATACTATGCTGGTGGTAAAAATGCTACTGGTGAAAGATTATCACAGTCTCGTAAACGTGTTACTAAAGCTTTGATAAATGGTTTAGAAACAGGTAGATATAGTTGGGATGAAGTTAAAGATTTAGGTACCTATAGAGTAGTAACTAAAGGTAGTCCTAAAGGTAAACCTTGGGGAGAACTATTTAAAACAGAATGGGCTAATATAGAAAATGCTGGCATGGCCGCTCATAGAAGAGATATGGGTGTAGCAGCTTTAGAAACATCTGCTAATGAAGTTAAAGGTGTTAAATTCTATGGTGAGATGTTACAGCTAGCTAAAGAAAACCCTGATCAAGAAACATGGGGTAGAATGCTAGCTATAGCAAGAAAGAATGATTGGAAAGAGGCTCAAAGATATATAGCCGATAGAATGGCTAGAGGTAGATCTGAACTAACAGATGCAGCTGCAGAAGGTAAGATCAAAGATATGATTGCCAGGCATCAACATGTTTCTCCAGAAGATGTACAAAACACTGGAGCATCTAATGAGATGCAAGCTGAGCTACTAAAATTAGCAACTAAAAATAATGACTATCTACCTACAGGTGGTGAATATGGTACAGAAGCACGCCTTGTAAAAGGTATAGATGGTTTATTAGAAGGCATTATACCTACTAAAGTTACTGGTAGTGATGATACCACTAGATTTGAAGCTAAAATACATGCATTAGATAGAGCCAAAGAGCAGTACAAAGCAGCAAGAACCAAAGGTATGTCTCATGAAGATGCTTTTGAACATGCTAGATCAGCTATACAAAAGGATATATTAGATCCAGGAGGTTTGTGGGGTAGAAGATATAATACAAGAACTAACCGTCATGAATTCCAAGGATTCTCTGCAAATAATACTGTAGAGAAAATAAATGTTGATGAAGGTATGCCTGAATTACATGCTGATAAAGGTAGAATCTTTACTAATGCTTATATAAATAAATCAGATTTAGCTGCAAAATCCTCTGCATTAAATAGAGGTGAACGTCAAAGTATATTACCACGATCAGCTTTTATACAATCACATACAAGAAATGCTATCAATGCTTTAGATGCTGAACTTGCTCAAATTGAGTATTATAATAAAGTAGCTAAAGAAAACGGTCAAGATTTAATAGCACCATATCCTGATTGGTATGTAAAAAGTGTTAGAGAGTCTTATGATGGTATATCCCCTAGAGTACAAAGACTATTAACTGAGTTTGATTATAGTGGTCCTAATAAAGCTTATATTAAAAGTGGTTTGAATCCTGTTTATACTAAACCTTCTGTACAAAAGGCTCAACAAATACTCAGTAATAATACTGATTATGATAGAACTGATAAAGGTAATAGTGTACAGAAATTAGGATTTAATATAACACGTTCTTCAATAAGAGAAATCCTATCTCTTCAAAGTAATGGTAAATTAATACTAGCTGGACGTTATAGTTTCGATGCAGAAGCTTTAGAGGAAGCTGCAGGTATTGCAAACATTTCACTTGATGCTCCTTTTAACGCTGTAAATCAAGATAGATTATTTGAAGCTTATTTCAAAACAAATGGTCAGACTATTATAAACGGTGTAGAAAAAGATGAAGAACGCTTACTACTTGAAAATGTTTATAATACATTAACTAGTGATAACCGAGACACAACCTATGGTATGCATAATCCAGCATTTTTAAGACCAGAAGCTTACAGCTTATTATATTCAGGAGGTCGTTATGGATGAAGATTTAAACCCACAAACACCTGACTATAATCCACCTAAAGAGTGGCAACATTTAGATGCTTCTGTGGATGCTCAGAACAGTTACTGGGAAAAGCAAGAGCAAGGTCAAATAGAATCAGAAGAAAACCCTGAATCTAAAACACAATATAAAACAACAGCTGATGCTGTAAAAGGTGGAGAAGGTGATCATTCATGGGGAGCACCTGGTAGTGGTGTACAGAAACCTGATCATGTAAGTCAAGAAGATTGGGATAACAGACCAAAATGGTCTAGACCTTTAGAAGAAATATTGCATGCAGGAGCTATACCAGCTTTAGGTGTGGCAGACTTTGCAAGTGATGCAATAGGTCTTGTACCATGGTTAAAGCCCGTAGATGAGTGGTGGGATAAAAATTCACCTAGACATAATCATCCAGCAGCTAAACTATCTAGAGATGCTTCGTCTATAATCATACCAACTTTAGCAGGTGGTGCAGGTGTTGTAGGTAAATTAGGTACTGCAACAAAGCATATGAACCTACCTTCTTATGTTAAAACACTAGGTAGTGTAGCTGCTTATACTGGTGTAGATGCAACTGTAGCTATGGTGTCATCCCATTCAAAGACGGATGATAATATGGCTGGAGCTTTAAACGATTGGTTAGGATGGAATATACCTTGGGGTACTAGATCAGCTGATAGTCCAGATGTACGCTGGAAAAAGAATGTTTTTGAAGCAGCTGGATTTGCAGGCGGGGTAGAATTACTAGGTGCTGCATTTAGTTTAAGCAGAAAAACTAAACTTATACCTAGAGATGCAGCAGCTGAAGGTGTTATCAACGCTAAGAATGCTAAACTACAGTCTTACGAAGATCCTTTATCATCAGCTGTGTTACCTAATAGAGAATCTAGGAAAGCGGCAGAGCTAGATGAAATGAATGATGCCCTTAAAGCTGATCCTACAGGTACAAAGTATAATGCTTTTGTCAATGACCTTGGACCTGATGAGGCAGGTAGAGCTGTTATAAATACAGAACCTGATCCATTAATGGCTAAAGTTAATCAGGCTCAAATACAAAATAATATAGATACTTATCATGGTAGAGCAGCTCCTGTAGTTAGTGAAGGTTTTAATAAAGCGTTTAGTAAAGCAGGTAGTGGTGCTGAAAGAGCTCGCCAACTAGATGAAGTATTTCAAGCTATCTCACCTAACTTTGATGCAGTTGTAAACGGTAAAAAGATTACAGCAGAAGCAATGAATAGAAGTGTAGATAATTTAGTTAATGCAATATTTGGTAAGAACTTAAGTCTTAAAGAGTTTGAATTTATCGTAGATGATATGAAGACTACTATCTTTAATTCTAATTCATTTTTAGATGAAGAACAGTGGACTATAGCATCTAAAGCGTTTAAAGAATCATATGATAAATTATTTGATCCTAATCAAATGAGAGCTTCTGCTATGCTTACTCAACAAGCAGGAGATAATGTAGCTGATGCTATTCAAGCAGTTAAAATGCTTGGTGATGAGGTTGATACCTCTAGACAGATGGGTATTATATTTGATAAATTAAATCTATTAGGACAAGAAGTACAGATCAATGATTATATAGTTAAGAAGGCTCAAGAATATAAAAAGATAAGAACAACAGGTGATGGTAACACTATACTTAATTGGTTAAATAGACAAAGTACTGCATTTGATGATTACATAAGAGCAGTTAAAGTAAAAGGTAGTAAGATAGCTGATGAATTAAAGTATATAGCAGAAGAACATCCACAGTATTATAAACCTTTTATAGAAGCTTATGATGCTACTAATGGTAAAGTAGATAGTCTTCATAAATTACATCAAATAACTTCTGATAACATCAGTTTATTAAGAAAAGGTTTTGTAGACTTTAATCCAGAAGCTCCTAGCATGTTGGTTAAAGCGTTACATGCTGCAAGAATTAATGGCTTACTAGCTGGCTTAGCTCCAGTAAGAGCGATGGTTGGTAACTCTATGCTAACTGCAATTAAACCTGCTAGTGTATTTGCAGGTGCTTTTCTTCAAGGTAAACCTGCAGTATTTAAACGTGCTTTATATACTTACGGTGGTATTACTGAGAACTTTAAGCGTGGTCTTAAAGCAATGAGTGATGAATGGAGATTAGCTAATCTTAACCCTGAAGAAGCTATGATGCGTGGTCGTGCTGATCTTAAATTTGCTAAATTAGATCAACTAGAATACATGGATAGCATGGCTGAAGGTTGGAAAGCAGCCAAAGAACCTGGTTGGAGAGCTAAGTATGCAATGTTGCAGTTGACCAAAGGTGTTACTTGGTGGAACAAACAGAACTTTGTTAGATTTGGTACTAATGCTTTATATGCTATTGATGGTATGACTAATTCCTTCATGGCATCTGGTATGGCTAGAGCTAAAGCTTATGACGAGCTGTTTGATGCTACTAGAGGTTCAATAGATTTTGACTTATTTACTAAAAGACAAAGAGAATTATATGAACAGGCTTTTGATGAATCAGGTAAGTTAACAAATGAGGCAGCTAAACATGCATCACAAGAGATAGCTCTAAACTTAGATAATGCTACAGTTAAAAGGTTTGATGATTTCTTAGAGTCTGTACCAGCAGCTAGAGGGTTATTCTTATTCCCTACAACTGGTGTAAATTCAGTTGAATTAGGTTGGACATTTAACCCATTAAGTAGTTTAGGTTTAGCTTTACCTAAAATGAAAAAGGTATTAAAAGCTACAACTAGGCAGGAAAAACTTGCTGCTTTAGCTGAGCATGGTATAAAAGAAGCAGATAATATGGAGCTAGCTTTCCAAACACTTAAATCTGAATATATTGGCCGTCAAATCATGGGTAGTACTGTGGTTATGGGAGCTGGAATATGGGCATTAAATGGTAATTTAACTGGTAATGGGCCACAAGATGGTGCTGAGCGTCAACGTATGTTGAAAATGGGCTGGCAACCAAACTCTATTAAGAACCCAATTACCGGTGAATGGAGAAGTTATCAAGGTTTTGAACCCTTTGCAAGCTTATTAGGTCTTACAGCTGACATAGTATACCAAGGTAATCGTGTCGATCAAGCTGTAACAGAAGATTTCTTCAGAAAAGTAGTGTTCTCCATAAGTATGAATGTTACCAATAATACTTTTATTGGTGGGTTCGAACCCTTAGCTGCATTGATAAGTGGTGATCCTACAGCATGGAATAGGTTCTGGGCTAATCAAGTCGATCAAACTGCTATACCATATAGAGGGATAAGAAGTATTCTCAATAATGCTATTAGCCCACAGTTAAGAGATGTTAATAATGATTTCCTCTCTTATATGAAGAACGCTAATAAGTTCTTAATCCCAGGTGGAGGTGAAGGTCATTTACCAAATCTACTAGATGTATATACAGGTAAATCTATTAAAGGTTATGAATCTATAACTCAAGCTGCTAATGCTGTATTACCATTCTTTAAACAGAATAGTAGTATGGAACCATGGAGGCAATGGTTATTGTCTACAGGTTGGGACGGTTTGCAAAAGAATAGAATAAACCCTTATACTAAACAACCTTTATCATCACAAGATAGATACTATATTAATAATTGGATAGCTAAGAATGCTAATCTTAAAGGTCAAATCATACAGATGATGACTGAACAAGATGGATTCTGGCAGAAAAAGATGAAAGAGTACGCTAAAGCAAGAGGATTCAAATCACAAAGAGATTATCCTGTTAAAGAATTCTTAGTACATAGAGAGCTAGATCGTATACATGATCAAGCTTTTGAAGGAGCACTTGATTCCTTAGAAGCTTATAATGAACAGTATACAGAACAAGGTAGAGAACTTAAGATGAGAAATCATGAGCTAAATAAAGGAAAAACAAGTCAATCATTAGAAACACAAAAAAGAATACTCAAACTACAACGCATGAATAAGTAAATTATGGCTCATCCTCAATCAACTTATAATACAGCAAACGGTAACAGTACTACAGATTATACTTTTAGTTTCCCTTATCTTAAAGAAAGTGAAATTAAAGTTAGTTGTGCTGGCGTAGATAAAGCCGTTGGAACAAGCTCATCAGGTATATGGTATTTATTAAATGCCACTACAGTTAGATTTAATACTGCACCTGAGGCAGCTTCTTCTCCTGTACGTATCTATAGAGATACAGGAACAGATAATTTAAAAGCTAATTTCTACCCAGGGTCCGCTATTAGATCAGGCGACCTAAATGATAACTTCACCCAAAACCTATATGTCACACAAGAAGCTGATTATTCGTCTGCTGATGCAGCGGATTATGCTAAGCGCTTCTGTATAGACGGCGATGGAACTTCTGAATCTGGGATTGAATCTCACCCTGATTTAGCTCAAAGACCTACTAAACCAAAAGGTGTTCCATATTCTGTAACAAAATCTGAAGAAGCTAAAACTGCAGCTGATACTGCTAAACTAGCTACAGACAGAATAGTTGCTACAACATCAGATGGAGGTAATACTTGGACATTAAAAGGTGGTAACACTAATGCTAGTACTGATCCTAAAGGTGTTAAGTATGCTGTGGATCAAGCTGAAGATGCGGTCTCTGTGGCTACAGCTGCTGATAATATAGCTGATGGAGCTAAAATAGATGCAGATAATGCTAAGATGGCAACTGATCGCTTGGTTGCTACAACCTCTAATGGAGGTACAACTTGGACATTAACAGGTAATAATACAAATGCATCTACTGATCCTAAGGGTGTTGGCTGGGCTGTAACTAAATCAGAAGCTGCTGTTGTTGATGCAACGGCTGCACTGGCTAACTCCCGTAAATCTGATGGTTCAGGCGGTTGGACCAGTGCTATTTCTGTTGCTGATACAGCTTCGTCAACAGCTACAACTGCAAGTAATACTGCAACCACTGCAAAAACTGCTACAGATACTTACGTACATGATGGTAGTGGATTGAAAGGTGACGGCATAGGAGGTAACCCACAAGGTGTTGCTTATGCTGTAGCTAAAGCTACGGAAGCTATTAACTCAGTTGCTGGTGCAGGTATCTATACAGTAGTAGCTAATTTAGCTGCCTTACCAGCTATTAGCAGTTCTAATGATGGAGATTTTTTCCAGATTTCAGATACTACAGGTATAACTAGATCTAGTGGTACATTTAATCCTACAACTTTTGCAGTTGGATCAGGTGTTAATTTCCCATCTAATTTTACTGGTGATGATGAATTAACTATTAAAGTTAAAATTAATAATACATCTGGTAAATACGAAGTTCAAGAATACTATTCTAACGATCCTGAAACACGTTATCGTAAGAAAGTTGTAATTGAAAGTAAAAAAACAATCTCCGAAGATTACAGAGTCGGAGGCCCCACCAATGAAAGTAATGGTCTTATAGTCGGTCCTTGTACTATAGCTGCTACTTATACTGTAACTATTCCCGCTGATACACGACTTGTGGTACTTTAACTATGGCATATGGATCTATAAAAGCTGATAAGCTTGTTTATGATAATAGTGGTTCTGATGTAGACGTAACAGTTGCTTCATTAACTACTAAAGCGAGTACAACTGGTGCAACTTTCACCGGTGATGTTACTCTAAACGCAACAAAAGAACTAAGATTTGCAGATACTGACAGTTCAAATTATGTAGGATTTGAAGCACCTGGTACTGTAGCTAGTAATAAAATATGGGTACTCCCAGCAGCCGATGGCTCGTCAGGGCAGTACTTGAAAACTGATGGCTCAGGTAATTTAAGCTGGGGCAGTGACAGTGCAGGTATGGCTACTACAGGTGGTAACTTTACTGGTAATGTAACTTTTGACGGTGGTAACCTTGATCTTATTTTTAGTAATAATGTAAACCCTAATAAGATTAAGTTTAAAGATGCTGGTGGTGATGATCAATTCCAAATATGGGGTGGAACATCTGCTAATAAGAATTATATCAAAGCCGATGATGGCTCAATAGAAATACAAACAGTAGGTGGTGAAAGAGATATTACATTAATATGTAATGATACTGAACCAGTAATTAAAGCAGAAAGTATTGGTGGTACTACTAGAGCAGTATTAAGTTATGATGGCAACACAAAGCTTCAAACTCATACTGATGGTATTTATATAAATGGAGGTAATATTCTATTTGAAGGAGCTACTGCTAATGATCATGAAACTACATTTACTGTAACTGATCCAACTGCAGATAGAACCGTTACAATACCTGATGCAACCGGTACAGTAGGTTTACTTCAATCGGATCAAGCCTGGTCAGGAGCACAAAGAGGTACAGTAGCAACACCTGCAACACATTCCTCTGGAGCTACTTATGATTTTGACATGAATGCAGGTAATAACCATAAGTTAACTGTTGGTGCTGCTGTTGAAATAGGGTTTAGTAATATAACAGCAGGACAATCAGGTACTATAGAAGTAGTTAATGGAGCATTTACACCTACATTTGGATCTGAAGTACACTTTGTAGGAGGTACCGTACCTTCATTAACTCAAAGTGCTACTTCATATCTTGCTTATTATGCTCCTTCAAGTTCAGTAGTATTTGTACAATCTATGCTAAATGTGAAACAAGGAGGTACATAAATAATGTCGTCTTTAATAGCAAATCCATTATTATTAACCCCTGCAGCCTCTGACGACACTTATGTAATTAAAAAAAGTTTAGCTAATGATTGGAATGAATGGGCTCATTTTGTTCAATACCCTCAAAACGACGGAAGTAAAACTTGCTTTACTATTGCATTGTGGTTGAAACCACCAGCAGATGATTCACTCAATAAAACTATCGCTGGTATGGGTGGTTATATGCAAAAGGATATACTTGGTGTATCTACAAGCTATAAACCTGGTGATGGTTTTATTATGGCATCTCCTGGTAATTTTGCTTTTTACTATACTAATGCCAGTGGTACTGAGTATTTAGTTAATTGGGAAAACTATATTACACATGATACTAACGCATGGATGCATGTAGTTTTTAACTGGGATTCCAACAATGATGAGGCTGATGATCGTGCTAGATTGTATATCAATGGTCAAAGGATAGAGAGAACTAGTACTAGTCCTCATACTATTCCACATGGTGAAACAACTAGATGGAATAGTAGGCATAGAAGACACTTTTTATTATCAAGAAATGATGACTATGCTAGTGAGACTACCCTTACTCAGTGGCATTTTGACGGAGCCGTTGCAGACTTTTACCATATAGATGGTGAGGCGCTGGGGCCTTGTTGTTTCGGAAAATTCGATGATAATGAAGTTTGGCAACCTCGTAAATTTAAGTACCCTTCTTTATATGATGGTACAATTTATAGTAACCAAGTAAGCGGTACTAATGCTGCCGCTCAAGGTGATCATTTATTTGATGGCTGGAATAATACTAATGCTGTTCCAGGTAATGGTGAATCATTAACTTGGACAGGAAGTATAAAAGCTGAGAATAAGATAAGATTAATGATAAGAGTAAGAGGTACTAATGATGATCGCTTCAAAATAAATGGAGTCTCTTATGGTAAAGACGTTGCACATCACAACGGATCTTCTTTAGGTTGGTATACCTTACGAGATAAAGAAACCTTTAAACCTATAAGAGAAATTACTAGTCTTTTCTGGGATGCTGTTTCTAACAGTGATGACTGTACAATTCAATTAATTGAAGTAGATGATATTCTACTCATGGATGGTCGTAAAAGTGGTGATGATCCTAAAAGAGTTAATATTAATAATTGTCATAAATGGACTGATGGCTCAGGTTTAGGAGCAAACGCTTTTAATGGTCAAGCTAATAATTTTGGTACTACTTTAAGTGCTGACACCTGGACGACTATAACAAATCATGATATACCTGTAACTAGAGGTTTAGAAATAAATTGTGATAATGATCACGCTATTACTATTAAAGATAATAGTGGAACAGAGTATGGTGTAGAACCTGGTGATGCTCATAAATGGCGTCTAATGACTAACCAAAGCACTCCAGATACTATAGCACCAGCTTATACTGGTACATTAACAGGTCCAGTACAGATCAAAACAGCTGGAGCTAATGATGCAATACGTAATATTAGAGTTGATGGTTGTGTCTTAACTGAACATACAGATGATAATAGTTGGCACTTAAATTTTGAAGACCATGAAGAATTATCCAAGATTGGTAAAAGTCTTATAAACCGTGAAATTGCGGATGTAAAACCTATACTTGTTACTACAGATGATGCTGGGTATGGTGAAACAACAGCTGGTACAGTAGATACTAGTGACTCTAATAAAACACATTTAAAATTAGCACTTCCTATGAAGTCAGATTTAAATGATGTTCATCATACTGTTAAAGGTAGTGGTTCTGCTATAACTATTACACCTGGTAATGTAAAAGTAAGTAGCAGACAATCTCGTTTCTATGGTACTTCAGGAGACTTTGCTCATGAAACAGAGCCAAGACAAATAAGTTTTAGTAATTCAGACGGGCATTTTGATATACCAGCAGATACTGCTTATTGTATTGAAATGTGGATCTATTTCTCAGATGTACCTAAGGGTAATAGGTACATTATAGATAGTAGTTCTTCTGGTGGTTCTAGAATTTATTTATACCAAGCTGGTGATGGACGCATTTCTGGAGATATTGGTGGTAACTTAGGTAACATTGCTACTTTAGGTGATGAAACTAATGCTAGTCAATACGGTTTAGGTTTGTGTATAAAAGGTTGGAATCACTTTGCAATCACTCGTAAAAGCACTGGTGCTGCTAATGCTTGGGTAAATGGTGCAAAAAGCATGGCTTGGACTAGTAGTACTGCAATAAGCCCTGGAGATACAATTTATATTGGTGGGCATAATGGTGGCGCTGTGACTTATAATGGTGCATTTTATATGCAAGATTTTAGGTGGTATATTGGGACACATAAGTATTCAGAGAATTTCAATCCAGCGTGCCCTAAAGATTGGCTACCTGTAAATATAACAGGTGGTTCTGCTGTATCTAATACTGCGAAGCTATTAGATGCTGGAGATAGAACTGCTGAACTGACTGGTGATAGTACTATATCTAATCCTGGTTACGCTTTTAATAAAGATATCACTAACTATGCTTATAGAAATACCAGCTCATCATCAGCGTATATTACATGGACACCTGGTAGCGCTATAACTGGACATAACGGTTATATTTGGTTGAAAGGTGGTAATGGTGATGGTGGTGGTATAAAAGGTAAGCCTAATACTGGTAACAATCCAATGGAAGTTTATGTAAACGATTCATTGGTAGATCATGATGATATAGAAGTTGATTATGCTGCTTGTCGTAGTACAAGTTATTACTGGGATGGTTGGTTTAAAATACCAATACCCTCTTCATTTACAAGTATTAAACTTAAAGGGGCTTATACTTTAGTCTATGGTTATGCTTTTGATGCTTCACATGCTCAACAAATTCTAGATGACTGTGCTGTATACTCTGGTCCTACCAATGAGCATACAAATATAACTAATGATACTCCTACTGCTAGTGGTACAGAATCTGATCCTCCAGCTGGAGGCGAGAAGTCAGGTCTTTATGCTGGATTACAATTCCCTGTAGATAATACTCATAGAATATTTAGAGGTGGTAAAGCCTTTATGAAGGATACTTCTTCTGCTGCTCATGTAGGTATAACTGGTTCTATGGGAGTTAAATCTGGTAAATGGTATTTCGAAGCTTTTAGATCACTTGAAAATACAAGTCCAGGTCATACAAGTGATAACTCTACTGGTGCATCTAGTTCAGGTATAGGATTTACAACTGAAGCTCGTTGGAGAAGTGGTTATCCAGGTGACAGTAATTCTGATTGGAACTGGATCTATATGGCTGATACTGTTTATAGACGAGATGGAAATTCAAATAACGCTACTGCATTCACTGATAATGCTATATCTAGAAACAATGGTACCTTTATGGTTGCCTTAGATATGGACAATAAAAGGGGTTGGGTAGGTAAAGATGGTGTATGGTTTACTGCTAGTGCTAAGACAGGAGGTACTGCTGGAGATGATGGTACCACAGCTATGTGGACAGACTTTATAGATAATGAGTTTTATTTCCCTTATTTTCACCTTTATCAAACTTTTGAATCGTGGCATGTAAACTTTGGTCAGAATAAATTTATCTATACACCTCCAACAGGATTTAAATCTTGGATGCCAGATAACTTACCACAAAATTCTGGGAATGATGTACAGAAAGATCCTAAAAAAGCTTTTGAACAACGTAGATATTATGGTACTTCGATAGATGATAAGAAATTTAAAGATTATAAATTTAATCCAGGGTTAATTTGGACTAAATCTTTCAGTCATGGTGGTAGTAATAACCTAGCTAGTGCTAAACAAGGTGCTACTAAAGTTCTTTGGACTAATACTAATGATGCTTTATATACACAAACTGATGGTGTAAAAGCATATGGTACTAAAGAATATACTGTTGGTACTAATAGCCAAGTTAATGCTAATAACTATACATATGTTAATAATGTATGGAGAACTGACACCGTTTGGGACTCAACAGATGGAGATATTACTGCAGGTACTGTAGCTTCTAGTGGCCAGAGAGACTCTCACGGTGGAGTAAGTGTTGTTAAATTTACTGGTACAGGTGCTCAAGGTACCGTTGGACATGCTTTACTAGGTGCTGATGGATTAGCTGCTAAACCTGAGTTTATCATGATGAAAAACTTAGATGATCAAGATAATTGGCGTATTGGACATCGTTATGCGAATAACTTTGTAAATACTAGTAAAATTGATACAGCTGAAGCTTTTGCTGCAGACGCTGCTTTTGATGGTGCAGGTAATGGATCCAGTGGACCTACTACTACTGTATTCCACGTAAGTGATAACGCATATAGTAACCCTGCTAGTAGTGAATCGGTGATAGCTTATTGCTTTACTGGTATACCTGGCTTTAGTAAATTCGGTTGGTGGCAAGGTAATGCACTTTCTAGAGAAGGTAATTTCATTAATTTAGGTTTTAAACCAGCTTTATTTATGTTTAAAAAACGTGATGAATCTGGATCTTGGTGGATTTGGTCTAGTATCATGAACCCATTTAACTCATGGAGTAGTGAGATGGATACTGGTGTTGCTTTATGGAAAGCAAACGAACCTGATGCTGGAGTCTTTGATCAGCAAAAGTATAGATTTGACGCATTCTGTAATGGCATCGTCGCTAATAACAGTGATGAAGAGTTTAATGGTAATAATGATATATATATTTATGCTGCTTGGGCAGAAGCACCCTATAATTCAAATAGCCGTGCTTATGGTGAAGAACTTATTAACCTTAGAAACATGATGTAATTATGCCTTATAAATATGATGGTCGGTTGTTGGAGTTTGATGCCCAATTTATCGATACTGCAGGGACACAATACCCTGAAACATGGTTGAGAAACTCAACTGCTGAGCAAAGAGCTGCTGTACCAGGTGGTATTACTTGGGAAGAGCCTGTTTGGCGTTACTTTGATCCAAACTATCGTACTAAAGATGGTACTAATCATGATTTAGCTGCGACTAAAGCTAAGTTTATAGAAGCTGACAAAGTAACTGCAAATAAATTATTAGAAGATACCGATTGGTATGTAGTAAGAAAGTCGGAAAAAGGTACTGCAATACCATCAGATATTCAAACCTACCGTGATAATGTCCGTACTCAATGTACAGCAAGAGAAGCTACTATAAATGCTTGTACTTCAGTAGGAAATTTAGAGAGTACAATGAAAAACTGGTTACCTCCTAAAGCTGATGATGGAAGTGCTAATCCAGATCTACTTGAAGAGTGGCCGACGAAACCTTAGGACCACCTGTTATACCTTCATTTAACTTACCAGGTCCTATAATGACAGATCCGCCTAATCTACCGCGTCCTATACTGGATGCACCAAAGGCGGATCTACCTTCTTTTAAACCTATGTTAGTTCCTTCTAAAGCTTTAATGGTATTAGAAGGTACTAAATCAGAAGAAGAAGAAGATAATGAAGGTAAACCACAACCTAAAGAAGTTAAGAAAGTAGATATACCTTTTACTAACTACAGAATGCCGGTACCAGAAGAAGAAATCATGGTTACTGCAGCTACAACTGCAGCGATTTCGGTTGCGGCAACTTTGACAGCCACCAGTCTTTTTAAACAATGTGTAAAGATATTTAAACCTATCTTTATGCAGATTGCGAAACGAATACAAAAGAAACTTAATGGAAACTCCAACGGAGAAGCCAAAGAACCTGCTGGATAAACTTAAGGATGGCATAGATGATAAAGAAGAACAGATTCAAATCCTAGGTACATTTGTACGTTTAGGTGTTGTTGTCTGGGCAGGATTTATTATCACCCTTAATTATGTAGAATTACCGATGATTAAGAAAGGATCAAGCGGAGATATCACGTTCGTGGCTAGCGTGTTTACGGGAGCCCTGGCGACCTTCGGCCTGAACACATCTAATTCTAAAGGTAAAGGAGGTTCTAACTCACCTGTCAACTGTCCTATGCTAGACAAAAAGAAAGAATGAAAACCTTATGGCTATCACTCTTCTTACTGCTTTCACCCTCGGTAGCAAGAGCAAATCAAATAACACCCGCCTTCACCCAAGGGAGCATGAATGCAACCACAACTACAACTCAAACCGTCACAGAGACTATAAATCAGAAAGTATATGGCGGAGAATTACAGAGTTGGTCTGGAACCGGTGTAACAGCCTCTGGCGATATAACAGATTCCAATACAACCTTCTCTCTAACAACAGCTGGGGAAGACTTTCAACTAGAAGTCGTAACCAGAGCAGCAGACGCAACAACTGGTTTAGTACTGCTGGAAACAATCGATATCGACAGAGATATAACAACAAACGCTACTACTACCTCCTTATCGGTCTTCTCACAGTAGGTTGTACTCCAGCTTATGCTGGTGACGATACATACAACACCGCTGCACCGGAATCAACTGCTACTGGAAATGTTACTAATCAAGCTGTACAATTCCAGAATAACGGAGCTCCTAGTAGACAAACCTATTCTAAAGGCGTGAGCTGCAATGGTCCTACCATGACGTTCTCGCCTTTTTGGCTAGCTAGTGAAAATAAACCATATGATCCTGAGAGTTATTCAAGAGGATGGAACTATGGAGGACAACTAAACTTCATGGTGCCCTTGGATTATTCAACAGTGGCTCAATGTAAACGTATAGCTAGACGAGTAGAAGAAAAGATGCGCGTGGACTACGAGTTAGTTCGCGCACTGAAATGCGCCGAGCTTATGCAGAAGGGTTTTACTCTTAGGCCAGGTTCACGCGTCGAACATATGTGCAACGATGTTGTACCTATTGTGTCAGTAATTAAACAACAACCCACTAATCATGATGATCACCCTAATTAAACCACTCTTAATTTCATTTATTCAGACTTCAGCTGTTAAAAACCTTATTGTAGATCTACTTGCAGTTGCTGCAGCTAGAACAGATAATAAAGTTGATGATAAAGCTGTTGAACTTATTAAAGAAAAACTACTTGGAGAATGAAAAAAGCAACAGAAGAGAAGTTCAATGAGCTTCATAACCTTGTCACCCTTGAGTTTCTTAAGAGAGTCAAGAGTGGCGAGGCTTCTGCCCATGAACTTAAAGCAGCTTGTGACTGGCTGAAG
>VTLG01005955.1_pt1 | contig 30102 bp, 48 predicted proteins | sample 4694571 | NCBI WGS metagenome assembly VTLG01 (sample SAMN12604809, study PRJNA352737) | marine metagenome | biome: ENVO:00000447; feature: ENVO:00000209|ENVO:00000569|ENVO:01000036; material: ENVO:00002151; isolation source: viral sequences binned using virsorter ...
TGATGCCTGGTATTAATGAAGAACATCGTAAGTGGATCTATGAATCTCCTGATGGTGGAAAGACTGTCTATAGGAGAACACATGGACAAGATCCTATGACAAGGGAATTGGTTCCACAGAAAGATACTCAGGCAGGTGTCAGAGCTCATTCATTGGCTGATGCTGATATGAGAGATCATCTTGGTACTGAATATAAAACACACTTCTTTAAATATAATGAAGACAAGACTTTGAGAGAAGTTAAGGATTATGTATCAAGTACATACAAGTCTCATTATGCTAATGATGGTCAGACACAAACCCTTGACCTCATTGATTCTATAGGCGATGCTGAAGCCTTCAGTAAAGCAAACGCCATTAAATATCTTTCTCGATTTGGTAAGAAAGATGGAAAGTCAAAGTTTGACATCCTGAAGGCAATCCACTATTGTATACTACTATACCACTTCGCTGGTTTACATAATGAAAACGAAACTCCCTATGAAACTTTCTGATAGAACTGTTAATTTACTTCGTAATTTTTCTACGATTAATCAGTCTATCCTGTTTAAACAGGGGAATAGATTACGAACGATCTCTGTCATGAAGAACATTCTTGCAGAGGCAAATATAGATGAAGATATACCACAGGAGTTTGGAGTTTATGATCTTGGACAGTTTCTTAATTCTTTAAGTCTGTTTCAGGAACCTGAACTAAACTTTACTGGTGAGAGTTTTGTTACTGTGAAGGAAGGAAAGCAGAGGTCTAAGTATTTCTTTGCTGATCCAAGTGTTATTGTTTCTCCTCCAGAGAAGTCTATTACTCTTCCTTCAGTTGATGTTGAGTTTACTTTAAAGAGTGCTCAGTTAGATCGGTTGCTTAAGGCTGCTGCAGTATATCATCTTACCGACCTTTCTATTGTTGGAAATGGTAAAGAGATTAAGTTAAAGGTTCATGATCGTAAGAATGAAACATCAAATGATTTCTCAATCATAGTTGGTGTTACTGATAAGAACTTTGAATTGCATTTTAAGGTCGAGAACATTAAGATTGTTCCTGGCACTTATGAGGTTAAGGTATCACGTAAATTATTATCAGAGTTTAAGTCATCTGAATATGATTTAACATACTACATAGCTCTTGAACCCGATCTTACGTGGGAAGATTAGTATGGATGAACATAAGGATAAGAGTAGAGAACAACTCATTGTTGAGTTTGCAGATTATGTTGTGAACAAAATGGAGGAGGAAACTCTTAAAAGGATTGCTGCCATTACTCTAATGGCAAATGTAAACCCTGAAAGTGATTGGGCTACATGGCATGATTATCTTACCAGAGCTCCTTCTCTGCAAACTGCAGAGGAACTTCTTGGGATGATTCAACCAAGTGTTATTATGAAACAACAAGTAGATGAGTCTAAATCATCCGAATCTTAAGGATCATATTTTTAAATATGATTTATTGCCCATGTGGAAATGTGATGCAGCAAAGCATCAAGTCATAGAGAAGGATGATTGGAGGACTCATTTATGGTATAGTAATACTAATACAAGGGTTGACGTTGATGAACAGTCTGAGTTACAATGGACTTTAGATGAGGTCGCTCAGAGTTGGATTCAACCACATATGGAAGATCTCTTTGGTGCTTTTCATGAAGAGTATCATGATCCAGAGAATACTAACAGTGAGACTTTTTGGGAGAACAATTCTCAGATAAAGTTTAACAAGTATTCTGTTGGAGATTATCTTAGTCCTCATCATGATCACATTCGTGATCTTTTTCAAGGAGACTTTAGAGGGATTCCTGTTACCAGTGTAGTTGGAGTTCTTAACGATGATTTTGAAGGAGGTGAGTTTGTTTTCTGGAGAGAACACACAGTTAAGATAGAGAAGGGACAGGTGTTAGCTTTTCCTTCCTCGTATCTTTTTCCTCATGAAGTCACGCCAGTGACAAGTGGGGTTCGTTATTCATGGATTACTTGGATTGTATAATGAGAGATGAATTTCTTTGGGTTGAAAAATATAGACCCAAGACAATTGAAGACTGTATCCTCCCAGAGGATATTAAGAAAACCTTTAGGGATTTCATAGAAACTGGAGAGATTCCTAATCTACTTCTTGCAGGACCTGCTGGATGTGGTAAGACAACTATTGCAAGAGCCTTGTGTGAACAACTGGGTTCTGACTACATAATTATTAATGGATCGGATGAAGGAAGGTTCCTTGATACTGTAAGGAATCAGGCAAAGAACTTTGCTTCTACTGTATCATTACATCAAACATCCACTCATAAAGTTATTATTATTGATGAGGCTGACAACACGACGCACGACGTACAACTCCTTCTTAGAGCGAACATTGAATCGTTTTACAACAATTGTAGATTCATCTTTACTTGCAATTACAAAAATAAACTTATCGAACCACTCCACTCCAGATGTGCGGTGGTCGAGTTCGGACTTACAGCCAAACAGAGACCCGCCCTCGCTGCGTCGTTCTTTAAAAGACTCAGCACTATCCTTGACGGTGAGGGGATTGAAGCGGATAAGAAGGTCATTGCCGAATTAATTAACAAACATTTCCCTGATTATCGTAGGGTACTTAATGAGTGTCAAAGACATTCTGTTGGTGGATCTATAGATTCATCTATTCTTGCTACTTTCTCTGATGTAAATATCCATGATCTCATTAAAAACCTCAAAGAAAAGAACTTTAAGGAAGTACGTAAATGGTGTGTCAATAATTTGGACAATGATCCTTCTGTACTTTTGCGTCGTACTTACGATGCTCTTTGTGAAACCTTGGACGGTCCTTCAATTGCTGCTGCTGTCCTCATTATTGCTAAGTATCAGTATCAAATTGCCTTTGTGGCGGATCAGGAGATCAATCTCCTTGCTGCTCTCACGGAAATAATGGTGGAGTGTGAATTCAAATGATTACAGAAAAAGAATTAAAACATTATCGTCTTCAAGCTTGGTTGCGTGAAAATAAGTGCGATGACATTGAATACCTTGGAGAAAAGAGTGGTGATTACTGGTATCGTATCGGTCCCCATGAAATCACATCCGAAATGTTTCAGGACATTAAACTTGTAGAGTCAAATGATTGAGAAGTATATCATACTCTCATTACTCTACCTTGAATGGTTCACACAGAAGCTTCTGTGCTTACCTTACAAACTCTATATGAAGTTTGACTACTGGAACTTTAATCGTAAACTACCAAAATGATATTGCCAGGAACTACAGTCACAGTCATCGATGAGACCTCTATCTACAGAGGTTATGTTGGATTTGTACAGAGGATCAGTGGTGATAAAGCTGCTGTTCTATTTGATAATCTTTCTCCGTGGGAAAAGATGATTACTTTTCCTATTAAAGATCTGGAGGAAGGAGGAATACTACCAAAATGAAGGAACAATTAATACAAATCCTAAAGAAATATGCTTATCGTAAAGGTAAGTTTACATTATCTTCTGGTGTGGAGAGTGAACATTATGTAAACTGTAAACCAGTTATCCTTACAGGAGGAGGTTTAAGTTTAGTCACTCAAATGATGTTAGATCATATTGATAGTAAGATAGTCGCAGGACTTACTTTAGGTGCAGATCCTTTAGTTAGTGCTGTGACTTTATTGTCACAGGGGTCTGGTTTGATTATTAGAAAAGAACCTAAAGGACATGGTACTGCTTCTCAGGTAGAAGGACCATTGCCACCAAAGGGTGCCACCATTACTGTATTGGAAGATGTTACTACATCAGGTGGATCATCTCTTAAAGCAGTTGATGTTTTAAGGGATTTAGATTATAATGTTAATCGTGTAGTAACTATTGTTGATCGTCAAGAAGGGGCTGTTGATCTTATGAAATCAAAAGGGATCGAACTTGTCAGCCTTGTTCTATTAGAGGACTTATTATGAAAAGTAAAAAAGAAAAATTGAGGGCTCAAGTTAAGTCCAGATTTTATTATATCTTTTGGGGAACATGTACCGTGGCAGTTGTAGCTGGTCAGTTCCTTGTAGGAAGTGGTTTCCGTAGGATGGCTGAGAGTCTTGACAATGTATTGGACTCTCCTATAATTATTGATATGGGTATTCCTCGTCCTCCAAGACCTCATCTTATGCCAGTACCAGATGCATGGGAAGAAGATGGTCTTTGGCATCCTACTGATCCACCTAAACAAGCTTGGTAATGGAACTCTCTACTGCTGATGCCACTTATGCAGCAGATAAATTCATTGATTACTTCTCTAACACGGGAAGGATTGATGAATATTTGCGTACCGTCAAGATGGATCGCATAGCGAATCAACCTATGTCCTTGCCTGGATTCGGACCAGAGGATGATTTGTTTAGTGACTTTGATATGCATCCAGAGGATATGAATATCAAAGTATATTCTGCAGGAGATGAGAAGGGATTTAGTAATGAGTATTTCAATGAGAGATTACAGATTACTATGTCTCATGCATTTGAAACTTCTATTCCTGGCAAGTCTTTAAAGTGGATTGTTCAAGAGACTAATACTAATAAGACTGTTGGGTTTATTAGGTTCGGTTCTCCGACCATTAATTCCAAACCAAGGAATGATTGGTTGGGTGCCACGCCAGAATTGGGTCGGTTTAACCGCCATGCAATCATGGGGTTCATTATTGTTCCTACTCAACCGTTCGGTTTTAACTACCTTGGTGGAAAACTTCTTGCTATGTTGTGTTGTTCACATCAGGCGAGAGAAATGTTAAATAACAAATATGATTCTGATATCTGTTTGTTTGAGACTACATCCTTGTATGGATCAACTAAGTCCTCGTCTCAGTACGATGGACTTAAACCATATATGAGGTACAAGGGATTGACGCAAAGTGATTTTACTCCTTTGTTACATGATGATATATTTCATGATTTAAACAAATGGTTTATTGCCAGAAATGGTGATAAAATGTTGGTCAAAGAAGATGCTTCCAGTAGGAAGTTAAAGACACAGACTAAGATGATATCTATCATCAAAAAGTCTATCAAGTCTTCTTCTAAGTTGACAGAATTTGTTTCCGCTATTAAAGGTGCAAAGGATTTAACAGAACAAAAAAGATTTTATATGTCTACCTATGGTTTCTCGAATAGTAGAGAAGTTATTTTGGGAACTCAAGATACTCTCGTTAAGGCTGAGAATTATGATAGGTTCAATGTTGATTCGATTGTGGATTGGTGGAAACGGAAAGCTGCTCGTAGGTACGAAAGTCTCCAAAACCTTGGAAGACTCAGAACAAAGTTAGAAACATGGAATACTAATCCAGATGAAATTGATATCATTAGATAAAAAAATTAACTAAAGCTAATGAGTAAAATTGATACACAGGGGATGGGTGGACCCGTTGACCCAAATTATGTCCCTGATGGTAAACCACAAGAACATAAACCTGCTGAGGTTAGACCTCGTAGGTTATTCACTGAGACATATGCTAAGGAGATGAAGATCCTTATTAATGAAGTATTGGACGAGAGAGAATATAAAAAGAAAATGAAAGGACCATATGATGTTGGTGGATATGAACTACCTCCATCATATTTTGATACGGAACACTTTAAGTATCGTGTAGGAGAAGAAGAACCACCTTATAAGGATTGGAGCCAATGAGTGAACATGTGGATACAGATCCGAATGGATTCTCCAAAAGAGCGCCTATCTCTGATAGGGAGTGTATCTACAAGTGTCTATGTAACTGTGAACAATTAGCAGGACTTGATAAGAATCAAGTTGCAAGATTGATGAAAGATTTCGAGACTGAGAAGACAGACGAACAAATCAAATCGGAGTATCCACCGCTATGAGATTAGGTATTATGTGCTCTGGAGAGGGCTCAAATTTTGAAAACATAGTTCACTCATGTCCTAAACATGAAGTTGTACTCATGGTGTATAACAAAAAGAAATGCAAGGCAAAAAAGAGAGCAGATAGATTAAATATAAATGCTTGTTATAGTAAGGATGAGGATGAGATCATTGCATTGTTTAATGCATATCAGGTGGACATGATTGTCATGGCAGGATGGATGAGAGTAGTTTCTAAGAAGTTTTGTGATGAATTTTCTGGACGTATTATAAATTTACATCCTTCACTACTCCCTAAGTACAAGGGATTACATGCAGTTGAACAAGCTTTTAAGAGCGGTGATGAGGTGACTGGGTGTACAGTTCATTTCGTGACAGAGGAGTTGGATTCTGGTACAATAATTAAACAACAGGACGTTCCTATTCTGCCTGGGGATACGGTTGAGTCATTGACAAGAGCAATACAACAGGCAGAACATCAATTATTACCACTTGTTATTAATGCATTTTAATGTACGAACTGAAAGATTATCTTAATTCAATTAATTTCACTAAGGAAGATCTGATGTCATCAGAGGATCCTACTTGGGAAAAAAAGTATCCTGCTTTCATTGTAAACAAGTGCTTGTCTGGATTTATTGATACAATTATATTCTCTAACGAGATGAATAAGTATCCAAATCTACCCTCCAAATTACAGTATGACTTTTTTCTAAATAGTCTCAGGAAAAAGAAGAGATTTTCTCCCTGGCTCCGAAAGGAAAAGATTAAAGACCTTGATGCCGTTAAATCATACTATGGTTATAGTAATGAAAAAGCGATGCAAGCTTTGAAGATCTTGAATAAAACTCAAATCGATTACATTAAAAAGAAACTTGACGTTGGAGGCACAAGATGAACGCTGCAGAGCCTGAAGTAGATTGGTCGGCAGACCAGATGATTGAAGTTACATTAAATGAACCAGATGATTTCCTTAAGGTAAGAGAAACTCTAACAAGAATTGGTGTAGCATCAAGAAAAGAGAAGAAGATATATCAATCCTGTCACATACTGCATAAGCAGGGAAGATATTTTATTGTTCACTTTAAAGAATTATTTGCATTAGATGGCAAACATGCCAATCTAACAGTTAACGATGTGGAACGTCGTAATAGAATTATTACCCTACTATCAGACTGGGGATTGATTTCTATTCTAAAACCAGATTCCATAAAGGGTGTTGCCCCATTGAATCAGATTAAAGTCTTATCTTATAAGGATAAGGGTGATTGGACTCTTGAGACCAAATATAATATTGGTAAGAAAAAGAAAGCTGTTCAAACATCACATAGCACCTTTGTCCAATCACAGTGAAACGGACGGATATCTATCCAGTCTCTATATTTCAATCCTCTGTTGCAAATAACAGTAGATTGAAGGAGCTTATGGTTCCTATCATAGAGGATGCGAAAGGACATAAGGATAATCAAGCACCAGAGATATGGTTTACTGACAACTTAAAGACTTCTTGGGATAATAAACACCCATGTAATGATATGTTGTTTGGTGATAATAATACTGGTAATGAAGTTATGAGTTCCTATTTTGAGGTACTCAAAACGTTTCCAATATTAGATAAGTGTAGATTAGAAATCGCCTGGATATGGTGGAATTATTATTCCAATGGCGAGTATCAAGATGCACATAATCATCTATCTCATATATTAAATCCTATTCATTATTCTTGTGTTCACTTTTTATCCTACGATCCTTCCATCCATGCTCCCTTATTATTTTCGGATCCTATATTTACCTTACGCACACAGACTTTAGAGTTTGGTAGTGAGGGATATAAGGAGACCTTTGCAATGGATGTAAAGGAAGGTGATGTATTATTGTTTCCATGTTATATGCAACATGAGGTTAGACCATCTAAACCTACTCCAGAGTATCCAAGGGTTACGGTTTCTTGGAACATTAAGATAACAGATTCAGAATTTATGCCTCATGATTGGTAAGAACCGTACTGGTTTAATCGGTTTACAACACTGACTATTACTGTTGTTTGTGGTTAAATAGTAGTGGACGCTTCGGGTCCACAAAACACAAACTCGCTTAATAGGAGCTAATAAGATGAACGCACTACAGCGCTATCATGCTGCCAATCTTCCTGAATTGATGGAGAAGATTAACAGAAACAGCATTGGATTGGAGGACTACTTCGATCATTTTTTTAATAATGTACAGACCACTAATTATCCTCCATATAATATTGTTACAATTAACAATGTGGAATCGAGATTAGAGATTGCCCTTGCAGGATTCAAAAAGACAGAGGTTAAAGTCTATACTCAATACGGTAAACTTATCGTAGAAGGTAATAAAGAAGACAAAAATGAATCCGAGTACGCACATAAGGGACTCGCTCAGAGGAGCTTTACGAGAGAGTGGACTTTATCAGACGACGTAGAGGTACGGAAGGTGTCCTTCGAGGATGGACTCCTCTCAGTCGAACTGGGTAAAGTTGTTCCAGAACACCATGCTCGTAAGGACTTCCTCTGATATCAAGAGGAAGTACTATTACAAGGGGGCTTGACGGCCTCCTTTTTTTATGCCATAATATATTTGTCCGACGGGACATAGGGAGTGACTGAATAATCTTTCTGGCAAATGCTGGATAAGGTGATGAGACACAGGTGGTGCTGCTTCCCCCAAGGAAGAATCGACTTACCAGTCGGGTCTCAGGCAAGGACGTAAAACTTACTACTGTAGTAATGCCCGTTCTTTGTTGGTATACAGGAATCCAACCTCCCACACCCACCCAAACGGAACTTAATTCAGTTTGGTAGAATGCTCGCTTTGGGAGCGAGATGTCATAGGTTCAAATCCTATAGTTCCGATAAATAAAAACTATGACTGTAAAACTTGTTCTGTTAAAATCAAACGAGGAAGTGATTGCCGATGTGCAAGAACTTGTGGATGAGAATGATAAAGTAATGTTTATGGTTCTTACAAATCCATATTGCTGTAAGTTAATTGAAGCACCTCAAATGTTAACAGAAGGAACAGAAAGTGAAACTCAGTATAGTGTCCAGTATTATCCTTGGATGCCTTTGTCAGCAGACAAAAGAATTTCTGTAGATCCCACATGGGTTGTTGCAGTAACAGAACCATGTGAAATGGTTAAAACATCATACGCAGAAAGAATGAAGGTGGAAAATGGAACAAGAGATTAAAATATTAGTACTGGTCAATAATGATTTGATCATTGCTCAGGTAGAGGAAGTAGGTGCATTGGATATGGGAGATCCAAATTGCAAATTGATTGCTCCATATAAAGTAAATCCTCTTAACGGAGATTTACATCCTTGGTTAAGTGAAGTTACAGATGACACTGAAGTCATGATGTGTAGTGATAAAATATTAACATTGGTCGAACCACATAAGTCAATAGTGGATTCGTATTTAAAACTCGCAGTAGTAACTGAACCAACAACTGAGGAATGAGATTCTATACTAACGTTTTCCAAATCGGGAACCACATGCTGGTCCGAGGGTATGAGAATGGGAAACACTTTAGTGATAGACAGGAGTTTCGTCCTACCTTCTATGTTCCTACTAAAGGAAAGAAAAGAAGTAAGTGGAAAACTCTTGATGGACTTCCAGTAGAACCAATACAGCCTGGTAGTATTAGAGATTGTAGAGAGTTCTTAGATAAGTATTCTCAGGTTCAGGGATTTAATGTTTATGGAAATGAGAGATACGTTCATCAGTATATTTCAGAACAGTATCCAGAACAAGAAGTCAAGTTTGATATTGCGAAAATTAATTTAATAACAATTGACATTGAGGTTGCTGCAGAGAGTGGTTTCCCTGATGTTTTTAATTGTGCAGAGGAAATACTTCTTATAACGATTCAGGATTATAATACTAAGAGAATTATTACATTTGGTTCAAGACCATACAAGACAAATCCTAACAGGAAAGACTATAGTTATACGGACTGCCACAACGAAGAAGGACTTATAAGTACATTCCTTGATTGGTGGCAACAACACACGCCTGAGGTCGTTACAGGGTGGAACTGTGAACTATATGATATCCCTTACCTTGTGGGTAGAGTTGAAAGACTCATGGGAGAGAAAGCAACTAAGAGATTTTCTCCTTGGGGTATAGTTAGGAAGAAAGAAATTACTATTCAAGGTAGAGATAATATCTCATATGATCTTGCAGGTGTATCAGTTATTGATTATCTTGATCTCTATAGAAAATCTCCTGCAACTTCTAATCAAGAGAGTTATCGGTTGGATCATATTGCTGATGTAGAACTGGGTGAGAAGAAGTTAGATCACTCAGAGTTTGATACTTTCCGAGACTTCTATACTAAGAATTGGCAGAAGTTTGTAGATTACAACATCGTTGACGTTGAACTGGTAGATAGACTTGAGGATAAGTTAAAACTTATTGACTTAACCTTTACTCGTGCGTTTGATGCTAAGATTAATTTTACTGATGTTGCTTATCAGGTGCGTTGTTGGGATGCAATCATATACAATTATCTTAAGAAGAAGAATATTGTAATTCCTCAGAAGGAACGTAACCAAAAGGATGAGAAATATGCTGGTGCATATGTCAAGGAACCTAAGCCTGGTAAGTATGATTGGGTAGTATCTTTTGACTTGAACTCACTGTATCCTCATCTGATTATGCAGTATAATATCTCACCAGAGACACTATTGGATAAGAAACATCCCAGTGCCACTGTGGATAGATTATTGAATCAAGAGATTACTTTTGAGGATTATAAAGATTATGCTGTGTGTCCTAACGGTGCAATGTTTAAGAAGGACAAGAAGGGATTCTTGCCTGAGTTGATGGAGAAAATGTATAATGAAAGGGTCATCTTTAAGAAGAGGATGATTAAAGCTAAACAAAAGAATGAGAAGACTCCATCAAAGGAACTTGAGAAAGAGATTGCACGGTGTAACAATGTCCAGATGTCAAAGAAGATTGCTCTCAACTCTGCTTATGGTGCTATCGGGAATCAATATTTCCGTTATTATAAACTTGCCAATGCAGAAGCAATTACTTTATCTGGTCAGGTTTCTATCCGTTGGATAGAGAATAAAATGAACGACAAGATGAATAAGATCTTGAAAACTGATGGAGAAGATTATGTTATTGCTTCTGATACCGATAGCATTTATTTGCATATGGGCCCTTTGGTTGAAGCTGTATACAAGGGGCGAGAGAAAACTACTGAGGGCGTTGTTGGGTTCCTTAACAAGGTCTGTGAAGTGGAACTTGAGCCGTATATTGAAAGTTCTTACCAAGAATTGGCCGACTACGTTAACGCCTACGACCAAAAAATGATCATGAAGAGGGAGAACATTGCCGATAGAGGTATATGGACTGCCAAGAAAAGATATATTTTGAACGTATGGGATAGTGAGGGAGTAAGATATGAACAGGCTAAACTTAAGATCATGGGTATTGAAGCAATCAAGACTTCAACCCCTGCACCTTGTCGTAAATTTTTGAAGAATGCTTTTGGTCTACTGATGAGTGGAACAGAGGATGAGGTGATTGATTATATTGAGAAATGTAGAGAGGAGTTTAACTCTTTACCACCAGAAGAAGTTGCTTTTCCTCGTAGTCTTTCTAATGTTGAGAAGTGGAAGTCTTCAGCGGACATGTATAATAAGGGTTGTCCCATACATGTAAGGGGTGCAATTTTATATAATCATTGGACTAAGAAGAAGAACTTGGATAATAAGTATGCAGCCATACAGAATGGAGAGAAGATTAAGTTTTGTTATTTGAAGACTCCAAACTGGATGCACGAGAATGTTATATCTTTCATACAGGATTTTCCAACAGAGTTAGATCTCAGTAAACATGTTGACTATGAGTTACAATTTAATAAGTCATTTATTGAACCTATTAAAGTTATATTAGACTGTATAGGATGGCAGGTAGAACGTACTGCCTCATTGGAGTCGTTCTTTGTATGAGTAGATTTGTAGTTATGTGGAGTCGTGATGGTATCTTTACTGAAAGACAAACGAAAATCTTTGAGTCAAGAGATCCTGCCAATTGGTTTGCAAAAGATATGGAAAAGGTGTATAATTATGTGAAGGTTTATGTTGCACGCCAGGGGGACTTCGATGAATAAGAAAAGAATACTTACCTTGGTGACTGGTGGATTTGATCCACTTCATAGTGGTCACATTGCTTACTTTGAGAAGGCAAGAGAGTTGACTAATTATTTGGTAGTGGGATTGAATACAGAGGAGTGGTTGACTAAAAAGAAAGGTCAGTACTTTATGTCATGGAAGGAACGTGCTGAGATTATTAGACATCTTGATATGGTAGATGCTGTCATCACAGTGCCAGATGATGATAAGGGTTCTGCATGTGGAGCAATAGAAAGATGTTTGGAAATTGCTCAGACAGTAGTGTTTGCAAACGGTGGTGATAGAGGAAAAGATAATACTCCAGAGACAGATAGGTTTGGTAAAGATCCGAGAGTCGAGATGGAGTTTGGTATTGGTGGCACTGACAAGTTAAATAGTAGTTCATGGTTGCTTCATAACTATTTTGAGAGGCAACGTAAAATTGTTGGTATTTAATTATGGATTTACCTGTTAATGATCAGGAGTTGGAAGTTATTGTTACTCAACTATGGAAGTCACGTTCTGAAAAGAGTTGTGGTGAAGTGTATGAGAAACTGAAACTTGTTAAAGAAGTGAGGGATGCTGATCCCGATGGACCCTATAAGAAAACCTTACGTGAGAAGCATGGAATCTCAGTCTGATGTTCAATGGAAGGAAATAGTTTTTCCTAATATACCAGTCTTTCAGACTAAACTTCCTGCCCATTTACTTGATTATGTGTGGGAATGTGTTGAACAATCAAAGGAAGATGGAGTAGGGACAAAACATACACTGGCTGGAAACATCAGTGATAGTTTTGCAATGAAAGATAGGGATGATTATTTTTGGGAACAGTGTTTGAAACCTCTTGCTGGTCACATTATAGATAATGTTCCTGGCGTATGGATACCTCCTATCAGTTCCCATCATGTAATCAAACCTTACATGTATTGGTGGTCTAATTTTCAGAGACAGTTGGAATTCAATCCTCTTCATGCTCATGGAGGGATATTGTCATTTGTAATATGGTTAAAGGTTCCTACAAGATCAGAAGAACAACATGAGTTACCATTTGCTAAGGGAGCTTTATCACCAGCATCATCAGATTTTATATTCACATACTCTAATATCTTAGGAGAACATTCTGAATATCCTATTATGATGGATCCTGAAATGGAAGGTTGGATGGCTGTATTTCCAGCTAAACTTCGTCATCAAGTATATCCTTTTTATAATTGTGACGAAGAAAGAGTATCAGTTTCTGGTAATATTCTCTGGGATCTGGTAGAATCAAATAACGAGTAGATTTATTATGGACTTTTTAAAAGAAATCGTAAAGGAAATCGGGGATGACTACACCCAACTCGCAAGAGACATCGACGATAAAGAAAAATATATTGATACGGGTAGTTACATCTTTAATGCAATTCTGTCAGGCAGTATTTTTGGGGGTGTTTCTGGTAATAAGATTACTGCCCTTGCTGGTGAGTCTTCTACTGGCAAAACTTTTTTCGCCCTCGCTGTGGTTAAAAACTTCCTTGATACTCATCCTGATGGTTATTGTCTCTATTTTGATACTGAAGCCGCAGTTAATAAAGGATTATTGGAGTCTCGTGGAGTCGATACGTCCCGCCTTGTTGTAGTAAATGTAGTAACTATAGAGGAGTTTAGGTCTAAGGCACTTAAGGCAGTAGATATATACTTAAAGAAGGATGAATCAGAACGCAAACCTTGTATGTTTGTGTTAGACTCCTTGGGTATGCTTTCTACAGAGAAAGAAATCAGGGATGCACTTGATGACAAACAGGTTAGGGATATGACTAAATCCCAACTGGTCAAGGGTGCGTTCAGGATGCTTACATTAAAGCTTGGTCAAGCAAACATTCCACTCATAGTAACAAATCACACCTACGATGTTATCGGCTCTTACGTCCCTACTAAAGAAATGGGAGGCGGCTCTGGTCTCAAATATGCCGCGTCTACGATCATTTATCTCAGCAAAAAAAAGGAAAAGGATCAGAGCGAGGTTGTTGGAAACATTATTAAAGCTAAGACAGTTAAGTCAAGACTCAGTAAAGAAAATAAGGAAGTAGGTATTAGATTATTCTATGATGAACGTGGTTTAGATAGATATTATGGACTCTTAGAACTGGGAGAAATTGGCGGACTCTGGAAAAATGTCGCAGGACGATACGAAATCAACGGAAAAAAAGTCTTCGCAAAACAAATCTTGGCGGCCCCCAAGGAATACTTTACGGATGATGTTATGGCAAGGTTGGAGGAGACTGCGAGAACGACCTTTAGCTATGGATAAATTCATCAAGACCACTGAGGTTTTTGATGAGAAAGTCTGTAAGACTCTTATAGAGATATATGAAACCTCTGATAAAAAACAGAGAGTGGATAATAATGCAGTACCAAATTTTACTCAGGTTAATATGAATGCCGAGGGTAAATATGATAAGTTCATACAGGTTTTATGTTACAAGTTCGTTGATGTTGTAAAACAATATAAGAAAGATCTACCAGAGTATTGTGAGTGGTTCCCAAATAAAATATACTTTGAGGAACTAAGAATTAAGAAATATGAACCTGGCACAGAAGATCAGTTTGATACTCATGTGGATGTTCAGGATCATGCAACTGCAAAGAGGTTTTTAGCTTTTCTTGTATATCTTAATGATGATTTCTTTGGTGGAGAGACTGATTTTCCTTACAATAAATTGACAGTTCGTCCAAAAACTGGTACAGTACTTGTATTCCCACCTACATGGCAGTACCCACATAGAGGTTTGCCAGTAAGGGAAGGTGAACCTAAGTACATCTTGAGTAGTTATTTACATTATAGTTAATGGAATCGGTTGAGAATACGGTACTAAGGAACCTCATTACCAATGAGGACTATACCAGAAAGGTACTACCTTTTCTTAAAGCGAATTATTTTGAAAACGTACATGAGAAGGTAATATTTGAGGAGTGCTCAAAGTTTATTATTGAGTATGATAGGTGTCCCACACAGGAGATTATATCCATTGAGTGTGAGAAGAGGAAGGATCTTAATGATGAGACTTACAAAACTATCACAACTTACCTTAGTGAGTTAGATACTTCCCCCACTTCAGATGATTGGTTGGTTGATACTACTGAGAAGTGGTGTAAAGAACGTGCCATTTATCTTGCATTAGTAGAGAGTATTTCTATTGCTGATGGTCATGATATAAAGAAAGGGGTTGATGCAATCCCTGCCATACTATCTGATGCATTAGCGGTAGGTTTTGATAACCATGTAGGTCATGACTATCTTGCAGACTTTTCAGAGAGATTCGATTTCTATCATAAGAAAGAATCTAAAATCGAATTTGATCTTGAATTCTTTAACAAGATTACAAAGGGTGGTATTCCGAACAAGACACTTAACATTGCTTTGGCTGGCACTGGTGTTGGTAAATCTTTGTTTATGTGTCATGTCGCAAGTTCAGTTCTTCTACAAGGAAAGAACGTACTATACATTACCCTTGAGATGGCTGAGGAGAAGATTGCGGAGAGAGTGGATGCTAATTTATTGAACATACCTGTTCAACAATTGACAGATCTTCCTCGAATGATGTTCGATAAGAAGATTGAATCTCTTGCGAAGAAGACACAAGGACAATTAATTATTAAGGAATACCCTACTGCATCTGCACACTCAGGACATTTCAGGGCATTACTTAATGAACTTGCATTGAAAAAATCATTCAGACCTGATATAATATTCATAGATTACTTAAATATATGTGCATCATCCAGATACAGAGCAAATGCTAATGTCAATTCGTATTCCTACATTAAAGCGATTGCTGAGGAACTGCGAGGTTTGGCTGTCGAAAGTAATGTCCCCATTGTCTCAGCCACTCAGACTACTCGTTCTGGGTTTGGTAGTAGTGATGTTGATCTCACCGACACTTCTGAGTCATTTGGCCTTCCAGCCACTGCTGACCTTATGTTTGCTCTTATTAGTACTGAAGAGCTTGAGGGAGCCAATCAATTAATGGTCAAACAATTGAAGAATAGATATAATGATCCTACAATTAATAAAAGATTTGTTGTCGGAATTGATCGTGCGAAGATGAGGTTGTATGACTGTGATCAAAGTGCCCAAGAGGATATTGTTGACAGTGGGCAAGAGGAGGAGTATAATAATGAAGAAGAGGCTAAGAAACCTAAAAGTAAATTTGCTACATTGAAATTCTAATGACACTTGATTTTAAGCGCTACGAACAATTTGTAGACGCAGTAACATCCGATGCTTCTAAAGATTTTGTTTCTCTTGCCGACCGTATGGTTGAGCTTGATAGAGATGGTGCAAACATAGAGAGATTACTTACTTCAGCAGTGGGTATGTCAGCTGAAGCAGGAGAGTTCACTGAGATTGTTAAGAAGATGGTGTTCCAAGGTAAGCCATGGAACGAAGCTAATAAAGAACATCTTATCATTGAACTTGGTGATGTTATGTGGTATGTTGCACAAGCTTGTATTGCATTACAAGTTGACTTTGAAGATGTTATCAAAGGTAATGTTAAGAAGTTGGAGAAGAGATATCCTGGCGGATCTTTTGAAGTAATAATGTCCGAGAACAGAGACGAGAACGATCTGTAGTGAAAGTAATTACTATACTTGGAGGAGGTACTGCAGGGTTTTGTACTGCTGCAGTACTATCTCAGTATGTTAAAAATAATAATTTAGATATAGTAATTAAGTGTGTATATTCTTCCAAGATTGGTAGGATAGGAGTAGGAGAATCTACACAACTTGCTATCAATGATATATTCCAGTTCCTTAGATTAAGTGATAGGGAATGGATGCCACGTTGCAATGCAACTTATAAAAGTAATATTAGATTTGAAGGATGGTCTGATGATGTATTCTATTATCCTTTTGGTGATCTATCAGGAGAAGATGTAAGTTTATTCTTTATTTTTTGTGATCTATTTCCTGATGAAGTAAAACGAAGTGACTTCTCAAGGGTATCAAGGTATCACTCAAGGTACGCAGAGTTAAACAGACTGAGTAGAGATGAGTGGGACTTTGATGAACTGACCGCATATCATTTTGATACAGAGAAGTTAGCGAAAGTATTCTATGAAGTTTGTGAGAGAAATGGTGTAGTATTTTTTGATGATTACTTGACAGGAGTAGAACATCATGATAATGGTGATATTAAACGTTTAATATGTCACCAAACAGGTTCTCATTATGCAGATTTCTTCATTGACTGTAGTGGATTCAAGTCCTTACTTTTGGGTGAGGCTATGGGAGTACCATTTAAGTCTTATGCTGATACTCTTATTAACAATAGAGTGGTATCGGCTAAGATTCCTTATACAAATAAGAATGAACAGCTAACCAGTTATACAAACAACGTAACTATGGACAATGGTTGGTGTTGGGAGATACCTTTATGGGATGGTATATCTGTTGGGTATGTTCATAGTTTATTATTCACAAGTTCAGAAGAGATTAATAAAGAATTTGTTGAAAGGTATGGTGTAGAACCAGAAAGAACTATTAATTTCACTACAGGTAGGAGAGAGAAAGCTTGGGTGAAGAATGTTGCTTCAGTTGGATTGTCTTATGGATTCATTGAACCCCTTGAGGCAACTGGTCTTGCATCTATTGTTACTAATGTTTTTAGATTACTTGAGGTTTTCTCAACTAATTTAAAAGTTAATGCATTTGATAGACAGATGTACAACCATTCTGTTGCTCTTGAGTTGGATAGATCCAAAACTTTCATTGATATGCACTATGCAGCATCACATAAAAATGATACAAAGTATTGGGACTATGTAACAAATAGAATTAACTATCCTTGGGATCAACATAATTGTGGCAGATCTATTGAGATGACAGTAGGTGACAGGGATTTTTCTAACAAAGATCTTAATGGTGGATTATCATTTATCCTTGCAGGTAATGGATATGGACCAACTTCTCCAGGCTTTACTAAATCCCTTGGAGATATAAATCATTACAGAAAGTTGAAGGATTGTCACATCCTTGAGGATAAAGCCTTAAATAACAAGGTTCTTCAATGTTCTACGACCTTAGAATTTCTGGAGGATACTATCTATGAGGCCAATGATGTTTGAGAAGAAATTAACATACGAAGAATTAACGGATGCATGTGATGAGTTTTTCCCAGAGTATACGTTAGTCAAGTCAAGACTTCCAAAGAACGCAACTACGGAAGATATTCTTAAGATTTTAGAAGTCGTTAGAACTCTTGCATATAAGAACAGAACTGTAGCATTACCCACTAAATTAACGATCGCCAAAGAGAGAAATAAATAACCCTGTAGGTAGGGTTACTTTTCATGAGAAGAAATGAAGGCGATATAATGGAGGGCATTTTTGCCATTGGACTTGCTGACTTATTTGCTACTGGACAATGCCGCAAAAGTAAAGTAAATGAGATTCGTAAGAAGATAGACACGACTCTATTTGCAACAGGAGCTTTTGAGACTAAGTTTGATGAGAATAGAAAAGTAGGACCTGATCCAGACCATGTGATTGTTAATCTTAGGTTGAGATTGAAGCATGGATCTGTGTGGGAAGCTTATGGACCTAACTGGGAAGTGTTGTATAAGACCAGTAATGATATAGGAAATATAGATACCAAACTTACAACTTTATGTAATGTTATTCGGACTCATTATTCAACTGAGGTTAGACGAGTTAAGGATAATTGGTTGAGGAATAATAAGGTAGATGAGGTAGTAATAGATATCAATGCTGATGGTCAGGAGGGAGAAGTTAGTGGTGGACTAATAAAAGGTGATGTCATTGTTAATGTTAGGATGAATGGTGACTTGGTTATGGATAAACCTTTAAGTTTCTCATTGAAATCTGGTAGTTCCACTCTTGCAAACCTTAGTCCTTATAATGGAATGGTTGATCTTATAGGTACTTTTGGCGCAACGTTACCTAATGAAGAGAAGTATAGGACTACTCTTGGTGATACTTTGAAGACTGCAAGGTCTCAGGAACAAAAGAGAATGAAGTTCACCTTGCTTAATGAATTGTATGCTGAAACTATGAACTCGTTGTTGACAGCAAATGATAGAAACAAGAACACATTTAAAGCAGCAACTTTTAATTTGTTTCGATCTGCTGCTTTTGGTACTGATCAGGCACACATAGTTGATATTGAAAAGACAAAGATTAAAGAGATAACACCTGATCATATAAATGATTTGGAAGCTAAAACCTCAGCAATAGATCTTCGCCGTGCGAAGGATGGTGGATTACAGTTCCATATGATAGGAGGTACTATTTCAAAGAGTCATTTGTTCTTCTTGAGGTTTAAGAAGAGACCACCAACCTTGACTTCCACTGGGGAGTTTGTGATTAAGGAACTTAAGTTCTATATTATCAATGGGCCTGGGGCTTATGCCAAAGTAACAAAACCACCCAAGTAATAAATAAAACTATAACAGGGATATATTGTGAAGTCTTTTACTCAATTCCTAAGTGAAGCTGTAAAGACCACCGCATCAACTCAGGCTAAACAAAGAGGTCTGGTTGGGGATGGTCATGGTGGCTGGTACGATAAAAAAGGTAAGTTCCAAGCCAAAACTGTTAGTGGTAAACTTAAGTTTGTTGGAGGTGCAGGAGGCAAGGATGAGGAAGCGCCTAAACAGGGTGGTGCTGCCAAACCTGCTGAGATTGGGAAGAAGAAGGCTGCAGCTGCAGCACCCGCTCGCAAGACAAGGCAACCTAAGCAGGCTGAGAAGGAGAAACCCGTTAAGAAGTCTCCTGAACCTGGCAAAGCAGGTGATCAATCAGCGGAAATAATGGGTGAACCTACCTCTGAAGGGGTAGTAATTTGTTTCGGAAGATTTAATCCACCAACTGTAGGTCACGAAAAACTTATTAAGGCTGCTGCAACTGAAGCTAAGAGATCTCAGTTTGATCTTAGGGTATATCCAAGTCGTAGTGTAGATGCTAAGAAGAATCCACTACAGCCTGGATCTAAGATTGAATATATGGAGAAGTTCTTTGCAGATGCTCTTAGTGGATATGATGATGCAATTAAAGATGATGCAAATGCAAGAACCATCTTTGATGTGATGACATCATGTGATAGTCTTGGGTATAAAAATTTAACAATAATAGTTGGATCAGATAGACTTGCTGAGTTCCAGAGTCTTTCTCACAAGTATAATACTACAGAGGATAATCCAGAAGGACTCTATCAGTTTGATGAGATAAAAGTTATCTCTGGTGGTAGTAGAGATGCAGATTCCGATGATGATATTCAAGGAATGTCTGCTTCTAAGATGAGGAAGGCAGCTGTAGATAATGATTTCAAAAAATTTGCAAAAGGTATTCCTGGCACAAGTAATGATGATAAGAGGAAACTCTTTAATCTTGTGTCTAAATCAATGGGAATTGATCATAAGGCTACTGCTAAGAAGTATGGTGGTACATATGATGAGACCTATTCTTATGCTCCTAAGTTAGATCCTTTTGGATTAAGAATTGCTTACTTGAAGGAAGAGGTATTTAAGATAGGAACCTTAGTAGAGAATAGTAATACTGGTGAGTCTGGTAGGATAACAAGAAGAGGAACCAATCATGTTATCTGTATGACCCCAGAGGGTACAATGTTTAAATCTTGGTTAAAAGATATATCTGAAGCATATGATGTTGGTACAGATGAGTACAGATCATACGTACAGAAATCCACGCCAGGACAGAGTGTTAGGAAGTGGAATACTGATCCTATTATTAAACCAATAACAACTGGATCATTCTGGGATGGAAAGAAAAAGAATAAACCAGAGGATCCTTCTACTGGGCCAGGAGTCAAATATGGTGACACTTGTAAACCCATCAAAGTAGGAAAGGGATAAATACTTTGGTTAGGATTATAGTACTTTAGGATAGTCTCTCATGTCTGAAAAAGAATTAGTTGATGTTTACGCATCCATTTACAAGAAAGAAGAAGAGAAGGTTGAAACTATAACAGAGGCAGCCCCGTTAGTTGCTGCAGGATTAGGTGCTCTTAAGGTCGGTGCTAAGGTCGCTGGTAAAGGACTACTTAAAACTGCTGTTAAACATGCTGCTGGTCATGCTGCAATATCGGCCGCAGGTAACCTTGCTGGTGGTGGTAGAGATAGAGAACAAAGAGAAGAGACGGTTGTTCTCCAATCTGCAGACGGTAAGGACGCTATAGAAATTACTGATGTAGTTACTCCTGAACCACTTAAGGAGAAAGAGGAAGCATTAGAAGAGAGACTTTGGGATCAGGTTGCTGCAAACTTAACAACTCTTGGAGAGATGGGTGGAGTTAAGTTTAAAGTAGTTCCTGCTGATGAGGCTGAAGTAGAAGAGAAGATTGAAGAAGGTAAGAAAGTTAAGAAGTGGCATGATGATGATGGAGATGGTATTAGTTACGAGAAGGGTGAAGTAGATGGTTCATTTAAAAAGAAGAAAGTAAAAGAAGGATTTAATGCTAAGAGTCCAGTAATATTCTCAAAGAAAGAAGAAGTAGTTGAGGATAGTAAAGAGTTACAATCCAAGTATGCATCTAATATTCTTAAGGCAGATGCTGCATTGATTGAGAATCGTCGTGCTGCCCGTGCTGCTGGTGGTTTTGTAGATGATTCACCTAAGCAAACAGACCCCTCTAAGCCTGGATTTACTGGTATATCAGATAGCATCGAAGAAATTATGAGACAGAATGCTGCAATTAAAAAGGCAGACGAAGCCAAAAAGAAGGCTAAGAAAAAGTAATGGTTACCTTTCAATACTTTACTGAGGTAAGTCAGTACCTAAAGATGGCAGTTAAGGCAAAGAGAATTGCCCAAGTAGCCAAACAGTCTAAGAGAGTTAAACAGGCTAAGACTGCTGTTAAAGCAGCTCAGACCCTTAATGATCTTAGAGGTGTCACCACCAGTAAAAAGGATCCACATCCTCAACTAACAAGCAAGCATAAGAAGCTTCAGAAGAGAAGTGATGAAGCCGATAAGAGGATGGCTACTCAGACCAATATTAAAAAGGCTGATAGTGGATCTGTCTTTGGTAAGGGCAAAGCTATGGGATCAGGTGTTGGTAATGTAACAGGTAATCTTGCAAGATCCGTTGGAAGCGGAGTAACGAGAGCTACACCACCTCCTCCTGAGGCAAGAGATCTTAGACGTAAAGGAAGACAAGCTGCAATTAAATTAAAGAAAGTTACTGATACTTTTAGAAAACAGAAACCTTCACCTTCTTCTGCTGCTGCAAAAAAATATCCTGATCCTAAAAAAGCTATGAGATCGGGTTCTGCAAAGCAACTTGAACTTAAGTTAGAAGAGTTTTCACATTGGAGAGAGGATTTTGTCTGGGAAGCAGATAAGAAGTATCCTTCAGGTGAAAAGGAAAAGATTATAGATGTAATGAAGGGTAAGAATAGTATTGAGGTTAATCCTGATGAACCAGATGATAAATACTCAAGGAAATAAAGTATCGCCATGTTAATTAAACCCTTAGCACCTCAAACAGATCTTGACCCTGCTACCAATGTAGATTCTGCTACCGTGGTTCACTTGGTTAATACTAACGCTGCGGAAACTGTTATTGTCAGATCTACTTCTGCAAGTGTAGGAATAGGAAGTTTTACATTAGAAGCAGGACAGTCAGTACAAGTAGAGAAAGATCCAACAGATCTACTAAGTGCCTCTGCTAATGGTGCAGATGTTAAAGCAACTAAGATCGCTTATTTAAACTAATGTTTTGTAAGAACAGGATGAGTCTTGAAGACCGTCGTAAGTTTAAATTAAAGATGTATAAGTTCTGGCAAGACACTTTGGAAGAGAGACTTGCTGGAGTTAATGCAGCCCGACAGAAATTAGAAGAACAGATGGCGAGAGACACGTCAGAAGACTCTGACTGAGTGTTGTAACGCACATCAGAATAGTTAATATTACCTATAAGCAACCTAAATATTTACTGAAATTTATGCGAGCCCACGGCTAAAATCGTGTCTCATTACACAGTTCAGTACTTAGACGAAACAAGGCATCATCAGTCCATATGTGAGTATGCTGAAGATGCTTTTTCTGCGAGAAGTCAAGCAGTTCAGGATGTACCATACCTTCATTCGCATCCGAACAGTATCGATTGTATTTTGATAGATGGTGGTTTATTCGGCGCAGTCCGATGACTGACGTTGTTTGGAGTGTCATGTACATGATGGCACTCCTCTTGACAGGGACAGGATGGGTGATATACTATATAATGCGATTAGCTTACATAGAGACCCGTGAAGGCGAAACTATTGTTACTTATCCTATTATTGGCCCCGTCGTCAGTAAGAGCGGAGAAACTTCAGTCACAACCCCTGACTCCAGGCGAAGCGATCCAGCGTATGCGGGATTGGAAATTAGAACAAACCAGAACCCAGCCTGAAGATGCACTAAATAGTGCGTTGAAAGATTTGGAGGTTGATTATGGGTGCGATGATCCCACCAAGCAGGAAATCCTGTTACAATTTTCGAGTGACGAAGATCAAAAAAGTTTTAGATGGGGACACTATCGATGTGGTAATCGATCTTGGTTTCGATTTAGCGAAGACAGAACGGGTGAGGATTGCTGGAGTAGACACTCCAGAGAAGAGAACGAGGAATTTGGAGGAAAAGGCACTTGGGTTAGATGCGACCAATTGGTTGAAGGACAAACTCAATCAGACAATAAAGGGAGAAGATGAACTTGTTGTCAGGACGGAACTCAAGGGTGGAGTAGGTAAGTATGGCAGACTCCTTGGTTGGCTTTATGTTGGAGACGCAGAAGTTTCTTTGAATGAACAGATGATTGAAGAGGGATATGCATGGGCGTATGATGGCGGAACTAAGCAAAAGGATTTTGAAACTCTACGTGAGGTCCGCCGTCATCATGGTACTTTAAATAACGGTTGATGAAAGTCGCCGTAGTTGGTGCAGGAACTGCTGGACTGCTGACTGCAGTTGATTTGGTTAGCAACCTACCAGATTTTGCATCCGTAACCTTAATTCATAGTTTATCTATTGGTACTATATCAGTAGGAGAATCTACCCTATCAGAATTTCCTACCACTTTAAGTAAGGGTATAGATTATAATCATGTTTTTGATAGAAAAGAACTGAATTCTACTACAAAGTATGGTGTTCAGTTCAAGAATTGGAGAGACAGTGGATTTACTCCTTTCCAAGGTGGAACACATGGAATACATTTTGATACTAAGAATCTTCCTGAGTTTGTTCTTCCAAGATTACATGATCAACATGAAAATTTTCATGAGTTACATGGTGTAGTCGAGAGTATAAAGTCTAAAGGAAAGAAGGCTGTAGTTAATGTTGATTATTATGATCACGAGTTTGACTATGTGGTAGATTGTAGAGGGTATCCAGATAACTATGAGGATTATCATAGAACTCCTTATGTTTATCTAAACTCTGCTATAGTAATACCATCCAAGACCCCAGGCGACTGGGAATATACTTATCACATTGCTCATAAACATGGGTGGATGTTTGGTATTCCATTAAACAATAGAACTACTTGGGGATACTTATATAATTCTGATATATCCAGTAAGGATGAGTGTTTTGATAATATAGTCAAGGTATTTTCTGATAAATCTAATACTGATGATAGGTTTATTAACTATGATCTTGATAATATAAAGGAATTTAAATTTGAAAACTACTGTGCTAAGAAGATATTCAATGAGGATGGTAATATCTGGTTGAATGGTAACAGAGCTTTGTTCCTTGAACCATTACAGGCAACAAGTATCGGATGTTACAGTCAAATTTCCAGTTATATAATACAATATATTAATGACGATATTGATTTGGATCTTGTACAGAAATCATATACTAAATTGATGGATGAGTGTATATTGTTTATCAATATGCATTATAAGAATGGTTCTGATTATGATAGTGAGTTCTGGACATTGGCTAAGGAAAAAAGTAATGAGATACTTAGTAAACATGATATGGAAAACTATCAGTGGGAATTTCTGATAGATACATTGCAATTAAGAGATTCTATGTTTGAATAGGAGATAACTATGCCTTGGTGGGAACGATTACTTGTTAAAAAAGAAGAACCAGATCCTTTGATTGCTAAGTTAGAATCAAAAGGATATGTTTTCAATGAAGATAAGGAATGGTGGCAACGTATATGGACTACAGATACACCTGCAGGACAAGAAAAAGTCATAGAAGTTTATAGAAAGAAGGAAGGTGAGTGGAGTTCTATCATGTACGGTAACAACGGTGACATCTTTTATGAAGAGCCTGTAAAGTTTGATGTATAATGGATTACATGGATCGATATATATGATATAATAGACGGTGTTAAGACATAATTAACGAGTAAAAACTTAAGGAGATGGAGATTAGTACTTTATTCCCGCAAGTTGTCTTCCATGAAAAAATGGAGAACTTCTCTTCGGTTAAGGAAGACCTAATTGCGTCGATTTACAAATTAAAAGATAAGGATTTTGGTAGACAGGCCTCTAACAATGGAGGAGGGTGGCAGTCTAACGAAAATCCGCCAGAGTTTCGAGAGTTTATACAGAATCTGGTTGATGGTATGCAGATCTTCACGACATGTGAACTCTGTAATTTTTGGGTGAATGTTAATCCGCCTGGTGGATATAATAAACAACACGTACATCCAGAAGCACATATGTCTGGAGTATTTTGGGTGAAGACTCCACCTAATTCAGGAGTATTGACATTTCCAAATCCATTTGCATATACTCAATCGAATTTTATTTTAAAATTTCCAAAAGAATTCAGAGATAAACATAAAATATACACAACGGTAGATTATTCTCCACAGCCAGGTGAAATAATAGTATTTCCATCTGACTTGTATCATGGAGTTGATCCTAATATGTCAATGGAAGACAGGATTTCTATTGCGTTTAACTTGAGGACTATATAAGGTAGTAGCCTTATACATAATGACCTTATCAAAAGAAGTTATTCTTGAAGCACTTCGGTGTTGTCGAGATGTTTATCCACACACAGAAGATTTTCTTGTTAGTAGAAAGATTGCAGGACATACTATTCTTGCAGTAGAAGGAACTAAAGAGAAGACTGATTGGATAACTAATTTAAAGTTTTTAATTAAAAGAGATGATTGCCATAGAGGGTTTAAGAACAATGCAAATAGAACCCTTGCTCAATTAGTGGTAGCATACGAAGGATTAAATCCAGAAAGAAAACTTGTTATTGCAGGACATTCCCTTGGTGGTGCAACAGCAACACTAATTGCAGATCTATTATGGGAGTCTGGTAATACGAATATAGGATTAGTTACTGCAGGGTCACCAAGACCAGGCGGACGTAGACTTAGACGGAGGATTAAAGATCTTGAACACTTACGTTTTGTACACGGTGATGATATTGTGCCAAAGACTCCTCCTTTCCTTGCTGGATATGTTCATACTCATCCAGTTATTAAACTTGAGGATGAATCAGACACCAGATTTGATGGGGTGGCAGACCATAACATCGGGGACTATGTAACTGCTGCTGAAAAGTATTACTCATGACTTTTCTATTCCTATTATTAAAACCTATATTATTACTTGCAGTCAGGAAGGTCTTCAAAAAACAAATGAAGACTTTCGCTGTTGAGATGTTAGAGAATTATGCCAAGACTACAGACAATGATGTAGATGATGAGTTGGTTGCACGGGTTAAGAAGGCTATGAGACTTGGTGCTGTATAAATAAACTTAGATCGTAGTCTATTTGGAGATAAAGCCCATGCCTCTTTGGGGAAATACAGACGCTGATGAGTCCAAGCCAAAGTGGCTCACCACCGCACAAAAGAAAGAAGTTTATGCCAACGCAAGTGGTTGGGTAGTTGAAGCTGGTTCTACAATGACTGGTAACGACAATACTAATGCTGCACCAGAGATACTGGTTGCAATTGGTAACCTTTCAACTGGAATTGGTGCTGCTGACGTTACAGAAGTTGAATGGATCACCACAACTGCTGACAAGTCTGAAGGATTTACTCTATCTGTTAGAGTTAGATACAACGAACCTGTCACTGTTACTGGATCACCAACACTTGCAGTTACTAATGGTAACCAAGGTTCTGGATCAGGTCGTGGACCACACACCCTTGTTTATGCAAGTGGAACAGGTTCTAACGAATTAGTATTCTCACTTGCAATTGCTGCTGCTAATGCTGCAACAAATGAAGATGACCAGTTGACCATTGGTGCTCAGAATATTCTGAAGCCAGGTGGTGCTACTATTAAGGACGCAAGTGGAACTGCTTCTGACTCTGCTGTTGCAATCTCTGCTGGACAGGGAACTGCTGCAGGTACAATAACTGTGGTTGCATAACCTACCTACATAATAACAGAATAATTGATGATGTATGAAGTTTTCCGAACTGAATGATAATAACTATGTTATCTTTGCAATTAAGAATTACGAAAACCCTCATGCAGTAACGAAGGAAGATTTTGAGGAAGACCTCAAGAGATTCAAATGGATTAAACGGCTTTTAAAACGCTATAAGACTACGGGCGTTTTAAAAGCTCATTTATTAATTAACCATTTTATAATACTGTATAATGTTTTCGGTGAGGCTGCTACCCCTCTCTTGTTCTACAAGATAGATAAGGATTTGTGGCCTGTTGTTAAGACTTTTATAGTTTACTTGGGAAGATTTCCTGAGTTCCCTAAGTCACAGATACATTCAATCCCTTTGGATGATACCTGTTTAGATTGTTTAAAAGAACTATGACGAATGACCTACCTCTACAGAATATTAAAAGGATCGTAAGATCTATGAAGGAGGATGCCCCTACAATGTCCGCTGGGACAGGTGGGTTCGGGTCTAATCCAGAGAATCCTGCCAATCAAGGCTATGATCCTCTTATGAAGATGATGAGTCGCTGGAAAAAAGCTAAAACATATCCTAATAAGATGGAAGATATAGTCAATCGGGGCAGAAATGGACGTTAATTCCGCAATACTGGAACGGTTAGAAAAGGTAGTAGACAAACTTCAAGAGAATTCCTTGAAGATGGGTCAACTTCTGGCTGTTCATAACGAGAAATTAGATAAACAAGATCGTATAGATGGAGTACTCTTCGAGAAGATAGAGAGTATGCATCGTGCTCTGGATCGTGAAGCAAATCTTATCAAAGCAGGTTGTGAAAGAGATATCAGAAAGGTTGATGACCGTCTTAAGGTCATGGAGAAGAAAATGTGGTCTATTTTTGGTGGTCTTGCTGTTGTATCTTTCGTGGTTAGTCCAGTCGGACAAGCAATAATTAGACAGTTTACACCAGAGGAAAAAACTGTTATAATAAATTCAGACCAAATTGCTTCCGTTGAACGTAGTAGATCAAAAATATATCAGTCTGGTTTCAGCGAGACTCCAGAAGTTTTCTAAGAAGAGCAGAGGTTTATATACTTTCAGGTGCCCCTACTGTGGGGATTCACAGAAATATAAGAATAAGACAAGAGGATATCTATATCCAATAAAAAATGATTACAATTATAAGTGTCATAACTGTGGAGTAACTAAGTCACTTACTAATTTTCTAAAGGATCAAGACCCCATTATACACAAGCAGTATATAATGGAGAGGTATAAGAATGGTAGTGTTGGCATACGTTCTAACACTGCTGAACCTAAATTTAATTTTAAAAAACCAACTTTTGATAAACCAAAATATAAGATAGATCTGGAAAGTATAGCCGATCTAAATAAAGAACATCCCGCTCGAAAATATTTAGAAATAGGTAGAAAATTTCCTGCTAAAAGGTTGGAGAATTTGTACTATTGTATTAACTTTAAGGAGTGGACCAACAAACAAAAGCTAACGTTTGATAATGTTATTAATGATGAACCACGCATTATCATTCCGCTGGAGTACAATGGTACACTAATAGGATATCAAGGAAGATCTTTACTTCCAGATTCAAAGATAAAATATATTACGATAATGTTGGAGGAGGATGCTCCAAAACTATACGGACTTGACGATCTTAATTATGCGAAACCCATCTACATTGTTGAAGGACCTTTCGACTCGATGTTCTTGGAGAACAGTGTGGCTATGTGTGGGGCCGATGTTGATATTAGGACGTTTGGTTGGAGCAATTATATTTGGGTTTATGATAATGAACCTCGGAACAGACAAATCGTCGATAGAATCCAAACCACAGTTGACAGAGGAGATAAGGTAGTTATCTTTCCTAAAGATATTATGGAGAAGGATTTGAATGATATGGTATTGGCTGGACGGGATGTAAAAAAACTGGTACAATCTAATACGTACCAAGGCTTGGATGCAAAACTAAAACTACAGATCTGGAAACGAGTATGAGCAATGGCATAAAGGTAGTTAAGAGAAAGGGACACATTGAACCTCTTAACTTAGAGAAAGTACATCACATGGTTGAACAAGCCTGTGAAGGTCTTGCAGGTGTCTCTGCAAGTCAGGTTGAGATCCAGTCAGGACTGCAATTCTATGATGGTATTTCTACTGCCGACATTCAAGAGATACTTATTCGTGCTGCAAGTGATCTTATTACTTTAGATAATCCTAATTATCAGTTCGTTGCTTCACGACTTCTCTTATTTTCAGTTAGAAAACATCTCTATGGACGCTTGAGGGAACTACCTGATCTTAAGAAACAAGTAGAAGATGGTATATCTAAAGGGATATATGATAAAGATATCGTAACAAAGTATACAGAGGAAGAAATAGAAAAGTTAAATACGTTTATAGATCATGAACGCGATTTTCTATTCACATATGCAGGACTAAGACAAGTTGTAGACAAATATCTTGTACAAGATAGAAGTACAGGTAAGGTTTACGAAACACCACAGTTCATGTACCTGCTAATCGCAATGACCATGTTCGCAGAATACCCAGAAGAAACGAGGCTCGATTATGTCAGAAGATACTACAACGCCATCAGCAGACACAGAATCAACATCCCAACCCCGATCATGGCGGGCGTACGGACCCCAATTCGTCAATTTGCATCTTGTGTTCTGGTTGATATTGATGACACCCTCGATAGTATCTTTAGTTCTGACATGGCTATTGGCAAATACGTTGCACAGAGGGCTGGTATCGGTATTAACGCGGGG
>VTLG01007758.1_pt1 | contig 30100 bp, 51 predicted proteins | sample 4694571 | NCBI WGS metagenome assembly VTLG01 (sample SAMN12604809, study PRJNA352737) | marine metagenome | biome: ENVO:00000447; feature: ENVO:00000209|ENVO:00000569|ENVO:01000036; material: ENVO:00002151; isolation source: viral sequences binned using virsorter ...
CGCCCCCTGCTTTGACTTGTCCTTTACGTTTACAAGACTGACACAAGGGTTGCTTACTGATATGTCTGTTTCGTAGACGCTTCCAAGCTATAGTGTTATACCACCTAGCCACTGCTTTGTCTCTAGTAAAGCCACCCTTATACTTATTCTTAATAGGGGGGGCACCAGTAGAGTTTACAGTATTAGATTTATTTTGCTCACTACTATTAGGTGTTCTATCATAGTCTACTGGGAACGCACACGGCTTGTTGTGTATCCAAGGCAATCTCTTAGGTTTAGGTATACTAGGGCTCATATCTATTTCTATTATTTTTTATTAAGTTAATATAGTAGGGGTCTTATTGTCTGATAATAATATCCTCTTTTTTTAAGGGGGGTCATTTTTTTTTACACAAATTTACTGAAAGATTTTAGTGGGTAAAACACTAAACTATTTCTATAACCTTCATTATCTCTAGTCATTATAGGGGTAACCCCGTGTATGTTTCTCCAAGCGGGGTATACTAATAAGCTATTATCTGCACTATCCATAGTAGCGTCATAGTCAGGCACTCTTAAGTTACCGCCAGTAGCTTTATGTTTCTTAGTAATAATAACATTGACACACCCTTTAAGGTTTGCCCTGTCTATATGGAAGTCTGCGGGTATATTATAGTTAGAAATAGAACTTGTAAACAGATTGCCAAATTTAAATTTGTCAGGGACGTTTTCGTCTATACATTTCTTTTGAAACTTATACTGTTCAGGTATTATATCCTTTATCATTTTCTCAGATTCTAAACAGGTTAATAGCATAGCTTTAATAAAAGTCTGGGCACTTTCTTTTGAGTGAACACTAGAGATAGACGGGTAAGGTCTTCTACAGTGAGGTCTAGGGGGCACTGACCCTATTATAGTAGAATATTGGTCTACTGCTTTACTGGTGTCACCTCTTAGCCCACTACTACGACCCATAACAGACTTAGGGACTCTTTTACTTCTTAATTCCGTATTAGCTATTTCTACTAATTGTTTTATCTTTCCTTTAAGTTCTTTTATGAAAAATCCTACTGGCTTTCCTTCTACTATAAATAAAGTATCTTCTGTAATATTAGGTGTGAAATGTCCGCAGGTGTCTCCTACTTTAACATTATGTTCTACTGGTTTTAATTCTAATTTTTTCATCTTCTTATGTTTAGTGTAAATTTTGGTAAATTTTCTCCATATCTTTTTTTACTTCTATTAATTTCTCTATTAACAAAGCCCCTACATATTTCTCATTACGTCTCATAAAGTCTACTAAGTCGTAAGCAGTTTGGTAGTCGTCTTTATTAAAATCTATCATAAGAGACTTTCGCACCCCGTCTGTCATATTATCTAATTTATCTGAGACTTCGTCTGTATCTAGTAAAGAGTAGTCTAGGTCATCTGCTTTTATACCTAAGTCATAATCAGTAAAGCCCCACTCTTTTAACTCGTCTATTTCAAAATTGTTTCCTAGTAGGTCAAAGTCAAATTCACCTGTATTTTTATTTAGTCTTATATTTAATTCTCTTTCTCTTTCTAAAGAAACGTCTACATATATTACAGGCACCTCTTTAAATTTTAGTGTTTTAGCGGCTCTTAATCTTTGATGACCGCCTATTACTATATTTTCTCTTTTTGGATTTTTATTAGCTATAATAGGGCTTAAAAAGCCAAATTCTTTAATACTATTAAGAATATCGTTAAATTGTTTTTCAGTAACTTGTCTAGGGTTATATTCTGCTTCCTGAAGTTTGTTTATTGAGATTAGTTGCTCGTTAGTTCTTTTATGTTTATTTTTTGTCATAATGTTATATTAAAGTTAGTAAAAATTTTTAATGTAAGTTTTATCTGCTAGTAAATTATTAATACAAGACTTTGAAACATTATATCTCAAAGCTAATTTTTTTTGAGTTATTTTACTATTACTATTAAAATATTTGCTTTTAATTTCTTTTACTTGTTCTGTCGTTAGTTTTCTTTTCATTTTTTTTTAATTCATATAATACAGATTCTCCTATTACACCTGAGTATTTTTCATTATTAGGATTTCTGTTAAATTTATTAATGAGTAATTTTTTTATTATCAGTAGTTTATTGCACTTCTCGTATTGCTCTATTTCTTCAAAATATTTTATCATATTATCTAAAGTAGAAGCGGTTAAGCTATCTATAATATTTAGGGGGTCTACTAAAAATAATAAAGTGTCAGGGTTATCCATTATTAAGTCTACACTACTATCTAAATTTCTTTTGTCTTCTATAGCGTCAAATATTAATTTATAAGTATTATGAACGGCTCTATTAAATTCTGATTCGTCTATTAGTTTAAATTGGTGGTCCATTATAATTTGTTTTTAAAATATTGTTCTATTGTCTGTAAACATTCGTCAAATCCAAAACACACTACTGCGTAATAATTTCTTTTATTTGCTTCTATTAAAAATTCCTTTTGTTCTTTACTGATAATTCCTTTAGGTTTTTTAATTTCTAAAAATAATCCATAATATTTTTTGTTGGGCTCTAGTATAAGTAAATCACTGACACCTTTTCGGTATCCTGTAGACTTTAATAGATTTCTTTGTTTCCAAGTAACTAACCTGACGCCCCCTAAAGTGTTAGTAAACAAACAATCTTTATGAGCAAATCTTAAATATTTAACTACTGCAGTTTGTATATTTTGCTCTATATTTTTCATTATGTTGAAAGGTCTACATATAAATCTAATAAAAAATTTGTTTATTTGCTATTTTTTTTTATAAAACTCTACTAAAAAAATATATATATACGTATCACGCTAAAAATATATACATACGTCACACCGCTATTTTATTTATACTAGAAACAAAAAAGATACATAAGTATCACGCTAAAAAAACATATATACCTATCACGTTATTTTGTTTTTAGTAGAAGAAAAATATATACATAAGTATCACGTTAAAAATATATACATACCTATCACGTTATTTTTTTTCTAGTAGAAAGCCCTGAGGAGACCTGACGAGACCTGAAAAGACCTGAAGAGACCTGAAGAGACCTGAATAAGCTAACTCGCTAACCTAATTTGTTAGCTTCGCTAACTCGCTAACTTAGCGTCTCAACTATATTTTTCTATAATATTTTCTAAATTTTCTATTAATTTACCTATAGCCCAACCTGAAAAAGTAGTAACTAATACTAATATTAATAGAGGTGAAATAGCTATAATTATTACAGAAGCCGTAATTTGTCTTAAAATTTTATGAAAGTTCATTTACAGGTTTGTTAGTGTTTTTTATTTTTTGCCACTTAGTATAATCTACGTTGTGTTTTCTTTTATCTATATCATATTTATAGTGTTCTATAAATTCTTTTGTTCTGTCTTCTTTAGTGTCTTTTATGTCTTCGTATACTTTCTGTATCCATTCGTTGTAACTTATTTTCATACTTTTATCTAATTAGTTTGTTTTTTAATATATTTCTGTCTCTTTCTAATTTTTCTAGTTTTTGGTATTCGTGATTTACTACAGGGTCTTTAATTAGGTAACCTTCTTTATCTAATTTTATTAGATTAATTACCTTTTTTCTTTGTTTAGATATTCTTTTATTAAACACGTTTACCTTGTTCTGTAATTCTAATTTTTGATTTTTGGCTATTTTTTTCTTACTCATCTTTGTTTTTTTTCAGGGTCATTAAAAATTGTTTGTATTCTTTTTTTGTTAGTGTAGTCCATAAATCTTTATCATAACTGAAACCTTCTTGTCTTAGTATTCTGGCTTTATGCCCGTGTAATACTAGGTGGTGTCTAGCTGCTACTAAAGATGAGTGCCCCCCTGTATCTACTTTATGATATTTTTTATCTTTATAAATCACTATAAAGACTTAAATATCACCGCTACAAGACTACTAAATATCAGTATAAATATAAATATCTCCATTTTTTATGTGTTACAATAATAAAAACACTAATATTATTATTATTAATGTTGTATTTTTTTTGTTTTTTAATCTTTCTCTTAGTGTTTCTTGTCTACCTTTTTTAGTAGATAAATACAAGTATTTTATTTGCTTATTAAATTCTTTTTTCATTGAGACCTTATCTATAATTTTATGACCTTCGTTGTTTTCATAATAGTAAACAGGTATTTTAATATCTTCTTTCATTAATGTTATCTTTGTTTGTAACCTTTAGACTATCTTCAAAACTACTATTAAGATAGTTAGTGTCATAATTATTATAATAAGCGTTTTTTATTAAAGTGTCAATATCTCTACAAGTGTGTTTGTAGTAAGTTTCTTCATTATGATATAAAAATTGTTTCCAAGCGTCAGAATCTTTTTTAACTACTTTATAGTCTTTTAACCTCAACAAATTAAACTTGTTTTTAGGCAAATCCGTAGCGTATTTTATAACAAAAGCTAGATTATAAGCAAAACACCATAGAATCATATTAAGTCTTGATTTTTCGCTTTTATATATACAAGTCGATTCTCTATAATTTTTAAAATGATACTGGACTGTAGCGTGATTGCATTGTAATAATTCCGCTATCTCAGTATAAGTATATCCGTGAAAAACTCTAAGTATATATATTAGTATACGTTGGGCTTCTTTTATTTTTTGGTGTCTTTGTTTAGAGAATATTAAAGTTGGGTCTTTTAATAAAAACTTACTTAGTGATTTACCTAGTCTATAACCTTCATACAGATAATCAGATGTATCTAAAATTCCGTCTGTAAATAAACCTATATATGTGTGTAGATATTTAGGTTTAATATTTATCATTACAGGCAAATATCCTCTTTTGTCTTTTTTACTATTCATAATATTGTTTTGTTAGTCTACTACCAAGGGTCTTCTTCGTTGCTATCTGTATTTGTATCTGTCATAGTTTCTAAAACTTTTATAGATATAGCGTTTGCCCTGATGTTGTAATACCCTTTGTTAATGTTTTGTTTTAAAGTAAATCTAATTTCTACAATATCCATTAAAGAAATTCCGTCTAAAAGTTTTGTCTTATCTCCAAACATACCAAAAGGTATTATTTGAGGTCTTTCTTCTAGTGTTTCTATTCTTAAATTCCTTACTTTGTAAGCGTTACCCGCTTGTGATGTTCTTTCGTCTGTAGTTCCTCTATGTGCTAATCTACCTTGTATACTAAAAATATAATTACTATTCTCCATTCTTTTTTTTTTTATAAAGTTAATAAATTTTTTGATATGAGCCATATTATTCTAATTCGTCTTTACCAAATACCCCTAAACTATAGTAATTTAAAGCCATAAGACAAGCCCTACTTTTAAATCTTTTTTCTGCTATTTCTACTAAATACCTTGAATTACTATTTTCTTTAGTAGCAGAAGCAGAAGTAGTAGATAATATTGTATTATCTTCAGTATTATAAGCGTCTCCTTTTATTACTATCATATCCTTTTCGCATTTTATAAACTCATATTTGTATTTTATGTTGTGTCTTAGAGCCAGTTTTTCTATACCGCTTCTAGTAATTATTACAAATTGTCTTGCGGTGTCGTAGTAAATATCATTTTTATTTAAGTCGTTTTCTTTATACAACTTTTTTACTATTTGTGCACCTTTTACATTATCTAATTTCATATTTATTTATTTTGATTATTAATTTCTTTTTTTAATTCTTGATGTATTAGTTGAATTTTAATAAAATTTTCTGCTTGAGACATATACTCGTGGTGTTTTATCGTCCCTAAATACTCGTCTAATATTTTTAAGAGTTTTTTATTTTCTTCTAGTAATTGGTCTTTTGTTTTAAGTTTTATTATTTTTTTCATTTTTTTCATTTTAAATCGTTTATATGTTTTTTAAGCGTTTTTTTCATTTGTGCTATGTCTAACCATTCCAAAACGTCTAAAGTCTTAAAAACGGCTATAATTTGGTGTTTCTCGGGTGTTTCTCCGGCCAAGTAGACCTCGTCTTTGTGGGTCGCAAAACTATATATTTTATCAAAATAAAACTTTGATATTACGGGTGAATCTGTTTGTTTGTTTTTCATATTAAAATAATTTAGGGTGTTTAGATTGTTTTAAGGTGTTGTCTTCTATGATGTAGGGTTTGCTATCTGCATTGATTATACTATTGTTAAAAGACACAACCTCTAAACCGCCTAGTGTTAATCCTACTTGTAGAAATTTAAACCAGTTATTATTCCTGTAGTTTCTCATATTAGGGTAAATACAAGTTTTGTAATTTTTGCCGTCTTCGTCTTTAAAGAAAACATAATAAAATTTTTTACCATATTTACTTTTAAGATTTTTAATTTTTGTGATAGTAGCTACTATTGTTCTCATAATTAAAATTTATTAGTTAGTCTTTTTTTTTATCTGTATATTTTTTTTTATCTATATCTTTATTTTTGTCTTTTTCTTTATCTTTAAGGGTAAGGTAACCCTTAGCAAAGTCTTTCAACCCGTGTTTTTCTAACAAGTTAATAATATTGTAATGTGGCTTACAGTTAGGATTCAGTTCTCTACCTACTTGAAATAGTATATAATTCGGTATAAACCATTTACCGCCCTTCATAACTCTTATGCGGTCATTAAAAATATTTTCTAACTCTTTTTTGTCTTCTATAAATCCGTTATCGTCTAGTGTAAATCCTAAGTCATCACCTAAAACAAACTCTATTAGTTTCATATTAGGGTCAAAAACACCGCAGTTGTCGCAGTTATCTAAAAGATACAACCATAATAATTTGTGTATAGGTGTTAAATCCATAAACCATTTATCAGTCCATTTAGTAGTCTCAGTAAATCTCTTTTTACTCATATTTTTTTAAATTTTATTAATACTATTAAACAGAATAATATACCTAGTATAAAAAACATTGCATTTATTATTAACATACCTTGTAAAGAAATGTAAGTAAGTGTGTCCCAAATAGTAGAATCTATCATTAAATTTATATTTTTAAATTATCAAATTCTCTTAACTCGTAAAACGACGCGTCCATATTATTCTCAAGTTCTCTTAAAATATAGTTCATCTTTTCTGTTTCTTCCCAGTAAGCATAACCATTTTCGCCGTCTTGCCACTTCTCTGTCCTATCATTATAAAACTCTTCCCTGTCATAAATCTGCTCTTGTAAAGCGTCTTTTACTAAGTCTACTGCTAAATCTAATTTTGTAATTGCTTTTAATAATTCTTTATTTGCTTTCATATATTAATTTTTTTTTAGTTTATATATTTTTTAGTTACAAGGGCGGGGGGTTACCCTCTTAACTCAAACAAAAAAACAAATGCTCTAAGACCCCCCTAGCTTTTATTAAGTTTTTTTATATGTTATTATCCACTGGCTACCAAAAGATATTTGATACTCTTTAATTAAATATTTTACTTCTTTTAAATCTGAAGCAGTATCAATTACTTCTGTCCCGTATCTTGATTTACCTATTATATTATATTTCATTTTATTTATTTAATTTTAATTAGTTATTTCTATACCGCCTTCTGTTGGCTTTTTATATTCATATTTTTTTTTATACTTATAATCTGCTACTGGATTTTTACCCGTTTTAGCACAATGTTTTTTAAACCACTGATTAAGTCTATTATATTCTGCTAAATTTTCTTTTTGTTTTTTAGTTAATTTTTTAGTCATAATTTTCTTTCTAATCTTAGTGTCCTAAATATTTTATGATTAATTCTTTTCTTGTTTTTGCCCACTTACTACCTCTTTCTGTTTTTAACACATACCCTTCATCTTTGTCCCATAAGTAGAATAATATACTTGGTCTCTCGCTATGTCTATTTTCATTAGATAGTTTCTCAAATCGTTGTTTCCATTCGTTATACCTTATTTTGTTATATTCTTTTACTGATAAAATTTCACCTGTCTTCATATTTAATTATTTATTTGTTATTTATTTTTGTTTTTATTTTACGTTTTAAGCCCCTTTTTCTTTGAAATTTTGAGACTTTGGGGTGTTTAATATGTTGTGTGTTAAAAAACACCCTTACGTCCAAATTTCGGCTTATTTTACCATTTGTTTCTACTTCTATTGTTTAAATCAGTTAATATATATTCACCTGATTTAATTTTTTTTTCTGTTTCTTTTCTAGTTTCTCCTAAAAATATATTTCTATATTTACCCGTAGTTTTAGAATAGTCCCAAGTGTTTTCGTCTAAACACGTCTTTATAATTAATGAATAATTACCTAAAGAATCTGTAAACCCAACTTCTAAGGACGCCGCTATTATACTCTCATAAGACTGAAATATAGTAGCTTTATTAGTGTATATTATAAATTGATTAGGTATAAAATTACCCCTTGAAGAAGTCATATTTTTAACCCTAAACACACCATAAGTTCTAATGTTATTTAATAGGTCAAAAATTGCTGTTTGTTCAGGTGTATTACCTGTAACATTTTTCATAGTAGGATTTTTTTCTACTATAAGTTCTAAGTCGTTTTCGTTTAAATCTTTTAACATTTGTTTTTGTTTTTTGTATTTATAACTGATACCCCTTACTAAACACAAGACTAGGGGTATTTCGTAGGTGTTTAAACCTTTACTCATCAGAGTTACTATACCTCGTTCTCATTCCATATATAATCTCCATACACGTCAGTAATAACTGGCTCAAGTTGGCTTAATAAATTCGTTATAACGTCATTATCTAATCTATAGTCTAATTTATTAACGTGTTCAATTAAAGATTTTAAATTTTCAATTAATTCTGTTTTGTTTGATTTTAACTCTTGTGTTATTTTACAAGGTGGTGTGTTTCTTTTTAATCGTGCAGTCGCTTCTATTGCTTTTTTTCTATTGTAATTGCCGTTAAACGATTTCTTTAATGTAAGGTAGGGGTTAGTTTCTCTATGATGAATTTCATTTTTCATTATTGGTAATCTTTTTTTAAGTCTTCTTAGATGTGGCGTGTCGTGTATTTCGTCTTGCTCGTAATAAGTAAGAGAATTTTGAACGTCTGAGTAGTAGTCTTTTAAAGTTTTAGTGTCCCAAGTCAGGATTAATTCTGCAAATTTTGATAGTGAAGGGACTTTAGGGTGTTCAATGTTTTGTATAGGGTGAAAATTATTGTTTGAGTTTTTCATTTTGTTTTGTTTTAAAAAAAGTAATTGTTTTTCAGATTGCTTCTGCTTGTGTTTTCTATAAACTTATTTTTTTGCCTTTTTCTTGTTTATTTCAATTACCTTTTTAATTATTAATTTGTTTTTATTTTGTGTTTCGAAAAGCATTTACTAAGGGATTAATATTATTATACTCTGAAGTATTATAAGATTCATTAAAATTAATTGTGTTAATTTTTACACCTAAATCTATTAAAGTGTTTTGTAATTTATAAAATTTTGGCATTAAATTTTTTACTATTTTAATGTCTTCTTTTTTAATAGCGTCAATAATTTGATTATTTATTTTAACGTATTCTGTTTTTGTAAAATAAAATTGGTTATATGTGTTTTTCATTTGTTTTTTGTTTTGATTATGACACAAATTTGCGAATAAAAAAATTAAGAAACAAGCAAAATGTTAAAAAAGATTTAAAAAAAACGATTTAATTGTATGAAAAAAATTAAAAAAAAATTCAAAAAGTTAAAAAAAAAGACCAAAATTGACCTTTTTTGTTGTCCTTTTTTGTCCCGTTTTGTGCTTTTTTTGAAATTTTATGCTACTAGAAAAATTTTTGTGTGAATCTTTGAACAATTTACTACATATAAAAATATTTTTTTATATTAGAAGTCTCTTTTGTTTATCATAATTTTGTGTTAAACTTTGTTTTTGTTAGTGGGGTCTTACTATTTCTTAGTGAGACCCTTTTTCTTTTCTTCTTTTGAGTAGTAGTCTGACGCTTTTCTTTTTTGAACGTATTGTATAATCTCGTCCAAATCCATATTTTTAGTCTTATTAACAAATTCTATTATTTGTTCTTCTGACATATTTCTAGTGAAGTCCCAGTAAGATTCTGCTTTGTCATAAAAACTTTTAGTCCTTTTCTTTTTAGGTATCATTATTTCGCTTCTATTATTTCAGTATGTATCTCGTCACTATATAAATAAAATTTACACCAGTAACCCCCTAACCTAGGTTGTTCAAACTTTTTTTCAATAGCCCAACCCCCGTATTCGTCTAATTTCTTATAAGACCCCAACCTAAAATGATGTATCTCAGTCTGTTTTAAGACACCATTAGTGCTTACCTTTTCTCTTGACATAGGGAAGTGCCACTTGTGGTGCGAGTGCCCAGACAAGTATATATCTGCTACCCACTTAGCCATATCAGTATCAATAGCTAAAGTCCCTTTACTTCTACGACCCCCTTCGTGTCCGTGGTGATAGTGTATAGTATAGGGTCTGCGTCCACCATTAATAGAGATATTAAATTTTAATAAAATATACCCACTATAACCACCTCTATATATTTTAGAATCAGTAGTGAAGTTGAGACGTTCTATTAATCTGTCTAGTATATCTGTTTCTTTAAATTTTCTGATAGCAGATTCGTGATTCCCTTCGCTTATTAATAGTATGTTTTTAGCGTAAGGGACTAGAAAATTTGCAACGTCTTTGATAACTAGGTCAATATAGTTACCGCCCAAATATTCGTCTCTAATCAAGTCTTTTGTGCTTCTTTTATCGTGTTTAGTGCCCATAATGTCAAACACATCACCCACGATAATAATACTAGCGTCTTTCTCTATAGCTTGGTCTAAGTGTTTTTTTAGTAGTTTTCTGTCACATTTTTTTGAATCAAAATGTATATCACTAATAAACAAAAAATTTTTTTCTTTACCTGAAGTAAAGTTATCAAATTCTACTAAGTGTATTTTTCTATTTAGTTCTTTTATTTTCATATTTAATAAGGTTGAGTAGAAGGTGCTACTAAGGTTTTACTATGAGTAACAAAAAAGAAATGCTTAAGAAGTTAAAGAATGCACCCCCTACTGTAACCTTGTTGTTTATTTTTTTTTAACTTTCTCTATTGAACGTCCTGCGAAATAAGCCCCGTATACTGTTATTAGTAAAGTTTGGTATATTGGCTTGTAAGCCGCGTCAATAGTAAAACGTCCTATATTGCCGTCACAAAAACTAATCAAAACGAATATTACTGTTAAAAATATTAAAGTTAGTGGTCTTATATTTTTACTCAAATAATTGTCGCTATTCATATCCGCCTTCCACCTGTCAGTAACTTCTTTCTGGGCGTTAGCTTCTGCATTAATAAAAATCTGTTCTAACTGATTCCGTAATTGTTTTTTTTCTTTATCAGTTGTAACTACCTTATCTAGTATACCTTCTGCATTATTAAGCAGTCCGCTAAATATAGAACTGAGATTTAACATTAGTCCCTATTGTTTAAAAAGTTAAATAAAATTATTAGTGCTATAATACCTACAAACCCTTCATTACCGAGTTTTGCTACTATATCTATTACACTATCAATTAATGACCACCCAAAAAAATTACCGAATATTACCTCTACTATAATAGCTAGAGAAAATAAATTGAACATTAATTTAGTGGTGCTCTTAAAAAAGTCGTTTACGTTGTCAAATATTGTATCCATTTTTTTTATATTTTAAAAATTATTACTAGTTAATTATCTTTTTGTTTCCAGTCTTTTATGCTAATAAAAACGTCTTTGTTTTTATCTAGTTCTGCAGAAACTATTTTATAAATTTTTTTATATGCTCTAGTGCTATCACCTATAAAACCATTTTTTGTAGTATTATCGTTAGCAGTAGACCCTACTAAAATACACCCGCTACTATCAGTTCTATCGTTTCCTATGTGTATTAGTATATATTTAAAATTTGGCACGTCTTGTAAATGTAACATACCTTTACTATTGTCTATATCTGAAAATTTATCATTATATCTGTTGTAAAACCCCCCTTCTTTTCTGTATTTGATTTGATATTTACCCTGAGGTATTCTAGTATGATGTTTAATTTTTTTTTCTCTATAAGTGTCTTCTATAGTGTAACAAACAAATTTATTATTAACACATAAAATTCCTAAAGTGCTTTCGTCACTAGTAGAATATCTGAGCAAATTAAGTATCATTAATTAAATTTAGTTAATATAATTTTCTCTATTGTTTTCTGTATATCTTTTTTTGTTATTTGTAGTTTTAACGACAAGTCCGCTTCGTATCTAATATTTTCTTTGCCGTTATCAAACACTATAATTGTAGGTATAGTCTTAATAGTGTAATCCTCTTTCAAAGTGGGCTCGTTCTCAATATTAATTCTGTATGTTTTGCAGTCTTTAAGGTGCTTTAAATCTGTAAATTTGTTAGCTTCATTCCAGTCTGCATAAAATTCTATCACTACTATATCTTTATTAATTATTTTAGAAAATTCTTTATCATTAATAAAGTCCTGAGAACAAACTGAAAATGAATATAGTAAAAAAAATATAAAAAAGAAACTTTTTAGTAAAGTATTCGTATTCATTACTGATATATTTTGTCTTCTATTCGTTTTAACTGGTCCTTAATTTCTGTAACGTCTTCTTGCGTTTTTAGTATTGTTTCTCTTACTAACTGGTCTTTTAAATCGTATTCAGTCCTTGATATTTCGTTTTTAGGTAACTCTTTAGCTTCGTCAATTTCTGTTTGTAAAGAGTAGTAAAATCCTATTAAAGTAGCTATACCTACACCAATAGCTATTAGTGTTTTTATACTTATATTGAAAGATGTATTTTCGTTTAAATTTTTATTCATTACTAATAAAATAAGTAGTTTATACCTGTTTTTATATTAAACCATTCCCGACCCCACATTTGATTATAACTACCTTCAATAAAAGCCCCTAATTTTTTACTTTTACCTAATCTAGTTCCCATAATAAAACCTATATTATAATCAGTTCTATTGTTATTAAGGTCAATATATTGTAATATATACTGGTCTATTTCGTCTACTATTCTTTTAGGGTAAACGTCCACCCACGAGTGAAGCCAAAAATTATCAGTAAAATGATAAAAAGATAACCCTACTGATAGAGATAATTCGTGTATTAATCCTAAAGTGTCTTGAACGTCTAACTCGTATTCTCTTACTATTTCGCCGTAGTGATATTTATAAAATTCTTGGTCTGTCATAGCTATAGTGTCACCTTCAGGGTTAGTCCAATACCAATTCCAGTAGTCATACCAGTCGTCTTGCCCGTTGCTTTCTCCGTCAAAATACCAGTAGTGGTCGTCATATCCATAGTCGTAAGCTAATTGCCACCACGGATTACCTGTAGAAGTATACGCTTCCATAGCGTTATACTCATACCCGACAGGTCTCCAAGTATTTAAACCGCCAAAAGTTAGATTTAATTTATTACCTAATTTTAATCTCAGTCTAGTATCTAAATTATAAAATCTTACATCTGCTAAGCCGTTCTCTAGGTGTTCTGCTTTTAATACAAAAAAGTCACCTAAATATCTAATAAAATAATGTTTGTTTTTAAATTCCCTACCTTGTTGTCTTTTTGATTCTAATTGAAATTTATACTCTAACCCCTTTACTGCACCTAATAAGCTATTATCAGTATAGTATTTTTCGTCACCATTATAAAAAGTATTTTTTTTGTTTTGATACTGAAAACGGGCTATTTTTCTGACCCCAAAATTAAAGCCAAAATCATAGGGGTTGTCTTGGGTTAAATCCATTAATTGATTATTCTCCATTACATATTGCCCCTGTTGAAATAAAGAGTTATTTATACTAAAAGCCCCGTAGAAAGTAGAATATTTGAATATATTATCCAGTTGCCCGAATAATGACAAATTACAAAAGAGCAATAATACAAATATTATATTTTTCATTATTGTTTGTTTTTACTCTTCTGTTTAGTATCTATTGTTTTGTTTTCAATATCTAATAGTTTTTTTTGCCAGTCACTAAGTTTTTTACGTTTTTTACGTTTTTCTTTTCTATTCCAGTCTATTACATATTTTGAAACCATAGTATACTATTTTTTTTTCATTTTTTTAACTTTATCCTTTAACAATTTTTTAATATTTTCAACGTCATCTTTCAAAAAGTTTTTATCAATTTGACCTGTAGTAAGTTTATTTTTTATCCAAGTGTAAATATCTTTTGCTAAATAACCCGCTAAACCACCGCAAAACCCTAGTAGTATAGTAGCAAAAATATCACCTGTATTTATAATAGTCATTACAAAAATATCTCCTGTAACAAACCCTAAAATTCTATCATTAACCATTTTTATTATTTTTTATTATTATTAATTTTTTTTTATAACACTTCAGTAGATTCAAACATTAATTCAAAATCTAAATACCAAGTCGCGTCTCTATCGTGTTCTTCGTCTCCAACCCTTTTAACAGTAACAAATACAGAATCATATTTATCTATAGCTACTAAAGAGGGGGTGTCTATAATCTGCTCTACATAATTATTAGCCGAACTTGCAGGAAAAGTGTGTGTCGTCTGAGATAATAAATATATCCTAGTAGTTGCCGTTCCATTTGCCGTGCTATCTTTCTTCCATATACTTAATACTAGTGCTTCAGGTTTAGACGTAGATATACCATTACCATTAATCCAACCAAATACTTTAGTAAGTTTACAATTTGTAGGTGCAACGAAACAACCATATCTAGACCCCCAGTTATTATTTTTTGCGTCTCCGTCTGATAAACTAGCAGAAGCGTTTATATTAAATTGTGATATATGCGAATAATTAGAAAGATAATCATTAGTATTGGTATTCCCTACTGAAAAAACTACTCTAACATTAACATTATATAATTCAACTCTAGCAGTAGTAATTTTGTTTACTACGTTTTTTTTATTCATAGTAACAAAACAACCTATCTCGTAACGTGAGGTAAAAGTGACCGAACTAAAAGTTATAGTAGTATCACCTGAACTATAAGCCGAACTTAAAGTAACATCTTCAAAATCATTCACTAAAGTATTCATTATAGTTAATACTGACCCTGACGGCAAATTAACCCCAAAATCAGTGACAGGCATACTAGTTTTAGCCGTTCCTGCGGGTATATCACTAGTAATAACCCCTAAAGATTCTCGTCTTACAGGGACACTAAATAAAGGTGTTACTGCACCTGCATTATTTGATAAAGACATAATATTTATTTTTTTTAGTTTTCATTTTTTTATCTATGACCGAAACCCGTTGGGACTATATCGTTTATCCGTCCACTATTATTACTTGTATTAGTATTATTATTAGAAGGTCCACCCCCGTTATTATTACCATTATTATTGACATTTAAATTAGCAGACCCAGTAGTAAGATTAGTAGAATCTAAAGAGACCTCAAACCATTCGCCGTCCCATTGGTCTATACCCGCTACCAAGTTGCCCCCGTTAAAAACATAATAAATGCTATCAATTATTAGCGAATTTTCAAATAAAAATGTCTGCCCAGACTTTACCATATAAGAGCCCATACGTTTAATTTTAGCCGTTTTTTGACCTCTTATGAAGTCCCAACAAAGCAACTGAGTAAAAGGCATAGCCGAGCCCCCCGAAACTTGCCACGAGTCCGCAAATTCCCAACTAGAGCCGTTATAAACTTTCAAATAACTAGAGCCCCCGTCACTACTAGTAACAAAACTATCACCAAATAAGGGGGTCTCAAAAGTGTGTATTTTTTTGTTTTGATTATTAGTAACAGAATATCTACAAGTCCCCGAGGTTAAAGTGCCCCCTGACGTATATAACACTAAATAACAAATAGAACAAGTGCCCCCTAACATAGCTACATTCCAATTTGCAGTAGCTACTGTAGACCCCTGTAAACCTGAAGCTAAAGGGTGATATATATTTACTAAGTCCCACTTTACACTAATCTCTCCGTGCACTGTAGAAGTAAGTGAAGGCATTTGCACTACTAAATTATATTGAGTATTAAGTATATTATTACCTAAAATATCTATAGTATAGTCTACTGTTTCTACTGTATTTGCCGCACCCCACTGACAAAAGTTTACCGCAGGTCCAGTAGACGCGTTAGCTTGTTTTGCATAATAAACGTCACCACTAGCATTTGTGCACCTAAAATATACTTTAAAATGAGCCGTGACCCCTTGTGCGTAAACATTAGACCCTGTAGCACCATTAAACCCTAATTGACCCCAAATATCAAATATATGAAACTGATAGGTATAGTTACTAGCGTCATAGGTATAAGTTCCTAAATTATAGTAGGTGTCTTCATTAAAAGGGGTGGGTAAAAGTTGCCCCGTCTGTTGGTGGTCGTAATCTACTTCAGTCTTTTTTAATCCTTGAAAATAATTATATTTGTGACCCGCTAATCTAGCTACTGCAGTCCCTTCTGTTTTTCTATAGTCTACGTCTGCGTAAGCAGTTCCGCTAATAGCAGTCCCGTCTATTTTATAATAATGAGTTTTTACAGTAGTAGCGGCTAAAGCGGTAATCTGGTCCACGTGCCACATACCATTACTATAATATAATCTAGCCCCCCACGCCTTGGTAATTTTGTCTAGTGCGTCCATTACTGACATATATTGCACGTCACCTACATTGTCTCTAGTGTAAAAAGCAGATTCGTGGATTTGTGAAAAATTCCAAGGGTCTACAGAAGTAGTAATAGAGCCCCCGTTCATAGACGGCTCATACCATATACCAGTAGTCCTTAAAAAAGTCTCATTACTAGCGTAAATACCATTACTACCTATATTGCTTTGAATTTGAGACAAACATTTGGCTAATATTACAGGAAACTGATAAGCGTTATTAGTAGTTATCCACGAGCTATCATTGACCATAATATCCTTAGCTTTACCTATTCCGTCTGTAGCTTTTAAGTCATATTGATAAGGGTAATACAAGTCTTCTAAATCACCTAAGTCATTTAATATATCACCTATCCAAAATATATCTGCAAAATCTGTAGAAAAACCATTATAAATCAAAATTTTAAACCTACCTTCATCTGCTTGTAATATTTCAGTAATCATTGTTTCAAACGCAGAATCAGGGACTAGTGCCTGAACACTACACTCACTAGCTTTTATATTGCCGTCTCTTTCGTCTCCTTGACCTTGATAATTTAAAGTAAATCCTGTAGCAGAACAAGTAAATTCAGTAACAGACCCCGTAAAATCTTCGTCCCAAACATCTATCCTATATTGTTTGCCTTGGTCTGAGTAAAAATCACATCTATATCTCGCTGCAGCCACTACTATTTATTTTGTTTGCATTTACACTTTTCTTTACTTTTTTCTGACGGGTCGCAATTTGACCCCGCAGGGCAACTACTTTCGTTTCTTATTTCTTTCATTTTTTATACTTTTTATACGTTTTTTTTAACTTTTTTACATCTTCCTATCAAAATATATATCCAAACGTCAAAGATTCAAATTTGACGCTTAAAATCCTCTTATTCGTGTTCTGTCTTTTTGTGCTCTATCCGTTACTATAAGTAAGTCTGACCCACTTATCTTACCTACTACTTCTACTGGTCCTTGTTGTCCCAACATACCTGTAAGTTTACTTAAAGGTGCAATTACTTCGGGGTCTATATTAGCGTTAGGGTTATCACCTACCATTGCTAGTGTGGGTGCAGTAGCTAATCCACCCATAGCTAACTCGGGGGGTTTATTAGACCTTATTATACCTACCTGTATAGCCGCCATACCCGCTACTAAAGGTGCTAAAAGCCAACCAAAAGGGGCACTCATAGCAGATAATACCGCACTTGCCCCGTTCACTACTGCAGAAAACATTTTCATCTTCCATTCTCTTTTAGCTTGTTTATTAGCTAATTTTTGCTTTTTCTTATCCATATCTTTATCTAGGTCTTCTTGTGCGTCTGCTCTATCTACTGCTAACTGCTCTAATGCGGCTTCTTTAGCTTCTTCACTCATTGTAGAATTTTCTATATCTAATTCCCTATTATTCCATAGTGTATCAAATTCCGTTTGCATATTATTTAATCTTTGGTCCATTCGGTCATTCTCTTTCTCAGTCAAAGCGTCTATAACACCTGACACTGCGTTTCCTACTGTTTGGGCTACTGCTATAGCTTTGCTCATACCTTCTTGTATACCTTTAGTCATTTTTTGCCACTTTGCGTCAAGGTCTTCAACCCAACTTGAATCACCTGCGGTATTTTTAAGTTTATTGTAACTATTGACCATATCAATTAAGTCTTGGTCTGCTTTTTGTAAGACTTCACCTGTATTAGGGTCTATAACATCTTCTACTACTAAACCTTGTCCTATTAAACCCTCTATAGTCTGTTTCATAGTCCTTAATTTCTCGTCTGTAGCTTCTGCTTCTGTTAATCCAAATGCTTTTTTCTTTTGTTCTATTTGTGATAGTGTAGCAAAATATTCCTGTAGTGATTTAGTTTTGTCATCTATATCACCACCGCCTAAGTCAAAACCGCCACCGCCACCGCCGCCACCGCCGTCTCCGTCTCCGTCTCCGTCTTCGTCGTCGCCAAATAAATCTTTACCCGCTTCGTCTAGTTCGTTTAAAGCGTCTGCGTCTTTTTCTGCTTCTTCTCTTTGTTTTTTTAATTTTTTATTTAATTTTTCTGTAGACCTTGCCGCGTCTTTCATAATAGGGACGTTAGACTTTAAAGCCCCTGACAAACCTCTTAACTGGTCTTCTGTATTACTGAAAGCGTCTACACCTAGTTTTTCTGCTATCTTCTTTAAACCCCCCGCAATTTTTATAAGAGCCCCAAAAAATACATCTATAATAAAGTTCCATATTCTACTAAAAAATACTGTAACGCCCTTCCATATACCTTCCCAGTCACCCGCAAATATAGCCCCCCAAATATCTATTATATCTATTACCAAATTTAAAGCGAGTTGTAAAAACTCAACCATACGACCAAACCACGTTTTCATACGTTCTACTATAAAAGGTCCTACTATCTCCCAGACCTTAGCAATAAAAGCCCCCACTACTTTCATAATATTTGCTATTTTCATCATAGTAGTTTCTATCGTCCCTTTTAGAGATTCAAACATAGTTGCCCCTTCTCCTGTAGTAAAGTATTCTTTTATTTTAGACCAGTGTTTTACTATTAATACTGCGGCTAAAGCTAAAGCCCCTACTACTATACCTACTGGTCCTGTAAGAGCCATCATTGCTAATCTAATCATTGGTATAATTTTAAGTAAAGAAGCTAATAAAAGTAATGCGGGTCCTATAGCCGCTATTATAGCCGCCCACTTTACTATCTGTTTTTTTTGTTCGTCTGTTAATGCTTTAAATTTTTCTACTAATATTAAAATAATACCTGTTATTTTTTCTATAGCTGGGGCTAAAATAGACCCTATTTCTACGCCTACTGTAGCTAAAGACGCTTTTAACACGTTTAATTGGTGTCCTAAAGTTCCTGTAGTTCCTTCAAACGCTTCATCTAGTAGCCCGTTACTATCCATTATATTATCCGCTATATCTATATAATCTTCACCTTGTTCTCCTGCAACCCCTAGTATATTAGCTAGTCCTCTTACATTCGGAAACAACTCGGCTACTGCTTCTACGTTGCCGTCAAATGCGTCTATTAATTCTACTAAAGTTCTAGCTAACCCTTGGTCTTTTATTTTTTTCTTAATGTCAAATCCTTGGTCCGCTAAATTAGCGAAAGCGTCTGCGGCTTTGTCACTAGGTTTCAGTATGCCGTTTAAAACACCTCTTAAACCTGTAGTAGCTTCTTCTGCAGATACACCTAATCTAGTATAAGCGGCTATATTTGCCCCTACATCTGCAAAAGAAATACCCATTTGTGACGCTATACCTGTTATTCTACCTAATACTGGGGCTAAAGCCGTAGCGTCCAAATTACCCTCTCTAATAGTAGCGGTAAAAACGTCCATAGCTTGTGCGGCACTAATATTTTCTGAGCCGTAAGACGCTATAACACCTGTAAGGGCTCTGGCTATCTCATTGGTGTCACCCATACCTACTGCAGACCCTTTAGCTGCCATTTCTAATACTTCCATAGCTTCTGCACCTCTTAGACCCGCACTGGTAATAACAAATAAACCTTCTGCTAGTTCTTCGGGTCCTCTACCTGTTTCTGTAGATAACTTTAAGACGCTATCTTTCATTTCGTCTACTTTCTCTTTACTAACCCCTACTAAGGTTTGTATTTTAGTCATAGACCTGTCAAACGCCACAAAAGTTTTAACAGAAGCCGCCCCCATAATTGCTAGTGGAACTGTAAAATTTTTAGTCATAGTAGACCCTATTTTTCTAAATTGACCTGAAGCCCTATTTAGTGCTCTACTAGCATTATCTAATCCTGACCTAAATTGCTTAGTGTTAAGCCCTAGATTTACTACTATACTGCCTTGTTTTGCCATACTATTCTATTTTTTTTTATTTTTTATTTTACTTAACTTCAAGTCTTCGGGTTTATCTAGTTCACCCCACTTGAATAATATATCTCTAGTCATTTTTTCTGTTTCTTTTGCGTTTTCTTCTGTAACTTGTTTGTCTTTCTCGTCCCAAGGTAACTTAATTAAGTCTTGAGGTTTAAGTCTCCTACCTTTTTTCATTTTAGGTTGTAATAGTAATGTCGTTTGTATTCGCATTCTATTCCAGTATCCTTTCTGTAAATAATCATTGTATTCGTAAAACCCTTGTAGGGCTAGATAAAATGTTCGGGGTAACATATCCCAAAATTCCGCTTCTTTTAGTCTTAAAGACCCGTAAGCAGTTTTTTGTAGTTCTTCAAAATTCCAAGGGGCTACACTTTTCTTACCCTTCCTTTTGTTTCCTTTCTGTTGTTTTTTTTTAAAGGTTTGCCTTGGTGGTCACTAAAAATACTAACACATTTTTTTAGTAAGTCCCCGTCTTCGTCCAGTAAGTCTGCAACATCTGCAGGGTCTAGACTAAAACTTAAATTTGCTTTTCGGTGTCCGTCTTGTAGCCCCGCGTATACTAACGCGATAGCTTGTTCCATTGTCATATTGCTTCCTAGTGTATTTAATTCTGCTAGAGTTAAATTTGCTAGTTTGCAAAAATTACTTAACGCCCAAAAACCATATCTAACTGGGTATTTTGTCCCGTTACTTTCTATAAACTCGTAAGTCATATTTACAAATATAATAAAAAATTTTAATAATAGGGGCTTTTACAAAAAAACCCCTAATATTAGCTTGTTCTACAAATATTAATTTGTATCTTTTGTTAAAATGCCTGTCCCTTCAAACGAAAGAGATATTGTGCTACTATCTTCTAGTGGTGCGTCCATTGACATTGAAGTCAAATAAGCGTCTCCATACCAGTAAGTATCTCCGTTTAATTCTGTAGAGAATTTCACTTTGCACTTAGTTCTGTTTGTTATAATATCTCCAAGTTCGTCAGGTCCCAATGTAGCGTCCATAATAAAAAATTGTTCTGCTTCTGCAGTCCAACTTCTAGTAGATTCTAACAAAGTTCTCCAACCCGCAGACCCTTTATTTGTTGTCTCTCTAGTATCCATATTCAGTGATAAAGAAGCACTAGTAGAGCTACCTACCGCGTTGTAAGATGACCCCGCGTCTGTAGAAACATAAAGAATAAACAAAGTTCCGTTTACTATTCCTGTTGTTGCCATATCTATTAAATTTTAATAATTAATTATTCATTTTTAAGTCCTTTTTTTTAGTTTTCTCTTTTGTTGTCTCTTGTTTAGGTGTGTCAAAATAACCCTTTTTTTCTAGTTTATCGAAGGTTGCTTGGTCAAAATGAGTTGCAACCCCTACCTCAGTCCCTATAGGGCACTTTTTGTATTTTTTTGTTAATATTGCTTTACTTCTATCCATAATTTAAATTTATTAATTTTTAACTCTAGTTATAAAGTCCAGTGTCCTAATATAAACTGCTCTAGTTTGGTCAAAATTATCATTCGTATCATCGTAATTTATACTATCAACTACTACACTATTATTGGTGCCCTTAAATCTGTTTAAAGACTTTATTATAGCTACACTAGCGTCCACTATATTACTATAACTTTCGCTAAATATATTTATTTCTATTTTTTTTTCATCTATATCTGCTAAACTACCTGCACTAGTAGATTTGCTCATTATTGGTTCGTCATCTACCACACTATAAGTTATGTAGGGAAAATCTACACCCTGTTGAGCCATAGTAGGGTAAATATTAGTAGAATACCCTAGACTATTTAAGGTGCTATCATTACTTAATTTATCAAATATTACTTTACCTATTTTCATATTACTTCCATTTTACAGAATTTTTACTTTTTACTGTTTTCTTTACTTGGTCTTTAGCTTGTTTTTTTATCACTTCTAACGCTTTTGTTCTGTTATTTCTTAACGCTATTTCTGCAAAAGGTAACCCGTCTGACCCCCAGTGAAAAGGTATACTATATTTAGCAACTTTTTGAAATTTACCTGATTTAACTCTAGCAGACACCCCCACCATTGTAAAATCACCATTACGTCCTTTAGGGTAAGTCCAAGACCCCAAAGACTTTTTTAGTAGTCCTGTTTCAATACCTTTAGAAGGTGACAACGCTTGTCTTTCTGCTAACACTATAGGTCTAGCCGCTTTTTTCAATATTCTAATCATAGCCCGTCTTTTTAATGTTTCGCTTTTTATTTTTTTCAAATCATTAATTACGTCTTCCATTCCTGTAATTGTTACTTTACTTTTACTCATTTTAATTAAATTCTTCAGTAAATACTTGCGTCCATTTTTGTCGTCCTATATGGACTACGTCTGTAACTTGAAAATATTTACTATTATAATAAATTCTATCTCTATTAGTAGGTGTAGTGTTATATCTAATTGTAAATATAACTACTGTTTTTGTTACTAATTGGTCCGCAGTAAATTTTTCACTATCTTTTGCACTTTTGTATATGACGTGTGCCCACAACTCAGACCCCGCCCCCCAAGTCTTACTTTTGTCTCCGTAAGCCGTTTGTGAAGCCGTATAGCTTTGTAATGTTATAACTTCGTCCAAATCACCTATTAGCATTATACTTCTAAAATTTTATAATTATTTATAATTGATTTAACCCCCTGCGGTAAATTATAGTGCATTTTATCTACTACGCTTTGTCTGTTTTGATATAAGTGACCCGCTACTAAATAAATTGCTGCTACTAGTCCTGTAGGGTAACCTGCAGAACTACTAGACGCATAACCCGCTACATATTTAACCTCAACCGCATTAGGTCTAGTATAAGTAGAAGGAAAAGACCCGCCCTCAGATAATCTTATACGAGGGGGCATACTTTTATCGTCTACTATATAATTACTACTATCCCAAGTAGTTAAACTATTGTCTTCATTATAATATTTTATATGAGTTACACTAGATAAAGGAGATACAGGTAGAATAATCCAGTTAGTATTAGTAGGAAATCTATCTAAATTTAAAGTGAACGTAGTTTGTAAAAAAATTCGTCTGCTTTCAATTTCTACTATTTGTCTAGCAGTAGTAATAATAGAAGCTATTAAGTCGTCATCACTACTATTAGATACTTTTAAAAAGTTTTTCATAACTGAGTTAGCTATTGGCTCACTAGTAGGCTCAGTATCAATAACATTTGACCAAATTGTATTTGAAAATGTTTGTGGTTGAGTGTAAATTTTATTCATTTTGACGTGTTTTTTAGCGTGTTTTTTAAACTTTCTATATTTTTATATCCTGAGTGATATCCACCCCTCAAAAACGTCTTAAATCGTATATTTTAGCGTTTTACGCTTTTTTCTCTATTTTCTGAAATAGCAAAATTTAAAGTCGGTCCCTTGGGCTTAATAACACCTTGGTTTAGTAATTTTCTAACATTTCTACTAAAAGGGTAAGAGAATATAGTATTTTTCTTATACTCTTTACCCTTAAAGTAAAAATCTTTTTCAACTAAATAATCCAAATTAATGTTTTATTTAATCTTAGTTTCTCTTAGCGTAAACCATTGCGTCTGTAGCAGCAGTTACTAAGTTCCCGTCTATTCTATGAAATAAGATAAAACCTACGTTTAACTCGTCTGCATATCTTTCGTCCATACGAAGTAATTGAGGGTCACCTACCATACGCACTTTATACTGAGACATATCACCAAATACACAAGTCTTACCACCTGAAGCACTAGCCGCAGATAAATCTTCATTTATGTATACTGGTCTACCAAAAATAACACCTGCAGACCCGTCCTCTTCAAAAGAAGCCCTTGCACCTGATAAGATGTTAGCATTTGCTATTAAGTCGTTACCCGCGACACCCGCGACACCAGTTCCACTAACCATTTGTTTTACGCCCTTCCATAAAGAATCCGTCATAAACCAACACGAGTTGTCGTTTCTGTAGTCAGTATTTACTGCGTGGTAAACGTCCATAATTTCTGATAATGTAGGTATATCTGCTGCAAAATTTACACCTGAATCTGAGGAAGCAGTGTTTATACCTTTTGGCTCAGATGAACCAGACCCGCCAGTTAATTTAGCGTTCATACCTTTAGCTAATCTTCTAGCTAATATTTCTACTAACCAATTATTAACGTCAAAACCTTCGTCCTGTAATAATTGTTTAGAAATTTTTACAACTTCTGACGTAAAAGTGTAAGAACTCAAAATAGTGTTTCCAAAAGTTATATCAGAAACAGATACCGCAGACCCTTCAGTCATTTGCGACCCTGCTACTGAATCTCCTGTATTAGGGTAATACAAAGGATTACCTGAGTTAGTTCTCAGTAACCCGTTATGATTTCTAGCCGCAGTCATTACTGCAGAAAAACCGCCCATTAATTTTTGATTTAAACTATCTGCAAAACCTTTAGGGACTATGTAGCCACCTGCCGCGTCAGTAGTAGTAGTTTGTGGGTCAGTTCCTCTTAATTCTAAAAGATTTCTTTCAGATGAGTTTAGACCTCTTATACCTCTTTTAAGGTATTTATTGAAAGCAGAATTTCTAGCTTCTTTCTCATCTGTAGACACCTTGTTAATCGGCTCTACATTTTCGGCTAATTCTTTATTCAACTTTTCTTGTTGAGATATTCTAGCAACGTGGTCTCTAAGTTCACCTTCTTTCTTGTAAAGCTCGTCCCACTTAACTTGCTCGTCTTTTGAAAGGTCTCTATTTTCAGTTTTAGCAGAAGATATGATAAGGTCCATTTCTTTTACTAACTCTATACGTTGCTCTTTAATCATTTTTTTATCATTTGTCATTTTAAATAATTTTAAAGAGTTTATAAATTAGTTTTTAAAAATTTTAATTGTAATTCTCTTATGTTTCTTTTATGAAAATCTTTTTTGTTGTTTGTTTGTTCTTTTTTGAAAGTATCTAACCCTCTTAATCCAACTGAAGCGTCAGGATAAGCGGGGTAAGTTACTGGTGATACGTCTAGTAAAGCCCTAACACTATTGATAGTTCTTACTACACCTTTTTCTGTTTCATTCCATTCGTCATCGTCTATTATAAAACCAAAAGACGACTGCGTTATATCACCTCTTTTCATACTTTCTGTTAAATCTTTAGCAAAACTAGTATTAGGCATATCTATTTCGTATTTTAAGCCCTGTTCATCTTGTTCTAATCTTAAAGTCCCTGCAGATGTTCTACCTAGTATCATATTAGAATCGTGATTAAATAATGCTCTAACGTCATTATCTAAAACACTACTAAAAGCACCTTCTTTTATGACTTCTCTAAAACCCCCTAAATCTTCGCTTTGTTTATTAAAAACACTAGCGTAGCCTACTACTTTATTACCTGTTTCAGTGTCTTGGATTCTAAATTCTGAATTAGCAAACGCCCTCTGCTCGTATTTACTATTAGATTTATAATATTTTTTAGCTTTGTCTTTTTTAGACAAAAATTCAACTTTATCTGTAGTATCATTGTTTTCTTCTTCTACTACTTCTTCAACTTCTTCAACTTCGTCTTTTACTTCTTCAACTTCGTCTTCAACTTTATCTATTGTAGTGTCTGCTTTTTTGCCGTAAAAGTCTTCTAAGTCTTTTTTTATAGCTTCACCTATGTTAGTAATATCTGAAAAATTCTCATCTTTTTCATATACTACTGTAACTCTTTCAGGTGTTTCTTTTACTTCTGCTATAAATCTTTTATCTGTTTTTTTCATATTTTCATTTTTTATAGTTGTGTTCATTTTTTCGTCTGCGTCTATTAACTCTATTAGTTTACCTGCGGCTTCAAAAATTTCAGGATAGTCATACTGACCCGCCCTTTGTCTAATAGCAATTAACGCACTTCTGTAGACTTCACCATTTTTACCAAAAGGAAACCCATAGTGTTGTTTAGTGTCTTCTTTAAATTCTTTATTAACGGCTAAATGAAAAGACCCGTAATTAGTCCAGTCATCACCATTTGCACCTAGTAAGGCGTTGCCGTCACTAGCAGTAAAAGTCCAGTCAGAATCAGTGTTAATTTTACCCGCTTCTATTAAACTTTTAGCTTTATTTGCACCTTTAGTATTTATAGTAAGTGGTCCTCTAGTTTCTATATTTTTATTCGTCATCTGTTATAGGTGTTTCATCGTTATTCATACTATTAAATTTTGATACTGGTGCCATATTTACTTGGACGTAATAGTCGTCACCATTTTCTATAGGGTTTAAATTTTCTAATCTTCTTACATCGTTAGGACTTAAAGCCCCAACATTAAATAAATCTTTATAGTATTCTGCTCTACTTTTACTATCACCTCTCAATAATCCGTCTATATTAAATTTAAACGTCAATTTACCCTTTTCACTTTCTTTAAATAATTTTCTGTTTAATTCCTGTTCCCAACGGACTAGCCAAGGTCTTAAAGTGTAAACTACAAAATCTATACTTTGTTGTTCTATATTACTATAAGTTGCTCTTTCTAAATCACCTACTAAATAGTTAGGTATTCTGAATATTCTACATATTTCTGTAACTTGAAATTTTCTAGTCTCTAAAAATTGTGCGTCTTCAGGGGGTATTGACACTGCTTTATATTTCAACCCTTCTTCTAATACTGCGGTCTTGTGGGCTTGTTGTGCACCTTGAAATTTTTGATTCCAAGAATAAGCTAATCTTTCTGCTGCTTCTTTACTTAAACTACTAGGGTGTTCTAATACACCTGATAAAGAAGCACCATTACCAAAAAATGCACTTCCGTAAGTTTGAGCCGCTAGTGTTAATCCTAAATTTTCTCTAGCTACTGAAATAGGAGATTTGCCTATCATTCCGTCAAAAGAAAGACCCGCTAAGTGTAATATATCGTCTTGGTGTATAACTTCGTCTTTATTGTAAGCAGTTTTTTTCAAATGATAATATAATTCACCTTCTACTAATTTAACACTAACTACAGAAGGGTTTATTATTTCTAGCGAAATAGGACGCATAGCGTTATTTCTAATAATTTTTACATAAGCGTTGCCGTGTAAACACAAATGCGTCTGTAAAGTTTCTCTAAACATAAAAGAGGTCATAATTTTGTTAGGTTGGCTATGCAGTAAAGTGTATAAAGGGTGTTTCGGTTGTAGTGTTTTATTGCCGTCTTTATCTTTTTTGTATATTTCTAAAGGCAAACTTGCTATACTTTCGCTAAGGACTCTTATACAAGCCCATACTGCAGATATACGGATAGCAGTATCTTCATTAATAGCTTCACCTGAATAAGTATTACTGACGTCTAAGGGCGGTATTATAGGATTATTAGGATTATTAGGATTTGACCCCCTGAATAATTTAAAAAACCTATCATATATTGCCATATTTATCTATTGTTTATGTTTTTTTAAGCGAACATACAAATAACAGATATTTATTACTGTAAAATAATTTTTTATGTGACTTTTTTTGAAAATGTTAAAAAATAATTAAAAAAAGTCTATACCTTTGCCTTCGTAAACGCTAGTAGTAGGTGCTTCAGACTGACCTACCATAAAAATACCAAGTGACATTACTAACGCTACTATTCCGTCTATTTTTTCTTTAGACTTCGCTTTATTTGGCTTTACTGACCCAGTAGGGTCTGTTTGTAACACTACATTTGAAATTTGCCACTTTAATAACTCATTACCCCCGTGGTTAAGGGCTTTACTGAATATTAATTTTTCTAATTCTTTAGTAGGGGCACTCATACTAGCAAATCCTTGTCCGTAGGGGGTCATAGGTGCCCCTTCATTAAGCAATTCTATTACTAATTGACTACTATTCCACCTATCATACGCTATTTGTTGTATATCAAATTTACCCCCTAGTTCTATTATAAGATTTTTTATTTGTTCGTAGTCTACTACGTTGCCCTCAGTTCCAAAAAGTAAGCCCTCTTTTCGCCACTTTTCGTAATGTATATGCTCTTTCTTACTACGTTCAAAAATAGAATCTTCAGGACACCAAAAATAGGGTAATACGTCAAATTTTTTGTGTTCGTCATCGGGAAACAAAAACACCAAGGCGGTTAAATCTCGGGTGCTTGATAAATCTAAACCCGCGTAACATTTACGCCCTATTAAGTCCTTTTCTTCTATTTTTCTGATATTACATTTGTCCCAAATTTCATCGTTTATCCAGTTCTTTACAGTATTAGTAGTCCATAAGTTTAGATGAAGTCTTTTAAAAGTGTTTTCGTAAGAGGGTAAATTTTTCACCTTTAAACTTTGGTGTTTTAAATAATCTTTTCTTACTGAAACACCATAATTAGGATTAGCTTTCTTCCAAGTGTTTACTGAGTGTATATCGTCATCTTTGTCACAAGCATATATTACAGGTAAAAATGAATTATCTTTTAAAATTCCTTTTTTTAATTTTTTAGCGTATTCGTGTTGTTCAAAACAAATACTAGTTTTGTCATAACCCGCAGTAGTAATAGAAAATATTAAGGGTTGCGTTCTTGAAGCAGTAGAAGTTACTAACACGTCATATAAATCTCTATTCGGTTGGGTGTGTAGTTCGTCCATTATTACACAATGAGCATTAAATCCGTGTTTAGTGTAAGCGTCTGCAGAAATTGCTTTATATGTATTACCTTTTTCACCAAATACTATAGAATTTCTAAATACTTTAGCCCGTTTACTTAATTCGGGATTATTTAATACCATTTGTTTAGCTATACTAAAAACAATACCCGCTTGTGCTCTATCACCTGCGGCACTGTATATTTCTGCACCTCTTTCACTATCCGCAAATAAAACATACAGGGCTATAGCGGCACATAAAGAGGATTTACCATTTTTACGCGGTATTTCTATATAAGCCGTTCTGTATTGTCTTAAATTTGTTTTTTTATCTACATACCCAAAAATAGGTTTAATTATCTGGTCTTTTTGCCACGGCTCTAATATAAAGGGTAACCCCGCTTTTTCACCTTTAACGTGAGTAATAAAATGTTCTATAAAATAGACGGCTCTATTTGCTTTGTCTTCGTCAAAAATAAATTTACTTTTACTCATCTAATCAAAAAAATTATATTGCGTGTTGTTTACTACTTTAGGTGCAGATATACCTGACCTACTAGAGGGTGTTAATCCAAACTGAGTAGCAATTTTTAACGCGTGTTCGAGGGCTCTATCACTAATACTTTGATACGGGACCTGTTGTGTGTGTTTTACGTTACCCTCATCGTCTCTAAAAACTTGAACGCGTCCTTTTTCTCTTAACATTTGCTCTAGTTCAATATGTAAAGACATCTTATTTGCGTAAGCCGCTATTAAAGATAGGTCTACTTTGAATAACATTTGTTTGTTATGTAGTTCTTCTGTTACTTTATTCCATTCTTTTACCCCTATCGGTGATAACCATTCAGGGGCTTTTGGTATATTATTACACGGGGTCACTACCATTTCGTTATCTGTTAAGCGACTTTTTTCTATAGTCCCTTGTAGTTCTTTGACTTTTGTAGGTAATTTTTTACGCCCAGCTTTCATTTTATAGTAAAATTAGTAAAAAAAGTTTTTATTTTGTTAAAAAAGGTTATAAAAAGGTTAAAAATATATCGTTTTTGGGTCATTTTGTATCGTTTTTGAGCACTTTGATAGCTTTTATATGTTATTTGTTAATTCATAGGTCAAAGTCCTAAATTTAGCTTAAAACACACCTTAAACGTATTTTCTGTATAAAAATACAATTACCAGTAAATCCTAAATACCCCCCCCCTCTTGATTTTGCGTAGAAAAACTCAAGGGA
>VTLG01011243.1_pt1 | contig 30095 bp, 20 predicted proteins | sample 4694571 | NCBI WGS metagenome assembly VTLG01 (sample SAMN12604809, study PRJNA352737) | marine metagenome | biome: ENVO:00000447; feature: ENVO:00000209|ENVO:00000569|ENVO:01000036; material: ENVO:00002151; isolation source: viral sequences binned using virsorter ...
GGTGGCAAGGCACTGAAACAACAGCAATACATCAATCGTAGAAGTGAGATGTGGTGGTTAATGAAAGAATGGATAGAAGAAGGTGGTGCAATACCAAACGACATAGCCCTTAAACAAGAGTTAGCAACACCGATATATTGGTACGACAATGTGGGTAGACGAGTATTGGAAAGTAAGGATCAGATTAAGAAGAGATTGCAGGGAGCAGGGTCACCAGATTTAGCAGATGCACTAGCACTAACCTTTGCCCTGCCAGTAGCCAAGAAAGTGCCAGAGGATATATACATCAAAAGACGTAAAGAAGCCACAGGTAAGACGGAATATGACCCATACAGCAGACTCTAATTTTGTTCGTATAGCACATGGTCTGGATGTAAAACCATTGCTTAAATTGTTAGACGATAAACCAGAATTATGGACAGAAATAACAGCACGCCAAAAGTTTACTAACTCACCACATAAAGACACAGAGTCAATTTATGTAAGAGGGCCACTAAAGATGAGCGTGTATTACGTTTTATGGGATACAGGATCATATGACTACCCATGCATGGAATATTTAGAGCCAGCACTTGTACCATTAATGCGACCAGTGTTAGAAAAGCTAGAAGTTAAAGAGATGGGCAGGGTACTTATTGTTAATCTTAAGCCTAGTGGCCATGTAACTAAACATAACGACCAAGGAACGTATGCAGATCACTACAGTAGGTTTCATCTTGTACTTAAATCAAACCAGTGGTGTAGCCAAACTTGCGGAGATCAAAAGCAAAAGTTTGAGGTAGGCGAAGTCTGGTGGTTTAACCATAAAAAAATGCATACAGCAGACAATGTTGGCACGACAGACAGAGTGCATATAATATTTGATTGTGTAACCAATTATCTTTTATGACCAGTGTGACCGTAACTAAAGAATCTGCTTGTAATCTAAACGAAAGTAGAGTACCCAAAACGGAAATCAAACTCTGCACACATGATGAATTTAAGGAATTAGCAGAATTTTCATTGTTTGAGGAGCATTACGAAGAGATTGCTCGTAACAAACAAGTCATGAAGCTAAAACCAAACTACGACCTATATGAACGGCTTAATGCCACAGGTTGGTTATTCATCTATGTAGCAATGCAGGGCGATGAATGTATTGGATATTCTATAAACATTATGATGCATCACTTGCATTATGCTGATCTACGTATCGCTCAGAATGACATTTTGTTTGTCAAAAAGGAATTTCGAGGTGGACGATTAGGTTTGCGTTTGTTAAAGGCTACAGAGAATCATGCAAAATCTGAAGGCTGCAAACTAATGTTATGGCACGCTAAAGAAAACACCGCTTTAGCAAAGCTATTACCAAAATTAAAATATGGTGTTCAAGAAATCATGTATTCTAAGGAGATTTAATTATGGTAGTTACAGCAATTGTAGCAGCAGCCAGTACTTACACAGCGGTCACTGCAAAAAATGCAGCAGATGAACAACGAAGGGTGCAACAAAAAGCATTAGAAGAGCAACGAAAGTCTAATGAACGTGCTGAACAACGTGCTGTGCTAGAAGAACAAAGAACTGAGCAAGAATATAATAGGCAAAACAGGCAAACTGTTGATGCTGCTAGAGCAGTAGATACAAGTGAATTAGCAGCACGAGAAGGAGGTGGAGGAACATTGTTAACTGGGGCAATGGGAGTAGATCCAAACGAATTAAATTTAAGTAAAAACACATTATTAGGCGGTTAATTAATGAAAACCAAGAGAGATAAACTACTGACAAGGTGGGGTCACCTTAGATCAGAAAGGGCTACTTGGTGGTCACATTGGCAAGAAGTGACAACATATTTATTGCCGAGGAATGGACGTTATTTTGTTCAGGATAGAAACAAAGGACATAGAAGACATAACAGTATTTATGACAATACTGGTACTAGGGCGTTAAGAACGCTAGGTGCTGGCATGATGGCAGGTGCTACATCCCCTGCAAGACCATGGTTTAGGTTAGGAACAGTAGATCCAGACCTTAATAAATACGCTCCTGTCAAGTTATGGCTAAATGATGTAACCGAACGTATGCAATTGGTGTTTCAAAAGTCCAATACATACCGAACATTGCACAGTATGTACGAAGAATTAGGTGCATTTGGTACTGCTGGGTCAATAATATTACCTGATACTAAGACAGCTATCCATCATTACCCAGTAACTGTAGGAGAATATGCAATAGCTACAGATTATCAAGGCAGAGTAAACACTTTGTATAGAGAATTTCAAAAAACAGTAGGAGAACTGGTAAGAGAGTTTGGATATAACAAATGTTCAACGTCTGTTAAAAATTTGTTTGACAGGGGTAACCTAGATAGCTATATAACTGTAATTCATGCGATAGAACCAAGAGATGATAGAGAGCGTGACTTTAGTAAAAAAGATAATTCCAACATGGCATACAAATCTTGTTATTTTGAAACAGGCAGTGATGGCGATCAAGTGTTACGAGAAAGTGGATACAAAGAATTTCCAGCAGTTGTGCCAAGATGGGGTGTTGCAGGTGGCGATATCTACGGCAATTCACCAGGAATGGAAGCGTTAGGTGACATAAAACAGTTGCAACATGAGCAATTACGCAAAGCACAGACAATTGATTACCAAACTAACCCACCATTGCAAGTACCTAGCTACATGAAAAACAGAGATGTAGACAGTTTGCCGGGTGGTGTGACGTATGTTGAAGGACAACAAGGCAAAATTGAGACAGCATTTAACGTAAATCTTAATTTAAATCATTTATTGGCAGATATACAGGACGTAAGACAGCGTATTAATGGTAGTTTTTATGCTGATTTGTTTTTAATGTTGGCAAATGCCACTGATACAAGGATGACCGCAACAGAAGTAGCAGAACGTCACGAAGAAAAACTGCTTATGTTAGGGCCAGTACTAGAAAGATTACATAATGAATTGTTAGATCCGTTAATTGATATTACTTTTAACAGAATGATTGAAAATGATTTAATACCACCAGCACCACCAGAGTTACAAGGCATGGAATTAAATGTAGAATTTGTATCTATGTTGGCACAAGCGCAACGTGCAATAGGAACAAACAGTGTAGATAGATATGTAAACAGTATGGGGCTAGTAGCACAGATGAAACCAGATGTATTAGATAAATTTGATTCTGATTCATGGGCTGATGGCTATGCAGATATGTTAGGTGTTGATCCTACATTGATAGTACCCGGAACAGAAGTTGCAAAGATACGTCAGGCAAGAGCAAAAGCACAACAGGCTATGGCACAGCAAGAACAGCAAAATCAAGCTGCTGAAAATATGTCAAAATTAGGTAAGGTAGATGCAGGCAATGCTATGGATCTTATGAATCAATTTAGTGGCTACAATTCACCATCACCATTGGAGGTTTAAAAATGGAAAAAACACCAGACAATTTTAATTACGGCAACATGACAGCCGATTTTAGGATGAAATATAAAAAAATGATGGAGGATAAAAACAAGAAAAAAGTAAAAGAAAAAAAACAAAAATCTCCATTACAAGTTATTGCTGACAAATTATACGGAGGTAGTAAATGAGTTTATACGAAAACATACACGCTAAACGTAAAAGAATTAAAGCAGGTTCTGGCGAGCGTATGAAAAAAAAGGGTGAAAAAGGTAGACCTACTGCTAAAGATTTTAAAAATGCAGCTAAAACTGCAAAGAAAATGTATCCTAATCAAAAATAGGTGTGACCATAACACAGTAATAAGTTTATATATTAAAGCATGAGCAAATATAATCCTCTCGATCTAGAGGGTCAACAAAAATCTAAAGACAATAAAAAGTTTGCGGATAAAATTGACCGACAGAACGAGGAATCGGATATAAAGTGGCTCATGAGCAGCAAGAGGGGTCGCAGATTAGTCTGGAGACTTCTGGAACAAGCAGGTGTTTTTCGATCATCGTTTAACACTAACGCAATGACAATGTCATTTAGCGAAGGTAACAGAAACTATGGTTTACAAATTCTTAACTTGGTTCACACTCTCTGCCCTGAACTATATCCGACAATGATCAAGGAGCAAAAAAATGTCAGAAACGCTGATGACGGAAGCCAACCAAACCAATGAAGGCGATTCTCAACAGCCAGTAGACGCAACAACAGAAGCAACTACTGACACTGAGCAGCAAGCTGAAAGTGTACAGGAACAACAAGTTTCGGATGAAACCCCTGTTGAAAGTGAAACTAGCGAATCAGAAACACCAGAAGGTGCGCCTGATAAATACGAGTTCAATACAAAGGTGGCTGACGCACCAAACGAACTCGACCCCGAAGTCTTAACTGCTTTCGGTGATGTCGCTAAAGAACTAAACCTGCCACAGGAAGCTGCACAAAAAGTATTAGACAAAGTTGCGCCTGTAATGCAGGCAAAACAAGCCAAAGCTATTGAGCAAACAAAAACTGAATGGGCTAATCAATCACAATCAGATAAAGAATTTGGTGGTGAAAGTTTGGCAGAAAATTTAGATGTTGCAAAAGCATCTCTTAAAGCTTTTGGTACTGATGCTTTAAAATCGCTGCTAACAGAAACAGGCTTGGGAAATCATCCCGAAGTAATTCGGTTTATGTACCGAGCAGGTAAAGCAATTGGTGAGGACAGTTATGTAGGTAATTCTGAAGGTGCTAATCCAAGTGGATCACGCATACCTAAAGATTTTAACGGCATAGCTAACGCACTATATTCAAATCAGCAAAACAAGTAAGGAGTTATTAAATGGCTACTCTCTCAACATCAAATTTAACACTAGCGGATTGGGCAAAAAGATCTGACCCAGACGGTAGAGTACCAATCGTTGCAGAATTATTATCACAAAGCAACGAAATTTTAGAAGACTGCGTTTTTAAAGAAGGTAATTTACCTACTGGAGAACGTGTAGTTATCAGAACAGGATTACCATCAGTTTATTGGAGAGCATTAAACCAAGGTATTCCAAACAGTAAGTCAACAACAGCACAAGTTGATGAGGCTTGCGGAATTCTAGAAGCACGTTCTGAAGTAGACAAAGACTTAGCAATGTTAAATGGTAACACTGCACAGTTCCGTTTATCTGAAGATACTGCGTTCTTGGAAGCAATGAACCAGACACAAGCTGAGACAATGTTCTACGGCAACCCCGGAACAGATCCTAAAAAGTTTCTAGGTTTAGCACCAAGATATAGTGCATTATCTGGAGCTAATAGTTCTACTAACGTTATCAGTGCAGGTGGTTCAGGTTCTGACAACTCTTCTGTATATCTAGTTGTTTGGGGTGACCAAACTGTATATTGTCCTTTTCCAAAAGGATCTAAAGCAGGTTTAACTCACGAAGATCTAGGTGAACAAACTGTTTACAACAGTGACGGTACAAGATTACAAGCTTTTGCTACACGTTATCAGTGGAAGAATGGTCTTGTTGTTAAAGATTGGAGATACGTTGTTCGTATTTGTAACATCGACATTTCTGACCTATTAGCAGGTTCTGGAACACAGGCTGCAGATCAAGGTACTGCATTAATTAAATTAATGACTAAGGCATTGTACAAAATTCCTAATATGTCAATGGGAAGAGCAGCGTTCTATATGAACAGATCAGTTCACTCAGGATTATCTATTGCAGCACTTGACAAGTCTCAATCTGTATTAGCTATTCAAGAAGGCTTATCACAGTTTGGAACAGCACAAAGCTACTTATCATTCCTTGGAGTTCCTCTAAGAAGAGTAGATGCGTTGCTAACAACTGAATCTGCTGTAAGTTAATTTATTTATTACTAAAGGAGATCTAAAATGATTACAGACAAACTGCTTAGAGTAAGCGAAGATCAAGGAGCAATTACTTCAACAGCATTTTCTACTGACACTATTGATTTAAGTGTTGCTAGAGATATTGGTGAAGGTACTCCTTTATATATGAACTTTGCTGTTACCACTGCATTTACTGGCGGTGGCAGCGTAAAGTTTGAAGTTGTAACTAGTGCAAACGCTAACTTATCTAGCCCTACTGTTATTGGTAGTAGCGACGCTATTACTGCTGGTTCAACTCTTACATTAGGTAAAAACGTAGTAGTACGTTTAAATCCTGATATGGGTGGACTAGGCAAAAGATACCTAGGTGCAAGATACACAGTATCTGGTACTGTTGGTGCTGGTAAAGTTACTGCTGATGTAGTAGAAACAATCGGTGACGGACAGAAGTCTTATGCTTCTGGCTTTACCGTAGCTTAATAAGGAGTAATGTATGCCTATTTACAGAGCTAAAGTTAAGTGTTTTGTTGGCCAATCTTTGCGAGAAGTCAATGAAGAATTTGAATATAATGGAGAGTTCAATAGTAATATTGAATTAGTTGGTGGTTCTGAACCTGATCTACCTGTGGCGTCAAACACAACCGTGGAATCAGAAAATGTTCAACCAACTACTCAATCAATTGATTATGAATCAATGACTAAAGCTGAACTTGAAGTGTATGGTCGTTCTATTGGTGTGGAGCTTGATAGAAGACAGACAAAAAATTCTCTTATTAACAAACTTGAAACAGCAGCTAAATAGGCATAGCTCTTTTATTTGTACACAGGAGGGCTAGTAAGAATATTACTAACCTCCTCTTTTTATAGGAAATGCAATGGCAACAGTAATAGATATATGCAATCTTGCCTTGGCACATCTAGGTGATGATGCAACTATTGCAGCTTTAAATGAAGCATCAGTACAAGCAGAACAATCTGCAAGATATTATCCTATAGCAAGAAATACTTTGCTAGAAATTCATACTTGGAATTTTGCAGCTAAACGTGCAAGTTTATCAACTGTGACTAATACTATTTCGCAATGGGATTATGCATATGCAGCACCTGCAGATATGATGACACCACTTGCAATATTATCACCAACAGCACAAAACGATTACGCTACAAGAATGTCTACAGGTGATACTCCAGGTGGCATAACATCTAATTATTCTCCAACCATAGTTGCAGGTCATTATACGCCACAACAATTTGCAATAGAAGGAACATACATTTATACAAATCAAGACAATGCATTATTAAGATATCAAGCATTAATAACTGATACAACAAAATTTTCTCCTTTATTTATTGTTACTCTTTCGTGGCAATTAGCAGCTATGTTAGCAGGGCCAATTATTAAAGGAGATCAAGGGAGGGCAGAAGCAAAACGTTGCACTGAAATAATGCAAGGATATTTAATAGCAGCAAAACAACAGGACAATTTACATCGAGACATCAAAGTAGAACATATAGTTCCTTGGACATCTGGGAGGTAATTTATGCCAACTACAAGATTATTTTTAAAATCTTTTTCTTCTGGCGAAATAGCACCAGAAATGTTTGGTCGTATTGATGATAGTAAATACCAACAAGGCGCAGCAACAATGCGTAATTTTATTGCTAAACCACAAGGGCCAGCAGAAAATAGATCAGGTTTTGCTTTTGTCAAAGAAGTAAAAGACTCATCAAAAAAAGTAAAATTACTTTCTTTTCGATTTAACATTGATCAAACAATGGTTATTGAAATGGGTAACCAATATTTTAGATTTCATACGCAAGGTGCAACTTTACAATATACAGATGGATCAGCGTGGAGCAGTAGTACTATTTATTCTATTGGCGATATAGCTAAACATAACAACGTAAATTATTACGCTTTAAATGCAAACATAAATAAAAATCCTGCAACTAGCCCATACGCAAGTAATTTTTGGTATGCATTGCCATCTGATATGACATATGAAATACCGTCACCATATTTAGAAGCAGAATTATTTGATATTCAATATGTACAGTCTGGAGATGTTTTAACAATAGTGCATCCAAGCCATGCGCCTTCTGAGTTAAGAAGATATGGTGCAACTAACTGGCAGTTTATTAATATAGATTTTGGTTCGCCAATAGCAACACCTACAAATGTTACTGCAACAAGATACATACCAAGTTCATCTAGTACTAATTCAGATACATATGAATCACATAAATATGTTGTCACTGCAGTTGCAAGCGATGGCATAAGAGAAAGTGAACCATCAAGTTCTGGTGGAAATGTTAATAATAATATTTTTGTTACAGGAGCAAAAAATACTATTACTTGGAACGATGTTCCCGGTGCATCACGATACAGAGTTTATAAAGAACAAGGTGGTCTTTTCGGGTTTATTGGGGAAATAGCTCATGATGATTCAAATAATCCATCTACATACTCTATTGTAGATAATAATATTGCACCAGATTTTAGTGTAACTCCACCAATATACGAAACTATATTTTCTGGAACAGGTAATTTTCCAGCAGCAGTTTCTTATTACGAACAACGTAGAATTTTTGCTGGTACTAATAATGAACCGCAAACTATTTTTATGACAAGATCAAGTACTGAAAGTGATATGTCATTTAAATTACCTATTAGAGATGATGACCGTATTAAATTTAAAGTTGCTGCTCGTGAAGCAAATAGAATAAAGCATATAGTGCCGTTAACGCAGTTGTTATTTATGACAGAAGCTGCAGAATGGAGAGTAACATCTGTAAACAGTGATGCAATAACACCAACTTCTGTATCAGTAAAACCACAATCATACATTGGTGCTAATACTACACAACCAGTAATTGTTAATAACAGTATGGTATATGTTTCTGCACGCGGTGGTCATGTAAGAGAACTTGGATATAACTGGCAAGCTAACGGTTTTATTACAGGCGATCTATCAATTCGTGCAGCGCATTTGTTTGACGATAACGATATTGTTGATATGTCATTAGCAAAATCTTCTACACCTATTGTTTGGATGGTAAACACAACAGGTAAATTAATAGGCCTTACATATGTACCAGAACAAGCAGTTGGGGCATGGCATCAACATGATACAGATGGAGAATTTGAATCTGTTACTACAGTTGCGGAAGGATTAATAGATGCTGTTTATTGCGTTGTAAAAAGAACTATTAATGGAAATACAAAAAGATATATAGAACGCATGGGTACTAGAAATTTTGACAAACAACGTGATAATTTTTTTGTTGATTCTGGTTTAACATATAATGGTACTAATACAACTTCAAGTAAAAAAGTAACAATATCTGGATCTAGTTATGCAGCAGGTGCAACAGTTAATTTAGCATTTCCTTCTTCTTTTAGTGTTTTTAAAACAAGTTCAAATAATAATACTACTGATGTAAATGATGCAATTATTATTCTCGATAATAATGTTACTTATAGATGCGATATTATTAGTATTATTAATGAATATACTGCAAATGTAAAATTAGATATTGCATTGCCAAATAATTTGCAAGATACACCAATATATACATATGAAATAGCTGAAAGTACAATTACTGGATTAACTCATTTAATAGGAAAAACAGTAAATATATTAATAGATGGTGCTGTTCATGCACCACAAATTGTAGATTCTAATGGCACTATAAATTTAAGTAGGGCTGGTAGTTATATACACATTGGTTTACCTTATATAAGCGATTTGCAAACATTACCTTTGATGTTGCAATTAGAAGCTGGTGGTCAAGGTCGTGTTAAAAATATTAATCATGCGTGGCTGCGTGTGTTAGAAAGTTCTGGTATATTTGCTGGCCCTTCTGCAGATAAATTAGTAGAAGCAAAAACCAGGACAACCGCGCCTTATGGATCACCTCCTAGTTTAAAAACAGAAGATATTAAAATTATGATTAATCCTGCTTGGCAAGATTATGGTCAGATATTTGTAAGACAAACAGATCCATTACCATTAACAATTGTAGGATTAACATTAGAAATATCTTTAGGAGGATAGTGTAACCGTAAAATAAAAAACTGTATGTATACTACAAAAATAAGGAGGTGTTGAAGTCATGTCAACAGATATTAATTGGGATGGAATAGGTGGCGTACTTTCTATAGGTGGATCAATAACCAATATGATTGGCGCTCAATCTGCTGCTGATACACAAAAATATCAATTAGAAAGTCAAGGTTTAAATTATGAACATCAACAAGACATGGCAGAAATAAATGCCAGAATGTTAGAAATGCAAGCACAGCAAATAGCAAGAGCATATAACAGACAAATTATGACCAAAACAATGCAAGCCGGTTTATCAACAAGTAAAATGCGAGCTTCATTTGCAGCAAGAGGAATACAAATGGGTGTTGGTAGTACAGCAAATGTTTTTGCAAGTGATGCAATTATGAAAGAAATAGATAAGTTAACAATGAATGCAAACAAAGTTAGAGCAGTAAATCAAATGAGAACAAGAGGAGTGCAAGCTGATATAAGAGGAGATATGTTAGGTGTATCTGCAAACAATATGTTTGCCAGTGCATCAGCAGTAAGTCCAACGTTAAATATGACATCTACTTTACTTACAGGTTTCGCTGATTTTGCAGCAAACAAAGGTTACGGATTTTTTGACAAAGAGTAAATTATGGCAACAGTACCTATACAACAAACACCTACAGTAGATTTGCAAGTTGGTCAAGCACCATTATTTTCTGCTACTAATATACAACCAGTACAAGATACAGGTGTTGCTAGAGATATAGAACGACTAAGTAATGCACAAAAACAATTTGCAGAGATAGCATTAAAGTTACAAGACGAGCAAAACGATGTAAAAGCAGGTGAAGCTTATCAAGGTTATCAAACAGAAGCTGATCAAAAAGTAAATGCATATTTAACAACACAAGGTAGTGCTGCAATAGCAACAGTAGAAACAGGTGAAGATGGTGAGACTATTACTGAATATGACAAATTAGTAAAAGATTTAGATGAAATAGCTGGTAGGTATCGTGAAGGATTAGATAACAGAGATCAAATAGATATATTTAACAATAAATATTCTGCGTCAAAAAGAATAGCTGTTAACCAAGCTAGTAAACATTCAATTAAACAACAACGTTTAGCAGTTAAAGAAGAAACATTAAATGCAATTGAACTTGCCAAAAAAGGTGCAATAGCTAATTATCAAAATTGGAATGTAGACGATGGTGATTTTAATACTTTTATTGGTGTAGGTATTGCAAATATAAAACGTAATGCTGAACTACAAAATCAAAATACTGATCCGACTAAAGGGCCACTAAGTTCACAATATGTTTTAGAACTACAAAAATTTAATAAAGAAATAAACGAAGCTGTTATTGATAATTTAATAAAAGATGGTGAACATAAATTAGCTGCTGATTTTCTTGAATCAAAAAAACCACAAGCAGAGAAAAAAATACCTACACTTTTAGAAGAAAAACTTAATAAAAAATGGGGTCAATATAATTGCGAACAATGTACTAATGCAGTTATAAAAGATAATACTAATCAGAATAGTGGAAATTTTTTAGATCAAGTAAATACATTAATGTATTTAAAAAGTAGTCATTATATAGATGATGGCACAGGAGCGTCTGTAAAAGATAGTCATCATAGTGACAAAGTAAATATTGCAGGGCAAACACAAGCAGACAACATTAACACATTAGAGTTAATAAAAAATGAATCTAAATTTTACAAATTAGATAGTAAGTCAACTTTAATAAATGAACATCAATTAACACATCTATTTGCTGTTCAACATTTAGGTGTAAAAAAAGCAGATGCATTATATACAAAAGCTAAATCTAAAACTGATAATAATGAAAAAATCATAGAAAATTACAACAAGTTAATTGCTGAAGAAGCAAACAAAATTTATGGACGTTTTGGTAAAAGTGATTTTGCAGTAGCAATTGCAAATGATTTAGAAATAATAGAAAGTGGCATTAATTACGATGACAATACAGAAAATACAAAAAACATAGATTTTGTTACTGGATTACAACCAATTAATAATTTAAAAGAAAAAATAAAAAATACAATTACAGACTCAGAACAACAAAAATTTGCAATTAAAGATTTAGAAATTAAATATAATAAAATTAAAAATGAACGTGAAAATATTTATAATCAGGCATTAAATAATGCAAAAGAAATAGCATTTGCAGAAAAAGGTGGTTGGAAAAATCTTGCTAATAACGGTATAGATATTGATGATTTTAGTGAAAGTGATCAAACAATATTAAAAAATGGACATCCTACAAAGTCAGATAAAGATACTGTAATTTTATTAAAAGAAAATCCAATACAAATAAGGGATAATCTTGATAATTATAGTCAAGCTTTAGCTCGTGCAGATTATTTAGCGTTAAAAAAATACGCACAAGATTTAAAAGGTGAAGATAAAGTTATTGCAGCAACTATTGATAATAAATTATTAAATTTAGTTTTAAAACAAAAAGGTTTTGATGATATTAGAAACAAAAAAAATGATGAAGCAAAAGATGATTATTTAGAAATTGAGGTTGAATGGACAAATAGAATAGATGAAGAACAAAAAGCTACAAATAAAAAATTAGATCGTACAAAGAAAAAAGAATTATTAGAAGAAATATTAACTAATAAAGTAATTTATGATCAAGGATTTTTTCAAAGTGATTATGAAAAGCCATTGTTTACAGTTGATAACGATCAAATGGAAAACATTTATGTCAAAGTAAATGGAGAAAGTATTTGGTTAAAAACTATAAATGCTTATCAACGTAAAAAAATAATGAATACTTTAGAAAAATACAACTTACCGATATCTAGTCAAAGAATTGCAGAATATTGGGTAAAAGCAGGTAGACCTACAGCAGATAATGATATTGATGATATTAATTTTCATAAAAAAAGAAAGAACGTTAATGAAAAAATAATTACTGAAACTAGTTCTAATAACAATTCATATATGCCATATTTTAATTTACCTTACTAATGACTAATATTTACGAACAATTTGCTAAAGATGATACTAATAATATTATCGAAAAAGCACCAAGTCAAAATATAGGCAAGGATACAAATTTAAATCCACCTACTTTTAATGTATACGAAGAACTTATACAACAAGAACAAGAACAAGAAGATTTGCAAGTAAAAAAATCATTACAAGCAGTAATGAAAAAAGATCCAAATATGGTTGCGGAAGGTTTGCAATTAGCAAATGAATTAGGGTTAAACAAAAATTTTGCATTGGATAGTGTTGAAGCAATAAAGCTAATGAAAGAAAAGAAAAGAATGAAACATTTAGAAGAATTAAAATTAGCCAAAAAAAATCCAGTTTTATATAAACAACTTACTGATCCAACATTTGCTGCTTTAGCTTATGACAATTTACCAAATTTAGCTAATTCTGAAAATTTATGGGATAGTCTTATATCTTTACCAGAAAACGGTTGGCAAGGTATACGCAAAGGTGTATTAAGCAGAGAAAAAGGAAAAATAGCAAATAGGCTTAGAGCAAATCAAGTTAAATTTATAAGTACACAAGATGGTTTTGATTTAGATTATGTGCCAACAGAAGAAGATAAAAAAGATCTTGCAAGATTAAAAGAAATTGATGAAATAATAGCTAATTATGATGCTGATGGTGTTGGTCTTGTTGAAGGATCTGGTTACTTTTTTGGTCAGTATGGGTCATCAATACCCGAAGCTGCAATAGCTGGTTTAGCAACATACAAAGCAAAATTAGAAGCAGGTGCAGCTTTAGGTGCAGCTTTAGGCGGTGGCACAGAAAATAGTTTATTAGGAAGATTTGTAGGTGGTTCGGGTGGTGCAACTGTTGGTAATGTTATAGGTTTGTTTACTGGTTGGAATGCTTTTCAAAACAAATTAGCTTTAGATACTTTTCAAATTGAAGGTGGTCATTCCTGGTTAGAACTTAGACAAAGTGGTGCAAGTATGGAAGAAGCAAGAATAGCGTCAAATGCTGTTGGTACAGCAAATGCAATTATAGAAAAAGTTGGACTTGGATTTATTGCAAATCCATACGCAAAAGCTTTAACAGGTGTAAAAGGTACATTTGCACGTTCTGGTTTAGCAAAAACACCATTTTTTAAAGCATTAGAAAAAAGAATAGGTAGGCAGGTTGTAAAAAATGTTCTTGGCAAAAATGGCAAAAAACTTACATGGAATGGAATTGCACGAGAATTTGCTAAAGATTATGGAATACTTTTAAGTACAGAATCAATACAAGAAGTTTTACAGGAAGCAGTAGCAATAAGTGCTGTAAATTTAACTGCTGAGTTTAGTGAAGATGAAATACAAACAATTAGCGTAGAAGATACAACTGACAGATTACTATCAACTTTTCAAGAAACTTTTAAAAGTATGATTTTGTTTGGTTTAATTGGCCCTTCTGTAACTTATAGTACTAATTTAAGCAAAGCAGAAAAAGCAAAAAACAATACTGCAGTTTTAAAGAAAATTACTGAAATAGCTAAAGATGATGTAACAAAAAAAAGAGACAAAGAACAATATAAAGATTACGCACAATTATTAGGTGACAAAGCAGGTATTAAAGATTTTTATTTTAATGCACAAACTTTTCAACAAGAACTAGACAACAATAATATAAGCGATGAACAATTAGAATTATTTTCACCAGAACTTGCTAAAGAATTAAAAGATGCTAGAAAAGAAGGATTTGTTGGTAAAGTTGTAAAAATACCAACAGGTAAATATATATCTGAAGTTTCTGGTACAGAGTTAGGTAATTCATTATTTCCACATTTAAAACCGGGTGAAGGTGAATTTAGTCAAACAGAAATGGTTCAATTTTATAAAGACCAACCAGAACTTTTTGCAGCAGTAAAACAAGAATTTGACGTAAAAAAACTTGCGTTACAGCAATTTACTAAAGAATCTAGAGCAGTAAAAAAACAAATTAAAAAAAGATTAATTGATCTTGGGTTTAGCGAATCTGAATCTCGTGATATGGCTGCATTACCTCAAGCAGTGGCTGCAGCGTTTTCTAAAAGTCTTGGAATAACACCTTTAGAGTTTATTAATAGATTTCAATACAACATAGAAACAGAAGGAACAAATATAAGTACTTTTAATAAACAATTTTTTAATCAAGATGGCACTATAAAAACAGAAACAGAATTGTTTAAAAATTGGTTTAAAAAATCTAAATTAACTAATCCTGACGGTACACCACAAATTATGTACCACGGCACTTTAGATAGTTTTGATTATTTTGATTTAAATCATCCTAATAGATATGATTCAGGGTTTGCAGGTACTGGTATATATTTAACTCCAGATAAAAAATTAGCAGAAGTTTATACAAAAAATAAAGCTAGAAAAGGAACAGGTGAGCCAAAGATAATGGAATTGTATGCACGATTAGAAAATCCAAAAATTGAAAATATAAATATCAAACCACAAATGAAACGAGGTGGTAGGGCTGCAGCAGATGGTTTTAGAGATAAATTAATAGCAGAAGGACATGATGGTGTAATACTGCAGAGTGACACAGGTGAAGTTGTAGAAGTAGTAGTTTTTGATGTTGATGGTGTTAAATCAGTAGACAACAATGGTAATTGGTCTAATGAAATAAATAATATATACCAACAACAACCTTTAGAATTTTTTGAACAAAAAGCAACACAAAAACAAGGAAAACTTGTACCACAAGCTTTGTATCAAATATCTAATTTAAGAGAAAGTTTTGATTTTGCAAAAGGTAAAACATATAATACTAATCGTGATTTTAAATTAGCGTTACAAGAACGTGTTATAAAAGAAGCTAAAAAAGCTAGAGTTAATGTTAAAGAATTTACAGCAGAAGTAGAAAAATATCTTGTGCAAACTGTTTTAGAAGATGCAAAATTTGCATTAGAAGAAAACGCAAATGCGGTTGGGTGGTATAACGAAAAAGTTACAAAAGCTAAAGCATTACTATCTCTTATACATCCAGAACTAGCAACAAATCCTGAAGCAAACTTTGCTTTTACTTGGGCATTAGCTAATACATCAAACGGTATTAAAGTAGATAAAAATTTTGAACTTGCAGAACAAGCATATAGTTATTGGGTAGAAAACGGTGAATTTCCTACAAATATAGGTATAGGTGACGCAAGCGATGCAATAAATCGTAATTTTAAATTGTATAACCGATTAATTAAAGAAAAAGGATTTGAAGAATTTGAACAATTTATGAAGACAACTCACACGGTTAAAGAAGTTGAAGCATATACAAATGACGAAGTATCTGGAGAAACTCAAGGAGAAATTGTATATGGTGCTGCGGTAATGGGGCCAAAAATTGGTAATGGATTTTTTGCAAATCTATACGGTAACTATGAACAATTAACTATGGATAGATGGTTAATGCGTACATGGGGAAGAATAAGAGGTGAGTTAGTTATTGATTATTCAAAACAAGCAAAAGTAAAACGTGGTCAGCTTAAAGAATTAATTAAAGCATTGTCTTTACAAGAAAAAAAATTATTGTCAGAAATTATTGGAGTAAAAGTAAAATTATCTAATTTAGACGAGGTAGGTGTTGCAATACAAAAAGCAAGCACAAAAAAAGCAAACAGAGCAAGAATGAATGAAATAGCAACAATTTTAGAAAAACCAGAAAGAAAACAATTTTTATTAAATTTATTAGGTAAGCCACAAAAAAGATATCCACACATAAGTCTTGGCAGTGAAATAAGAAAAGGCGGTAATGCCTTAGCTAAATATTTAGATGGTCAAAAAGAAGCTCCAAGTGGTGCTCCAGAAAGAAGAAATATAAGAAAAGTTTTCAGCCAGGTGTTGACAGAGTTGCAACAAACCGAAAAAGATCTTACAATGGCAGATCTACAAGCATTGCTTTGGTATCCAGAAAGACGCTTGTATGATGCTGCTAAACTTGATTCACAAGAAACAAACACAGGTTACGAAGACAACGAAGCACCTGATTACGCAAATGCTGCTGAAGCTTTGGCTAGGCAACAAGGCGTATTAGACGCTGACATACAAACCACATTACAGGAGGTAGACAATGAACTCAAACGTCAGGCCACTATCGGCACAAGAGGAAGTGAATTTGGAGAAGGAAGAACAGGAGGAATACGAGAGGTTAGTGCTTTTAAACAGCAATCAAACATTGACGAATCCACAGGACTTCCCATTAACCCAGACGGAACTGTCACTGTCTTCCACCACACCAACAGAAAAGCAGCAGAATCAATTAGGGCTACAGGTCAACTCAGAAGTGCTGGAGAACCTGATGTCTACGTTACCACCAGAGCTATCGCAGATACTGGGTATGGTGATACAGCAGTTGCCATCAGAGTCGAACCTTCTAGACTTAGTCTCGATGATGAATTCCCAAACGGACGAAGGGATTTCAGACTCAGTGTTGGAAAGCCTAGAGGATTTATTCAAGTAAAAGTAGGAGAATATTACGAACAACAAGCTTCAGATGGTGCAAGAGGTAGGTTTGAGCCAACAACATTAACAACAATACTAACTAGTAAGGCAGATTTTTCTACGTTTGCACATGAGACAGCCCATTATATGTTAACTGTTTTAGAAAATATAGTTACTGCAGATAGTGCACCACAAGAATTAACTGCTGATTTTAATACGTTATTAAAATTTTGGAATGTAAAAGATATTGAAACGTGGAAAAATTTTGATTTAGAACAAAAAAGAGAATATCACGAAGCCTTTGCATATAACTTTGAACTGTATTTGTCTGAAGGTAAATCACCAAATATGGATAAAGGTATGATTTCATTATTTAGAAAATTTGCAAGATATATAAAAAATGTATATGACGATGTAACTACAAGGTTAAATCAATTATATAAAAGAGAAACAGGTAAAGATTTACCAATGCTTACTAAAGAAGTAAGAGATGTAATGGATCGTATGTTAGCTACTGATGAACAAATTGTACAAGCAAATTTAATGTACGATTTAAAAGCAATGTTTGAAACACAAGAAAGTAGTGGGATGAATGATGCAGAATGGGCACAGTACACAGCAGCATTGCAAGAAGCAGAAGATGAATCACTTGAAATAATGACGCAACAAAGCATGAAACAAGTACGTTGGATAAATAATAAAAGAGATAAAGTTATAAAAGAATTAGATAAAAAGATTTTAAAAATACGCAAAAAAGTTGAAGCAGAAGTTACTAAAGAAGTAAATCAAGATAAAAGATATAAATTAGAAAATTATTTAAAACGTGGTAAAACTACTAACGATAAAGGTGAAACAGTTAAAGTTGAAGGCATTCATAAAATATCAATTAAAAGCATTAAAGATTTAACACCATTTTATGATGAAGATGCACAAAAAGCAGAAATTAAACAGTTAGGCACTGGTCAATATGGCATGGTTGGTAAACAAGGATTAGACGTAAAACTTGTTGCAGATATGTTTGATTTTGAAAATCCATTAGCAATGATAGATGCATTACTAGAATTACCACCTATAGAAGACGTAATAACAGAACGTACAGATCAGCGTATGTTAGAAGAATACAGTGATTTAGTTGATCCTAAACAATTAGAGCTACAAGTACAAGAAGCAATTCATAATGAAGCAAGAGCTAGGTTTGTGGCTGTAGAATTAAATACTTTGTCTAAAGTAATGCGACCTGTACGCTATCAAGTTGCTGCTGCTAGGCAAGTAGCCCAAGACATATTGGCAGATAAAAAACTTTCAGAAATTAAACCATCAGAATTTACTCGTGCAGAAGCAAGAGCATTAAAAGAAGCAGAATCTGCAATGAAAAAAGGAGATACAAAGGAAGCTATAAGAGCAAAACGATCACAACTTATTAATAATCAATTAGCAAAAGAAGCTATAGAAATACAAAAAGAATACAACAAAGCAATTAAAGTTGATTTTATTAAATTTTTTAAAACAGACAAAGAATTAACTAAAAAAAGTGCACCTAGAAATATGGATATTATTAGTGCAGGTAGAGTTATTTTAGCTTCTTATAATATTGGGCCAAAGGTAAAAGACATAAATGTATTTACAGAAGATTTAAGAAAATATGACGAGCAACTTTACGCAGAGTTAGAGCCTATGATTTTAGACGCACAATCAAGTAATGGCCGTAAAGACATTACAGATTTAACATACGAAGAATTTCAGAATTTATATGATTTATCAGAATCTTTATGGCATCAATCAAGACGAGCACAACAAATAAAAATAGCAGGTAAATTATTAGATTTACAACCTGTTATTGATACTTTAGTTAATCGCATGGATGTAATGATACAAAGAAGTGAAAGATTAAAATCATTAGAAGCAATACCTATTGGAACTACAAAAGCAGTGCCAAAATCATATTTACGCAATAAAGATATTTTAGGTTTTGGAGCAAAACTTAGAAGAATGGAAAGTTGGGTTGATTCTATGGACGGTGCGTCTGGGATAAAAAAAGGACTTGGATCAGCAGTATTAGAACTTGAAGGAGGTAAATTAGGAGATTTTTATAATACTTTATGGTTTCCAATGAAATCAGCATTAGATGAATATAGAGCACAGCAGCAAATATTTACAAAACAATATTCAGATTTAATTGCATCTGTAGATTTTGGAAATACAGAAATTATTGCAAACGAATTTACATTTGTTAGCGAAGAATCAGAAGCTTATACATTCGGATCAGAAAGCAATGGTAGAGGTAAAGTAGAATTATTAGGAGCTATGTTGCATACAGGCAATGAAAGTAATTTAAGAAAATTATTATTAGGAAGAAAATGGGGAAAATTAAACGAAGACGGATCGTTAGATAGAAGTGCTTGGGATGCATTTGAAACACGCATGAAAGATGAAGGATATTTAACAAAACAAGATTATGACTTTTTGCAATCAGTTTGGGATTTAAACGAAAAAATGCTACCGCTATTACAAAGAGCACACAAAGATACAGAAGGATATTATTTTAAAACTGTACAAGCTACACCTATATTAAATAGATTTGGTGAATTTAGAGGTGGGTATGTACCTGCAAAAGGTGATCCTTATATGACAGATGTGGATATAAAAGAAGAAATAAGTATTTTAAAAAGTGAATTTAAAAATTCATTACCAAAAGTAGAAAGTGGGATGACTAAAGAACGTATAGAAAGGTTTGCACAACCTTTATCGTTGCATTTAGGTTTTATGACTAAACATATTGATGACACATTGCGTTATGCCTACATACAACCAGTGTTGCAAGATACGTTAAAAGTATTAAACAATAAAAATTTTAAAAAGAAATTAGGAGTTATTGATCCAACTATATTAGATGAAATGATAATGCCTTGGTTAAAAGCAGCAGCTAGTCAAAAAACTTATGCTCCAACTGGATTTGGTGCAAGGTTTGACAGGATTCTTGCCACTATAAAACGTAGAACAGGTATTGGGATTATGTTTGCAAATATTGGTAACGCATTTCAACAACTTACAGGTTTATTCCCTGCTCTTATAAAAGTTAAGCCTAAATATTTAAAAGATGGTTTGATTACATACATGAAAGATAGAGAAGGCACAAATCAAAAAATTGCAGAAATGTCATTGTTTATGGCAGATAGACAAAAGAATCTAATATTTGACATACAAGACAGATTAAATGAATTAATTATAAATCCAAATAATTTTCAAAAATTAGAAAGTTGGGGTAAACATCACGGATATTTTTTACAACAAACTTTTCAAGGTATAACAGATTCTATTGTTTGGATGGGTACTTACAATCAGGTACATGAAACTATGCCTAAAAACATGAGTTCAGAAGAAGTTATGAATGAAGCAATAAAGCAAGCTGATGCCAATGTACGTTTAACACAAGATAGTTTATTGCCAGAAGATAGAGCAGCTTTTCAAAATATGAATCCAATAGTTCAATCATTAACTCAATTTACTGGGTATTTTAATATGATTGCTAACTTAAGTTTTACACAGCATCAAAAACTTGTTAAAGAGGATTTAGGTTTTAACAATAAAGGCAAAAATACAGAGCAATTAGTTTATATGTTTTTATATACAACAGTTATGCCAGCAGTTATAGCAGGTATTATTATGAGAGGTTTAGGTGGCAGAATAGATGACGAAGATGAAGATGGATATATTATTGACGATATGGCGTCTGCAGCTTTTGGTGATGTTGTAAATTACACAGCAGGTTTAGTGCCTATTGCAGGTCAAGTATTATTAATACCATTAAATCAATTTAATGATAAGCCTTGGGATGACGATATAGTTTCAAGCCCCGGTATTGAAGCGTTGCAAGATTCATTAAGATCTGTTCCAAAACTAGTAGAAACAATTTTTACAGACGGTGATTTATCAGGTAAAGATATTAGAGATATATCTACAATGGTTACAATAGCTTCTGGCTTGCCAATAACACCATTAGGTAAAACACTTGGATATTTAAGGGATGTTCAACGTGGTTATGTTGCACCTAAAGGGCCAATTGATTTTGTTAGAGGATTAATTACAGGTAAAGCAGGGGTAGGACAAAAATAAAGGTGTGACCGTATTATGCAAAATTACTTGTACCCTTAGTAGATAGGCAAAGCAGTTTTATTTTATGGCTATAAATTCTACAACACGCCGCCAGACTACACCGTATACAACTGGTAATAGTTTTGCTTTTGCTTTCAAAGTATTTACAGAAGCAGATGTAAAAGTCATAAAAATACAAACAAGTAATAATGCACAAACAATATTAAATATAACTTCTGATTATACTGTTCAATTAAATGGTGATCAAAATGATAATCCTGGTGGGTCTGTTACTTTAACATCTGGAACTTTAGGTAGTGGATCATTAGCTGGATTTACCATTGTTATTACATCTAAAGTAGAAGCAAAACAATTAACAGAACTAACAAACCAAGGTGGATTTTTTCCAGAAGTTATTAATGATGCATTAGATAAATCTGTTATTTTACATCAACAACAACAAAACGTAATTGATAAAACTATAAGGTTTCAACAAACAGACAGTGTTACAGGTTTAGAAATAACTGATAGTCCTACTACACGAGCAAACAAAACTATTTCTTTTGACAGTTCTGGTGATGTAAGTTTGATTGGCCCTGTTGTAACTACAAATGATACAGGTACAGTTTCAACTAATATGATTGGCGATGACCAAGTTACACCTGCAAAGATAGGAAATGCAGATTTAAAAAATTTATCTAGTTGTCAGACAGGTGGTTCTGCTGCACTATCTGATCTAACACAAGCTGAAATTCAAATTCTTGATGGCGCAACAGTAAGTACTTCAGAATTAAATGTACTACAAGGTGTTAATAATACTTTATCTGCGTCTGAATTAAATGTACTAGATGGTATCACAGCTTCTACTGATAACCTTAACCAACTAACAAATAAAGAAGTAGAAACTTCTATAACAGCTAACAGTGATGCAAAGATACCAACATCAAAAGCTGTTAATGATCGTATTCTTACTGTTACTAATGCGTTAGGTGGTTTTGTTGCAATAGCAAACAAAACATCTTTTCCTAGTACACATCCTGATCCTAGTGAAAATGCAGGAACTGTTATTTCAATATCAGATGCGGATGGTATTTCAATAAACAATAGTGGTGTTGCGTCTATACCAAACGGTGCTGGTACTGGTAATACTGTTACTATTACAGGTTTTGCTACTGATTTATACAATGCAACGTTAAGTGCTGGTGTAGGTATGCAAGTTCAAACCACAGCTACGTTACATGAATACACTTATCACAAAGTCTTAGTAAAAGAACAAGATTTATTAAATTTAAGTAACGACATAAATGATTTTGGTAATAGATATAGAGTTGTAGAAACTACTCCATTAAGTAATAACGATGAAGGCGATTTAATTTTTAGAAAATCTGATAATAAATTACTTGTATATAACGGAACTGCTTATCAAGAAGCAAGCTCTGTTGGTAATTTTTACAGTAATACATTAAGTAGTTTTAATGGTACTGGTGGTAATAGTGCAACTTTTAACGGCACAGCATATAGATTTAATATTGACCACCCACCAGAACTAGCTGAACAATTACTTGTAAGTATAAATGGTGTTATACAAAAGCCTAACAGTGGTACAAGCCAACCAAGCGAAGGCTTTGTTCTTAGTGGATCATCAATAATATTTAGTGCTGCTCCTGCTAGTGGATCAGACTTTTTTATAATTACTATTGGAAAAACTGTAGATATTGGAGAAATAAATGACGGTGTTGTAACTAACGCCAAAGTTGCTAGTAATGCTGCTATACAAGGTACAAAAATTGTTCCTAGTTTTGGATCGCAAAATATAACTACAAGTGGAACTATAACAAGTACAGGTAATGAAATTAATATAGAAGGTACTACACCTACTTTAAATTTTACTGATAATGGTGGGACTCCTAACAATCCTGATTATAGAATTAGAAATAATGCTGGTGTATTTGGAATACAAGATAGAACAAATGGTAATACTAATAGGCTTGCTGTACTTTCTGATGGAACTGTAAAAGTTTATGGCAATTTAGACGTTGATGCTGGAATTGATGTTACTGGTGCTATTACAAGCACAGGTAGCATAACTACAAACAATAATATAACTATTGCAGACAGTATTATTCATCAAGGTGATACTGATACAAAAATAAGATTTTCTGATGCAAACACAATTACATTTGAAACTGCTGGCAATCAAATTTTACAAATAACACCAGCAGGTCATTTAAATTTAATGCAAGGTAATTTTTATTTAAATGATTCAATAATTCATGCTGGTGATGTAGATACAAAAATAAGATTTCCTGGACTTGATCAAGTTTCTATTGAAACTGGTGGCAGTGAAAAATTAAAAGTAGATGCTAACGGCAATGTCCTAATACCAACAGACGATGGAAAATTACAAATAGGTAATGATCAAGATTTAGAAATATTTCATGGTGGATCTGGTAACTATACAAACCTTAATGTTATTAAAACTACTAATAATAAAACTCTGTTAATTGAAACTGCTTCAGGCGGTATAGCTATAAATAATAGATTTGGTACTGGTGCTACTAACTTTGAAAATATGATGACGATAGTTCCTAATAATGCAGTTAAAGCGTATTACGATGGAGTAAAGAAATTTGAAACAACCGCAACAGGTACACAAATAAGTTGTGGCCCAGATGGTGATGGTCTTAAACTACAAGGCACTACAAATCGTATTGACATAGTTGCTAATACAAATAGAGCAGGTGCTGCTAATACTATTTTAGAACTTGATGCACACTGGAATAATACACCTGTTGCATTTATAGCATTAGGTACAGGAGATGACACCACAAATAAAGATGATGGAAGGTTAAGATTTTTCACCAAACCGAGTGGTGGAACTATAACTGAAAGATTAAAAATAGAACCAAATGGCAGCGTACAAATACCAGCAGACGGTATAAAACTACAACTTGGTGCTAGTCAAGATTTAGCATTGTATCACCAACATACCACCAGTTCATACGGTGGTCTAAGTGTAATTGAAAGTCATTCAATGCCACTTGCGTTTAAAACAAATCGAAATGGTGCTACTGAAGATGGAATGGTTATATATCCAAATAATAGAGTTGAATTAATGTACGACAATAGTAAGAAGTTTCAAACAACTTCTACTGGAGTTTTAGTAGGCGATCATACTATTGCAAATGTAAATACACTTTCAAAAGGTGTATTAGATTTAGGCGCTCAGTATAGTAATACAGATGGAACTCCAAAATTATTTCTTTACAATGATAATAATGCTTATCTAGGTTTTGGAATTTCTAGCAATCAACTTGATGTATGTTTAAGCAGCAGTAGTTATGATTTTGTTACTTATCAAGGAACTACTGAACTATTTAGGGTTGAAGGTACTGGTAATGTACAAATACCAGCAGATGATAAAAAGCTACAGATAGGTGCTAACCAGGATTTAGAAATTTTTAAAGATGGAAACCACGTTAGAATTAAAGATAATCAAAGTGCAAATGGTTACGCAACAGTAATTAATTCAGATCATTTTAGAATAAACAATCTTGCTAATACTGAAAACCTTGCAAGATTTATTGTAAATGGAGCAGGACAATTATTTTATGACCACAGTAAAAAACTAGAAACAACAACAGATGGTGTTGATACATTTAGTCGAGTTAGATGTTTAGGCGGTACTCCTTCATTTCAACTTAATTCTGATGCAACTGGTAGTAATATAAATACCAGAGTAATGTTTGGCTTAGCTACTGGAGCTAATCAATTTATAAGTGGTGCTACTACTAATGATGTTGTTTTAAATGTTCCGCAAAAATATTTTATAGGTCATGCAACAAATGAATATATGGCAACATTTGATCCTGATGGGGCTGTAACACTTTACCACGACGCTGTTAAAAAATTACAAACTACAAGCTATGGAGCAATAATTGATCCCGACACTTCACATACTAATACTAGTGCTAGTCCTGCACGTTTAAGTTTAGGTGGTTCGTTTAGTAATACCGATGCAATTACTACAAAACCAAAATTAACTCTTTGGGAAAATGATGCCAATACTGATGCAATGGGTTTGTCGATTAGTGCAAACTTGTTATATGTGCATTTAAGTAAAACAGATTATGATTTTGCAATTAAAGCAGCAGGCAATACAATACTTCAAATTGATAGTGGTCAAAACGAAACAAACTTTTCAACAAATCACGATTTAAATATTAATGCTTCTACTAATAAGTCAGGTGTTATTAGATTTAATACATATGCTCCTACTGCTGCTGGCCCGAATAAAATTATATTATGGGAAAATGCTAATTGGTCAGGTGGATTTGGTGTATCTGTCGATCACATAGATTATTATTCTGGCGCACATCATTGTTTTTATACAAGTACAACAACAAGTAGTCCTGGAGAAATTGGTTTAGAAATACTTAAAAATAATGCCGTAGAACTTTATTATGACGGCAGTAGAAAACTTGTAACATCTTCAACTGGCATTGATGTTACAGGCAAAATAAAGGCGACACAAAACATTGAAATAAATGCAGATAATATGGAATTTAGAGTTGGTGCGAATGGTGAATTTAGAATTTCACATACTGGATCGGACAATATATTAAGAAGTGATGATGATATTACATTTAGAAATATGGCTAATAATGAAACTATTGCAGACTTTAAAGTAAATGATTCAGTTAATTTATATTATGACAACAGTGTAAAATTACAAACAACTTCAACCGGAATAAAAGGAAGCGGTACGCAAAATGTATTTGGTTCTGGAGGTGACTTAACAACTCACACTGGCAGTAGACAAAGACTTGCAATAATTGGTAACAGTTCAGACGGATCAATGTTACATATCAGGGGTGGTTCTCCTGCTATATTTTTTGATCAAAGCGGTGGAAATACTCCTAAAATTTACCAAGATAATAATAATTTAGAATTTTATGCTGGAACACCAGCTACAGAAGGAATAAATGTATTGTTGTTACAACCGAGTGGCAACATACAAATACCAAACGATAACGCAAAGCTACAACTCGGTGCTTCGCAAGATCTTGAACTATTTCATGATGGTTCTGTCTCCAGAATAAGAGATGTAGGAACTGGTGGATTATTTATAACTACAGATAGTTTTAATATAAAAGATCCAACAGGTGAAGATATTTTAAAAGGTGCATCAAACGGAGCCGTAGAACTCTACTACGACAACAGTAAAAAGTTAGAGACAACCTCAACTGGTGTTGCATTATCAGGGAATTTAGAGTTATCTGGTGCTGGAGGGAATGTTAATACAAATTGGGATGATGCAAGTTGGGAAAAAATAGCATTTGACGGTAGTTATAACGTAAATCCTCAAGGTCCAAATAAAATTCTTTTACACGATTTTAGTAATTGGAAAGCTGGATTTGGGGTTTCTAATAATTTAGTAAGTATGTATTCTGGCCTAGACATAGCATTTTATGGTTTAACAACTGACAGTACAGCTTCAACTAAAGAATTGTTAGCTAAATTTAAATCTAACAATGCTGCAGAACTTTACTATGACAACGTAAAGCGTTTAGAAACAACCTCAACTGGAGCAACAGTCACAACAACTTCAGCAGCTAACAGCATCAAAAATATAACAACCTCTACTTCCGCACCATCAGGCGGTTCTGATGGTGACCTCTGGTTTACTTACATAGCATAATTATGGCAACTTATTATATTGACTACAATGGTGGAAACGATGCTAATGATGGATTATCATTTGCAAATCGTAGAAAGACTTTACCAACAGAAGCAAACAGAGAAAATACAAATACTGATAACAGCATTGTTGGTAATGAATATAGAGTTATGGGAATGCCGGCAACCAATATGGGCATTAATGCCACATGGGTTGTAGGACAACCAAATAGAAGAGATGAAAATGGAACTGAAAACAATAATGATAAAGGCATATCAAATGTTACAGCAGCATCCCCAATAGAAATTACTTGCAATAATCATGGATATTCTACTGGAGATCTTGTAGCAATAAGAAATGTATATGGCGTTCTTCAAGCAAATGGCACTTGGATAATTACTGTTACAGGCACTAATACTTTTACATTAAATAATTCATCTGGGTATGGAACATATGCAGACACTGGTAGTACAGATTATGTTGTTAAAATACCTGGTAGAGGATTAATCTTTAATACTGGTGTTAAACATATTTGGAGTGTAAATTCATATAACAATAACAGTCACGCAAATAGCAGTACTGCTTCGTATCAAAGATCAGATGGGTCTAAAGTTTATGGAATTGCTTCAACTAATGTAACTGCAAGTTTTGTAGGTGGTTGGGCATGGGGTGGAGTTCATGCTACACATCGAATAGACGTAGCATCTGGTTTTACAACAGGTAAAGCTTGGTACTATAAATTAGATGCCACATTAGATTTAAGTTCGTACCAACAAATCTCAATGATGTTTGGTACTCGAACAAGTGATTCAAGAAACAACACTTCTCATATAAGATTAGCATTATGCACTGATGATACTGGAGATACTATTGCACATAATGTGGAGATACCGGGTTTTGCCAGAAGAGGTATGTATCCTGTAGTTAAGGACTTTGGTGCAAATTTAAATTCAGCAATTAAATCAATTGCAATTTATATTGATTCTGATACAGGCACTCATGATATAAGAATGACAAATATAGTTGCTTGCCCTGCCAGCAGTAATGCAAGCACTATAACTCATCAACATATTGTTGGAAAAAATACCACAGCAGAACCTGTTTGGTGGCAAGCACAATATTTATCAGAAGATCATATAATTTTTGGTCAACCATCAGGAGTTGACTTTAATTATCATGATTATATAAATCATGGAACTCATATGAGTGTATATGGTCATACTTCTGAAACTGTACCATTATATAAAATACAACCCTATTACACTCATAAAATTAATACAGATTTAACTCAGGCCGAAATTAACAAATACAGAATTTATGTAAGATATCGTGATCCAGAATCCGTTACAACTAACGGTGTATACGAAGCAAGTCCAACAACAAGTATTACAGGTGGTTGGAACACAACTGATATGTCAACCCAAGATAGTATTACTTGGCTTTTTGTTGGAGATCGTAACGGTCAATGGGCTGGAAGTGGTGATGCTAATATGAGCAATTTTCATTTTAGTCATTTTGGAATAATGGGTGCGTACTCATCAAGTTTGATGCATTTAAGAGGTTATAATTTAACTGTTGGCACAATACATCAGGGCAATCAAGCAAATGGTTTATTTTATTTTAGTGATACAAGAGATGGACTTATAGTTTTTGATAAGTTTTATATTGCTCAATCAAATTTTTCAGGAATAGGTACTAGTTCAGATAGGTATGACCCAAGCCTTCGTAAAATTTTACAATTAAAAGATTTAAAAATGTTTGGATGTGGCAGTAATACATTTGGAAATACTAATCTTTCTGGCGAAGGATTAATGATTGATAATATGGAAACCTATGGTAATAGATACATTTTACACAACCAATATCGACGAGCTTCAGTTACACAAATTCAAATTAAAAACTTAATTGCAAAAAACATTGAAAGTACTTTAGGATCTAATCCAACGCCAGCTAAAATTTATAATTCAACAATTAGTTTTGTTCAACAAGAAGCTCACGAATGGTCGGCAACTTCTAGAGGATTTAGTCGTTCTACGACTAGTTATGAAAATTATAATGGCACTTCTGGAGATCATAGAATATTTTTTGATTTCGGAACTATAAAAGCTGAAACATCGGTAAGACACGGAACTGCTGGTATTGCTTGGGCTTTTCGTCCAGCTATAATTTTTGGTGGCACATATTCAAGAGGACAACTTACTGCAAATACTACAAAACATCCTTTATATCTACAAATTGCTGAGTTTTATGCTGTTGCAAATAAACAGGTTACTTGTAAAGCTTTTATGAGAAGAACTAATACTGGTTTAACAATGAGATTAAAAGTAGATTTTAGAAAATCTTACCCACACGTTTCTCAAGATTACGTTGCTAATATGTCGGCTAACGCTGATACCTGGCAAGAAGTTACTTTAACTTTTACTCCAATCAGTAGCGGTATTATTTATATCAATGCAGAAGCATTTGGAGGTAACTCTTATACTGGATACATTGATAGTATTTCACTTACACAAGCACCATGACCTATAAACTTTTAAGAAAATATAAAAATATCGGTGGTGATTGGTCTGTCTGTGTTAACAAAGGCGAATATAGTTTGTCTTTTGTTTTTCCTACAGAACCTTCAGATGAAATGATAGATAAATGCGTGTCATCCTACAAAACAGAGGAGGAAGAAAATGTCGTTGCAGAGTAGATCAAATCTTTTAAATTTAGCAACACAAGATGGTGGCCTGCCATATATAAAAGTAATGGCAAAAGGTAAAACCCCTTTTGGTTTAAATACTCTTGATGGTGGAATGCCAGTTTTTTACAGAGGACTAGGATTTGATGGTCATGTATATGTAACCAATGAATGGAAATCTTTTACTAATGGTTTTGTAAATGTAAACGGTACTTGGAAAGAACTTGATGAATTAAATACTAACGTATCAAGTACTTGGAAACAATAAACGACAAATGCTTGACACATTGGTATGATTATTACAAATACTTTATTTTATGACACCACAAGAATTACTTGACAAAGCTAAAAGTGAAATTGAAACTGATAGCAAAACAAGTCAAGAATTACAGCAACA
>VTLG01012997.1_pt1 | contig 30094 bp, 42 predicted proteins | sample 4694571 | NCBI WGS metagenome assembly VTLG01 (sample SAMN12604809, study PRJNA352737) | marine metagenome | biome: ENVO:00000447; feature: ENVO:00000209|ENVO:00000569|ENVO:01000036; material: ENVO:00002151; isolation source: viral sequences binned using virsorter ...
TGGGGACGAGAGGAACGAAATAGGAACATCAGCGATAGTGTGCATAACTTTAAAAATAATTGCAAAATAATGAAAATAAAGGTTTACAAAACACTGAAAACGTGCTATAATAGTAAGTATAATAACATAAAAAGGAGTACTAATATGTTAAGATCAAACAAATGTAAGCGTGACCAAATCGAAAAGATTTTAAACGCTTCACAAAAGATTGCTAAGCAAGTAAAGTATTTGCAAGGCAATGATACAACTAAGTCTGGCAATAAAGCTAGAATTAGTGACACGTTTGGTAAGGATGATTTGGCTGAATTAATAGCATGTCAAAAATCTTTTCAAACAACGTTAGTTAAAGTATCTGACTTATATAAAGCTGAACAAGACGAACTAAATGATGCTTTAATGGTTAAGTTAGAGAAGCAAGAAAATGCTAGAGAAAAACGTTTTGCTAAATTAAGATCTAAAGGTGAGGTAGCATAATGTCATTAGCTAATAAAGAAGGTTATAATAAAGCTGTATTAGATAGTGCATCTAAATTAAATGAAGTTGAAAGAGGTAAGTTATATAACAACCTTTTAGATGCTTCTAAATATTTGTACAAATTAGATATGGAAGTTATTGATTGGAGATTACTTAAAGGTAATTCAAAGATGGATGATGTTCATGCAGCAATTTCAGATGCATTAATATATTTAAAATAATATATTATATTATAATATTAAAGGGCGGCGAAATACAACCGCCCTTTTTTATTTCCGCCATGGAAATTAGACTTAAGCTGCCTTCTCTAAATTAAAGAATGCCTCAAATGTATGCTCGGCTGCAGGCCAATAAAATTTATTATTATTATAAATTTTAGACCATTGCGGCATACCTACGAAACTCTTATGTTGCAGCAATTTATCGTAATCAAAAGATAATGATATTTTATTATAAACATTATCTGTCTTAAGATTATGATCTATCATCTTTAATAGCTGTCCATAAAATGATACGTATTCCATTTTATTAATATTAGTTATCTTAGCGTTGCGATCAAATACCGTTGACCAATCTATACCGGCTAATGCATTTTCATCGTGCCAATATCCAGTTTCATCTAAGTTTAAATGCATATCAAATATTTCTTGCTCCGCATTTTCAAATGAAACTATAACACTAATGTTTAATTCATTATTCGGAAGACAGTCTTTAACCGTTCCGTCTAAATTAATTATATTACTCATATTAGTTACCTCCTTTTATTAGTTACTATTATAACATATTATTATAAAAAAGTACACCTTTTTTTTAATATTTTTTTAATTTTTTTGTTTACTTATATTATAAAATGTGATATAATAGTTAGCATAGCAGAATCTTTTTAAATTATTTTGCTTATTAAATATATAATTTCCGGTAAAACGGAGGTAATACTAAAAATGAAAACGGAGTTAATATGAATGACAATTATAAAAGAATACGCAAGGAAGTTAATAACTGGTTAAGTTATCCGACAACAAGAATCGTTGAAGAACAATACGATGGTGAAACAAATCACGTTAATGAAATCGTCGCTTTAACAGCATTCGAATTCTTTGTACAGAATACAAATTTCAGCAAACAAGAAATCTATGATTTATATACAGATGGGAAAATGGAAATATTCCGTCAAAGGAAGAAAGTATGATAGATAAACCAAAACGTAGTATACTTGATGGTTTTAATAATACTGTATTCAATGAATTTATGAATCAACAGATAGAGACGAATAAAATGGATTGTATACTTTATATTCAACCACACACTTATAAACTGTTTGGTAAAACTAGACAATGGACGTTTGAAAGCAGTATGGCAAAGTGTGAGAGAGAATTTAAGTCGTATATAAGAAAAATAAAGAAAGTTAAAAAATTGGGTGATCATCGTTGGACGATTATACCCTTAATAGAAGATAACAAGTTCTTAAAGCTATTATATGATACATGGGAACAATGGGAAGAATGGAAAGAACAAGAACGTGATCCCACGCTTTTTAAACACTTAAGTGGTGTTGATGGCGTGAAATATTTGATGAAGGGAACCAGACATCCATTTAAAGTTAAATGTGGTGAATACATTACTCTTAATAAGTTAAGACAAGATTTTGAAAGTAAAGCTAAATGAAAAAACAGGATATATCCTGTTTTGAATTAGTATTGATATATTTTATTAGTATGTTTTCTAATACCTAATTGATATTCACACCACTTAGAATATTCGCATAAAGCATGTTCTAATATAGCATAGTTATAGTTTGGAAATATTTGTAATAATGTTAGCATAGCATCTTCATTTGTAATACTATTCTTAAATGTATACTGAATTCCTTTGAGAGCGCCGGGTCCTAGATTACATTTACTATTTGGATCTACCCAAATTTTTCTAATACACGATAAATCCTTTGCGACTTCAGTTGATTGAAATTGCATACGTAAATATTTTAATGATTCTAATATATCACACATCATATCTGCACATGCTTCAATTGTTAAAGGTGTCTTTACTAAAACTAGCTGATTATATAGCTTTAAGGCGAATATGGGAAGCGTAGAGCGAAGGAAATGCATTCCTCTATTCTTACCACTACCAAAATTAGCTTGATATGCAGTCATATTAAACAATTTTCTCTTTAATATTAACTGTTTATTCCAACTTTGTTGATTCGTACCAGCCATCATCTCAATATGTTCATTAAATGAGCCACTAAAGCGATACAAACATACTGCATATACTATATCTTTATCAGAAAATGATTCTATACAACGCCATAAAAGACGTGTACCTCTATCATATGCTCTATTAACATTTGTAAACTTATGTCGATGTAATATTGGATCAGTTGTATAAGGCGGCATGTCGCCGTTATCTTTTTTTATACGTATTGCTTCACGTTCATTACAAAACCATTTAAACTTTTCTAAATTATACATAATAAATAACTATATAGATTATTATATACTATTTACTAATAAAAGTAAATAGAAAAATTGGAGAATAATTATGGCACGTCCTAAAGCACCTTTAATTTGTAAAATACCCGATGCAACAGGTTGGGCACACTATGAAATGTTAGAAAGCAATAAAATATGGATTATTATGCATAATAATATTGCAGTTAGGGCAGTTAAAGAATTTACAGATCCAACAATGTATTATTTAAAAAAATATATACCAACCATATATCATAATAAGGCACATGCTAAAACACGGTTAAAAAATATAATAAAATTAACTAAAGATGATGGTTTTTGGCTTAAAGAAATAGATTTTCTAGAAAAACAATAAATATATTAGTATTGTATAATGGCATATTATATAACACTCCTAATAAAAGTTAAGATGTCACATTTTGGTTCTTGATAGTCCTTTGATGTATATACACTAACATCTTAATTAAATTGCGTAGATTATAAGGGTGGTTTCTGGCATTCCGCCCTTATAATATAAAAATATGACAGCAGAAATAATAGATATAACAAACATTAGATATGGTCGTAATAAAAAACGTAATAAGAATTATTCTGTTATAAAGAATAATAAAAATGCCAGAACTATACTTCGTCATCAAGTTACATTAAATGTTTTAAATAGAAATGGTGGACTTGAAGCGCTGTTTGACTTTTATAATTACTTTAGTGAATTTATGCATGACTTATCAGCTAACCCAGCACATGATCATAATATTTTGTTGGAGAATCTTAAAAATGAATTTGAAAAAATATATTTAATACTAAAGAAATATGTAACACAAGTTAATCATGCTGATGAATCTATTAATAATAAAATTAATAATGATACGGATTGGCAGGAAATGACATTTGTTTTAACTAAATTATTAATAGATATAAACAAGATAAAATAAAGAAAAATATATAATAACTGTTGTATAAATACATATAATAGTTATAGTAGGAGATAAAGAATGGCATTTATAACAACGAGATCTTTAACAAACTCATCGGTTTCAGCAAATAATATTCCAAAAGCATCTGCCCTAACCGCAGGAGAACTTGATTCTAATTTTCTTAATTTAGAAATAGGTAAGTTAGAAAATACTACAGATGAATTTACAGGTATTTTAACTTTTAAAGGATCAGGCGGATCAGCTGGTGGCGCAGTTGAAATGTATGATGATGATGATTCAAACAAACTTACAATACAAGCACCAGCAACAATAGGAACAAACTATACACTTACTTTACCAGCAGATAATGGTGGAAGTGGTGAAGTTTTAACTACAGATGGTGACGGTGTTTTAACTTGGACGGCTAAAACAGCATTAACTGGTTTAGATATCGATGGATTCGCAGATGGATCATCAATAACTATAGCAGGAACAGATGATTTTTTAATACGAGATGGAGATGGTGTTGAAAAGAAAGTAAATGCTTCACAAATAGCTACTTTCGTTAGCACATCAACAGCAACAGAACTTAATATCATGGATGGTAGTGCTACAACACAAGCAACTGTAACATTAGCAGGAACAGATGGAGTAGTTATAAGTGATGCTGATGTAATGAAACAAGCATTAGTATCAGATTTTGATACTTATGTAAGTGGAACAACATCCACACTTACAAATAAAACACTAACATCGGCTAAAGTAGCAACAAGTTTAACTACAGCCGCAAGTAATACAGATATGATTATTAAACCAGATGCTACTGGTTTAACAGATGCTCAAAACGGTATTCAAGGTGACTGGGGCTGGGGTGGAGGTGTTACACACTTTAATAGTCCAATAACAGTTGGAACAAGTGATACACCGGATCATGCTCAACTATACAATGGTGGTATTCAGGTTACAACATCACATTTAAACTGGGCAACATTATGTTTGAAACAAAAATCAGATAATACAAGTTATGAACAGTTTGGTAATGTATGGTTTGTAAAATCAAACTCAGATACGGGTGATGCTCAAGTTGAAGACGGTGATACTATGGGTGGATTTTTTGCGAGTGGATATAACGGTAACAACTATAATCAAGTACCTACAGCAGTATACTTTTTCGCAGAAGGTGATCACACTGGATCGAACTATACTTCAGATGGATATTTTACAGCACAAAGTGGTAACTTAGGTGCCGGTATTAGGTTTCAAGCTACAACTGAAGATGAACAAACTAAACATACCGTATGCGAAATGCTGGGTGATTCGATGAATGTCCGAGTACCGTTTAAAATGTGGGAAGTAAGCAAACCAACTGCGCAGACAGATCGAGCTTTTTTATATACTAAAAATGATGGTGGAACAGCAGAAGTATATGTACTTGATGCGGCAGACAATGAAACTAAAATATCTCCGCATAATGATAAAGGTGAATGGGAATATTTTTCTAAAAATACAAAAACAGGTAAAACGGTTAGAGTTAATATGGAAGCAATGGTTAAAGATATTGAAAAACTAACTGGTAAGAAATATATTGAGAACAAGTAGGAGGTGTCTAAATGGCTACTCTTACAGCAGAAGCAACACTTAATACAACATTTAATTTTAGTACTGGACATCATTTAGCTACAGCAAAGTCAACAACTGTACATACTACTGAATATAGAAAACCTGTAGCGATTAATAGAGTAACAGTATCAGCTGATAGTTCAATATTAGCTCAACAACCAGCAGTAATTTATAATGGTAGTAGTTCAGAATTTCAAATTACATCTAATTTTCAATCTAATTTTGCTGATGATGGAACTATTATATCTTTAGTAACTTGGATTAAACCATCAGCAACTATAGGTGGAACCACTCAAGGAATATTTGGATTATTTCAAGGCACAAGTGATCAAAAAGGAATTCAGCTTAGAATAGATTCTGCAGGATCATTTAACGGAACTTTAGTATTCGGTAATGTCCGCCAAATATATGGTGGTAGGGCTTATAGTCATAGATTATATTCAACATTTTTTAGTGCTGGTATAACAAATTGGACTTGTATAATGATATGTTTAGAAGTTGGTGGTGGATCAAGTAGTGTTAAACATATGTGGTATAATAATAATAATGCAAGTCCGACATTAAATCCATCTTCATCAAGTGGATTTACAACATCTGGAACTTTATATCCTGTAATTGGAAATAATAATGGCGGTGGTGATTTTTTTAATGGAGCAATTGGACCTATTTGGATGACAGATGAAGAAATTGATTTTAGTGTAGCGGCAAATAGACAAAAGTTTACAGATGTTGGTAGTACTGGTGGAATAGCAGATTTAGGAGCAGACGGATCTACACCAACAGGCACACAACCAAAGATTTTTATTAAAGGTACAGCAACTACTATAACACAACATGGATCATTAAGTATAGGAAGTGGAACTATTACAAGAGGTAATTTAACTAATAGTTTTAGAGGAGTACATAATGTCTAAAAGTTCATTACATACTCCAAATTTAACATACTCAAGTTCAACGACTGCTGGAGCGGCAAAAAAAGCAAATGGTATTCATTTTGTATATGCATCGAGTTGGGAAACAGCATTAGATTTAAATCAATATCCGATACAATCAATATATAAAGAATCAGGATATGATTTTGGTGATTATGTTATTGAATATAATCCTATAGGCAATCAATCAATAACATTTACAGATGATGTTACTGATACAGATAGTCAAAGAACAGAAGTAGTATTTGATTTTACTGAATATAGTGCTACAAGTAGTGGTAATATTATTATAAATTTTACAGCAATTCAACCAATACCAAATGAATATTATACTTGGACTGATAAATTAGAAATAAGAACAACTTCAAGTGTATATACAGAAATTGAACCGGCAGCAACATCAACAGAATATAGTGTAACATTATCAAGCTATACAATGACAGACGGGTTTGTTAGTGTATGGTTTAGAACAAGTGCTAGTGGTCCGTTGGGCCCAACTGATGCTACACGTTTAGCCAATGAGCATACACCAACAATAGCTATTAGTAATATAACAGCAAGAATAAGTTGTACAGGTAGAACACAAGCAAGTATAACTCCTTATACAACAAAAACAGCTATAGTAACAGATGATATTAGTACAGTTATAAAAGATACAAAAATTGATTTTTTAAATTTAGATTTAAGTAGTTGGCCAAGTACATTACAAGAATATGGTATTGATAGTATAGTAAGTTATTTTGGAACACAAGATAATGTTAGTACAACACAATATTTGGTATCCGAATTTATTAACGGCAAATATGCATCGCGATACTCTTCAGTATTAGGAAAAGCACAAGCTACAGAAAGTAGTGATAGCAGTCCATCAACAACACTTACTTTAACAACAGCAACAGAATCAATATCAGATAATATAGATACTATAATTGGGGGAGGATTAACAGGAACATCATCATTAGAGCCAGATATATATACAGCAACTGATAATATTCCTACTATAACATATAATAGATTATCATCAACAGATTTATCAAGTTTAATAAGAACAGATTTATCAGATGTTGATTTAACTATAAGTTATATAAACCCAGCACTTGGATCGTACGAAAATACTTTTTTAAAAACAAAAGTATTAATACAAATACAAACTATAGCAGGACCAGTAACATTAGCTAATGCTTTTGGATTACAAATAACTCCGGAACTTTATATAAGACCAACAATATCATTAGCTACAACAAATAGTATTACTGCTGCAAGTAATTTAGAATTAGATATTAGTTTAGAAGATTTAGATACTATTTTTGAATTAGATCCTATAGGTGGATTAAGATTAGAGGCGTCGCCTACAGTGGCTACATCTTTTGAGCTTGAAATTATTGAAGGTTTATATATAAATAGTGGAACTTTCAGTTTAGCTAATAGTTTTACAACAGCAATATCACCACAACTTACTATAGCAAATAGTAAAACATTAGATACTGTAGCAAGTATTAGTATAAGTCCATATCTTACTATAGCAAATAGTAAAACATTAACAAATATATTCACAATACAAGTTGATGGTGATGTTGATATGAGTGCAGGATTAGTTAATTTAATAACAAATAATACACTAACAACTACAGCTAAATTATTTAAAAAGGATCCATCTTTACCAACTATAAACAATGTAATGGATTTAGATACTACAACAGGTAGTATACATTTATTCACTTATGGAACAACATCATTAGCTAGTGCATTTTCAATAACAGCAACAGCTAAATTATTTAAGAAAGATCCTAATTTACCTACTATAAGCAATACTATGACATTTGATACTACAACAGGTAGTATACATATATTCACTTTTGGAACAGTAGCATTACCAAATAGTTTTAGTAGTGATTTTGTTGGGGGATTTAGAAAAGAAGGTAGTTTAACTAGTAGTATAAGTTTTACCACAACATCAACTGGAGTTGTATATAAATTAGGTGAATCAAATATTACAACATCATTTAGTATATCAACTCCATCAATTAATATTATATTAAAAAAAGCAAATGTTATTAAATTAAATACAATGACAAGAGTTTATCTTGTAAATACACAGGTAAGAACAATACAAGCAGAATTAGTATCATCATCAAGTACAGATACAGTAGTAGATTGGGGTAATGTAACTCGATGGATAGATTTTATAACATATACTACAAAAACTATAGATACACAATATACTGTAAATACACAGGTAAGAACATTATCTTTAGCTACTAATACAAGAACTTGGTTAGTACCTTTAATAGATAATACAGAAGAGCATGATATACAAACAACAACATATATGGTTAATGCTCAGGTAAGAACACTAATAGTAAGCAGTCAATCACGAATAAATCAAGTTATAGCTTATAATAGAACTATAACACTTGATACTAATACAAGAATATTATTAGAAGAAAGATTATAATAGTTTACTTTAGTTTAAGATAAATACTAATACAAACTGTATACAGGGAGATAAGATTATGAGTGCGGCAAGCAATTATTTAGAACAAACACTTTTAAAACATTTAATGAGAACTGCTGGAACAAATGGTGCTAATTATGATACATCAGCATTAAACTTTTGGGTTAGCTTACATACAGGTAGTCCGGGAGAAGCCAATGATGGTAGTAATGAAATATCAGGCAACGATTATCTTAGACAATCGTTAACATTTGGTAATGTAGCAACAGATGGTACAGGAGTAGTAGCCAATAATGCTACAATTTCATTCCCAGCAGCAAACGGTGATTATTCAGCAAATGTAACATACATTGGCATATATGATAATGACGGAACACCAAGCGGAAATTTAATGTGGTTTGGTGCTTTAAGTGCACCGAAGGATGTTAATGATGGGGACGTATTCCAAATTAATTCTGGTTCATTAACTATTACATTAGCATAAGGAGGATATTATTTTGGCAAGCACAACAGGATTTGAACAAGATAATACTGGAGTTTTTATTCGTAAAGATCCAGAATCCGTAATGGATTATACTATTGACTTTCAAAACTTTTTAACAAGCGGTGATTTAATTAATACACATGCTTTTACAGCTGATACTGGAATTACAGTTGATTCATCAAGCAGAGCAGGTGATAAATTATCTTTAACTGTAGTATTAAGTGGTGGAACAGCAGGTACTGTATATGAAATTAAATGCAGTATGGTAACCGATAATTCTTTAACTGTTGTAAGAAGATTTAGAGTTAAATGTGAGGAAATATATCTATAATGAGCGAAGATATTAAAAAAGATACGGAAGAGCAGAAAGAGACAGAGCAAAAAAATCCATATAAAGTTAATTTGGAGAAATTAGCATCTGCAGCAAAATATCAAGCAAGTGATAAAGAACTTGCTGAGACATTTAATCTTACTGTTGACCGGTTAAGAAACAATTATAATAGAATTGTTGATAAAGCTCGTGCACAAGGCAAAGAAGCATTACGTATTATGCAGTTTGAAAAAGCTATGCAAGGTGATACACGTATGCTAATTTGGCTAGGTAAACAATACTTGTCTCAATCAGATAACCCACAATTTACATCAGATAATATTATTCTACCATTTAGTGATGATGAATAGGGTTAAATGCCATTAAGTATTGCGCAGAAAGAAGTTGCTACTTCAATTTGTCGATTTCGTGTTTTAATTTCTGGTAGAAGATTTGGTAAAACACATCTAGCTATAAGGGAATTATGTAGATTTGCAGCACAACCAAATACTATTTGTTGGTATGTTGCTCCAAGTTATAGGCAAGCAAAACAAATTGTTTGGTTAAAATTAAAAGAGAAGTTATTAAAAATAAATTGGATTAAGAAAATAAATGAAAGTGATTTAACTGTCGATTTAATTAATGGTAGTATAATATCACTTAGAGGGGCTGATAATCCCGATAGTTTGCGCGGAGTAGGATTGGATTTTTTAGTTATGGATGAATTTGCAGATATAGAACAAAAAGCATGGACAGAAGTTTTACGTCCAACATTATCAGATACAGCCGGTCATGCATTATTTACTGGAACACCGAAAGGCGTTGGAAACTGGGCATATGATTTATATAAAAATGAAAGAAAAAATAAAAGCTGGAGAAGTTGGCAATTTACAACAATTGATGGTGGACAAGTTCCAATGGATGAGATAGAACAAGCTAGACAAGATTTGGATGATAGAACATTTAGACAAGAATTTATGGCAAAATTTGAAACATATTCTGGTGTTATATATTATAATTATAGTCCACTTAAAAATTTAACAAATATAGAATTATTAGAAAATGAATCTAATATATTATATGTTGGTATCGATTTTAATATTGATCCAATGAGTGCTGTTATTGCAGTTAAATTAAAAAATGCATTATATATTATTGATGATATATCAATTTATGGAAGTAATACAAATGAATTAGTTGAAGAAATTAAAACAAGATATCCAACTAAAAAAATTATTGCATATCCAGATCCAGCATCAAAACAAAGAAAGACAAGTGCAGGTGGAAAAACTGATTTATCAATATTACAAAATGCAGGATTTGTTATTAAAATGAAAAATGCTCATCCCGCAATTAGAGATAGAATTAATGCAGTTAATTCAGCATTAAAAAGTTCTACTGGTGATATTAAATTGTTTATTAATCCACGTGCTAAACATTTAATTAAAAGTTTAGAACAACAAATTTATAAAGAAGGTACTTCAATACCAGAAACAAATGGCTTAGAACACATGGCAGATGCTTTAGGTTATATGATTGATTTTATATATCCAGTGCGCAAAAATTTAATAAATATTAAAGATTCTATCCATACTTGGGCAATGCCGATAGGGGAAAGACAAAATTATGGCAAAAGATAATACATTTGGTGATTTATATAATATTGAATATGCTGGTGTTAACGTAAATCAAGCATGGAAAGATAATATTCAACGTTGGAAATTTTATTCAGATTCTTATAATGGTGGAAATAATTATAGAGATGGACAGTACTTAGTTAAGTATACTTTAGAAAGTCCATCAGAATTTAGTGAACGATTAAGTAATACAGCATTAGACAATCATTGTAAAGCAATTATTGATACATATAATTCATTCTTATTTAGACTACCACCAAAAAGAGATTATGGATCATTAGAAGATGATCCACAAGTAGATGCTTTTCATAATGATGCTGATTTAGATGGACAAACATTTAATTCATTTATGAAACAAGTTAGTCAGGTTGCTGCTATATACGGACATGCATGGGTAATGGTTGATAAACCAACTACTATAGTTAATACACGTGCAGAAGAATTACAACAAGAAATACGTCCATATGTTTCACTATTCTCGCCTGAAAATATTTTAGATTGGTCATACAAAAGAAATATTAATGGCAAATATCAATTACAATATATTAAAATATTAGAAAGTTTTACATCAAGAGCAGTATATTATAAAGAATATTTTCAAGATAGAATTGAAACATGGAAAGAAAATTTAAATATAAGAACAAATACTAATACTAATAAAAAAAGAGAATTAATAGAATCTATACCAAATAAATTAGATATTATACCAATTATATGTGTATATTCACATAGAAGTAATAAAAGAGCAGTAGGTTTATCTGATATTTCTGATATTTCTGATATTCAACGTAGTATCTATAACGAATTATCAGAATTAGAACAAATTATTCGTATATCAAATCATCCAAGTTTAGTAAAAACCGCAGATGTTGAAGCAAGTGCTGGAGCAGGAAGTATTATCACAATACCAAATGAACTTGATGCAAGTTTAAAACCATACTTAATTCAGCCAAGTGGCGCAAACATTGATTCATTGTTAAATTCAATTAATGAAAAAGTTGAATCAATTAATAGAATTGCGCATTTGGGTGGCATACGTGCAACTAAACTTACATCAATGAGTGGTATTGCAATGGAAACTGAATTCCAATTATTAAATGCAAAATTAAGTGAAAAAGCAGATAACTTAGAATTGGCAGAGGAAATGATTTGGAGGCTATTTGCATTATGGCAAAATAAAGTTTGGGATGGTGTAATAGATTATCCAAATAACTTTAATGTAAATGATAAGTTTAAAACATTACAAATGTTAGAATTAGCTAGTAAAATTAAACCATCCAATGCAGCATTATTAAAACATATGGATATTATGATAGCTAATGTACTTGTTGATGATGAAGATATATTAAAAGATATTGTAAAAGATCAACCTGATATTATAGTTGATCAAAAAAACAATGACGATATTAATAAATAGTATAATACAATATTAATATTGGAGATAACTCAAATCTTATAAGGAGGATTAAACGATGAGTGAAACGGAAAATATAAAAAGCACTGAGCCAACTGTGGCTCCAGTTGAGGGAACAACTGAAGATACAGGGAAGAACTTTTCTCAAGCAGACATGGATAAAGTTGTTTCAGATAGAATTTCACGCGTTAAACGCCAATACGATAAAAAGTATGAAGGAGTTGATGTAGAAACCTATCACGACTTAATTCAAAGGCAAGAGAAGGAGCAACAAGAACAACTTAAATCAAAGGGCGAATTTGAAAAGATTTTAAAAGCGCAAGCTGATAAAAAAGATTCTCAAATAGATTCTTTGCTGTCAACTGTTAAAAGTATTAAAGTTGACGGAGCTTTATTAGATACTGCAGCAAAATTAAAAGCAGTGAATCCACAGCAAGTGGTTACATTGTTAAAAGATAATGTACGTATTGATAAAGCAGGACAAGTAGAAATTGTTGATCCTAAAACGAAGCAAGTTAGATATAATGATAAGGGAGAACACCTATCAATAGAAAATCTTGTTTCAAATTTTTTAACAGCGAATTCACATTTCGTAGCAGCCAGTCCATCAGGGAGTGGTACTGAATCGAAACTTGGTGATACTGTGGGCACAGAAAAGTTGGATATAAGCAAATTGGACATGCAAAACGTTGATGATAGAAAGCTATATGCTGAATATCGGAAAGCAAAGGGCATATCCTAATTTAATTAACATTTTATAAGGAGAAATTAAAATGGCAGAGTCAACAACAACTAGTCTACAACATTTGATTAGCCCATTAGTAGCAGAAGCATTATTTGTTGCAAGTGAAAAATCAATTATGAGAGGACTTGTAAGAAACTTTAATGTTCCAGCAAATTCTGGAAAAATAATCCAAGTGCCGATTTACCCGAAATTAACGGCGACAGCACCTGGCGAAGGAACGGCTTTAACAGCAGACACAGTGACTACAACTAATAAAGATATAACTTTAGTTGAAAACGGTGTTATGGTTGAGTTAACAGATCTATCTAAAGCAACATCTGAAACAGATGTCGTTAGAGATTTAGGATCTTTACTAGGAACGGCAATAGCAACTAAGATCGACACAGATCTAACTGCATTATTTGATGGTTTTAGTAAAATCGTTGGTGGGGCAGATGTAGCCTTTTCAGCGGCAAAACTATTTGAAGCAGTTGCTGAATTAAGAAACTTGGGAGTACCAAGTACTGATTTGGCATGTGTGGTTCATCCATACATAGCATATGACCTAAAAGCAGGAGTATCTAATACTTTTGGTGCAGGATCAGGTGCAACTACAGCAGTAGGTAATGATGCAATGAGATCAGGCTATGTTGGACAAGTAGCAGGAGTACCTGTGTATGAATCATCTAATATTTCTAATACAGGAACAACTGGTGATTACAAAGGTGCAATATTCCATAGAGATGCTATGGGTATAGCGATGTTACAAGATCTTAAGATCGAAACACGAAGAGTTCCGGCAAATAGATCTACTGAAATAGTAGCAACTTCTGTATATGGAGTAAGTGAACTTCATGATACATATGGTGTTGAATTAATGATGGATTCATCTTTACTATAATCCATTAGTAATAATTGAATATACATTGTGGGGGTTTTGTGATTACTTCCCCCACAATAATACTAAAAGGAGAACTTATTATGAATAAATGGTTTAGTAATAAATGGATATGGATCGGAACAGCAGTTTTTGTTATATTAGTATGGCAATCAGGTATTTTCGGTTAAAAGGATTTTAATATGGCAGTTTTTGCAACAGATACAGATTTAAAAGAATATGAAGCTAATATAGATGAGTTTGGTATACAAGCATTTAGTGCAATGCATACTAAAACTTATAATGATATATTAAGACATTTACGTGTTGAATGGTGGCCACGTGTTAGTGCACAACGTGAATATAGAATAGCTGCATTAAACACTTTAGAAATGGATGCTACAAAACTAACAGCTACACAATTTGTAAGATCTGCAGTATTTCATACATTAGGATATTATATATTCCCAGCATTAAGTCAACATGGTGCAGAACCAGATAGATTTCATATGTTAATGGAATATTATAAAACAAGATTTAGAGAAGAATTTAATTTAGTTTTAGCAGATGGTATAGAATATGATTGGGATGCTGGTGGTACAATATCTGATTCTGAAAAACAAACAACTCATTATAATAGATTGGTAAGATAATATGAGTGTTAGAGAAGATATAGCATTAGATATAATTTCTGATTTACAAGGTATTACAGATCCAGCAGTAGTATTAGTATCTAGAAACCCTATAGTTACAACAGACTTAGCTATAACTCAATATCCATGTATATTCGTAAGAACTACAAGTGAAGCAAGAGAAGATGGTACTATGAATGGTACTAGATTAGCAGAAGTAGATTATACTATAATTGGATATATAAGAGCAAGTAGTTCAGCAACAACAATAAACAATACTATTGATACAGATAGAAATAAATTAGTTGCCGCAATAGAGACAGCTTTAGAAGTTGATAGAACTAGAAATAGTAAAGCATTAAACAGTTATGTTTCAAGTGTTACTGTAGATGATGGAACAATATATCCTTTAGGCAAAGTAGATATTACCTTTACGGTGACTTATAAATACACTAGAGGAACTTTATAATATGGGATTTAGAATAGTATATAAAGGAAAAGATTCAAAAACTTGTAGCTATACAGAAGCAACAAGATTGATAGCAGATGGTTGGAGCTGGACAAAAGATGTTACAGTTAAACTAACTCCTGCAAAAAAAACTGCTAAACTTAAGAAAGCCAAAGTCAAAGTTGAAGCAGTGGTTGAGAAACCAACGGTAATGGACTTCGGCAGTATAAACGAGGAGAATTAAAATGGCAACATACACAGGATATGATGGAATTTTAAAAATTGCGGACGCTACAACAGGTGGTGCAGATTCAGAATCAGCATTGGCTATGGTAGCAATTGGTAATTTAAGAAATTTCTCAATAGAACAATCACAGGATGCTGTAGAAGTAACTTCTATGGGTGATGCTGGTTATAGAACTTATCAACCGGGGTTATCAACTTTTACATTATCAGGTGACGTATATTTTGACGGAACTGATTCAGCAACAAATCCACATTTAAAACTTGATGAAATGGTATCAAGAACAGGTGGTGAACAATTAGCAACATTTGAAGCATATCCATCAGGCAATGCATCATCAGTTGGTAATGTTAAATTATCTGGATCTTGTATTATAACTTCATTTTCAATTACATCATCAGTAGATGGATTAGTTGAAGCAAGTTTTAGTGCACAAGGATCTGGTGCTTTAACAACAGTAACAGCACCGTAATAGAGGTATTAACTTGTTAAAGGTTAGAATAGCAGGAAAAGCTGCAGCAGGATTTAATAAATTGGAGAAGAATATCCAATCAATGTTAGATGATGTTAAAGATAAAACTATACAAGTAGTTAAAGCAAATACCCCTAAAAGATCTGGGAGAGCACGTAATAATTGGTCTGGAAAAAATACAAGTAAAGGATTTGAAGTAAAAAATTCAACTCCTTATATTGGTGTTTTAAATAAAGGATCAAGTAAACAGGCTCCGACAGGAATAATAAAACCAACAGTCGGTAAATTGACTGGATATATAAAAAGTAGGAGATTATCAAGATGACGAAAACTAACTCGGAAATTATGACTATTAAACAAAAAGCACTAGCACACTTTAAATCAAAGTTGGCTGGTGAATTATTAAATATTAAGGTAGATGAATGGGATTGCAATATTTATTATAGAGCAACTTCAAGCATGGCTGTCGAATCTAAGATAGTAAAATTGACCACAGAAGGTAGAACTGCTGAAGCATTAATTGAATCTATTATTCAAAAAGCAATGGATGTAGATGGTAAAAGATTATTCCATGATACAGATAGAGCATCATTAATGAATGAAGTAGACCCTTCAGTATTGATTAAAGTAGCAGGAGCATTAAATCATGCTAATGCAGATACAATAGGCGATATTGAAAAAAACTAATAAGGGATAGTGAGCTTAGGTCAATGTTTGCCATAGCTGAACATCTACATATAACTGTAGAACAGGTTATGAAATTATCCCTATTAGAATATAAAGGTTGGTTGGCCTACCTAAATTTGAAAGCCACCGAGCAAAGGAAGCAACATGGCTATCAAAGAGCAAATAGTATTAGAAGGCGTTAATAAAACCGGAAAAGCATTTGGCCAAGTTAACAAACAGTTAACTGGGATGAAAGGTAAAGTCGGTGGATTAGCTAGTGGTGCCGGAAAACTTAAGATGGCATTGGGTGCAGCCGCTGGAGCATTAGCTGCCTTTGGAATAGTTAGAGGATTACAGGGTCAAATTGATCAATTTGATAATCTAGCTAAAAGTGCTAGAGCTGCTGGTTCTGCAGCGACCAATGAGGCATTTAGAGGCTTCCAAATACTACAAAAAGCTATGGCAGAAGCAGGAATTGATGCTGCAACATTTGACAGAGCTATGCTTCAAACTTCAAGTAGGTTACAAGCAGGTGTAGAAGGACAAAAATCATATCAAGCAATAACTGATAAACTCGGTGATAGCATTCGTGGTGCTAACGGTGAATTAAAATCTGGTGACGAATTATTAAAAACAATGGTCAAGGCCTTAAATGAAGGCACTATAACAACAGAAGATTTTGCAAAAGTTGTAGGTGGTAGAGCAGGTCCACTTATTCAAGCACAATTTGCAAGTTTAAACGATGGAGCAGGTAAGCTCGAAGCAACATTAAAAGATGTTGAACAACATTCAAACATTGTAGATTTAGAAGCTGCTAATAATGCAGAAAAATTTAATGATACAATGAGTAGAGTAAAAGATACATTAGGAAAACTAATGACAGACGCTCTTACTCCTTTACTTCCAATATTAGTTAGATTAGCAGAAAAAGTATTAGCTAATCTTCCCGGCTACGTAGAAAAAGTTAAAGATATATTTGATAAATTACGCCCAACACTTAAGATGATTGGAGCAATACTTAGTAATGTTGTATTCCCAGCATTGTCATTAATGTTTGATATATTCATAGCAGTACAAAAAGTAATTATGAAAATAGTTGATTTTGCACTACCGGGATTGAAAAAAGGTTTTGAAGTACTTGAAGCTGTAGTGCGTAAGATTATAGAATTCTTCCAAGGTGTAGCAGATGCATTGGGTAACATATATGATACAGCAATAAAATTAAAAGATGATGTTGTAGGCGTATTTGGAAACATGAAAGATAAAATATCCGATACAACTAAAGGTTTAACAGATACAGTTACTGGATTGTTTAGTGGTATGTATCAAAAACTTGTAGGTGGATCGATTGTAGTTAAAACGGTTGATGATATTGCACGCGAGTGGGAACGTTTACATGAAGAAACTGTTAATACAACTAAAACTATGACAAATGAAATAGAAAAAGAGATTGATACTTCATTAGGCGATAGAGTAAAAGCATTAAGAGATAGTTTTAGAACAGAAGATCAAATAACAACAAAAAGATATAAAGATGATATAAAAGATTTAAAAGATTATTATGGTAATAGAATAGCATTTGATGAAGATTATCTTAAATTAAAAGCGGCTTTAGATAAAAAATATGAAGCTGCAAAATTAAGAGCAAGTAAAGAAAGAGTTAACGATCAATTTGGTATTATTGAAGGTGGAGCAATGAAAGAGCTCGATCTTAAAAATCTTACAAATAAAGAAATGCTCGAACTTACAATAAAAGCTGGTAAAAAAGGACTTGCTGATTTAGCAGAAGTAAACAAAAAAGCATTTGAACTTAATAAAGCTATGAATATAGCAAGCACTATTATGAATACTGCAGCTGGTGTTGGTAAAGCATTAGCACAAGGTGGAATATTTGGACCATTCTTAGCAGGTGCTATATTAGCTATAGGTGCTGCTCAATTAGCTATTATTTCTCAACAACAATATACTGCTAGAAGATTTGGTGGACCGGTTGTAAGAGGAAAATCATATATTACTGGTGAAGAAGGACCAGAACTATTCACACCTAGTACATCAGGAACAATAACACCAAACAATCAACTTGGTAAAGAAGTTAATATAAACTTTAATGTACAGGCAGTAGATGCTCAATCATTTAATACAGCATTAGCAAGACAACGAGATACAATTGTAGCTATAGTAAATGAAGCAGTAAATGATACAGGTAGAAGGAGTATAACAGCATAATGGCAGATTTTAATGCATTACTTGCAGCAGCAGATGTTGATATAGATATACAAGCAATAGAGGTTATAAGTAATCAACCTACAGTACGAACTATAAGTTTAAGTGGCAGACAACAAGTAAGAAGTTTTGCAGGACAATATTGGACAATGCGAATAATAATGCCACCAATGGATGAAGCAACCTTAAGACAAGTATATGGTTTTTTAATAAAACAACAAGGTGGCTTTAGTACGTTTACAATAGCACCAACAAACTTAAAAAATACAGGTAATAGACTTGGTACTTTATATCCAGCCGCAACAGAAGATATTAAAGCAACAACATCAACTCCACAAAAGGCTTTAGGATCAACAAGTGTTGAAATGACAAATCAAAATAGATGGTTTGGTGGTGAAATGTTTAAGTTTTCAAATCATGATAAAGTATATATGATAACAGCAGAACAAAGTACAGATGATACAATATTTTTTGAACCGGGCTTAACAACAGTAATAACAGATAGTCATAATATATTATCTGGTGATCTTTTTGAAATGAAGGTAAGATTAGTAGGTGATGAATTTAAATTTAATGAAACATCAGATGGATATGGTAGTTTAGAATTTGAAGTAGTGGAGGCAGTATAGTATGGCTTACACAGGTTCGAGATTTCAAGATCCGTTATATGAAGGTGATGGTACAGGTGAAGTAGAAAAAGATGCGGTTAAAGTATTTCATTTATTAGAATTACATTTTGAAGAAGATTCACCATCTCCGTTAGATGCTAACATATATCTTACAGATAACTTTCATAATATTGGATATGATTCGGTAACAGCACCAGATGCTGGTTCTCAAACATATTTGGCAGCAGGAAGATTATTAGCATTTGGTTCAGTTTCTGAATCAACACAAATTAAAATTAATACTATATCAGTAAACATAGGTGGTATAACTACAGGTGATATATCTGATATCATACATAATAATATTGTAAACAAAAGAGTTGTAATATATAGATCATTTGGACTACAAACTGATAGTGCATCAGATTTTAATGATAAAACATATATGTTGTTTGATGGAAATATTAAAAACTTTACATGTTCAGAAGGTGCAGATGAATCAATAATAAGTTTTAATGTAGCTTCACATTGGGCAAACTTTGAAGCAACTAATGGAAGATTTACTAATAAACATAGTCAATTATTAACTAAAGCATATAATACTACAGAAACATTTTATTATGATCTTGGATTTGATTGGTCTTCTTCTCAAGTACAAGATATAAGATGGGGGCCAACAGGTCAGTAAACATGAGTATTGGAATGAAAACTAATATTAGATCAGCCGTATCAAATGATATACCATATTTAATAAATTTACATGAGATAGAATATAATCTTTATCAAGCTAAAGATGTTTTTTCACCTGATATAACAGAAAAATATATTCATACTATGATGATTGATCCAGATGCTGTTTTAATGGTTATAACAGATTTTAATCAAATACCATTTGGTTATTTGGCAGGTACTATTGATCATATAACATTAAGTCTTTTTCCAGTAGCTATATCACATCATTGGTTTGTAAATAATCCAAAAAGTAGATATGGTAGAGGAAATTATGGTTTACATTTACTTCAAGCATTTGAAAAATGGGCAAAATTAAGAGGTGCTCTTCATACAATGATTGGTATTAGACAAAAAGCCGGTGAAAGAAAAACATATGATAAAACATTTAATAAAATGGGTTATGTTCCAAGTACAATGTATTATAAAAAGAGGATACAATAATGGGTATTTTTAGTAAAATAGGTAAAATATTTGGTGGTATAGGAGACATTATTGGTGGTATTGTTGGTGGTATTGTTAAGTTAGTTACTAATGTAGTAGATGGATTTTTAGGAGCATTTGGTTTATCTTTTGATATGCCAGAATACGATAATCCTTCAGCATTTCAAGGAGAACAACAAGGTATTTTATTAAACAGTCAATCAGCTGTTAAAGGCCTTCCTATTGTATATGGTGAAAGAAAAATAGGTGGCACAAGAGTTTATATGTCCACAGGTGGAGATACTAACCAATTCTTATATGTAGTAATAGCAATATGTGAAGGTGAAATCGAAGGATTTACAGATTTGTGGATAAATGATGAAAGACAACAAATAAGTAAATATGGTTCAGATCCGGATTTATTTAAAACTGGTGAAGCATTAACAATAGCTAAAAAACTACCAAACGGTAAAGATAGTTCTTATTATACTGATAAATCAATGGTAGTAATGGAGTTTTTTACAGGTAGTGATAATCAAGCAAATAGTACATTTTTTACAGCAGAAGCACCGGGTTGGGATAATTTACATCGATTAAGAGGTGTAGCATATGTAGCTTGTAGATTTGAATGGATGGATACTAAAATTGATGCTAATGGAAATGTTGTTGACGCTAATCCATGGCAGGGAATTCCACAAGTACAATTTAAACTAAGAGGTAAAAAAGTATATACTGCTTACGTAGCTGGTAATGATACTGATGCTAATACATCAGCATATGAAAGTCAAGTATCATCATTTGGATATAGTAATAATCCAGCAGATTGTATTTTAGATTATCTTAGAAATCCTAGATATGGTAAAGGTTTAAATGATAATAGAATTAATTATACAGCGTGGGCTCCATTAAAAGCAGTATTTGATCAAACATATACTTTAGTAGCAGATCCTGCAACAGTTAGCTATTTAGTAAGATGTGATGCAGTTATTAATACAGAAGATACATTATTTAATAATACTAAAAGACTTTTACAAAGTTGTAGAGGATTTTTACCTTACGTCGATGGAAAATATAAATTAAAATTTGAAGCTAATGCTGTTCCAACAGATGCTATAGAAATAACTGATAATATGATTATTGGAAATATATCAATACAATCAGCTGATAAAAATTCAAAATATAATGAAGCAAGAATAACATTTGCTAATGAAGATAGAAGTTATGATAGTGATACATTAATATATAAAGATTCAGATGCTTTAGCAGAAGATGGAGAACCTTTAATACTTACAACATCACATCCATCACTTACTAATTGGAATAGAGTAAATCAATTTGCAAAATGGTTAGTAGATCGATCGAGAGGACAACTATCAGTAAGTATCAAAGTAACTAATGAAGGACAAAGTATTGTAGCAGGTGATTTAGTAAGAATAACACACCAATATAATAGAACAAATGCTGGTAGTGATATAACAGATTATCTATTTAAAGCACCAACAACATCTGATAGTACTATAGCATTTACATCACCTGATATGATGTTTAGAGTAGTATCAACTAAACTAAACTATGATAATACAGTTGATTTACAGCTTTTAGAACATAATAATGTAATATATGGAGTATTACCTATGGATCCAGTTGGTCCTCCAAAATGTCAACCGGGATATATGGAAGATGAAAATGGAAATTGTGTACTTGTTGGTGGAGGAGATCCACCACCATGTGATGAAGGAGAACATTGGGATTATGATCTTCAAAAGTGTGTTCCGGATGCACCAGATGAATGTGATGAAGGTTGGCATTGGGATCCATCATTAGATAAATGTGTTCCTGATACTGGACCCGGAGAACAATCTCCTGTAAAATGTTCATCAGGTAATTATAGTGCCGTAGCAAGTTGGGTTGAGTGGGAAATTAGTATGACTGGTTTTAATACTGGAATAATAACAGTTCATTTTGCTCTTAATAGTCCGGCTGATGCTTGGACAGGACATGGTTCAAATATTGAACAGAAGGTTGTTGTTACACAATATAGAGAAACGGTTACTATAAGAGTAACATCTGTTAGAGGAACTAGAATTAGACCGGGTGATTATGTAGCATATAGAGTTTTTTTATCATCAGCTATGATGGCTGGAGATATGCAATCTGGTAGAATAGATAATCTTCCGGGTGGACATAATCAAGATAGTTATTGTACTGTACCACCTAAACCAAATTATGGTAATGATAGTCAATCATCAACTCAAACAGTAACACAAGGATTTTAATAATGGCAACAGCATCAAATCATAATGGATATGTACAAGGAAAAAACTTATTTAATAAAGGTGATATAACTTGGGCAGATAAAACAAGTTGGACATCATTTACAAGTTGGATTGAACATACAGTTACTACTGTAGAAACAGCAACTGGAGCTAAAGGAACACCTTTAAGATATCAAACAACTACAGTTGATTTAGGACGTAGCTTATGGGTATGGCCTGAAATAACAGTAAATTGTAGTGGTGTAGCAAAAGTAGTAATAGAGTATTCAGATTCAGTAGATGGTAGTGGAGATATATCTTCACCAACTATTAATGGTTATTATACACATAATAATACAGCTACAGGAACTGTAGTTACATATGAAGTACTTGGTTATATGCAACCGGGTTATACAAATAGTGGAAATGGAGATTATTCAAGTACTAACTATAAGTTAGATTATGCTGGATTTAAAGCTCGTTATGTAAGAACAACAACATATGTTGAAAATTTTACAACATCAAATTTACGTGGTCAAGCTATTTTATATTCTATTAAAGCAGATTTTTGGGATACTACAATAGATTTTTATGCTGATGATGTTGTGCCGAGTGATTTTACAAGTGCTAGTGGTCCACCAACACATTATATAGGGCTTAGTAATAGACCGGGTCCTGTAGTATCAATTAATATAACACCACATCATCACGCTTTATATGATGATATTCAACCAGTTATAATCAATAAAACAAATGGTACTCCAACATTTGCTGTTATCGATAGTGATGGAGATGATATTCCTAGCTGGAAATTAGATATACAATGTAAATGTCTTCCAGCTTTACATGAAACATCTGAAGGCGTACAAAGGTTTTCACCATAATAAATACAATATAGGAGATTAACATATGACTTGGGGAAATATTTCAAATATTATAACAACAAACTTAGATGCAGCAAGCGATAGTCCTGCTTCAGCAAGAGTAGATTTAAAAAATGCTTTAGATGAAATAACATCAATTATAAATGGTTTAGGTACTACAGGCGGACCTGTAAAATTAGAATTAGATGGAAAAATATTTGCTAATAATGGTATTAAAACAACTACTGATAAAAATTTAAACTTATTACCATATACAAGTATGGTAAAGATAACAAGTTTTATTAATTTAGCTCCAGTAGCTTTTGCTTCTTTACCAAGCGCACCAGTAATGGGTGATATAGCATTTTTAACTACGGACGGAGCAGCAGCTACAAAAAACAAATTAGTTTATTATGAAACAGCAAATAATAGATGGAATTATGTAGTTGATGATGCTGCAGTAGCAACAAGTTAAAGGGGATAATAATGTCAAGATCAAGATGTACACATTTTTGCTTAACGTGTTATATATATAAAGGATTCCAAAAATTATTTAAATGGAAATATTAAAATATGGCTTGGATAAATCCCGATAATATTATAACAACAAATTTAGATGCTAATACAGACAGTCCAGCATTAGCAAGAGCAGATATAAAAAATGCTTTTGATGAACTTACTAATATAGCAAACAATACAAGATTAAGCTATACACCAGAATATAGTGTAAGTCAAGGTACTGTTACTATAACACATACTACACAAACTGGATATTATGTACAAATGGGCAGTATGGTATATGTTGATATTTTTATTGACGGTTTAATAATTTATTCAGACGCAGATGGTTATGCGTCTACAATAACTATAAATCTTCCAATAGCATCGTCTACAACATCAAGATATAATAATAGTTTATTAGTTTACAATGGGACAGCAGGAGGTGGAGTAAGTCATCCAAGCGGTCAAAACTGGAAGAGAGATCCATCAATGTGGGCTTACCTTACAGCTTCATCAACAGCAATGGGTTTTAGAATAATAGGTGATAGTCCATCAAGTGATATTCCTATACTATCTCAAAGTGCTTATTTTTATTCTCAATTGAGTGGAACTACAAGAAATGTAATGAAAATACAAGGATGGTATTGGGCATAATGAGTCAAACAAAAGAAAATAGTATGAGACTACAAAAAGTCGAAAAAGATGTTGCATTAATTCAACAAGATATAAATTATATAAAAACAAACCATCTACATCATATACAAGAATCAATGGATAAATTAGACAAACGTATGTGGTGGATTTTAGCTATACTTGTTTCAACAATGGCATCTGCAATAGGTGCAATATTTCTTAATTTAAATTAATATGATGATATCAGTTTATTCTGATCAATGGATTATAATTCCTTTATGTGATGATAATGAAAATTATCAATATTGGAAGGGACGATCCCTTTACATGTATAGACGATTGTTTTCTAAAACACCATTTATTTTAATTACACGTAAAATTATTGATTATACTGTAATTGAAGGTGATTTTACATATATGTTTATGCCATTTAATAATCATAAAAAAAGTTATACAATTGCTTTTAGATATCAACGTGATAGACAAAGAATATATAATAAATTTAATGATGATTGTTATGGTTTTGCAAATGGAAGAACATATATTAAAGATATACGGCTACAACACAAATTTAATCATGCTGCAACCGTACACGGAGCTCGAACGATTATTTTAAATAATCATCCCTAATATGATTAGGCAAATTAATGCCATCCTCAATCATTATTCGTATTGCTGTTTCAACAATTCCTCGTCTTGCAGCTATACTAATTCCACTAACTTTTTGAACTGATTCATTTAGTTTACGTTGTTCAGCAAATTTATCTTTTAAATCATTAATAATTTCTAATGCTGGTTTTATTGGTTTTGCACTAGGCATTTCTGCTTTTGCTTTTTTATTAACATCAACTGGCATTTTGCCATCATCCAACGCTGTTTTAATAGTTGTATATGCTTCTTGTTGTTCTGCTATTCCACCATTTTCAACTTTCGTTATATAATCGGCAGGTAAATGCATATCTTCCCTAAATATTTTATTCAATAACCACACACCCTGTTTTGGTGTTATTGTTCCACGTTGACTTAATCTATTATCAATACCTTCAATAATATCATAAGTTATTTTATTTTTCGTTTCATTAGTAGTTTGTAATATATTTTTTACTAATTGTTCTACGTTTTTCATGTTTCGATTCTCCTTTTTTGTTTCGATTCATATTATATTATATCATAAATGTATACATTTGTAAACATTTATTTTTCAAAACCATACTTTTTCTTTAAATCTGTTAATTCATTTTTAGATATTTTTGGTTCAGAAACTTTTTGCTTGTTACGTTTTGCATCTTGCATTTTCTTGCTCCACTCTTGTCTATATTCATTCGTCCATCTTTTAAGATTTGAATATTTACGAGCATCTAACATTTTGTTTTTCCAATCATTATTCGACCAGAGATTTTTTGCTGCTTCACTTCTTTTTAAATTACCAGCATCAACACGTTTCTTTAATTCAATAAGTTCTTTAACATTATAATTATCTTCTTCATTCATTTTAAGTATACTCCAAGTTTTCTATTTTAAATGTTATACCTTCACTACCCTTCCTCACAATCTCTTTGACAACCGATAGTTTGTATATTTGTTTGTCATCAAAGCCATATTTTAAGCATAATATATCTAAAAATGGTTTAATAAAATTGTCTATATCGCTTCTAGTATTACTATAATAGACTACCATAGATACTGATAATTTAATACGCTTACTTACTTTCAATATTGGTAATTTTAATAATAATTCCTTTTCATAATCTCTATATTTTATACTTTTTCTTCGTCTTCCTTGCCATGCTTGATTTACACTTAGTGGTTTTATATAAACCATATAGCCACCAATTGGTTTTATATGTTTGCCACCTATTCTTCTATTACTCTTCTTTTGTTTCTTTATCATGTAATTGTATCCATTCTCTTTTTTGATGTGAATCACACCATAAAATCATTGCATTTTTTACCTGTGGATAAGTTTCTTTATAAATTATACGTAATGCTCCAGTATTTAATAACACTTTTGTACAAGATATACATGGTGCAGTTGTGCAATATATTTCTACAATTTTATGTATATCAGGACATTGTGCTACCGCATTAATTTCTGCATGTATTGCTTCACATAAATCTAAATCTTTACCACTATTTGCTTTTGCACCTGCGCATGGATCTTCAATACAATGCTTCATTCCACGTGCTGGACCATTATAACCTGTTGATATTATATTACCAAATATATCAACAATTATACAACCAACTTTTCTTCTACTACATGTGCCTCTTTCTGAGACAACCTTAGCTATTTTCATAAACCATTCTTGCTTATTTGGTCTATTATCAATTGGTTTTAATCGAAAATTCATCATTTATTTTCTTCATTTCTTTCTTTATTGCTTTTGCATGTATTTTTTGTCCAGTTGTAGAAAAAGATGTTCCTTCATTTAGTTTAGACATACGCCAATAATTCCTTAATTGTTGAGCAATCCATTTAGTTGCTGAATAGTCGTCATCACGTAAATTTATTAAATATTTTATTAATTGTGTTTCATTATCAAAGTTATATGGATCAAAATCATCATATTGAAAATCAACACTATTATTATCAATACATTTTACAGCATCTTCCCAATTTCTTTCATATATGTGTCTACTACCAGCATTCATATATAAAGTTCCAATTTGTAAATCACGCATACCTAAACTTCTCAATCTTAACATAATACTTGCTGTCATCATTGTAAAATTAAAGACGTCGTATGGCACTCCTAACCAACAATCACTACTTCTCATATTAACAACTGTATTCATTGTATTTTCTCTAATAAAAAATTGAATATTTAAAGTACATGGAACATCTTTTGTTGGCATTGGGTTTTCTCTCCATATATTTAAAACTGCTTGTCTACTAACATCATCATTTAATAAACAAGAACAAATATATGCGCTTTGATCTACAAATTTTGGTCCATAAGCACCAAAAAATGTAATACCATCATCACTAAAACGTGATATTTCTTTACTATATGATTTAATTGTATCAACTTTATTATCACCTTGTAATATCCATATTGCTTCTGCTATCATAAAACGATAGCCCATTTTTCTATTTCTAATAGTTAAAATAGGTTTTTTCATATTAATTTGAATTGTATGATTTAGTGATTCGACTATTTTCATATTACGTGGCGCAGATTCTCGCCCTTTTTGCATAACATGTAATAGCATTTCTTGCCATACTTTATTCATCAATATCTCCAATATTGGAGACAACATCGGTTATAAATTCACCAAAATGATCGTCATGTTTTTCATAATCCCACATATGCCAAAACATATCTGTATGAACACCACCTGAATGTATTAAATATTCAATATAATTGTGTTTGCCAATATCGTCTGTAGCTTCTTCTTTATGAGAACCATACCATAAATCCCAATACATATTAATTACACCAGATATATCTGTAAACATTTCACTGCGTTCTTGTGATAAACGTTTATGATTATCTTTAACGATTGTTTTATTAGGCAAACATAGAATATATTGTCCATTATATTGCATAATACGATTGTGAAAGTTAATTGCTTCATTACCATAACTGCAACCTTGTCTATATACCTTACCATATATGCACTCTGATATCCAATGTCTATCTAGTATTGTAATTGTATAGTTTTTTAAATTTCCAATAGCTTCATCAAGTGTTTGTGTATGATCTTTTAATACATCCATTTTTTTATGAAAACTACTATGTATATAATTGCAATTATCTTTACCATAAAAGTCTATAATTTTATTTGCTAGTGTTGTCTTGCCAGAACAATCACTTCCTTCTAATATTAGTAGTTGATTACGCATTTTCTACCTCCACTAAATCGCTTAAATCAGCAGGTTGCCAATCTTTTGGTTTAATAACATCAAATGTTGTACCTCTCTTACTATCTGCTTGTTTTTCACATCTTATTTTTTGCATATTAACAGTATGAATTCTATTCCATGCTGTTTCGAAATCCATCCCATTCATTCGGGCTGTTCCAATTGCTATATAAGTTAAGTCAACTAAGGCGTCTAATATTTCATGCCAATTGTTGTTATCTGTGTTAAGTTGTAGTTCTGAGAGTTCTTCTCTTAAATGATTGATACGTAGCTGCATTTCTTCGTTTGTAATTGGTTTAAATTTACTTGCATTTGGCAAATTATAACGTTGTAAGAATACATCTATGTCTTTTTCGAATTGATTCATATCTATTTACTCCTTTAATATACACTATTATACAATATTATTTATCAAAAGTACACAAAAAAACATCATAATTATTAAAAAAAACACTTTACTTGTAAATACAAATACGTTATAATATTAATAAGAGAATATACAAATAGGATTAAGGTTGGCACGCCGATTATAATTGTGCTGCTCAATTCGGAGTAGACGGACAGCAATATATTGCCTATTATATGATTCAACAGACCATCCTTGTAATAGAGGACGCCTTAAATTACCGCTCGTAGCAAAAACGCTACTATCAAAGCTAAAGTTTTTTCTGTTGTCTAAATGGTTGTAAAAGTAGTAATATTTTGAAAATAGCGAGTAGGCAATCCTGTAAAATTGGAACCTACATAGTATGAGGTAGACAGATATACTTAGTTCTCATATTAGCGTTAAAGCGGCTCTGTAAAGAAGGCATCACAAAACCCTCTTCTTCCATTGGTTAGAGTTTAGTATATTTTAAAGTTTATTTTAATTTTGCTTAAACAAGCTAAGTTAAAGTTAATCTACAAGGGGCGGATATAAACATTTAAACAAACATTATTCATTTATTCCTTATATAATAAAGAAGATTAAAAGAAAAAGATAAGACGCTGTTAAGCGGCTTCTGAAGTGCATATTTTTATGCACTCTAAGCATAAAGACAGTTTAAACTAACTGTAATAAAGCCATTCTATACCCTTTATTAAGATACACACTATAATAGCTACATATAGTATTTCTAACAATTATAGCTACTATTCCTCTCAATGTTTTACTGAATTAGTCACATTTTAAGTACTTTATTTCAATTCTTTTATATTGGTTAACAACGGGGGACAAGAGG
>VTLG01014713.1_pt1 | contig 30092 bp, 46 predicted proteins | sample 4694571 | NCBI WGS metagenome assembly VTLG01 (sample SAMN12604809, study PRJNA352737) | marine metagenome | biome: ENVO:00000447; feature: ENVO:00000209|ENVO:00000569|ENVO:01000036; material: ENVO:00002151; isolation source: viral sequences binned using virsorter ...
AAGATATGTGCAATAGTAGAAGGAACATTTGAGAAGTTGGGAATATTAGTTACAGCAGGATTAACTAAGTGGAAGTTTACTGCTAAGATATGGAATAAGACTATAGAGCCTTATTTTATTGACTTAGTAGACAATGTAGTAGGTGGAGCATTAAGAGGCTTAATTAAAGGATTGAAGTCAGATAACAAATGATTAAAAGCGTTATAAAGCAAGTTATCAAACTTATTATGCCTAATTTAGAGGAGAAGCTAACTATATTTAAAAAAGATATAATAAGGTCATTTGCAAATAAATTTAAGTTAGAAAAAGTTCTTAAATATGTTGAAGAAGATAATGAGCTTGATAATAAAGTTAAAGAGATTGATGCTAAACATAAAGACCATGAAAAAAGATTAAAGAAGTTAGAAAAGAAATGAGTAAAGAGTTAAAGATTAGTAATGTTTTAGATAAGCACCTTAGCCCTATTGAAATAGATAGGGTTAGCGTGCCTATTGAAATATCTACAGATGCTGTTAGATTCAATGAAGATGTTACTTATCAAAAAGATTTAACTATAGAAGGTGATTTAAGTGTACTAGGAAAGACAACTACTATTAAATTTTCAGATGATATAACTCTTGATTCAAGTCAATCAGCAGGATATGTTTCTTTAAAAGCATTGGGATTTAGTCTATATGCTAATCTATATGAAGGTGGTGATGGTGATGATGATAATAATGATGCTATACTTACGCTTAATTCATCAACAGGTTATGATGCTGTTATAAGACTATATAAAGGAGCAGGGTTAGTTTGGTCAATGGGAAATGATGGTGATGATAGTGATATACTTAAATTTGATGTTGGAACAGCAGTAGGTGGTGCTACAAAACTTGCTTTAGATTCTAGTGGTAACACTACACAAGAAGGTAGTATTAGCATTAAAGAAAAAGCATCAGCAGTTGCAGACACAGCAGCTTATGGTCAGCTATGGGTTAAAAGTGAAACACCTAATGAGTTATATTTTACAACTGATGCAGGTGATGATATACAGCTAACAGATGGAACAAGTGCAGCAGGTGGTGGTGGCAGTAGCACATCATATTGGCATCAAATAGTTTCAGGGTACAGAAGCAATAATACATCAACATCAACTTACTATACATTTTATAGAAATTGGTATGAACTTTGGGGTAATGCTGATAGCAATCCAAGCTCTATATCAGATACTGATTCTTATTCTACTTTTTTTATTGCACCAAGAGCAGGAACTATTACTAACTTAAAAGTTCAAGGTTGGGCAAACGACACAGGAGCAACTGATCCTTTTAAATTCTATTTTTATAAAGGTGCTATGAGCAACAATTCAGATACTGTAAGTTTAACTTCAATGGTAGATTCAGGTGCAATTACACCATCAGGTGCAAGTAAGACATTTAGCCATACTGTAGATTTTAGTTCAGACAATACTTTTGCTGAAGATGATTGCTTATATGTTTGGCTTAAAAAAGATTCTAATTCAGGCAATCAAGATTTATTTTTTACTCTTAATGTAAATGGAGAATATTCATAATGGAAAATTTAAACTATGATAATGATAAAGATATTGTAGAAATTTTAGAAGAATTAGTAAGTAAAATTAATGAAATAGTTGATTGGATTAATACTCAATAGGAGAATAAATGGCATTAACAAATAAAACAATAGCAAGTACCTATGGAGATATACTACAAGTTGATAATAGTGGTAGTGGTAGAACTGCTAATGGTACTGTAGTTAAAGATGGATTAGGGCAATCAACTGCTTTAACATTAGGTGGAGATAAAGTTAAGATCACACCCTCATCTGATAGCACTACATTACTTACAATAGAAACAGCAAGTGGTACTGACTTATTGGTAGTTGATTCAACTAATAGTGCAGTTAAGTTAGGAACTACTCAATCTTATGCCAATACACAAGTACAAAGATTTGTTTCTCTAGATATACAACCTTCAGCAGATACACATACAGCTATGAACATAGATTCTGCTTTAAATGCAGCAATCACTCCAATCACATTTGGAACAGGTACAGATCCTGCAACAACATATTCATTAGGATCATCAGAAGTAAGTGCTAATGCTCTAGTTGTTTCTACTTGGTATATTCCTGCTGCAATAACAATAGATGAGGTTAGAGTTATAGCAGGTGGAGAAGCAGCAGATGATATTAATTTTCATTTATTCTCTTATGCAATAGCTACAGGTACAGGAAGTGGTGCAGGTGATTTATCAGATGGTACACTCTTAGCACATAATGGTAGCACTTTAACCATAGGAAATGACAGAGTAACAACAACTACATTAACAGTAGATTCAGCTAATGTAGCAGCAGATAGAGTAGTTATAGCTACGCTAGAAAATGTGGGAGCAACCACAGATGTAACAGCACAATTAATAGTAAAATATCATTATCAATAGGAGATAGATAAAATGGCTCAGTATACAAAAGAAATTAGATTAAGCACAGACAAAGGTGATTACCTTAAAAAATTAACAGGCAATTATAATGTAGTATTTGATAAAATACAAAAAGTAGATAATCAGAATAGACCTGTAGTTTTAATTAATTATGCAGATGATGCAGCAGCAGATACAATGCAAGCACCTAGAGCAATTCTTGTAGAAAATACAGGGAATGTAGGCTGTGAAATTACTTTAACTACAGCAGAATGGACAGTAGACAATGCCACAGATTCAGCAGATTCAATAAGTGATCCAAGTCATTATTTATCAATTTTAGTTCCTTCAAAGGAATGTCTTTATTTCCCTAATAATAGGTTAATTGGAGCATCAGATAATTTTGGTGGAGGTATGGGAGTTGAAGTTGATAATGCTGTACCTGATTCTAATGAATATTTAGATAGTGGTGCAGATGTTGACCACGCTACAGCAGCTACAATAGGGTCTGATGCAACACACACAACTTTAAACTTAGAGAATGGTCATAGTAGATATTTTAAGGTAGGTGATTTAATTAGATTAGAAGATGAGATATGCAAAGTAACAGCAGTAGGTACAGGTGGAGATTTAGCTAACAGCACTTGTACTATTGAAAGAGGTTTATTTGGCTCTACAGCAGCAACACACGCTGATGATGTTGCAGTTAGATTTCCTTTTTTTAATATGCACCACGATTTTGATGATACATCTTATAATGGTGGTGGTAATGGAAGTGCTACAGTAGTTAAAACAAATAGTAGTGGATTGTTTAGAGCAATGAATTTTTTTGGACAAGGAAGAACATCAAACTCTACTGCTGATGGTTTAGTTGCAGGCTCAGTTGCTATCAAGTTTTTTGAGCAAGGTTATCAAGAATTTGGATTAGCAGGTGTTACGCCTAGCACTAAAACAGGATTAGCTGTTTCAACTGCTTATGCTTTTGCATTAACTATAGATGGTGGAAGTTCAGATGATGTTTCTTTTACTACAGATTCAAGTGATGTTACTTTTGGCAATGTGGTAGGTAAAATTCAAAGTGCAATTAATGATAAGTTTACAACAGGAACAAACTTAAAAAACAAAAAAGCTACAATAGGTATTGTTAATGGTGATGTTAGAATTACAAGTGGCTCAAGATTATCTACAGGTGCAATATTAATGGCAGCTCCATCTAGTGGAGCAACTCCATTTGGAGTGGGAATTATACCTGCTGTTGGTGTTTTAGAAAAAGCAGTATCAGGAAGGTTGCCTGATGATATAATATATGATTCTGTAACTTATGCAAGTAGAAAAAACACAGCAGCTTTCCTTCTTGATGATGGAATAGGAAATTTAAAAGGTGCAGGTGGAAGTGGAACTATAAACTATGAAACAGGTGAGATAAATTTAAATGCTTACCCAAATGCAGAGTTTGTATATAGCACTAATACACAGGCAGCACATTCAGGTGGAGTGCAGTTTTTAAGCAACATTAATTCTTTTACTGCTATTTCAGCTAGAAGTTGTAATTTAAAATCAGATACAGAAATTAGAATAATAAGTTTAGGATAAAAAAGTGGAGCAGATTTTTGATATAATGATATTGGGGTTGTTGTTCAAGTTTTTGCTCCACCCTATCCTAGACACTAAAAATATAAAAAAGAGGTAAAGAATGGCAGTTACGAGCTTTAAATATGCAACACAATCAGATCTAACTAATTACTTCAACAGAGTTAATGACTTTTCTTCAAAAAGGCAGATATTTAGCCCTGTTACTAATAGCAATCTACATCAATTTCATAATTGTGGTTTAGTTGAGGTTTTATTTGTTAATGGAAATGAGGTTACTGCTTCTGAAAATGCTGATGAGCCTAATGCAAATGGTGAGTGGAGATATATAGAAGAACAAGATGTATTGCAATATTATGATGATACACTTACATCTACTACTGTAAATAATCAGATATTTGAAGCAGGCAAAGACTTTCAGACCTTTATGGATCAGCAATTAGTTAATGCTAGTATGGAATTAAATAATTTATTAGATGCTAGATACCCAACACCTCTGCCTAAGAATACACAAATATCAGAAGCTGCATCTAGTGGATTAACAATAGAATATGATGCAATAGTTGTTAAGGCTACTTGTTATATATGTGCTAGTAATTTAATTAGAAGTAAAGATCCTACAAGTGAAGAAGCAGATTATTACTATTCTTTAGTAACTAATGGAGAAGGAACAGGCATTACAGATAGATTAAATAAAGGTGAATGGAAATTATCTTTTGAAGTTGATAACAAAGATTCTCAAGGCTCTATAAGAAAAATAACACAAGCAGGAACTATGCAACTTTTAGAAACAGCAGGGCAATATTATGGACAACCTTATGATGTATTAAGAATAACTTGTACTACAGGTGGTGCTTATGGCACAGCTAAATGCAAGGTAGAATACTTTGGTAGTGATAAGCTGTTTGGTAGTGAAACAACAAATAATATTGTATCAGGAACTCTAGATGGTTGGGGTGGGTTAGGTGGAGTAAAGGTAAGATTTCAAGGTGCTTCAATGACAGCAGATGACCAATGGGAAATTCCTGTAGTATCAGAAGCAAGAAAGATTAGTAATTCTTCTACAGGCACTATTAATTTAAGTAGAAAAGGAAAGATATTCTAATGGCAGTTACTTACACGAATAATTTTAATAATATTATAGATAAGCTAATGGAAACTATTAAGGCAGAAATGCCTGTGCCTGTTCAAAAAACAACCATAGGGCAACCATTATTAAAAGCAAATGAATCTATAAGATTAATTCCTAATGGATCAAGTTTGGTAGAATATGCTTCACACATGGAGCAAAGAGAATACAGCGTAACAATACAATATGTATTTCAAGACAGAAGGGAAAGCCATAGCTTTTTAGACCATGTAATGAATAATTGCTCTAGACTAGAAGCATTAGTACATGATAATCTAACTGTAACATTAACTGATTCAACTACAGCATTTGATTTAAAAATGAATGAAATGGAATTAGATGCAGAGATAGAAGAAGAAGGATTCTTTGTTGTAGAGTATGACTTTACTTGTAACCATATTGGAAATGTAGCATAGGAGAAATATGAAAATAAAAGCAATAATTAATAAGTTTATCAATTTTAATGCAATGAATGTTCCATGTTCAGGATTAGAATTTGGAGAATTACGAGATGGAAAAGAAGTTGAAGTTGATAATGAAGTAGCTAATAAAATGTTGGCTATAGGAATAGTAGAAAAAGTAAGTAATAAAAAATCAAAAATAAGTAAGGAGAAGAAATAATGGCAATAGATCAAACAGTCATTCCTATTAGTGATGTTAAGTTAGGTATAAAAGCAGAAACAACATTTGGAACATTGCTTGATAGTGATGGCACAAACACACAGGCGTTTAGACAATTACCTGTTGTTCAGGCAACAAAACCTACATTTAATATTACTAGGGAATCAAGATTATTATCAGGCAGGGGAACAGTTAAAAATGCAGCAGATACTATAATACAAAGCAAACTTGGAACAGTTACTTGTCCATTTGATTTTATAGCTACACCTGAATTATTATTGGAACACCTTGCTATGGTAACAAATACATATAATGCAGATGGCTCAGATAAATATACAGTTGAAGTAGATGGCTCAAATAATGCTACAAGTATAGGAGGATCTATTTCTAGTGGAGTTCCACATACTGTGAATTTAGCTTATTATCCTGCTGCATCACAAGGTATAACAATTCCTGGATGTACAGTATCAGACCTAACAATAAGTGGTGATTTTTCTAATGGTGGAAATTTGAATATGAGTGGGAATTATTTTAGTGGATTCTCTAATATATATTCATCATCAGGTACAGGCTCTTTATTAGAAGATAACTACACAGGAACTTGGGTAGAGCCTGATGCAGGTCAGTTCTTCAGTATGGGTAATATTGGAGGCAGGGCTTTGGAAATTGATGGCTCATCACAAGATATTATATTAAAATCATTTAGCTTAAATATTGCTAATGGTGTTAATAGAATTGGATCTGATAGTAAAGGTGGTGCAGAAGCCTATTCTTTCCCTGAATATGTAGTTACAGGAGATATTGTTGTTAAATATGATGGAGAAGCAGGTTTGTCAGCAGGTGAAAATGTTGTACAATCATTTATTGATGGTCAAACTTGCACTTTAACATTAACCTTTGGTGATGGTACTCCATCTTCTACAGGTGAAATGAATATATTAGCAGAATGTCAATTTACAGGTGATCCATCACAAGATATGAGTGAAGGTGGTGTTTTTTGGAGCATTCCTTTTGAATGTGTTCAGAATAGTTCTACTGAAGCATTGAAAATATCTTTGTTTAGTGATACTGCACTAGGCTCAATGTAATATTTTTTAATTAATTAAAGTTTAGTATATTAGCATACTAAATGGAGATTGAAAATGGCTAAGAACGTTAAAGTAAAAGGTGAAAATGTTAAGGAATTAACATTTGAAGTTAAGGATTTAAATCTTGATGATAGGATAGAGTTCAACAATATCATAATTAAAAGTGGTGGTATAAAAAAGATATTGTTTGGTGATTGGGTTAATATGGTTAGAATTGCAACTACTTTAACTGATGATCAAATAAATGATTATACTGATACTGAGATACTAGCTATAGCTGATGAATGTTATGAAGTTGTGAATAAAAAAAAATTGAAAAAATAGCACTAACACTTAATGTTTGGTTTGCAGTAAAACAACCAACAACTCAATTTTTAAAAGAATTTCCTTATCAAGCGTTAAATCCTGTAACTAAAGAAGCAGTAACTATTAAAGGTAAAGAACAAATACATGATATATTAATGCAATGTTATGATGAAGCAGTTACAAAAGGATTTGATGTGGGTGAAGCCCTATATGAGCAGCACTTTATGTTTTCATCTCCTGCCCACCATTATGATGATGATTGTCAGAACTTAATTAAAAAATTCATATTTTGTGATAGTTTTAATTGCCCACCTTATCCAAGTTTGCAAGACACACCTGCTGACTTAGTAGATAATTTTTTATTAATAAAAAAAGAAATAAGAAAAGCTAGCGTAGAAGGAAATTAATATGGCACAAACACACAAGACTAATATTGAAGTAAGAATGAAGGGTGCTAACAAGGCAGCCAAAGGTGCAAAAAATGTATCATCAGGAATGAGCAATTTGGCTAAGTCTGCTATTAAAGCAGGTGCTGCTTATTTTGGTACACGAGGTATTATCAATGGGTTAAAGGCAAGTTTAAATTTATTTGCTAGGCAAGAACTCGCAGAAAAGAAATTAAGAATATCAATGGGCTATACATCTAATGCTTTATTAAGGCAAGCATCTGCATTACAAAAATCTACAATGTTTGGAGATGAAGCTATTATTGAAGCACAGGCTCTTATTGCTGCTTTTGTAGGTGAAGAAAGTGCTATAAAAGCTGCTACAGTAGCTACGCTAGATTTAGCAGCAGCAAAAGGAATGGATTTGGTTGTAGCAGCAGATCTAGTATCTAAGACACTTGGATCATCTACTAATGCTATGTCAAGATATGGAATTGAGGTTGTGGGTGCAGTTGGATCAACTCAAAGATTAGAATCCTTGACAAGCAATATATCAAAAGTATTTGGAGGGCAAGCTACAGAACAAACAAACACTTATACAGGCTCAATGGAATCTTTATCAAATGCTATAGGAGATATAGGTGAAGGGATAGGTGCTAGTCTTGCACCTGCTATATCTAAATTTGCCAATCTTTTAACAGGCATGATTGAAACGCCTTTATCAGAGGAAATGAAAAATGATAGGGTAGAATTAAATGCAATGCTAACAGTTTTAGGGAAATTAAATCCTGAAAGTGAAGAAAGATTATTGCTTATTAAACAAATCACAGAAGCCTACCCTGAATATGTATCAGGTATGGATTTAGAAAAAGCTACTTTAGAAGATATAAATGCTTTAAGAGATGAGAATAATGAAATACTGCTTGCTCAAATAAGAGTTCAGGAAAGGCAGGAGCAAATTGAAGATTTAAAAAATAAAAGGGCAGAAGTTGCACTTGAAATAGTAAATAGAGAAATAGAAGCTGCAAAACAAGCAGAGAAAGGGTTGTTCTCACAGGCTTTAGATGCTTCATTACTAAGCCCTCGTTTTGGACCAACTATAGATAAGCAAGGAGTATCTATAGAAGGTCTGAATATGAAAATGACAGAATTGACAACCCAAATTTTAGAACTTACAGATGAAGAAGATGAATTACTTGAGAAATCAAAAGAGTTGATTGAGGTGTGGGAAGATGATGTAGAATTGCAAAAATTAATAAATGAAGGTTTATCTGAAGAATTAAAAATAAGGCAAGATTTGCTTGGAGTTTATAGGCAAAGCACAGATTGGGGTTTAGAAAAAATAGAAGTTGATGAATTGCAAATAACATATTTAGCAACCTTATCTTCTTCATACGAGGGATTAAAAAAAGGACTAACTAGCTTTTCAAAGGAACAAGTAAATGCTTCAATGGCAGTAGGAGCAGCACAAAAAAACTTAGCAAATGCAGCAGGAGCATCAGCTACAGCATTTATAATTGCAGAATTACAAAAATCAATGGCATTATATCTTACAGATGCTTTTGCTAAGTTTGGAATATTTGGTGCAATTTTAGGTGCAGGTGCTAGTGGTATTGTAGGCAACTTATTTAAGGGTGTTATTGGGAGTGCAGAAACAGTATTTGCAGCAGAAGGTTATGATGGTATAGTTACTGAGCCTACAATGTTTGTAGCAGGTGAATCAGGTGCAGAGTATGTAGATATCGATCCTTTAACAAATGAAGGTGGTGGCAATGGAAGTGGAATAAATATTACTTTTAGTGGTAATGTGATGAGCCAAGACTTTATAGAAGCAGAAGCCATACCCATGATTAAAGAGGCTCTTAGAAAGGGTGGAGATATAGGCATAGGCTAATGTTAGAGTTACCACAAAAATTCCAAAATGATATACAGGGCAAAGATACACATCTTATACCACTTATAAATATTGATGATAGACTATATCTATCTACTAATAAAATATCTTTAGATAATAATTATATGCCTCTAGTGAAAGATTTAGGATCTGTAAAAGAATCTATAGATGTAGCTAAGAAGAACTTTAAAATATCTAGTATTAGTTTATCTTTTTATAATTATGAATACAATGATGATTACTTATCACATCAATTATTTGCACCTTCAGTAATGAATAAGAAAATGACTATCTATTTAAAATCACAATCAGCAGATAGTATAGATGATTGTTTATTAGTGTATAGTGGTTATATAAAAGATATAAAAGAGAATGCTGATTTAGTAAATATAGAAATAGAAGATAGAACAGAAAGCACATTGCATAAAGATTTGCCTATAGAATTTATAAAAGATGATATTGATTTACCTGATAAGTACAAGAATAAAAGAGTACCTATTGTATATGGTTTTGTAGATAAAGCACCTTGTGTCTATTACAATCTATATGGCTCTGCTTTAGAGAATGGAAGCACTAAATATTCTATTACACCTGATAGCTTTGCAATAGGATCAATAACAAATCCTTCTGTATTAGATAATGATATATATTTAACTATAAGAGAAGATGCAACATTATTTGCAAGTCAATCACAAGACACATTATATGCAAGTGGAGTAACAGAACAATATTATATATTTTCTAATATGATATTGGTAGATAAATATAGTGAAGTAAACTCTGCTTCAAATGAAGTGCAAGAGTCTATTGGAGGTACAGATACTTCTCCTACAGGATATAATTATGTAGAGGTAGAAAATACTTCTGATGTTGTGTTTTCAGGTGGCTCTTATAATTTATACTACCAATTAGATGATGGATCTAATTTTGAAAAGAAAACAATTCCTATTAAAATGTATAAAGACATTGAAGGAACTACTCCATCAACTGATTTAACAGATGAGCCTTATTTAGATGTAAAAGACTTTTCAGATATTCCTGAAGTATTTGCAAATCCTGAATATTGGTTTTATGGTAATAATTCAAATTCTGTAAATTTTCCTGATTACTATAATATATATGGAGAAAGTTTAATCAATTTTGAAGCTAAAGATTTTTGTTCTGAAAACAGCGTATTAAAAACATTAACAAAAAATGATGATTCAGAAGAAGAAATTAAAAGCCTATTGAATTTAGAATGGAGTTTAGAAACTGAATTAGAAACTTTTTCTAGCACATATAATAATTTGCCCTATCTAATGTTTAAATGGGTAGATGCAAGTGCAACTATTTGGGATATAGATTCTGATGATGCTATTAATGATATTTATTCTAATAGTGGACTAACCTATGCTAGACATACTAAAAATATATCTAATAATTTATTCAGTATAGGGCAGAGGGAATTTGATGTAAGTTGGAATTTAATAGGACAGAATGGTGCTATGAAATATTTAAAAGTAAAGAATCTAAAATTAAAAAGAGCAGCTATTTTAAAAGATTTTATTAAATATGATATATATGCAAATGTAAGTGGTAGAGTAGATGATATAGCAGGAACATACACAGGCACACCACAGCTTACTTCAGAAGAAAGACAAAATTATTATGAAGGAAGAACTAGGGAAACAGGCATAACAGCTTATAAACCTATTAAAGCACCTATTAAAGCACCTATTAAAGCACCTATTAAACAAGTTAGGCCTGTAATAGCAAAGCCTATAGCAATTACAAACCTTAAAATAAAAAAGGATAGTAAATACTAATGGCTAGTCTTATTTGGGAAAGCGTTGGATTAATATCTTCATCTGCTGATGCTAAATTCAGAGTTAAGATGAATGATGGTGAGAATATGGCAGATTATGATGATGGAATAGCCTTTATAAATTTAATGAATGGGAATGGAAATATTGACATAGATCAGTTTAGATGGAGTTTAGGGTTTGGGCATAAAGATTATAATTATGATACATTTTTTAGTGCTGCTTCAGGCAATGAGGGAATATCAAGTTTAGGTGGTGGTATAGGGGTAATAGCTAGTAATCAATTACAGAGAATGCCTTACTCATTAGGTGTATTTAATTCTGTAGGTGGAGCAGGATCAGTTAGTATATCAAATTTAAATTGGGAAGTAAATAATTATTCTGCTTTAGTTACCCTTAATATTCAAGGTGGATATGCAGGTGGTGATTGGGGAAATACAATAGATACAGCAGGTTATAATAATAGTTTTGGAGAAAGTTACTATCAGCAATTAGGGATAGAGTGGGGAGATGCTCCTTTTGTAACTATAGATGCAAATCAAGGAAGCCCAAACTATGAAACAAGAATACCTAAAGAAGATGTTGATGGATATAATATATTAGTTAGTTTTAGTTTACAGCTTTCTCAGGCAGACAACACATATAGTATAGAGTGTGCAAATTCTAGTGAAATATCTAATTCAGTATCAGGCTCAACAAGATATGCCTTTGCTCCTGTTTATTTTACTGATTCTGTATATGATTTTAATGTATCTATTTTAAATTTAAATACACCTAGTTTTGTAACTGAAGGTGAATCATCTCCTATCTTTCTTCAGATTAAATCAGCAGATTATAATGGTGAAGTTGAATTTTATTTAGTAGATAATGAAAGTTTATCAAGCGTTAATGAAGCTATTGGATCAGAGTTAGCTGATTGGTATGGTGAGATTGGAGAAGATGTTGTTGCTCAATATGGAACATTAGAATATAATGGGCAAAAAATATTTCAAGATTCTATAACAGCAGGAGAAACAAAAGAATACAATATTAGCTATACAGCAGAAAGTATAGATGCAGGTCAAACTGATAATATGTCTATTTTTATTAAATATGGGAGTGTTGATTTGCCATCTTATTTAGATGATGAATATGATGCTACAATTCAATGGGATTTATTGCCATTACAAGATCACTACATTTATACAGACAATATATCAATACCTATATTAGACATTCATGAGGAATATATAGAAGAATATGAGCCTTCAAATAATATTATAACACAACCTTCAGATATAATACACCATATACTAGGGCAAGAATTAGGCTATGATAAAAATAATGTAGATACTTTTTCAAAAGCAGATTCAAGATCATCACACAATAATTGGGAATTAGGCTTTTCTGTGAATCAAAAAATAGACAGCAAAAAATTAATGCAACAAATATCTCAATCTTGCAAATCAATTCCCACATTAAATTCAGATAAGCTAAAATTTATTACTATCAATAATACTTATGATGGTTATGGTCAGTCTACAATTAGTGCAGAAGATGTTTTAAAGTATCAATTCACAAGAACTTCTATAGATGACATAAAAACACAAGTAGAAGTAAAGTATGAAAAAGATTATGGGCTAGATACTTATTTATCTTCTACAGATGAATTAAAAGCAGATCCTAGCAGTTATCTAATTACAGGAATTTATAGTGATTATCTTGCAGGTAGTATAGAAAACAATAACTACTATGGTATTAAGTATGATGAATTAAGCAATGAAATAGACCATATAGACACTTTTTTAACTTTTGAGAGTGATTATATAAGAAATGATTTTACTGCCCTAGAATTAGCAAAATACTTATTACAATGGAATTTGAATCAACACAATGTAGTTAGCTTAACATTACCTTTAAAATATTATGGGTTTGAAGTTGGAGATTTAATAGAGTTTGATAAAATGATATTAGGGAAGAAAGTTTATAATGAAAGTTATGTTTTAGATAATCCTAATGATATGCCTATTAGATGTGGGCAATTTATATTACCATTATTTATGATTACAGAAACTAGAAAATCAATAAGTAATATACAGATTAAAGCTATACAATTACATCACATGAGTGATAGTATCTTATCTTGGAAAGGGCAAGATTATAACCTGCCTGTTAATATTGTAGGAGATGTTAATAATGATGGAGAACTTAATGTGCTAGATATTGTTGCAACAGTACAACATATTGTAGGTGGAACACAATTAACAGGAACTTCCTTAGAAAATGCAGATTATAATAATGATGGATTTGTTAATGTTTTAGACTTAGTAGGAATGATTCAGGTAGTATTAGATGAATAGAACAGATAAAATAAATAGAAAGAATAAGCCCATAGCTACTACAGGAACTTTAAAGTATGGTAGGGGTGATGTTGTATTTGAAACCAATGGAGAGGTTGCAGCTTTTGAGATTGATTTCTTAGGCTCTATAAAAGGGGTAAAAAAACTAGGTGCAGGTTGGGCTATTAAGATTGGAGAAAGTAAGATTGTAATTTATAGTATGGCAGAATCAGAATTAACTGAACTACTTTTTACTTATGTAGGTGAATTAGAAATAACAAGTTGCAAATATGTTTCTTGGGATAGCGTATTAAGGCACGCTAATGTAAATAACTTAAATCAGAATAGTTGGGAGATTAACTATGGTGAATGGGGATCTGATGCAAGGAAGCCTGAAGAAATAGAAACACAAAAAATAATAGGAAGAAAAGTTAAAAAATCAAGTATTTAGGAGAAAGAGATGGCTAGAAAGACTTTAGGAAAACCAAGATTTTATGCAGATGTGCTACAATATTTAAAAGCATTAGGTTATTATGCAGGTAGTGATAGCCCTGAACTATGGACTTTAGATCCTACAAATAATACAGAATATGTAATGCTTGATGCAAAACCTTTTACTATTAGCAATCCTAATAAATCTATAGATAGGCTTCTTACTAATGTTCCTCAATCAGATGTATCAGGTGTATATGGTGCAGTTCTTGGACATAGCATTACAAACAAACCTATGGCAATAGATATAAATGATTACACTATTGAAGATGTTGCAGAGATAGTAAATTATTCATCTTTTAGTGCTGAGTACAATGGTTACTCTTTATGGAGTATAAATAATTGTGGTGCTGAAGAAGATATAGACAATATAAGGTTTAGTATTTTATCAGATGAATCTGATAATATAGGAAGTGTAAGCTATGGGCGTTGGTTTGAGCCTGAGTATGCTTTTGACCTTAAAGGTAGTGTAAGTAATAGTTATGAAGGTATTAGCACACAAACAACAGTAGGTGGACATACTCTATCTAATATAAAACATCTAGGACAACCTCATTGGGGTAATGGATTACCTGCTTGGACACTACAAAAGCAAGATGATGAAGATTATAATGTAGGTGGTGCAAAAGGTAGAAGATCTTGGCAAGTAGGTTTTAGCTTCTTATCTGATGACAAATTATTTAATAAAGAAGGAAACCCTGATAAATTCTTTACTTATGATGAAGATACTGAGCAACATACATTTGATACATCTCTAGCTTCATTTTACAAACTAACACTTAATGGTAAATTACCTTTTATATTCTGCCCTGATAATGATGCAGATGAGAAAGAATTTGCATTATGCAGAATCACGAATCAACCTAAATTCTCACAGGTAGCAAACAACTTGTGGAGTACCTCTTTAGTTATCACAGAAACTTGGTAGTATAAAATACTTATATTACTTCCCCCTCTATAAACTAAAAAAAATATAAAAAAGTTTTCTTTTTTTCTTGACTTTAATACTGTAATAGTGTTAATATTGTTTAAGGTTTAGGAATAAGGTTAAAGGAAACAACAAAGGAGATTAAAATGGAAATAATATTAAACTTAGAAAAAAAAGTAAAAGCAAAAGATATTCATTCAGCAAGGTTTATACATTTAGCCTATCAAGATAATTATGAAAATGCTACAGGGGAAACTCTTGATAATGATTCTATTATTCTTGAAGGTGGAAAACCTATTGGTTTTTTAAGTCCTAATGGTAGATTTTGGGAATGGAATGATATTAATACAAAGAAAGAAATGGGGAGTGTTTTTAGTAATCCATTTACTAATGGCTCAATTTGTTGTAGTAGGTGGAATAGAGTTAAAAGTAAATTTTTAAATATTAAATAAATAGGAGATTATATGTTTGATAAAATGTGGGATAAATTAACAGAATATACAGAAAGATACTCACCTATATTCTTTATGTTTTCAATGTTTTACTTAATGCTTTATTTAATATGGGGATTTTCAGTATGAGTGAATTATATATAAAAGTAGATGAGCACATGCCACTTATGTTAAGAGCATTAGTACATCATTCCTGTTACAAGCAAAAATACTTTGCAGAAAAGCTAGGTATCAAACCAAGCAATCTATCTGCATATTTAAATGGTAAGAAAAAAATGTCAAAAGAATTATGTGATGCTTTATTAAGACTATTAGATTTTAATCCAAAGCATCCATATTTAATAATTAATCAAAAACCAATAACAACAAGATAAGGAGATAGGAATATGTCAGTAAAAATACATGGAAAGGATTACACGACTTGTGCAGAAAGATTAGCAACATTTCATGAGAGGTTTAAAGATAATAAAACATCTATAATTAATGAAATAGTGCAATTTAAAGATGGTATAGTGGTGGTTAAGTCAGTAGTAAAAGTAGATGATGATGTTTATGTTGGTCATGCTTATGAAGAAATAGGATCAACTCAAATTAATACAACATCAGCTTTGGAGAATTGTGAAACATCAGCTCTTGCTAGATCTCTTAAATTTTGTTTAGGTGATGTTGATTTATCTAATGAAATAGCATCTGCTGAAGAAGTGGCTACTGCTATTAATAAACAAAATAGTGGCTATAAAATGAAATCACCTGCTCCACCTGCTGATTTTTCTAATGATGATTGGAGAGATCAGCCAATAGGCTTTAAAAAGGGAAAAAATGAAGGTAAGAGTTATAGAGATGTAGATGAGGAAACTCTTGTATGGATTATAAACGATTGTAAGGTTGAGGCTTGGAAAGAAAAAGCTGTAAAAGAAATGCAATTAAGAGAAGGTAAAACTGAATCTGTGCAACAAGAAGCAGAGGAACTATTCTAGGAGATAATGGAATGATTAAAAAAACAAAGAAGATTGATATGGTTGAACTTGCAAATAACTTACTTGGTGGAAGTGATGGTGTTTATAGTAATTGTTGTGATGCTGTGCCTTTAACTGAAACTAACTATTATAGTGATTTAGATTTGATTACAGGCTTATGCTCAAGATGTAAAGACCATTGCCATTTTGTAAAAGAAGGAGAATCAGATGAGTGAAGCACTAGAAAGAAGAAAGGCTTATGGACATATAGGTGAATTAGCTTTTGAAAAGTTCTGTGAAAAAAACCATCTTTGGTTTAAGCAGTTTGGATTTTCTAATGAAGAAGGCTTTAAGATGGGTGATTTATATTTTAAAGTACCAAAACTGATCCAAGCATCTCCTGACTACATTATGATTAACAAAGAGTTTAATTTTGTTGAATGTAAAGTAGCAGATAAAAAAACAGGAGAGCATGTAAAAATAAAGGAATATGATTTACGCTATTATACTCAATATGATAATCTTGCAGAGAAAGGTGGCTTATTGTTCTTTATACACAACCCTAAATACAATGAATCTTACTTAGTAGAGATGTATTATATAAGACAGATGTTTGAGCATAATGATTTGGAAATAGGGCATTATCCTGAAAGCAATAAGATGTTTTATAAAGTACCTATGGAAGATATAAGAAGGGTTGGATTGCAGGTATGAGTAAGGATCAAGCAAGTTTTTGGAGTGAAAAAAAAGCATATAGTTCTAGAACTGAAGAATGGGGTACTCCACAAGATTTATTTGATAAATTGAATGATGAGTTTGGGTTTACTTTAGATCCTTGTGCTAATGAAGAAAACCATAAATGTAATAAATATTTTACTATTGAAGATGATGGTTTAAAACAAGATTGGGGGGGGGTAGTGTTTATGAATCCACCTTATGGTAGGCAAATTAAAGAATGGGTTAAAAAGGCATATACTGAATCATTAAGAGGTGCTATAGTTGTTTGTTTAATACCTGCAAGAACTGATACAAGATATTGGCATAATTATATTTTTCCTTATGCAAAAGATATTAGATTTTTAAAGGGGAGATTAAAATTTGTAAAAGGGAATAAAATTGGTGATGCAGCACCTTTTCCATCAGCAGTTGTTATTTTTAAAAAATAATATTATATTAGATAACTAGGTTAAGGAAAGATAAGGAGATTAAGTATGGCTAAGAGGTTTGTAGAAACTGATTTATGGAAGAAGAAATGGTATAGAACTATGCCACCTAGAATGAAATTATTTTATTTCTATTTATTAACTAATTGCGATCATGCAGGAATGTATGATGTAGATTTAGAATTAGCTGAGTTTCAGATAGGAATGGAAGTAAAACAAAAAGATATAGATGAGCATTTGAAGGATCATATAGAGGTGGTAAAAGAGGATAAGTGGTTGATAAAAAAGTTTGTTGATTTTCAGTATGGTGTATTAAATCCAAATGTAAAGGCTCATGCTTCTGTTATTAAAATATTAACAAAATATAACTGTTTGGAAAGGGTTTCAAACACTTACCCAAGTGTACAAGATAAGGACAAGGACAAAGATATAGATAAGGATAAGGTTAAGGATAAGGAGAAAAACAATATGGACACAGCAATATTAAAACCAAGTGCAGCACATAAAAAGACAATAGGGTATAGAGAGGTACAATTTAAAAACAAGATAAGTGATTTTGCAGAGGATTACCCTAAAGATATGAGAATACAGTTTGCAGACTATTGGACAGAATCTAGTGGTAATAAAATGAGGTTTGAGAAAGAGAAAGTGTTTGATATAGCTAGAAGATTAGGTAGGTGGAGTAAAAATAACTTTAATAAGAAAGAGGAATTGCCTAACTTTAAAATGGACAGTACAGGTAAGTTCTATTTAGCTTGGTGTTCTGTCTGCAATAAGAATAATAGCTATTCACAATTTGAACTCAAGCAGGACAGCAGATGTTGTCAGGCAAAACTAATGGATAAAAAGAAATGAATAAAAGAATAAAAGGGTTAGCAATACTCTCATTTTTAGTAGTAGGAATAATTCTTGCATTAAAGTTTGTAGATGTAGGAGAGATAATTAAAAGCAAGATCAAAGAAAATGTAGAGCAAGAAGTTGAGAAGATTAAGTATCAGGTAGACACATACAAGAATGAACTCAAAGAAGAAGTTGATAAAATAAAAGAGGATCTTCAAAAGAAGGTTGATAAGATTGAGAATGATGTTAAGGATGTAGAAGATAAGATTAAGAATAAACTAAAGGCTTTTAAGATATAATGAAGATATTTAAAGAGTTAGAATTTGTATATATAGTTAATGGACATAAGTTTCTAGATAAAAAGGATGCAGACAAGTATGCCAAACAAAGCAGCAAAATACAGAAAGCAGGAAAAAAGAAAGAAGAATCTTGCAATAAAGAAATATAAAAGAATGAAAAAGAAATTGAGTAATAAGAAATGAGAAACAATATGAGGGGAGTGTATTTATTCCTTAACCTACTTCAAATCCCACACTCTCAATGGGTTTGATCTCCAATATGCTTCCCTCAGATTTACAAGTGTGTGTTGAATGTAAAAAGGAAAAGGCTTATAAGGAATTTTACAGGATCTATGGTGGTTATAGAATTAAAAAATGTAAGATATGTTATGCAAAATTAAGGAAGGCACAAAGGCAGGAGAAGGCTAAAAGAAAGAAAGCATTTAAGTTATGGTAGATAAGATAGAAATAAACTATAGACCTTATTCTAGGAATGCAGTAGACCAATGGCATTGGGCAAAGAAACAAAGGCTAAAACATAAGTATCAAATTTTAATAAGAAATGAAATGAGAGTAAAAGAAGTTAAAGGTACTTGTGAGAAGTGTAGTATAAAGATTACTTGTGGTGTTAAAAGACTAATGGACGTGGACAATCTAATTGCTGGATTAAAACAATTTATAGATGCTCTAGCACTAGAAAGATACATACATGATGATTCTCCAAGATGGTTAGAACTAGAGGTAAAACAAGAGAAATCAAAGGAATATAAGATTTTAGTAGAAAGAATGATACTTCCATAACTATACTACGACTATGGAAAACATTAAAAAAATAGTAAAGAGAAGCATTGATGAGTTAATATTTGCTGAATATAATCCAAGACAGCTATCTAAAGACCAATTTAAATACCTAAAAGATTCAATCCACAGGTTTGGTTTAGTTGATCCTATTATAATTAATAAAAACAAAGATAGAAAAAACATTATTATTGGTGGACATCAAAGAACTAAAGTAGCAAAAGCTATGGGAATAAAAGAAGTACCCTGTGTAGAATTAGATCTGAATTATGATAAAGAAAGAGAACTTAATGTAAGATTAAATAAAAATACAGGTGATTGGGATTATGATTTACTTGCTAACAACTTTGATTTAGAAGAACTACATGATTGGGGATTTGATGATAGTGAATTAAAATTAGATTTATTTGAAGAAGAAATAGATGGATTAATAGATGATGATGAGATACCTGAAGCAGTAGAGCCAATATGTAAGTTAGGAGATGTGTGGCAATTAGGTAAGCACAGGCTATTATGTGGAGATAGTACAAAGAAAGAAAATATAGAATTGTTGTTAGATGGTAACAAAGCAGATATGGTATTTACTGATCCACCTTATGGAATCAATGAAAAAGGTGATAGAACTGCAAGAAAAACAGGGTTAGCAAAAAATCATAATCTTAAAGATTTTGTAGATGATTCTATTAAGTATGCTGTTAAAAATTATAAAATAATAGAAAGTTTAAACATAAAAACACAAATATGGTTTGGTGCTAATTATTATTGCCATTTTTTACCTATGACTAATAATTGGTTGGTATGGGATAAAAGAGTTGAAGATAAAATGAAGGATACACAATCAGATTGTGAACTTGCTTGGGTAAAAACAGATAAATCAAGTGTAAGAATATTTAGGCATCTATGGAAAGGTTTTAATAAAGACAGTGAAAGAAATGTTCCAAGAGTTCACCCTACACAAAAACCTATAGAATTATCAGTTTGGTCTTTTAAAAATTATGGGAATCCTAAAAGTGTTTTAGATTGTTTTTTAGGGAGTGGCACAACATTAATTGCTTGTGAAAAAACTAACAGAGTATGTTATGGAATGGAATTAGATGAGCATTATTGTGATGTAATTATAAATAGATGGGAAAAGTTTACAGGGCAAAAAGCAGAGAAGGTAAATGGCTAGACCTAAAAAATATGATATAGATAAAGACCAAGTAGAAAAGTTAGCTTCCTATGGTTGTACTAATAGAGAAATAGCTTCTTTTTTTGGGTGTTCTGAAGATTTAATTAAAAAGAGTTATTCCAGTTTTCTGACAAAAGGTAGGGATAAGGGAAAAATAAGATTAAGACAAATGCAATGGAAATCTGCTGAAAGAGGTAGTGTTCCAATGTTAATATGGTTAGGTAAGCAAGTATTAGGGCAAACAGATAAGTCAGAAATATCAGAAATAAAACCAATAGATGATATAGTCTTTGATGGCATCTAACCTTACAATCCATAAAGAAGATTACTTCCCACACCAATGGGAGTTCATTAAAAGTAAGAAACAAATTAATGCTTATGTTGGTGGGTTTGGATCAGGTAAAACACATAGCTTCCTCCACAAAACATTTATAAACCACATAACAAGAAAGAACAAAGATGGTATTAGTAATGGGTGGATTATATACCCCACTTATAGCCTAGCAGAAGATGTCTTTGTTCCTCCATTTCTTGACATATTAAGAGAGAAGGGGATAGAATATAATTATAACACATCTAAACATACTATTAAGACTGCCTATGGTAATATTAGAATTTTTCAGATGGTTAAGCCTGATAAGATAATTGGTGTGTCTTTAAGTTATTGTGGATTTGATGAGTTTGATATATCTAGTTACAGGTATTGTGAGGTAGCATTTAATAAAGCATTAGGCAGAATGAGAGATACAGAAGATCCTGAGATTTATATATGCACAACTCCTGAAGGAATGAAGTACACTTATACTTTAATGGTAGAAAAAGCAGATGATAACAAATTGTTAGTTAGAGGAAAAACAAAAGATAACTTTTATTTACCAAAATCCTATCTTAAATTACTTGAAGAAAATTATGACAAAAGATTATTAAAGGCATACTCTCTAGGAGAATTCGTAAATTTACAGCAAGGACAAACATATTATCAGTTCAACAGAGATGCCAATGTTCAAGATGTTCAGTATGAAAGAAGCAAACCAGTCAGAATTGGAATTGACTGGAACGTTGATCCTGAATGTGCAATTTTATTCCAATTATACGAGCAACAACCCCAAATAAGAGTGTTTGATTGTATTGCCCTAACACATGGTGGTAGTGGTGATTTACTAACTGAAAGAATGGTGCAAACAATTAAGCATAATTACCCAAATAGTGAATATGTAGCATATCCTGATAGCACAGGACATAGAAGGCAAAGTTCAGCTATGTACTCTGATATTGATTTGCTTATTAAAGGTGGATTTAAGGTTAAAGCCTTAAAGTCGAATCCCCTTGTTATTGATAGAGTAAATGCAGTTAATAGAGCATTAGATGGCAACTTAGTAATAGACACAAAATGCAAAGCACTTATTCAAGACCTAGAAAAAGTAGTGAATAAAGAAGGAACTAGGGAAATAGATAAGAGCAACAAAGATTTAACACATATGTCAGATGCTTTAGGATATGCAGTTCATTGGGAGAAACCAATCATCAAACAAACATTGGGGAGTATACAAAGATGATCAGAAGCACAGGAGAATTAGCAGTATTAAACGCTAAATATGATGCAGCACAGAAGCGTAAAAATCAATGGAAAACTAGCAGGTTAGATGCTTTAGAGTTTTATAAAGGCAGGTCATTACCTTATACAATGGACTATTTTGATTCAAGTCTATTTGATAAAGTACCATCAGCTAATGTAAATGTAACTAAAAGAATAATTGATAGAGTATCTTTAGTGTATATGAAGCCACCTTCTAGAACTTATTCTAAAGAAGAAACTCCAATGCTATTCCATCACAAAGACTTTAAACTACAAAGAGCAGAAAGAATGTGCAACTTACTTGATGCTATACTTATCAAACCCTGTATGAGATTCAACGATAAGAATGAAATGCAGATAGAGTACGACGTGATATTTGATTATGAGCCTATCTTTGGGGAAGATCCTTTAAAACCTGAAGCTATTGTTTATCCTATATCAGCTAAAGATTCTGTATTAGATGATACTCCTCAGTTATGGGTTTATTGGGATAAAGAGAATACATACACATTTGATAACAATGGTAAGATATACACAGATGAGATGAATCCTGATATGATTAATCCTTATGGTGTATTACCATTTGTTGAGTGTTGGAGAGATGGTAAGCCTGAATCTAGCTACTTAGACACAGATGCTTCTACTGACTTGATCCAAACAAATACGCTTATCAATGTAGCTGAAACTAATAAGAATGCTAATATAATGTTTCAATCATTTGGTTACATTTATGTGAATGGTAGTATGATAGAAAAAGATGATTTGGAAGTAGGCCCTGATAAGATTTCCTTTTTAGGAGCAGATGGTACAATGAGTTTAGTATCTCCACCTAACACAGTAGAATCTATTACAAGTGCAGTAACTACAGCTTATAAGATGTTAGCACAGAACTACCACATAGATATTAGCTTTGTTGAGGGAACGACATCATCTTCAGGGATCGCACTAAAACTTAGAGGAATTGAATTACAAGACCACAGGATAGCTGATGTTATTAAGTGGAGAGAAGTAGAGAAAGAATTATTTGAATTAGAAAGATTAATGATTGCTGTAGATATGGGTAAAGATGCAGGAGAACTAGAGCAGGTTGATTTTGAGGAAAGTATGGAAGTGTTATCTGATACTGAGCAAAGAGATAAGTGGGATTGGGAATTAGATAAGGGCTTAATTGATGAGGCAGACATACTAATGCAGAAAGATCCTGATAGATTTATTGATAGAGAAACAGCACAAGAATACTTACAAGAAAGAGGTAAGGTTGTAGCTACAGAAGCAGAAGCACCTAATGGCTCACTATTACAACAATTAGTTAAACCTGTGTAGGTGGGAGTAGATGGTTTAATGTCAGATCAGTTATTCATAGAACAAAACTCACAACAAATTACTAGCATACTTTTAGAAGTTCAGGAAAGAACTATATCAGAACTATATGCTTTAAAAGGTGATTTAAATGCAGAAGAATTTATAAGGCTTATAGAAAATTTAGATATAAAAGAATTAATATTACTTAAATCAAAGAATGCTATTAATATCTTTGGAGAATCTCATGGTGGTATGTTACAATCCATTCAAGGTTTTGCAGACCTAGCAGAAGATACATTACAAACATTAGCAAACTACAACACAGATTCACTCTTATCACAATTAGACAATATGGCTCAGATAATAAAGAAGCAGGTAGTTAATGGTGTTATAGCAGGAACTCCTGTACAAACAGTAGTAGAGGCAGTAAGAAGTCAAGGTGCATTAAGTTCAGGGCAACTAAATACATTGATAAGCACAGCTATGAATGAATACAGTAGAAGTGTTACTAAGCTAATGATAGATAAGATGCCTAAAGATACTAAGTATGTTTATATTGGAGCATTAGATGAAAGAACTAGAGATGAATGTCTAGAGTATATGGCAGAAGGAGAACTAACAGAAGCAGAGATAGAGGCTAGAGGTTGGGGTGATACTTTTATAAATGGTGGTGGTTATAATTGCAGACACAAATGGGAAATATCAGTACAGGATAAGTTTGGACATGATCCTAAAGGTGCTAAAGCATTACAGAAGGATAAGAACTAATGCCTGAGAAAGGTAAAAGATTTAAAATGCCTGATCCTTTATTTAGTGCTAAGTTCTTACAAACACTAGCAGAAAAAGCTAAGAATGAATACAGAAAAATAACATTTGATAAGGCTAGTCCTAAAATGGCTAATGGTCAGTCCTTTCCTAAATATTCTAAAGGTTATGAGAAACAAAAAAAATCAGGAAGAATAGGCAGTAAAAAAAAGGGCTTTACACATGTATCAGGTGGCTATCAAACTTCTACTGCTCCTTTTGTTAGAGGTGATTTGCATAATGATACTACTGCTGGTCATAGTGTTTCAAAGAGTGCTATCTACATTGGTTGGACATCTCATGCTAATAAAATAGATTGGTTAAGAGATATGAAACCTACTAGGATATTAACAAGCAAATCCCACCCAATTAATCCAAAGATATTAGATAAGATAATGCCTGAATTTAATAAGGAATATAAAAGGATCATGCCTAAAGGCACACATACCATAACTATTGGTAAGAAAAGAAGATAAAAATAAATATTTGTTATGAATGTTTTTTAATTATATTATGGAGATAGTTTTTATAACTAATACTCACAAAAGAGGTTCAAATGTCAGAAGAAAACACAACTCAAACTCAAGCAAATGAGGTTAAACAACCTAGCACAGAAGCTAGTTCAAACAATGTATCAGATGGTATTCCTAAGACTAGATTTGATGAGGTTAATAACCAAAAGAATGATTATAAATCTCAAGTATCTAATCTTCAGGCTCAATTAGACAAAGTTACAGCAAACCAAGAAGCAACTCGCAAAGCTGAATTAGAAAAGCAAGGTGAGTATAAGACACTTCTTGAAGAATCAAATGCTAAACTTGAGAAAGCCCAAGTAGATGTGAAGGCATGGGGTGAGTATAAAACAAATAAGAGAAACACTCTTATGGAGCAATTAACTGAAGATAATGATAAGTCTATAGCTGAAAGCCTACCACTAGAAAAATTAGAGTTGTATGTAAGTAAGGTTAATAAGACAAATTCTTTACCAACCAATACAAATAGAGCAACTAGTAACCAACCTGTAGGTGATATGGGTGGCTATTCATCTTATGCTGAATGGGCATCAAAAGATCCTGATGGTTATCAAAAAGAAAATAATTCTATAGCAGGCTCAGGAATAAAGATTGGATATGGAGACTGATAAGCATAGTAAATTATTTGGAGTTGATTACGACCCTAAGGGTGATATGAAACTTAAAGTTGATTCTGAGGGAAATCCTGAGGTTAAATATAAAGGACAATCCATTAGCTTTGATTCTTATATAGATGAGATTGAGGATAGAGCAACAGCTAAACAGAATGGAAAATCTATTGATACTAAATCTATTGGTACTTTTAGTGGTTGGGGAAAAGGAACGCTTAAAAAACCTTACAAAAGTTAATTTTTATAATTTAATTGCCACTAGGCACACTCTACTTGAAGGCTAACAAGCAGTTGATAGATAGGGTGAGAGTAAGGAGTAAAATATCATGGCAGAAACAGATACAGGTGTTGCAGCAGGTGGATTAGGAAAGATTATAGGTGATGCAGTTATTGCATTCAATCATACTAATGTTATGCTACCTTTGGTAACTTCAAAACAAGCAGTAAAGGGTGCTATTACAGTAGGATTCCCTGATTATACAAAAATAGCTTCAAGTAGTGTAGATGCAGTTGCAGATGGAGCAGATCAATCAACTGTTGTATCGATGACTACTACTGCAAGAAATTGCACAATTAGTGAACACGTTATTAGAGCAGACGTAAGTGATTTAGCAGTTATGGGTAATGCTGATGATTTAACAGGTAATGTTGGTCAAATACTTGGTAATGCAGTTGCAGCTAAACTTGATGCAGACTTAACAGCATTAGGAACTGCATTCTCTCAAACAGAATGTGGTGCAGGAACAGCGTTAGCATTAGATCACGTTTTTGGTTCAATGCGACAATTAAGAGCAGCAGGTGCTCCATTCCCATATAATTTGGTATTATCACCAAAGCAAGTATGGGGTGCTAAAGGATTATCAGGATTATTAGTAGATCCTTCAGCAGGTGCTCAAGCAGATAACCCACTTTCACAAGCTAAATTAGCAAATGGTGAAGTTGGTAAAATTGCAGGATTCAATGTTTATTGGTCTGACCAAATAGAAGAAAATGTTGGTTCAGGTGGAGATGCAGCAGGTTTTGCATTCTCTAAAGGTGCAGTTGGACTTGCTATTGGATCTGAAGGTTTGATTAGAATAGAAACTGAAAGAAATGCCTCATTTAGAACAACAGAGTATATTGCTGTTGGTTTCTGGGGACAAGTTGAGATTAAAGATGCTTTTGGTGTTTATGTCTTATCTGATGTTTCATAAATCATAATATAAAAGGGAGGGTGTAAAAGCCTTCCCTTTTACTTACAGGAGAAAATTTTTATGTCAAGATATTTTAAAAAATCAAATGGTGTTATTATAAAAGCAGCAGATAATCACGATATTGCTTCACTAGAATCAAGGTTTATTGAATGTGATGCTAGTGGTGGTGAGATTAAAAAAGAAACACCAAAACCAAAAAAGAAATCTTCAAAGAAGAAAGGAGATAAATAATGCCCATAGCAGCTAAAAGTTTTTTACATAATTCTGATAAAATAGTAGGAACATCAGGAGATGATGATGGTAATTTAGCAGAAGATGTCCAAGATTGGATAACTTCACAAGATGCTGAATTAGTAGCAACTACAAACCTTAATGTTACTTGCACAAAATTTGGTAGCAAGATATTTACATTAGTAGTATTAGATACTGATTAATAATAAATGTCTAACCTGATAGAGCAAATAAAAGAATCAGAAGGTTTTAGATCCAAAGTGTATCAATGCACAGAAGGGTTTGATACTATTGGTTATGGCTTTGCTATTAAAGATTTAGTCTTAGGTGAAGATATTTGTGATATGATCTTGGAAAGAAAGATTGCAGAACTCAAATTAAGAATACAACAAAAGCTACCATTCTATGAAGGTATGCCTGAAACAGTACAAGATGTTATTGTTGAGATGTGCTACCAAATGGGTGTTTATGGATTTAGTAAGTTTTCTAAAACCATAGACCACTTAATGAGAAAGGATTTTGTTTCTGCTTCTAAAGAAATGCTAGATAGTAGATGGGCTAAACAAACGCCTAATAGAGCAAAGAAATTATCTGACTATGTAAAGTATGCAAGATAGACTTGGTTGTCCTAATTGCTATAGTATTCAATTAACAAAGAGTGGCATAGAGCATGGGAAACAAAGATACAAGTGCAAAAGATGTAGATGTAGAACAGTATTCCCTATAACAGACTTAGACTTACTTAAAGAAAATGTAAGATATAGGAAAGAGAAACAGAAAGCTCAAGATGTTACGAGAATAGAAAGAAAGGGCTTCAGGGAACACGCTAGAATTGAAAATGCTGTAGAAGAATACAGCAAAGAATTAAAAACGCTTTTTGAAAACAACAATCTACACAAGCTAACTAAGAAACATAAGATTCGCAATAAAGCCTGTGGAGTGATACAATTTAGTGATGTACACTTCAATGAGTTAGTTAATCTTAAAAATAATAAGTATGATTTCAAGGTTGCATCACAAAGATGTCAGTATTTTGTAACTAAAGCCAAGCAATACTTCAAGATGGCTAATGTAACGAATGTAGTGGTGGCTCTAACAGGAGATTTATTAAATTCTGATAGAAGGTTAGATGAACTGCTAAACCAAGCTACAAACAGGGCTAAAGCAACATTCTTATCAGTTGATATAATGCAACAAGTAATACTAGATATAAATAAAGAGTTCAATGTTTCAGTTGCAGGTGTGGTTGGGAATGAAGGTAGAGCAAATAAAGAACTAGGTTGGAGTAATATAGTAGCTACTGATAATTATGATTATACTATATATAACTGCCTAAGATACTTGTTTAAAGATTCCAAAATAGATTTCATTGATGGCGATCCAAGTGAGATAGTAGTAAATGTAGCAGGACAAAACTTACTAATGCTACATGGACATGGAGGACTTAAAGGTGGAACAGAGAAAGCAATCAATCAGATTATGGGTAGATATGCTAGCAAAGGAATTGAAATACACTATGTAATATTTGGTCATGTTCATTCAGCAAGAGTAGGAGATAATTATTCAAGATCTTCAAGTATGGTAGGAGCAAATGATTACTCTGAAAAAGCATTAAATTTAACAGGTAGAGCATCTCAGAACTGTTACATATTTTACAATGATGGTAATAGAGATGGTATTAAGATTGACTTACAAAATGTAAATAATAAAGGATATGAAATAGATAAATCATTAGAAGCATACAATGCAAAATCAGCCAACAAAACAAAAAACACAGAAACGATCTTCAAAGTTGTTGTTTAATTCCTACATAAGACCTCCTCTTATCGCACAGAGTGTTGTATGCTTCTCATTTTTAGGAGAATTATGATAGATAGTATTAGAACTTTATTAGCAGGTGTAGGAGGATTGGCAGTAACATGGTTAGATTGGTTACCTATTGTAGTTAGAGTATTAGTAGGGCTAGCTAGTTTTGTTTATATATGTGTAAAAATTTATAAGTTGTATAATGAATGAAGAAGAAATACAAAAAACAGCAGAGGGGTTATTAGGAAATTGGGTATGGTTACTTGTAACAGGAGTAGCGTTTCTCTTATTCAAATCAACATTAGAAGGTATAACAGAAGGATTGAAAGTCTTTCTAGGAAAGGATATTAAAACTGATGATGTGGTTATACTTGATGGCAGGCCTGCAAGATGTATTAGAGTTGGAATTTGGAAAACAACATTTTTTGCTTATGATATAGGAACTGCTGATGGGAAGCCCTTTGTTAAGGGTGGAACTAAATTACAGATTCAGAATGATAAGTTAAAGGATCACATAATAGAAAGACCACTACAGATGTTAGATCTGACTAAGTGGGAAGAAAAAAGTGATAAAAAGTAAGCTACAAGACAAAAAGATGTTAGCAGTAGATGTTAAGTTGAATAGCTTTGGTTTAAAAATAAAAATGCTAGAAAATAAAGTAAGACTATTGGATAGTAAAATAAAAAAATTAGTAAAAGGAGAATAACAATGGATTGGATTACAATGAGTTTAGGACTAAGTGGTGGAAGTGCAGCATTATGGATCTTAAAAAAGATACCTAATGAAAAGATATGTGCAATAGTAGAAGGAACATTTGAGAAGTTGGGAATATTAGTTACAGCAGGATTAACTAAGTGGAAGTTTACTGCTAAGATATGGAATAAGACTATAGAGCCTTATGTTATTGACCTAGTAGACAACGTAGTAGGTGGTGCATTAAGAGGCTTGATTAAGGGATTAAAGTCAGATAACAAATGATAGATAAATTAGCAAAACAGGCTCTAAAGCTACTTGCTCCAAGACTAGATACTAAAATTGAATCAGTTAAAAGAGATATTATAGAATATATATTCAGGAAGTCTAAGAGAATGAAAGCTATATTTGATTATGTAAATCAACCTAATGAGTTAGATGATAAGGTTGAAGAATTAGAAAAAAGGATTAAAAAGCTAGAAAAGAAATGAGTAAAGAGTTAAAGATAAGTAATGTTCTAGATAAGTACATTAGCCCTATTCAAATAGATGGGGTTAATGTGCCTATTGAAATATCTACAGAAGCTGTTAGATTCAATGAAGATGTTACTTATCAAAAAGATTTAACTATAGAAGGTGATTTAAGTGTACTAGGAAAGACAACTACTATTAAATTTTCAGATGATATAACTCTTGATTCAAGTCAATCAG
>VTLG01015662.1_pt1 | contig 30088 bp, 44 predicted proteins | sample 4694571 | NCBI WGS metagenome assembly VTLG01 (sample SAMN12604809, study PRJNA352737) | marine metagenome | biome: ENVO:00000447; feature: ENVO:00000209|ENVO:00000569|ENVO:01000036; material: ENVO:00002151; isolation source: viral sequences binned using virsorter ...
TACCTAACACAACAACAGGTAATGATGTAGCAGAATTAATGAAACGAGGTTTACTTTATGAATCTTCATTTGCTTTTACAGTAGAAGAAGATGATTGGAGTAAAGACGGAGATATAACAAGAAGAGAAATTAAAAAAATTGGTCGGCTTGTTGATGTTTCTATAGTTGGTGTTGGTGCTTACGCTAATACTGACGTTGCACTTCGTTCTAAAGAAGCTTTTGAAATGGAAGCGACTATAGAAGAAACACCTCAAGTTGAAGAAGTGGAGCAAAAGGTTGAGGAATCATTTGATGATTCAAAGTTAAATTTATTAAGTAATGAATTAAAATTAAAGAAACGAATATGAAAAATTCGATTGAAATTCGTCAAGAAAGAGCAGAGCTTATCGGAAAAGCTGATGCTTTATTAAACTTGGCTAAAGACGAGACTCGTGACTTTACTGCTGACGAGCAAACTTCATACGATGGTATGATGGAAAACATTGACAAACTAGCTAAAGACATTGAGTTAGTTGAACGTCAAGAAAAATTAAACGCTGAAATAGCTTCAACTCCAGTTTCTTTTGAAACTAACAAAAACATCGTTCCTAAAGAAGCAAGAAACTACTCTGTATTTAAAGCAGTTGAAGGTTACTTGAATGGAAATATGGATGGTATTGAAAAAGAAGCACACGAACAAGCAGTAAGTGAAGCTCGTTCTTCAGGTAGTGCTATCTTAGGTATTGGTATTCCTGCTTCTATGTTGGAATCTCGTGCTATTGTAAGTGAAGGTTCTTCTTCTATTGCTCCAACTACTTTAGGTGCTTTCCAGGATGGACTTCGTGAAAACGCTGTTTATGAGCAAGTAGGTGCAACTGTATTAAATGGTTTATCTGCTAACACAGAAATTCCAGTTGTAGGTGCTAACAACGCTGCATACGCTTCTGCTGAAAATGCAGATGGTGGTGACGTAGCTGCACAATTCTCTTCTTTGACTCTTTCTCCAAAAAGAATCTCAGGATATGTAGATTTATCTAAGCAACTTATCGTTCAAACTGGTTCAGGTGCTGAACAAGCGATTATTCGTGATTTAGGTCGTTCAGTTGCAGATGCAGTTAACTCTGCTATGTTTGCTGAAACTAACGTAACAGGAGCAGATACTGCTTTATTTAATGTTTCAGGTGTAAATAACGTAGCTACTACTGCTTTCGCAGCAGGTTCTGTTTTAGGTGATTTACTTGCTATGGAGCAAAAAGTTGCTGAATCAAAAGGATTAGCAGGAAATTTAGCTTATGTTACTAACCCTGCGTTAATGCCTGATATGAAAAAAGCAAGTTTAGTTACTAGCGTAAGTGCTGCGATGCAAGGTATGGACTTCAATGGTTACAAAACTGTATTTAGTAATGGATGTGCTAAAGATGCAACTAACTCTGATGTTGTTTCTATCTTTGGTGACTTCTCTAAATTGATGGTAGGACACTTCGGAGGTCTTGACATCACAGTAGATAACTTTACACAAGCTCACAAAGCTGCTGTAAGATTGGTGATTAACAAGTACATTTCATTTGGCTTGACTCACCCTGCTGCGTTCTCAAGATGTTTAGTAGAGTTCGAAAACTAGGATTCTAATTAATTAAAAAGGCGAAAGGGGTAACTCCCTTTCCCTTTTATAATATTTATACAATAAGATGCCACACGATTACTTGCACAATATATATAACTTTGAGAACTACGAGTATCTAAACCCAAGTCAAAACAGATATGGGAATTTAGAACTGGTAGAAGCTGCAACTGCTCAAGTTGTTACAACTGCTCAGTTAAAATCTCAACTAAGAATTGATACTTCTGATGAAGATACTTTATTGGGTACATATATAAGTGCTGCTACTCAAATGGCTGAACACTATTGTAATAGACATTTTATTACAGCTAAGTACAAACTTTGGTTTAATAAATTACCATCTAAGTTTAGTTTATACTACCCTGATTGTAAGTTTAATTTTAGTGGGGCAAATAAAGATGGTTTATATTATTTAGCAGCTAGTGGAACAGATTATACATTGTTTGCTAATACTAATTGGTTTTGTAATACTAATTCAAATCCAAATATTGTTACATTACACGATACACCAACAGCTATTGATACGGATGATTTAGATGGTACTAACGAACAAGTTTATTATTTTCAATTCCAAACAGGTATTGGTGATGCAGCCTCTGATATTCCTGATGCGATTAAACAAGCAATTAAATTAATTGCAAGTGATATGTATTATTTCAGAGAAGATAGAAAGAGAGCTTTCCCAATGGCTTCTGAGATATTACTACAACCTTATAAATGCTATTTATAGTATATGGCTTTTATTTCTAAAATAAAGGCAGGTGATTTTAACCAACGAATCAAGTTAAAGTCAATATCTAATAGCAAAGACGCTTTTGGAGGGTCTATACCTAGTTACTCTGTTCAAGCTACAGTATGGGCGAATAAAAATGTTAAAAGCCTTAGAGATGTAGAAGAGAAGTTTGAGGGTGACCAACTACAATCTTATGGTAGATTTGTTTATACTATAAGATACTCAACTGAAACAAAAAGTATAAAAGCTAATTGGATTATTGAAGAAGTAGAATCTAGTGATACATATGAGATACTAGGATTCGTTATAGATCCTAGAAAAGAGTTTATTGAAGTTTTTGTAAAACAAGATTTGCCGACAGCATAGTTATGGCTGATAATAGAACGATACGAGTACAAGGTATTCAGGATGTACAACGTAGTTTAAAAAAACTAGGTATGACACCTCGACAATCTCGTACAGCCATAAATAAAGCGTTAAGACCTGCTGCTAATAAATTAGCTAGAGGTATTCAAAAGGCTTATCAAAGAGAGTTTAATAGTAACTCTGATTATAAAAGAAAAAGTGGTAGAACTCCAACTTGGAAAACTATTGGTATAATTACAGCTCGTAAATCAAGAGAGCCAGGTTTATTTGTTGGTCCTATTGTTCGTAAAACCACACCTATAAGAATTAAAGGGAAAGATAGTAGAAACTTACCTGCGATGCAAATTAAAGGTAATGCTATACAAGACCCTCGACCTGATGTGTTTCAGGCTACAGCTAGAAAGATGGAATCGCAGATTTACGTTCAAGCTGAGAAAGACTTAGATAAGTTATTAGATAAAATGATTAAACAAGCAGGTTTTAAATAAGATATGTTTGCAGTAATAGGAAAAGAGATAGTAACAAAATTACAAGCTACGGCTGCTTTTACGACAGCTAATGGTAATAACAAGGTTTTCCCTGTTATTATACCTCAAGGTATATCTTATCCTTGCTCTACTTATGAAATAACTAACGTATCGAATTTTTTATCTAAAGGTGGGTCGCTTAACTCTTGTGATGTATCAATTCGCATTGCTTGTTTTGCAGACTCTTATAACACAACATATAATCAAGCCAAGGCAGCTGTAGAAGCCTTAGACTTGTACGAGGTGACTTATACTGAAGATAGTGTAAGCTACACAGCGAAATTCAGATTTCTTGATTTAGACGATGACTATTTTAAGGCTTCTGAGAAATTCTACAAAAACATAAATTTTAACTGTCTAATAATTAAAAATTAAAATAAAATGGCAATTCAAAACGCAACAGACGTAGTTTTAAGTATAACTACAGCAGATGGAAAAGAAGCAATAGCTCACGCTACATCAGCTTCTATATCTATCAATATGGATCTTCGTGATTCTACAACAAAATCTTCAGCAGGGTGGCAAGAAAACTTAGGTGGTCTTAAATCTTGGGAATTAAGTGGAGATGCTTTCGTTGATATAAGTTCACCATCAGGTGCAGACATAGAGTCATTATATACTGTTTTTGAAGCAAGAAATGCAATAGAATGTGATTTTGGTTTATCAGGTATGCTTTATAGAGGTAATGCACTTATAACTTCAATTTCTATTGATGCAGGTGTAGAAGAAAACGCAACTTTTTCAATTTCTTTAACTGGAACAAGTACACTTACACAAAACCCTTAATATTAACTTTTAAATCCAATTATTATGGCAATTAAAAACGCTTCGGATTTATTGGTTTACGCTAAGACGGCAGCACCAGCTAAACAAGTTACTAGGATTTATATTAAAACTGTTGATCCTATCTCTGTTCCTGATGGTGGAACTACGGGTAATGTTAAAATACTTAATATTGTTAATTTATCAGGTAAAGTAAAAGATGTTACTACTGCGGCTTCAGCTAATAATGCAGCTAGTTTATTAACAGTAATAGATTCAGTATTAGTTGCAAGTAATTCTTATACTTCTAGTTCTAATGTTGTTTCAGGTGATTATACTTATAGAGATTTTACTAATGGTGTTAATGGAATAGTTCCTACTTTAGAAATTATAAGTGCAACAGCAACTCTAAATGAAGGTGCTGTTATCATAGAAGTAGTAACACCAGGCTCATCAGCAATATTTGACCCTGTAGCTTTTAGTACATCGGCTTCTTTTAGTACTAATGTTGATTTAAGAGATGTAACCAACAAAGATTCAAACGGATGGTCTGAGTCTTTGGGTGGTTTAAAGTCTTTTGAGGTATCAACCGATGTATTACAATCAATTAATCCTGATGTACCTTTAGATGGTACTGATTTTTTCGATAAACTTAAAAATAGAAGTTTAGTCAATTTAAGTTTTTCTGATAGAATTAGAAACATTATTCGTACTAACCTTACTCAAAGTGGTGTTGATGGGTTTCTTACTAATACAGTTTCACAAACTAATTTACAGCCTGACCCATTTGGAAAATCAACAGCTTCAAAATTAGTTAATTCAGGAGGTAGTTTTTCTAGATTAAATTATAACAATGTTATAACAAGATTTGAAAACAAAAATTTTGTATGGACTTTTTATGTTAAAGGTATTGATGCTGACAATGATAGTGTTTCAGTAGGTATTAATACGCAACTTTCAGATGGGTCTGGTTCTGTAGCATTTAATAATTACACTACTGAAGTTATTTCAGGTTCAGGAGTAGTTTCAAATATACAACCATCAGGTAAAATAGATAAAATTGATAATGTTGGTTTTGGAGGAACTGATACACAAAATTGGACTAGAGTAAAAGTATCTTCTACTTCACCTGTTAGTGCAAGTAGTAAATCGAATATAGAGTTTAGAATGTATGTAGGTACTTATAACACTAACGTAACAAATCAATCTATTTTTGTATCATCTTGGCAAATTGAATTATCACCTGAAGCAACAGATTATCAAGACCCTACCGATATTACACATTGGCAAGGAAATGCACTTGTATCTAGTTTAAGTTTTGACGCAGGAGTTGAGGATAATTTAACTTGTTCGGCTACATTTACTGGAACAGGTAATATTTATCCAAATGGACTTGGTCCTGAGCTGATAGAAGATACAGGGTTTGATGACCCTAGTTATTGGTCAATAACTCCATCTGACGGCTCTTTAAGTGTTGTTGAAAGTGGATTAGGTAAAATTAAATCAGATTCATCAAATACCTTTAGTTCTATAAATAAAACAGGAATACTGGTTGAGGGTAATTATTATTTACTTCAATATACTGTTTTTCAAAGTAACGTAGGAGGTATTTTAGTGTCAGACGGTTGGAATAGTGCTACCGAGCCTGATATAGAATTGCCAGTTAGTGTTGGTACACATAAAGTTTTAATTTACCCTGGCACTACAGCACTTACTCTTAAAAGAAAAGTCTCAAACAATGATATACAACTAAGTTCAATATCACTAAAGAAAGTTTTGTAAATCAATTAAATTAAATAAAAATGAAAAAGGTAGAAATAGGTGGTTATAAACGACCAATTAGATTTAGTTATTTAGCTTTAAAAGACATCTGTAACGATTGTAGCTTAAAGTTAAATGAAATGGACAAGTTAGGTTCAGAGATAGACCATATTGGTATTATCGCTTACTATGGTCTAAAATATGGTGCTAAGAAGAACGGAGAAGAATTTAAGTACAAAGTTCGAGATATTGAACAATGGTTAGATAATGAAGATTTTGGTAAGATAAATGAAATCTTTGAAGCGTTCCAATTAGACCAACCTCAGAAAAAGGGAAAGTAGAAGAGGGAGAGGAAATTATTGATGAAGAAACAGGTGAAGTAGATTGGGATAAGTTAGAGGAAATTGGATTGGGAATGATGGGGTTAAGTGATTCAGAATTGTATGATTTGACCCCACGTTCCTTAGACAATAAAATAAGAGGCTTTAGAAAGTACAACGAACAACTTTCTCAAAACAGATGGGAACAAACTAGAATGATAGTACACAGTTGTATAGTGCCTCACTCAAAACACCGACTTAAACCAAAAGAATTAATGCCTTTCCCTTGGGATAACAAAGTAAAAATCAAAAAAGATATTGCTAGTAAAGAGCATATCTCTGAGGTTCTTGAAAGGTATAAAATAAAAGAACCTAAAAAAATAAAGTTATAAAATGGCTGGAGTTAAAACTATATCGATAATTGTAGCTGCTAATATCAAAGGCTTAGAAGCAAGTCTTGGTAAAGCAAATAAATCAATAACAAGTTTTGCTTCTAACGCAGCTCGTATCGGTTCGACACTTACTTTTGGTGTTACAGCACCTTTAGTTGCTATGGGTAAATCAGCCTTCGATACATTCTCTCAGTTTGAGAATAGTATGATGAAGGTAAACACAGTAACTGGTGCTACTGCCGAAGAGTTTAAAATGCTTACAGCAGAAGCTAAACGATTAGGGGCAACTACTCAATTTACAGCTTCACAAGTATCCGAATTACAATTAATACTAGGTCGTAAAGGTTTTGATCCTGAAGCTATAAAAGGGATGCAACAATCTATATTAGACCTTGCATTAGCTACTGGAGAAGATTTATCTTTAGCAGCAGAAGTAGTATCTAAATCTATAAACGCTTTTGGACTTGAAACAGAGCAATCAGCAAGAGTAGCTAATACCTTAGCAAGTGCAGCAGCAAATTCATCAATACAACTTAGTACATTCGCAACAGCATTTGGTCACGCAGGGGCTTCTGCAAAAGCAGTTGGTGTAGATATAGAAGAATTATCTGCTATGATGGGTGTCTTAATGGATAATGGTATTAAAGCATCTAAAGCAGGTACAGGACTTCGTAAAATATTTATGAAGTTAAATGAAGAGGGTATTCCATTTGGTCTTACATTAGACCATTTAGCTAATGGTACAATGAGTCTTTCTGAAGCTCAAGATTTAGTTGGAACTACAGCAGCAAACCAATTACTTATACTATCTGAGAACAGAGATAAGTTAGCCGAATTAACCCAAGAGTATGATAATAATACAAATAGGTTAAATGAAATGGCAGATGCGATGAGTAAAACTACTGTCGCAAAAGTAAAGAAAATGCAATCGGCAATAGAGGGTTTGCAGTTAGAGTTAGGTGCTTTACTTGCTGATAGAATTATGCCTCTTATAAATTTTCTAACTCACTTAGCAAATAAATTTAGTGCTTTAGATGATACAACACAAAATCTTATAATAACAATAGGAATTATAGCAGCATCTTTAGGTCCATTAATTTTAATTGTTGGAGGTTTAGGTGGTGCTTTTGCAGCAGGATTAGCTGTAATTGGTCCATTCTTATTAGCTTTTGCAAAAATTGCACTTATTGTGGCAGCAGTAGTATTTGTTGTAGATAAATTGGTTATTGCTTTAGGAGTTTTAGGTCAAGCAGTTATAGATAATGGTAAAGCTTTAAAAGAAAGATTTCAAAATATAGCAAATTCTATAGGTAACTTTTTTATTAATATGTTTAATGGTACAGTTACTAAATTAAAAGAAATAGCTTCTAAATTTGGAATGACAATTTTTGAAGATTTTGTACCCGCAGGAGAACTAACTATTATACCTGATGACGAATTAACTAAGTTTGGTAAGATTGGTGATAGTTTTAATAATTTTACATCAAAATATAATAAATTTAAAAGCAGTATTGGTGATGGTATAAGTGGTTTATTTGATTTTAGTGTTCCAGGAACAAGTGAAACAACAACACCTACACAAGAACCTGAAACACGAACTTTACAAGAAGCTTACGATGCTATATTTGGAGATGGTGCTTATGCAGCATATCAAGAAGATATGAGATTAAAGCAAGAGCAATTAGCATCAGCTCAAAGATGGACTAATTCACTTAATAGTTTGGCTGTTAGTTTATCACAAAACTTTGCTCAATCATTTGCAGATACTATTTTAAGTGGTCAAAACTTCTTAGATGGTATGAAAAAAATATTTGCTGATTTAGCAAAACAAATTGCTTCAATGATAATTAAAGCACTTGTATTAACTGCTATACTTTCTTTAACTGGTCTTGGTGGTACAGCACAAGCACAAAAAGCATTTGGAGCAAATCAAGGATTTAAAGATATATTAGGTGGTATGTTTGCAGGAGGTTTTGCCAACGGAGGTCAACCACCTTTAGGTCAAATCTCTTTGGTAGGTGAACAAGGACCAGAATTATTCGTGCCTTCACAAAAAGGAACAATTATACCTAACCACGCTTTAGGTGGTGCGACTACACCTGATGTAAGAATATCGGGTGATGATTTATTGATTGTATTCGATAGAGCTAATAGAAGAAAAAGTAGAAGATAATGGCATACGGAAAGTACAGAGACTCTCAAATAAAAGGTGAGGCAGGTACAACCTGGTACGTTGAAATTTGGAAAAAAAATTACTCAGGTAGTAGTACCGATATGAATCTTCAAGGTGAGGGTTTTGAAGTTAAATGGACAGGTGAAGGTGGTACTAGAAATAGACAATTTTTAACTTCAGAATGTATTGTATATTTTTACGCAGAAAATAATACTGATGAATCTTTTATCTATGATGTATTTGAAAAGGGTGACAAGGAATATTTTGTCAGAATATATAAAAACTCTGTAAGTAACGCTAACCTTTGGTGGTTCGGATGGGTACAACCATCTTTTGATACATTATCTAATGAGCCATTTCCTTATCCAGTTAAAATAATTGCTACCGATTCTATAGGTGTATTCAAAGAAAGAGAAGATGATACTTTAACACCTTCTAATTGGAATAAAGCTTATAGAATAAATAATCATATAAACGATTTTGGTAGCACAATGTCTTTATTTGATAATTCATCTGCAAATGAATCGCCAATACCTCAAAATCATAAATGGTTTAAAACAGGTATAGATTGGTTTAGAAATGGTGATACTTATGAAGCTAACGATCCGTTCTATTCTTATTATATTACAAGAGCAGCATATAGAAAAGATGTAGAAAAAAAACCACTTAAATACAAAAAATACGATGTATTAAAGGGTTCTTTACAAACATTTAACACTATAGGTTTTTTAAGTGATGGACACTATTATTTTATTCAACCAAATAATAAAATAGCTACAAATGGTAATATAAGAATATACAATTATTTAGGTACAGATAATGAAGTAGCTTCGGGTGGAGACATAGCAGATGAAAGTGTAAATCTTGAAATAGACCAATCTACTAATTATATTTTAGCAGGGTCTACAATCACTTACGACCCAGTTTTGAAAAGTGTAACTTGTGATTTTATAAATGGTGAGTCTACATTTTTAGTTCCTGATGACGCAGATTTAACAAGTGGATTTTCAGCAGGTTTATTACAAGGTGATGCTGACGAAGAAGGTTCTATGACTATAAATTTCGCTGCAACTCACAAAGAAGTTTTTAATAGAAGTGAATTAAATTTTCCTAGTTCAGATTATGATTTAGTAAATGCAGGACATAAAACAACAGGTCAGTTGCAAATTAAAATAGGTACTGGAGCAGATACAAGATATTTAAAAGAAAGTGCTACATCAGAAGGTGTAGGAGTATTAGAATGGGGTACAGATACTACAGTACATACAATAACTTTATTTAGAGGTAAAAGTGTTGGAGGTTCAGGAAGTGTTTTAAATAGTTTAAGTAGTGGTTATGTTTCAACTGGTAATTTAAGAAACCAAGATGATATAGGTGTTAACCTATCATTATCAAGTGCAGATGACACTCCTTGTAGTATAGAGAGAGATGGCAATACATATACAGCAGAAACTGCTATAAAATTTTCAGGACAATTTCCAGTACCATTAGTTTCAGGAGAAGTAGTTATTACTCTTACTGCTACAAATGAATACACTCCTTATTATTATGACCCGCCAAATAACCCTTTTGCAGTAGACTCAGGTCTTACAAATTACTCTAACCAAACACCATCTTCAGTTACAAGAACTACAACTTCAGGTTCTTATGGTCAAAATACTGGTAGTATAACAGTAACAGGATATAATACAGTAGCTTTAAACACTAATCAAGTTGGATTAACTTTTACTACAAACCAATCTAGTAATGATGCTTTTGAAAATTTAGATTTAGGTGAAATACAAGTAGGTCAAACAACTACTGGTCAAGCTAATTTTCAAGACTCAATATATTCTGTACAATATAATACAGGTAGTGACGCTTCACCGAATATGTTTGCTGCAACTCAAGGTTTTAGAGCAAATGATACAGGTTCTTATTTAAATATTTTACAACTACTAACAAGTCAGTTTTTACAATTACAAACAGAACCTTTAGAAATATTACAAGCTGATGTATTTAGTGCTAATATATCTCCTATAAAAAATTTAAAATACTCAATAAATGACGATGGTGTTTTTAAGTATTATCAATTTTTAGGAGGTACATTTAAAGCTCATAGTGAAACAATGAGTGGTGAATGGTTTAAAATAAATTCAAACTTAAACGTACAAACACCCGATAATGAAACCATTAACGGAGGTAAAGGATTATCACCTTCATCTTCAGATATAGTAAATTCTAATTCAAAATCAAACACTAAAGTAATTTTAAGTCAGATTAATGAAAATAGTTTAGGAGAAACAAATGTTGCTATAGATGGAGGTAGTGCAACTACTCAATTAACATTATTAAATGATACTAGAGGTAAAATATATAATGGTCAGAAGTTATTACTTACTTACGCTGATGGTACTAATCCATTAACATTAACTGCTTCGTCAACTGTTAGTGGTGTTAAAGATATACCTGTAACATCATTTACACCTTTCCACGATTACCCTACAGGTTCTGTATTATCAACTTTAAGTTATGATTTAACTAATGCAATAACACCTGGGACAAGTACACCTAACTTATATAAAGGTGTTACAACTACGGCTATTTATGTAGCAGCTAACGAATTTAATGTTACTAGCCATACAAGTTTTGATGTTTACACAAGAGATAATGTCGGGTCAGTACAACCTTCTGCATACCAAAATAGAGGTAAAATATATGCTACATCTTATGTGCCTTTAAATTATAAGGTTACATCCATTGATATTTATGCAAGTGTAAATAGAAACATTAGAATGCTTACGGCAAGAACAATAAGTGATGTTACAACTTTACAAGGAAGTGGAACAAGTAATACAACATTAACATTAAGCACAGAATGGAATAGTGTGGAGGGTGATTATGTTATATTAGAATTTGAGCAAGGAAGTGCTAATGATGAAATTTACGGAGCAAAAATAACCATAGCAGCAGTATAATAAGGGAGGTTGATTGTAGTGTATCTTTTCGCTACCTTTTCGATAGACTACTTTCACTCCCTTTAAATAAAAAAAGAATAATGCAAGTAACAATAGGAATAATAGAGTTAGTAATATCAGTAATAGTATTACTCTCAACTGGTGTAGGTGTTTGGACTAACCTACAAACTAAAGTAACTAAACTTTCTTCTAGGGTATATCACTTAGAGCAATCTGACAACGAATTAAAAGTTATCTTAGCAGATATATCGACTAAGTTACACAAGATAGAATTATTGTTAGCTGCTAATCAAATCAAAGAGAAATGAGTAAAGAAATACAAGACACTCCTTTTAGCATTAGCCTAAAGACATTGTTTAGTATTTTTGCTTTTTTATTCTTACTAATTGGTGAGTACATTGTTTTACAAAATGAAATTAATGAAGCTAAGAGTTTGCCTAAAATAGAGATTACAAGACTTGAAGTAGAACTAAAAAATGAGTTATTATTACAGAAGTTTAAAAATATCGAAAAAGATATAGAACGTATTAATAATGATGTGACTAAAATAAAAACACAAATTGGAAGATAGTTTTGATATAAATGAAAGTTCTAAGATCCAATTAGATATAAAAAGTCTGATTGGTATTGTAGCAGGTATTGTTTCTCTTGCAGGTATATGGTTTACATTGACTGCTGAAATTTCTCAGTTACAGCTAGATGTTTTGCGTATGCAAGATGATGTAGCACTTAATCACGAGTTCAGAGTGAAATGGCCTAGAGGTGAGATGGGTGCTTTACCTGATGATGCTAAACAAGATTTAAAAATAAATTACCTACAAAAAGAAGTAGATAATCTACGCAAAGTAGTTAAAGATTTAGAAATTAAACAAGCAAAAACTGAATAATGAGATTAAGTAAAAACTTTGTGTTATCAGAGATTACTCGAAGTAACACAGCCAATAGACTTGGAATAGATAATGAACCGACAAAAAAAGACCTGGAGAATATCCAAAGGCTTATTACAAATATTTTACAACCTATGCGGGACGCTCTTGGTCCTATTCGTATTAGTAGTGGTTATCGCAACAAGGAACTTAATGTTGCTATTGGTGGAAGTAGCCGTAGCCAACATTGTAAAGGTGAAGCTTTGGATATACAGTTTTGGAAAGATGGTCAAATGTGTAATAAAGAAATTTATGACTGGATTATAGATAACGCTATTGAGTTTGACCAAATGATAAATGAATTTGATTTCTCTTGGATTCACATATCTCTAAAAAAATCTAACAACAGACGAGAAGTATTAGAAGCCTACAAAGATAAAGATGGCGATACTAAATACAGATACGCACCTGATATAATTACATTATGATAAAGAATATTATTAAAAATTTAGTAGGACAGGCTTCTACTATAATAGACGAAGTAGTCACAACTGATGAAGAACGATTAAAACTTAAAAATGAGTTTGAGAAAGTTATACAAGACCACGAGAAGGAAATGTTTGCTCTTGAAGTTCAAGACAGAAGTAGTGCTAGAACAATGTTTATGGACGATAGCTTTATACAAAAGATATTGGCTATCATATTTACTTGTGCTTATTTTCTTATATCTTACTTTATGTTCAAGTGTTTTATAATAAATACTTTAGAACTTTCAGATTACGAAATAGGCTTTATTAGTACAGTATTCGGTGCTATGTCAAGTAAAGTAAATACCATCATAGATTTCTTTTTTGGTGGTTCATCAAAATCTAAGTAATAATATGCCTTGGCTTCCAAAAGGAAGAGATAAACGAACTAAGGCTGAAAAAAATAGGTCTTGGGGTGGAGATACTTCGTTCTACAGAAAGTACGCTTGGAGGAAGTTAAGAAAGGTTGTATTAGATAAAAATCCTTTGTGTGTTCATTGTTTAGATAATGATATGGTAAAACCTGCTGAAGTAGTCGACCATATTGTACCAATTAAAAAAGGTGGAGCTGAGTTAGACGAATCTAATCTACAAGGATTGTGTCACAGTTGCCACAATAAAAAGACTTATTATGAGAATAGACAAAAATAGATATAGGAGTAAATATGAGGAGGATGTTTGTTCTAAATTAACTAAAAGTAAAATACCTTTTCAATATGAAACTATTAATCTTTACTACGAGATTACCGAACAACGAAAATATATACCTGATGTTATACTCCCAAACGGAATTGTTGTTGAGTTAAAAGGAAGGTTTACGGCTAAGGATCGTAAAAAAATGTTACTGGTAATTAAGCAACACCCTGAGTTAGATATACGAATGGTGTTTATGAGACCTAAGAATAAGTTAAACAAGAATAGTCGCACAACTTATGCCCAATGGTGCGATAAGAATAATATAAAGTGGGCAGATAAATATATACCGACAGAATGGATACGAGAGACAAAAAAACACCCGAAGAGATAGCACAAGAAATATTCGGAAGTTGGATAGTGGATTCTACTGAAGAAGAACAAGGAGAGGACTAATTGTCCTCTTTTTCTTTTCCTAAGTTTTCTATCTCTAGGTCAAGCATCTTTCTGTTGTGGTCATCAGAACTGGTAGGCTTTGTCATATTCCACTCGTATCGAAACGGCTTCTTTTCCTCAAGCTCGATTAACTTCTGTAAATACACAGCTATATCCATCGCTTCTTCTTGGGCGTGTTTAAGCCATTGTAACTTAGTTAAATCGTTTCGTTCCATTGTAGTACCATATTTATTTTTACCTACCTCAGAACGCTTTAAAATCTTAAAACAAACTTGTTCTTCTATGCTGCTCATAATTACTTTGGTTAAAATTTTCCACTTACAGTTCCGTTAGGCTTCTTTATAATACCTCCGAATCCATTGTTCTCTCTTACACGATCCATATACTCATCGCAACAAATCGCTTCAGGACTAACTACCTTATCATCAATTACCTTAATCGAATAACTTGATAGCTCTTTTACTTCTTCGCACTTATTACATTTAAATTTTGCCATAACACTCGCTAATATACAAAAAAAAAGGACATCTACAAGTAGACATCCTTTTCCCATTTTTAACCAAAAAACTTACGAACTATGCAAAAAAACGTAAGAACGCATCAAATATACAAAACTTTTCCTTTATCATACTCTAATAAAGTAATATACTTATAAACATAACTTTTCCTACCGAAGTCAGTAGATTCAGGCATTGTCCTCCAAACCCAGTTATTTATTCTTGTTTTGTTTAAATTAAATACTAATACAGAATCGCAAGTAAAGAAGTTAATGTACAAACCTTGAGATGCCTTTTCATTTTTAGTCTTTCTTAATATCCTTTCGTACTTGTGCATCTCCAGGATTAATCCTTCAGGATATTTACTCTTAGCTGTATCTAAAGTAAAGTTTCTTTGTTTCATCTCGCAATAGAACTTCCTGTTATCCCATTCGTAGGTAAAGTCCCAAAAATCATACTTTCCCTCAGAAGGGACACAATCAATTTTATACTTACTAGCGAATCGGTCTAACAAGTTTAGTTCTTTTTCAGTCATATCTATTTTTTAAAGTCCACAATAACCTGAATCACATTCATTGAAATCATCATCAAATAATTCAATTTGACTTAATGATTGACTTATTTTTTCATAAGTTACATCTGAACGCCATTGATTATTTTTATATGATTTTATTGCTTGTTTTTCTTTTTCTACAAACCAATTCATTTTTGCAGGAGCTTTGTCAAACATTTTTCTTAAAAGTATAGGATTTCTATGCATACAACCTACACAATTATTCATATATGCAAACTCAACTGGTTTATCCTTCCAATAGTTCTCAATTGTATCTTTATATATGTTATCTTTTATCAAGGGAAATGATGGTATTTGATAAGGTATATCTGCCCACTTATTTCTTTTGCCATTTTTAGACTTACCTACAATAGTTTTATATGTCATAACACCATTTGTTGGTTTACACCTTTCAATCATTGTGTTTGCTCTTCTTGTTTCATTTGCTCTAAAGCCAATTCTTGTTTCAACAATCTCACCAATATTATTTTTCCAAAAATTAAACATAGGCTCTATTTTCATTTCTATGGTACAAAATCTACGCATAGGTGTAGGTAATTGTATTTTACCATTTTTACCTCTTACTATTGTTTCATCAAAAGTTTTACCAGTAACCCAATATATATTTTTGCCGATAAACTGCTCTAAATCTAACATAGTTTTTATTATTGTATCTTCTTCTAATGTACCTATAAATTCTTGACCAATCTTATCAGATACAATTTGCCTTACTTTAGCATCTGGATAAATACAAGACTTATCATTAGTTCTAACTAATGCAAATACATTGTAATCAGCAGGATAATTAGCTGCTATATAAGCTGATGTCTTACCACCTGATACTGAGTTAACTGTTATCATCTCTTTTATTTAGTTTAGTTAATATATCTAACTCTTGCTTGAGTTCTATAACAGCATTAGCCATCTCCATTTCATTGGCATTGGCTAAAAGCTTTTCTCTTTTATAAGCCAACATTTGTGTGTGTACCCAAGTAAATGCTAACGCACTTTCCTCGAACACCTTTAATCTAGGCTTTAACTTCTCAGCTTGTGGGTGTCCTTCGAATTGTTTGTACATCTTAATCACCTCGTTTTGATGTGCTATAAACTTATCGAGACTATTTATCTCGTCTAAATTCGGGTCGGCTTCTCGCAATAAATTAATTGCTTTTAGTGTAATTTGGTCGGGCATAGTAGTTTGGTTATTTTAGGTAAATTTTCTTAAATAGTTCTACCATAACATTAACTGTTATAGTGTTTCCTGCTTGTTTATAAAGCTGTGTATCTGAGTTTACTTTTTGAGCCTTCCAAAACTCTTCATCAGTAAAACCTTGCAATCTCCAAGTTTCAAGTGGAGTTAATCTTCTTATTTGTTTATTATATACAAATTGGTCTGTATTACCACCACTTCCTGTAGCAGAGTGTAAAGTGTTTGCTTCATCTTTTAAATGTCTACTACTTACTTCTCCGTTTTTATCTCTAGTGTAACCAATTATTTTAGGTAACTCAACAGCAATACTATTAGCTGCATCTAAACAATATGCAATACCATCGGTCTTACTTAAATGACCTGTACCTCCTTTCTTTGGATCGCCACATCTTGGGTGTAGGTTGTGAACTATTACACTATTATCAGTAGGACAATCAGGAGTGTTAGCTCTAATACAATTAGCTATATCATCGCCAGTTTTAGGTTGACACTTAAATCCTGTCCCTTTATCTTCGTGTCTTTCCTTGTGTCTATTAAAACCATCTATCATCTTTTGACTTAGGTAATATTTCTCATTTACATCATCCTCTAATAAATCTTTCAAAGTTATATCTAACGGAAACGCTTTAGGAAATCTAAACTCTCTCCAGTTCTTAAAACCAACTATAAATATTCTTTCTCTGTTCTGAGGTATTCCAAAATTCTTAGTGTTTAGTATCTTATAATAAACGTGATAGCCTAAACCATTATCAATAGTATCTAATCCTACTTGACCATTTAAACTTCCACCACCATTAGATAAAATATCTGTAATCGTTTGAAATGTCCTTCCCTTATCGTGAGAAACTAATCCTCTTACATTCTCTAAAATAAAACAATTCGGTTGGTTTACTCTGATAAATTCGGCTACATCGAAAAACAATGTACCTCTTGTTTCATCAGCAAATCCCTTTCTCTTACCTGCGTAACTAAATGCTTGGCAAGGAAATCCTGCTACATACAAATCTAATTGCTCTACTTCGCTGTGATTACGAGTAGTTATATCTTCATAAAATGTATCAGGATTGTTAAGCTCTAAATAACTTTGTTTAGCAAACTTATCTATCTCACAAGCAAATACATTTTTGTGAGGTAAATTTAATCTTCTTAAAGCTGCTTCGGGTGAGCCTATACCACTAAAATCTGTTCCTACTTTTAGCATAATAATTAAAATATATCGTTAGTTGGTTTTTTGATTATCGTTTCTTGTATCGGGTCTATTAAAGTTCCGTTCTCATTAAGGTATCTAAACCTACGCAAACTATATGAATAAAACAAACAGACAGGTGTAAGCTCAGGTGTAGGTACTCCGACTAACTTCTGAAACTTAATCTTCTGTGCGTGTATCTCAGTAACATTCCACTTCTCACTTTGTGGGTTTCGATGGAACACAAGAAAGTTGTCTGCTCTGTTACCAAACATAGCACCAAACTCTACATCACTCATATTCGGAGCAGGTCGAGTACCATCTTCGTTTCTTCTTCTGTTAGCTGCTGTTCCTGGATGCACAACAAGATAAAACATTACATTGTGACGCTTTATAAACCTTCTTATGTTACTTAAAGCATCATAATAGTAATCGTACTTACTCGTCTTGTTAGGTGCTTTTAAATCGTTTAAAGGGTCTATAGATATACCATCTATATCACACACTTGCATATACTCTTCAAACGAGTTTAACACATCTTCTACGCTAGGTGTTTCTTCAAATGTAAGCACAGTAAAATGGTCATAAGCCCATTCAATAGCTCTTAAATAATTATCTTGACTAATCCTATCGCTAAACTCTTTATCGGCTGTCTTACCACAATACATTTCAGCTATGTCTATCATCAAGTCACCGATAGGTTCGTTCTCAGGGCAATACATAAGCCACTTGTAATCGTAAAGCTTAGATGCCATCATCATTAAAAAAAGTTGTGTGGTAGTTTTTCCGATGTTAGCAAACCCAGTCATTATAGTTAGTTCACCTTTACGGAAAGTATAGTGAGGATCTAAAGGCTTTATACCTGTAGTAAGACCCTTTGTGTAACCTTTATTATAGATTTGTTTACAATAGTTGGTTACCTCTTGCTTAGAGGTTACTTTATAAAGAGCCATTTTATTTCTTCATAGCCTTTAATTGACCTCCTAAGTAATCAGAGTCAGGTTTATTTTTTTCATTCCTTGAAATCCATCCTGAAGCTGCCATTCTCCAATCCTTCATTGGATTCTTACCTACTCGCCATCCTTGAGACTCGTAGTAATAATAGAATCGTTCTGCTTCTTGTTTGTTGCTACCCTTTCCTTTGAAGTAAGTGATAACTTCTTGGATGGATTCAGGAATATTTCTTGTTTCTTTTGTTGGTGCATCTAAACGAACTTTTGTATCAAATACTTCTAAGTTCAAATCGTTATCATTTAATATATTTAATATTGACTTATGCACTCTGTTATTAGGGTTTAATTTGTTTCCGTATTGAAATTCTATAAAACCTGCTAAAAACCATCTTCCGTTACCTAAAACGCAAATTCTTGGTTTATCCTGGTTTACTGTGTTTAAGAATTTTTGTACATCAATATCACCTCCAATTAATAATTCAAACATTCTTTTATTTGGTTTGAATATACCTGCGTGGTCACAATTATCGCAAATATAAATCCAAAACAATTTATCAATTAAGGATAGGTCTAAGTACCAGTCCTCATTCCATTTCATTGTGTCAGTAAATCTTTTTGCCATTTTCATTCGTATTTTCTTTGGTTAAAAAAAAGTAAAGGGGAGTCGCATAGACGACCAAATCATAAGAACTCCCCTAGTACAAGAACAACCTAGACCATATTGCTTAAATCTAGGATTTAATTATGTAGCACTCACGCAGCCCACTCTCGTTATACAAAAGGTTCTCAGGTTTGGTTTTTGCAGTATCGCACTCTGTAGCTGAGATTATAAGGGTTTAACAGTTAATCACCCACACCTTTATTAATTAAAATGGTAAGTCCTCTTCTACTTTGTGAAACTCATTAACTTGAGCTGTATCATTTGTTACAGGAGTTTTAGAATCAATAATCTTCTCACTAACTACTTTCCACGCACCAAGATCCGTGTACCATTTGTTGTTAAATTCTCTTGCATTGATATTAAAAAATACCTCTACAACTTGACCAACTCTATTGTAAGTCATAAAGTTTTCTGTTTTTTCTTCACCAAATACTGTGAAGTAAACATCTTTAGGGTAATCACCTTCTGTAGTGATAACAAACCCTAACTTTTTCCATTCCTTTCCCGCCTTAGACGTTCCAGTTTCTAGTTTAGCGATTTTTGTAATCTCGCCTCTTAAAGATAAATCTCTCATCCTTTTCGTGTTTAGTTAAAATTAATAATTAAAATTGTTCGTAATATTGGTCTACGACCTTTAAAAAAAATTTTCTTGCTTCAGGTGTCTTATTCATTTCGTCAACACATAATCCTACAAGTGGACTAATCTCTTCGTGGTAATTAAGGTGAAATCTTATTTCAAATTCTTCTTCATTATCTGTTTCATTTACAGATACAACTAAACTTTCATTTGTTTCCTCCTGGATTGTTTCGTGACAAACGTCTATTCTATCTATTTTCATTGTAATCAAATATTTTCTTAATTAAATCAACTTTTTTACTTAAATAGTTATTAGACTTTATAATCTTTCTTATCTTACCTGATATACTATAGTCTATATCACTAACAGTATCTTTTAAAACTATTCGCTTGAAAGTTCTAAAATCTTCATCATATTCACAATAAATTTTAAAAGTTTTTACAGAGTGTAAAACACTTGCGTGGTCACAATTAGTTAGTGTACCTATATCACAAGCAGTTAAATCTCCATAAGTATGTAAGAAATATCTTAAACTGTGTTTAGCATTTATTATGTGTCTTTTTCTACTTCTACTTAATACTTCATCAGCAGTAACATTCCAGTATTCACAAACTTTTGGTAGACACTTCAACAACCTTGTTCTTGCGTGTCTTGGTAAAACTTCACTTTTCATAATTCTTCGTGTATTACTTTTGTTTTTGGTTGGTTTAACATTTCTAGTAAGCTAATATACTCTTGCCTACCTTGGTCTATAAAATTTTCAGTACATCTAAATATACCTACCTGATATGGTTCTTGTGTTTCTACTACAACAAATACAAACTCCTTTGCTCCGAAGCCATCTAAATAGAACGCAGCTTGTCTGTGGTAATTGTACCTGTAAGCACTTTTCCTAAACTCACTAATTGGTTTAGAGGTAGTCTTTATATCTACTAACATATCACCTCCATCAACAACTATATCGGCTTTACCTTTACACTTTCTCATCGTGTTAAAGTCTATCCAACACTTAGGTACTTCCTTTTCAGAGTTATCTAATATAGCTTTAACTTCATCAATCCTGGACAACTTATCCCGAAGATTTAAAGCTAAGTTGTATTGATCCATTCCGATTACAATACCTTCTCTTTCCTCCATCTTAATCTTCCAAGCTTTGTTTAATTTACTTGCCATCGATTTACTTGGCTCAGGTCTATCTTCAGGATTAATAACAATAAACTTTCGTTGAAATTCTTTTGGTTCTAATATAAGCGTGTGAACTAAATTACCGAATCTAAGTGAAGGAGTATCTATAATACCTCCACGCTTCATCATCTCATAATATTCCCACCCTTTCTTGAGGTAGCCTAGTTGAGAGTTTGTAGTATACTCCCAGTCTCCGTAGTATTCTTGGTCGTTCTTAAATGTTTTCATTTTTTCTTATTATCTTGGTTATTTACCAAAATTGCTAAGTAAGCTGCATAACTTACTATAACAAGTATAACTAATAATGGTATGTATGTGTCCATATTTACTTTAATTTATCGATTAATTTATTTACACTTTTATTACTTTCAAATAACCAAGCAAAAACACTTCCTACAATGTGAGTTACAAATGCAACCCAAATCCACCAAGGAGCTTTAGCTACAACTAATATCCAGGCAATACAAATCATTAACATCATTATAATTTAGATAGTTCAAGGTTAATAGTTTCTCTTTGCTTATCAGTCATATTGTACTTAATAAGAGCTTGTTCTACTTGAGTAGCTTTACCATTCTTAATAGCATCTAACATACTCGTTTCAATTTGCTTAGTCATAGTTTGTCTAGTGGGTTTCTTATCTCTAATTCGTAACGCATCAACCACATCACCAAAAGCTTTAACACCTTTCTCTACATACAATGTTACTTGAACTCCTACCCAATCTTCAATCAATCCACTTCCTGCAACTTTCTCTATTGCCCTTGCATTAGTTCGGTTAAGTATCATTCCTTTGTCAAACTCCTTAAAGTAAACTACAAAGCAATCTTCTTTTCTACCCTGTTGTCCAGTAACCTTTTCTTGAGCTAATCGATTAACTGTAACTACAGCTTCTTTCTTACCATCTAACGAATACGATCCAAGGTACTCGTAATTAAATTGTTTTTTCCAATGTCCTTTCATAATTATTTATTTTAAAGTGGGGGCGGTATAAAAACCTATTTTAAATATTTGTAAAAATGGAACTTTCACTAATGACTTTTCTTTTTTACTTGTGCTTCATATATACACTTAGTAATACAATTAATCATATCGTAAAAGTGCTTAGAACAATTAAAATTACTTTGCTCTCGACCATCTTCCATAATTAAAGTATACCTGATTCGTGGTGGATTACTTCCATCATATTCGGTTGGATAATATGCAAACGATAACTTAACATCGTAACACTTCTCTTCGTTGTTTAAGTTCCAACCAGTTATTAACATTGGTCGGACTTGACTAAGTAGATTCTTTTGTTCTTCACTCATTTTAAGCAATTTAAATTAGTAATTGTTTTTGGTTCGAAGGCAAAGATATAAACATTTTTTTAATTTCCAAACCAACTCCACAAAATAAAAGCGTATCACTAAATGGATCAAAAGTTGTCCAGGAGGGGAGGGGTTGAGGGTAGGGGAGTGGTATCATATCGAGAAAATTATATAGATCCGATAGGAGGGAGGTTTTGAGCTGACATTATGACATTTGCAAATTTTGACGCATTTCTTTAGTAATTATTTTTGTTTTTTATTTGGGGCATTATTAATCAAAACACAAAAAAATGAATTTCACTATTAAAGATTTAGAAGAGTTAAAATACACTCAAGTGTTAACGCAAAATGACAAAATGAAGAAGACAAGCAAAAAAGAAAACATTCGTTTGTTTAATTTCGGTATAAGTGCGTATAAATCGCATAGCACAGGAAAAGTAACCTGTCCTTTTGCCAAGGATTGTATAAAATTTTGTTACGCTCGAAAAGGTTCTTTTATATGGAGCAACACAAAAAAAGCATATGAAAAACGTTATTTACTGACTAAAGAACCCGATTTATTCAAGGCTAAAATTTCCGACGCAATAAAACGAAGAAAAGCAACACATATAAGAATACACGACAGCGGCGATTTTTATAATCGTGATTATATATTACAATGGTTCGAAATTATGAGAGAATTTCCAGAAGTTACATTTTACGCGTACACTAAAAGTAAAATGTTATTTGATGAATTCGATTTTTTGCCGTCTAACTTTACTATTATTTATTCGCTTGGCTCTAGATTTGACAATTTAATAAATACGTCTACAGATAGACATTCAAAAATATTTTATTCTATGGAAGAGATGCAAAAACAAGGCTATATTGACGCATCAAATAACGATTTAGAAGCCATCAACCCAAAAAACAATAAAATCGGTTTATTAATACACTAAAATTAAAAACTATGTACACAATCAAACAAACACAAACAAAAAAAGCTTTATTCGGCTTAATTACAAGAAATGTAGAAAAACAATATAATTTTTCTAATTATTGGGAGGCAGTACGCTTTGCCCTTCACGAACAAATTAAATACATCTATTTTAGTAAAGGAACGGCCAAAACTAAAACAAATGTATTTAAGTACTTCTATAGCCTTAAAAGGTTTGAAAAGTTCGCAAAGAAAAACCCTTTACATTTTTGCAACGTGTCAAACGCTGATAGAATCAATTTAAAACAATACTATAATGTTTTAATTGAACGTAATATAAACAAATTAAGAACTTACTAAAATTAGAAATTATGAAAAATCAAAACACTATTAAATTTAAAACTCTTTTAGCAATTTCTAAGGATAAAAAATGTACTTATACAAGTATACAAAAGCACGTTTTGACTTCACAAGGAAAAAACGCACAGAAAGAATATAAAAGAGGCTATTATTGCACAAATATTTGCGATTGGAAGTATACCAACTTAATAACTAAGAAAGGTAAATATTATCGCTTAACGTCATTGGGTAAATTATATCTTAAAGACCCACAAAAGGCAAACGATAAAATAAAAATCAATAAACTTAAAGCAAGGGTTATGAGATTTGAAAACATTGCTAAACATTGGTACAATGAATCAAAGAATAATAACACTAATGATTCAGATTTTAAAATCAAAGGCTCTCAATTTTTTGCTACTGATTTGATAGAAATAAAACACACCGACAGAGACAACGATATATATTTAAAATTCTTTGATAATAAAACAAATTTAGAGCATCAAATATATATTACAATTGATGGCTTTGTTGATTCATTCAAAAAAAGTTATTTAGATAAGGTTATTAAAGATTATTACAATACATTAAAATTTTATCTAAATGAATTATAAGTAATAAACTAATTTAATTAAAGTCGTTGTATTAAGTTGCAACGGCTTTTTTTATTGGTATATATTAAAGCTTTTTTATTACAATCTATTTAGAGCCGTTTACACGGCTTTTTTTTATGTCTAATATATAAACACCTTACTAAATTAATTAAGGTCGTTATATGTGTATCTAATCGCCTTAAAATACATTATATCGGTTTCGATTGTATGTACATCTTTTTTATATCAAATAAAATTAAATAGACTGACAAAAAATATTTTAATTTTTTTTTGGCTTGTTTTCGTGTCAGTTTTGACGGATTTGATACAATTGCCACGGCAAAAGCTTAATCGCCTGGAAACCTTTACCACGACTGGAATACAGTCTATTTGTGCCTAAATATATTTTTTTTGTGGTATAGGGGTGTTTATATCACAAAACTTTCACCTCTCAAAACCAACGCCCGCCCTTCCTCTCCACCCCGTCAATAGAAAAGGGGTTTTGGGGGTATCCCCTACCCTAGGGTATGATAAATTTTTGTATATTAGCCCAACTAAAAAAATATATTATGGAAATACAACAGAAAAGGTTTGAAAAGTTTTTTAAGAAATTAAAAGCACAAAGAAAATTAGAAATAGCTGTGGCTATGTATAGAACTCTAAGTACAAAAACTGTTAATCAGTTAGACAGAATGATAATAATTCAAAGTAGTATAGATGAAAGAAAAAAAGCTAGTAACAAAAAGAACTGACGAATTAATGTTTGGTTTTAAACTTGATAAGTTCTGTAACTGGAAGGCTTACAAGAAATATTATTTTAAATACGGATTAGAAGATAAAGGGGTTACTTTGACCTCAAACAAGCCCCTTAGTTGACCTCAACTATACCCCATAATTGGGGTCAAGGATAGGGTTAAAGATAAAGATAAAGATATATATACTATAAATAATTTTTTTATATTTGTCTAGCTTTATGAAAAGATTACCTACAGAAATAAAAAAGCAACGTGGTACACTTCGTAAGGATCGTATGAACGAGAACGAACCGAAGCTACCTTCTGTTATTCCCCCGATACCAACTTGGTTGTCTGAAGATGGACAAAAGGCATTTAGTGAACTAAGCACTTTACTTCACGATATGTCTGTCCTGACTCAGGCAGATGAGTTAGCCTTAACTTTACTTTGTGATGCTTACAGTGAATACAAGAAAGCTAAAGAAGTTGTAAACGAGCTTGGTTCAACTATGGAAGTTACATCTAGGGAAGGTAATACTAAATCTGTTATTCGACCTGAAGTACAAATAGCTAATCAATCTTTTGTTAGGGTCTTTCAGCTCCTTAAAGAATTTGGATTAACCCCTTCCAGTAGAGCAAAGGTAAATGCTATCGAAAATGCTTCTACAACTCCTGATGTTAAAATAGAAAACTTCTTCAATAGTGGCGAATAATCTACATAGGATAGATGAGTCTAAATACTACTTTGATGAGAAGTCAGCGAAGAGAGCTTGTGACTTTATACAAACTTTTTGTAAACACACTAAGGGAGAACTAGCAGGTGAACCATTTGTACTAGAGCCTTGGCAAGTAGAAATCATACAAGCTATCTTTGGTTGGAAGTCTAAGAAAACAAAGCTTAGAAAATTTAGACAATGCTTTATCTTTATTCCTCGTAAGAACGGAAAGACTACGATGATGGTTGGTATAGCACTCTATATGCTTTTCTCTGATGGAGAAAAAGGTGCTGAGATTGTATCGGCTGCTGCTGATAAAGAACAAGCAAGGTTAAGTTTCTCTATAGCTAAACAAATGGTTTTACAAGAACCAAATCTTATAAAAAGAGCAGGTACTTATCGTGACTCAATTACTTACGATAAGGTTGGATCGTATTACAAAGTTATTTCGGCTGATGCAGATACCAAGCACGGACTAAACCTATCTTGTTGTTTACTGGATGAGATTCACTCTCACAAGAATCGTGACCTCTACGATGTATTACTTACTTCTATGGGTGCTAGAAAAGAACCTCTAATGTTAGGAATTACTACGGCAGGGGCAGGTAATCAGAAAGACCACATATCTAAAGAGCTTTACGACTATTCAAAAAAATTAATTGATGGTACTATCAAAGACGAATCGTTCTTAGCAGTTGTTTATGAGGCTGATGAGGGAGATGATATTTTTAGCGAAGAGGTTTGGAAGAAAGCTAATCCAGGCTATGGCTCTATTATAAAAGAAGAGTATATGAGGCAACAAGCAACTAAAGCTAAGAATGAACCTTCATACGAAAATACGTTCCGTAGACTTCACCTATGCCAATGGGTTGCAAATGAAACTAAGTGGATTAGTGATGAGAAGTGGATGGCTTGTGCAGACGAAGTAAGTGAGTCTAATTTAAGAGGTAAAGTTTGTTACGCAGGATTAGACTTGGCAAGTACACGAGATGTTACTTGTTTAGCTTTATTGTTCCCTGATGATGAAGGTGGTTACGATATTATAAACTATTCTTTTATACCTGAAGAGAACGCTAAGAGAAGGTCAGAGAGAGATAAAGTAAATTATGATAAGTGGGAAAGAGAGGGGTACATAATCTATACTCCTGGTGATGTTTGTGATTACAATTACATTAAGCAAAAAATTAGAGATTTAAGTGAGATGTTTGATATTCAAATAGTAGCTTACGATAGATGGAATGCTAGTCAAATTGTAATTGACTTGACTGAAGAAGGTTGTCCAATGATACCTGTAGGTCAAGGTTATAAAACAATGTCACCTGCAACAAAAGAATTTGAAACATTAATACTAAGTGGTAAGGTTAGACACGGAGGTAATCCAGTTTTAAGATGGATGATGAGTAATGTAGTACTTACATTTGATCCTGCTGCTAACGTAAAGGTAGATAAAAGTAAATCAAACGAAAAAGTGGATGGTGTCATAGCTTGTCTTATGGCACTATCTGAGGCTATGGAAAACAAGAATAAAGGTGGTTCAGCTTACGATGACAAAGAAATATTTTTTATCTAAGAACGAGATAGTTGAAAAAGAGTATAACTCTATTAGAGAGATTTGTACCAATGTTCTTAGAAGTAACAAAGACCTTAATCTTCTTGATGACTTAGTGCAAGAGGTTTGTTTAATAATATTAACTCAAAGTGATGAGTCTGTTCAAACGATTCACGAAAGAGGTTACTTTAAATTTTACATAGCTAGAGTAATTACTAATCAAGTATTCTCTAGTACTTCACCATTCCACAAGAAGTACAGACAACAAATACCATTTATAGATATAGACGATACTGAAGAATACAATCCTTTGGCTGATAAAGTTTGGATTGATATACATCACTTGCTTACAAAAAAGGAAAGAGAAATAATTGAATTAAGGTACGTTTATAATCTAAAAGTAACTGAAATAGCTAAGATAAAGAAAGTATCTACAAGGCAAGTTTATAAGTATCTACAAAGGATTACAGGGTATTTGAAAAAAAAGTATAAATAAAAGGTTCACAAAAACATATTTTCTATATATCTATATGGATAAGGTACATTAAAACCACTAGGGATTTGGCAACACTATTAGATTTTTTCAGAAGAAAACCACAAGTACAACCTAACCAAGAGGAAAGGTTTTACAACACGAGTTTGTATGGTAGTCCATCAGTATTTGGAAACTCATCAAACCAAGCAATATCAAAAGAAACTGCTCTTAGACTATCAACAGTTTGGAGCTGCGTAAAAGTAATCTCTGAAACAATAGCTTCTCTACCTATCTCGTTATACGAAAAAGATGCAGATAATAAAAGATATATACTATCTGATAATCCACTTCACCATTTAGTAGGAGAGCAACCTTCAACTCTCTACAACTCTTTTAGCTTTTTTGAAAGAGTCCTAGTAGACCTTTGTTTAGATGGTAATTTTTATGCCTATATAGAAAGAAACAATGGTGGTCTACCTACTCAAATAATCCCTATCCAATGTGATGATGTAAGTGTCTATGTATCACCTGATGGTAGAGAAGTTTATTATGAAATAGACCAAAACGAAAATATACCTTATCCTATTACTGGTAAAGTTACTTCAGATAATATGATTCATATAAAAGGATTATCTTGTGATGGTATTATGGGTAAGTCACCAATACAAAGTGCAGCAGAATCTTTAGGTATATCTTTATCTATAGAGCAATTCGCAGGTTCGTTTTTTAAGAACGGAGCATCTGTAGGTGGTATTCTTAAACATCCAGGAACACTAAAGCCTGAAACTGCTAAGAGATTACGAGCTAGTTGGAATCAAACTTATAGTGGTTCTATCAATGCAGGTAAAACTGCAATACTTGAAGAAGGAATGGACTTCTCTCCACGACAGATTCCAAACAATCAAGCACAGTTCCTTGAAACTAGACAATATCAAATTAGTGATATTTGTAGAATCTTTAGAGTACCTAATCATCTTGTTAACGATTTATCTAACGCTACATACTCTAACATAGAGGCACAGCAAATAGATTTTGTGGTACACACTATCACACCTTGGATTAAGCGTATTGAGATGGCACTTAATCAAAAGTTAATTCCTTTCAATAAGAAAGGCTCACAATATTTTAAATTCAACTTAACTGCTCTTTTAAGAGGTGACTCTAAGTCGAGAGCAGACTATTATAGAACACTTGTAAACATTGGTGTACTATCACCTGATGAGGTAAGGTCTTTTGAAGATATGAACTCTATGGGTGGAGCAAGTGAAAATGTTTATATGCAAAGTAATATGATGCCTTTAGATAGTTTAGGCGAAGGAACAACAAGAAAAGATATAGAATAAAATGGCACTAAGTTCAGAGGAAAAAAGAACAAGAAAACGAATTGCAGCTAAAGGTTATTTAGGTGCTACAGTAGCAACAAATGATAGTTCAAATTTAGATTCAGAAAGAGCTGAATTATATATTGGAACTGGTGGTCACATTAAGGTTGATTTATCAGGTGGTTCAACAGTTATACTAAAAAATGTACCTTCAGGAACTTTCTTAAAAGGTATATATGTAGATAGAGTTTACAGAACAGGAACTACTGCAAGAGATATAGTAGCAATTTACTAAGTGGCATTAAAAGATATAAATACTACCCCTACTGAGGGAATGAGAGAAGAAGCTCGTAAAGGTTTAGAGTGGAGAAAAGAGTATGGTAGAGGTGGAACTCAAACAGGTGTTTCTCGTGCTAGAGATATAATCAATGGTGATTTAAGTATCTCAAGTATTAAAAGAATGTTTAGTTTTTTTAGTAGACACGAAAATAATAAAGCTAAACATTATTCTGCTAAAGAAAATGATGGTGGTCCAACAGCTTGGAGAATAGCTTGGGCATTATGGGGAGGAAATGCAGGATTTAGTTGGTCTAAGAAAAAAGTGAAAGAAATAGATAGAGAAGAAGAAAGAGCTTTAACTGGAGCTGTAAAAAAAGGTTTACAGAAAAAGGCAGATGACCACAATGAAAAAGTTGGTAAGAAAAATCTATCTTGGAACGCTAAAGTAACACCTGCTAAGTTAGGTAAAGTATTTAATAGAGGAATAGGTGCTTACAAAACAAATCCAGGTTCTGTAAGACCTAGTGTTAAATCGCCTGAACAATGGGCTTATGCAAGAGTAAACTCTTTCTTATATGCTATGGAAAAAGGAAAGTTTCGTTCAGGTAAACACGATACTGATTTGCTACCAAGCAATCATCCTGTAAAGAAAAGTATGAAAGAGGAAAAAAGCTATATTATGGAAAACAAGGAAATTAGATTATATAGAGCAGAATATAAAGTCACAAAAGACGAAGAAAAAGATGAGAAAAGAGTTAGTGGGTATGCTGCTTTATTCGACACAGATAGTAGAGATTTAGGTTTTAGAGAAACTATATCTCCTGATGCTTTTGAAGGTCGTTTAGACGATAATGTAATCTTAACTTTCAATCACGATCCAAACTTAATATTGGATAGAAATATGGGTGGTACTTTAAAACTATCTGTAGATGAAAGAGGATTACGATACGATGCTACTT
>VTLG01005258.1_pt1 | contig 30069 bp, 43 predicted proteins | sample 4694571 | NCBI WGS metagenome assembly VTLG01 (sample SAMN12604809, study PRJNA352737) | marine metagenome | biome: ENVO:00000447; feature: ENVO:00000209|ENVO:00000569|ENVO:01000036; material: ENVO:00002151; isolation source: viral sequences binned using virsorter ...
GGCTCTTTTTCTTTTCACTATTTATAACCACCGCCTTTTTCTTTATAGCGTTTCGCTAGCATTTGAGCTTTTCTTGCTGACCATTGACCCGGCTTACCGCCCTTGCTGCCAGCTTTAATTTGATTGAATAGTCTTTTCCGCATAGTAGGCTTTGTGTAATTACCTGCTTCATTGACTCTTGATTTAGATTTCTTTTGTCTACTCACCACTTGACCCTATCTGCCCAGTAAGCTGCTGACATCTTACCTTTTTTGATATTCTTTGCATGACGAGCTTTGAAGGATTTTCGTTTTGCTTTCATTCTTGCAGACTCTCCAGCTTTTGGTTTGCCTGCAGTCTTTGCACCTTTCTGTCCAAACCTAATGGTTTTTACTTTGCTACCTTCTTTAGCAACAACGATATGAGACTTCTTAGGATGATTAGGAGTACGCTTTGGTTTGTTATAACCAGAAACTCCTGCTCTTTTTAAACGAGAGTCCTTCTTAGCTCCTGACATTATTTGCCTGTTTTACCACCACGAAACATTGCGGACATAGGTGCTTTCTTTTTCATAACACCTCCGCCCATGTATGTTTGATGTTTGTTTTTTTTAAGACTCGGAGTGCTACCGCCATGTCCATAGCTGCCCTTCTTGTCTTTTTTCATCATAGTACCCGGCATAATTACCTCACTTCTTTTTTGTAGCAGCTTTCTTTTTAGCTGCGGGTTTTTTCTTAGTTGCTTTTTTCTTTGGTGCTTTTCCACCAACATATGCTTCATTTACATCAGGTGTTGAAGGGTCATCAGCCACATAGTGACCTTTAGCTGTTCTAGCTCTGACACCATTTAGTTCATCTGCTTTTCTTTGAGCATCTTCTAAATCAGGGTCAGGTCCGAATACAACTTCGTAGATACCTTCTTCATTTGCTTGTAAAACAAAGTATTGTTGTGGAAAACCACTTGTAGAAATAATTGCTTTCTTAGTTGCCATAATAACTCCTTAAGAATAGATTTTTGTCATTTCAAGAGTAATAGAATAGGTATCCCCATTACTAGCACCCTTGGTTGTAAAAAGAATGTCACCATTCTTTCCACTACCTGCATTATTCGGTATTCCTCCAAAGTCTTTAAAATCCATATGTCCATTACTACTTTCTGCTAACTCCATAGCTAAAACATTAGTAGAAGCATTAAAAAATATTTGAACAGACATACCAACAATGGCATGACTTACTCTGAGTATTCTTACTTCAGAACAAGAGCGACCTGCATTATCTGTACCTAAAGCAGAAACATCTACTTTAGCAACTGCAGATTCACCTGTGCCATCGCTGACATTGGTAAACTTCATAACACAGTTTCTTTCGCCATCTACTATAGTCTGGCTTGTGACTGCATCTGCCATAATTTACCTTTAACTTAAGTTGTTGTTTTGGATATATAAGACTGTTGCTGTAGCTGCACCTGTTGTGCCATCTCCATTCGCTCCAGAAAAGTCTGCTAAGACTTGGATGTCAGTAGAACCTACATCGGTAGCTTCAGTATCTAAAGTGCCTCTTGTAGTTGCTAAGGCTTTTACATTTTGTCCATCAATAAAAGCATTTGCATCTGCAGATGTACCAATAGAAACAGTAGCTGCACCACCATCATTGCTGACAGTAGTCACATTTAATATGACATCTATGATTTGTGAATTAGCTGGAACAGTAGCTACTACTTGGTCAGCAGCAGAAGCACCAATAATATCTAAGACTGCAGATTGTGCCATGACGACAGAACCTACATTGGATATATCAGTACCAACAGTAGTTCCAGTTGTGTCTTTGATTGAACCAGCTTTGACTGGTCCTGAGAATGTTGTTGTTCCCATTATTCCCTCCTTAAAGGAAAAACTCTATCATCTTGGGTTGTCTGCTAGGTCAGTTGATAGAGAAGTTAATTAAATCCTAGATACAGAAAAAGGGGAGACCGAAGTCTCCCCTAAATTCTATTAGCTCGCTCCCGGACTTGCGTAGATGCCTAGAGGGTCTGATACACCAAAAGAGTATCTTTCTCTAGCTTTATATCTAACATTTCCAGTTTCGAAGTCACCATCCATGCTGGTTGTCATTGGACTTCTAACGAAGTGCTTCATTCCATCAGGAATATCTGTAGTAATGAAGAAAGCGTTAGTGTCAGTCAGATAATGGTTTACAACAAAACCTTCAGGAATTACTCCATTAGTTTTGATTGCATTGATGTCATTATCCGCAGTACCAACTCTGTAGTCACTTTGAAGTAGTCTAGTTGCTACAAATTGAAGCTCAGAAGGTATGATTAACTTTCTTGCTCTAGCAGCAATCTTAAGACCTCTTTCATCTGTGTACTTACCAATTTGAATAATCGCATCTTCTAAAGAAGCTTCGTTCAAATCTGCACCAGTTGTTGGTCTGTTTGAGTTTGTACCACCATTAACAAGTGGGTGTGATGTGTTGAATAAACTAACACCATCACCACTTTGAAAAGAACTGAAACCATTGTTAAGTGGTAATGCAGCTTTCACTTGTTTTGTGTACGCCATAGCACGAGCCAAAGCTTTGGTATATCTGGCAGATAGTTGCACATAGAGGTTATCCTCCATTGCTTCTTCTGTCACAGCAAATCCCATTGCTATAGTTTCGTGTGTATATCTAGCGACAAAAGACTCTTGTGCAGTATCATAAGTGATAGCCGAACCTTCGTCTTTTACTGGAGCAGCACCAAATCCTGACAGCTTTAACTCTTCTTCAAAACTTCTTTCAGAGTTTTCAGTTGTATAGATTTCCTCATGCTCATTGTCATGAGTTGCGTACTCTTCGCCAAAGAGGGCATTTAATCCCGGTAGGAGTTGCTTTAACTCATTTGCTCTTGAAATAGCAGCCATAATTTATTCTCCTTAACCGATACCAGTTGCGTTTAACAACTGATGTCCTACATTAAACATTACGAGTACATCAGTTTTTGCATCACCAATGGCACTATCAGGACCTTCGACAAAGTCGATAATCTTTAAAGGTAGTGTATTGGTAGTGTTTGCTGTACTCCCATCGATTGCATTTTTGCTTGTGCCGATAGCTGTTGAGCCACCAGTTTGAACAACTGCGACATTCTTGCCCAAGTCATCTTGAGTAAGAGCTTCGTCAGATTGCATCTGCATTACTAAGAATGGGTCAGAAGCAACATATGCCATAATATCATCCGCAGCAGTTGATGCTGGGTAATATTGATTAAAGGTCGTTTGACCAGTTGAAGGGTCAGTATAGGAACAACCTAAGAATACTCCAATAGGAGTCATGGAAGTAGTTCCAGTATCCTTTTGGATTGTAGTGTTTGGGTTGTTATCTGCCCACTTAACAAAGTCACCATAAAAAATATCTGTGCCATAAGCATTGTTAATTTTATAGTGAGTAATCTTTGCGTTGTAAGCAGCCGATACTAAAGAGCCTACTGGTCTTGCACCCATAGGTGAAGCTGTTGAAGCCATAGTATTTTACTCCTCTGCAATACTGCAGAAAAAAAATTATTAAATTAGACTCTAAGAGTCTTTACCAAAAGTCGTTTTTGATTTGCGTTCATATACTTCTTTAGTAGCCATCCTACTATCTTGGTCTTTAAAAAAGGTATTATCAACTGCTTCTATTTGTTGCTGTGCAATATTTTCAAAGTGCTTGTTCCTTTCGTCTACAACTTCCTTTGGTATCTTACATAACAATAAACCAGCGATTTCAATATTACCTTTAGTTGCCCATTCAGATTGATGGTCCATCATATGTACCTGAAGCTCAGGGTGGTCCTCCAAACGACAAGGTTGCCATCCTTCACGAAACCTTCTTGATACATTAGGATTATCACTATTCCCTAAAAGAGAAGTTCTAATCCATCTGAAAACCCAGCCATCTTGTGGCTCAGGGTCAGGTAGGTTGCTTTCATTTTCCCAGTTCATTTTTCTCTGGGTAGCCTCTCGACTATCTAATCCCCTAGGGGAACGCTCTTGATTTGGAGATTCAATAATCTCTTCAGTTTTATTTTCGTCAGACATTATGTTGCCTCCTTTAATAATTGATTTGCATATTGCTCAGGACTAATTCCAAGTTGGCGAGCTAGCCTAACTTGTGTCTGAGTCAATCGTACTTGCGAGGGTTTTTTATTACTGCTTTCTCTCGATGCAGTTGCGACAACTGTTGAAGGCTGTCTTTTTGTTGGCTCTTCAGGTGCTTCCACACTTTCAGAAGCAATTCCAAAAAAATTTGGAAACTGGTTTCTCATAGCTATATCTACTTCTCCATAGTATTTGTCAGCTTGAGCAATGGGGTCTATTCCTTTAGCTTTTACAGCTTGGTCTACATACATTGCATAGCTAGTCATCTCTTTATGAACTGGCTCGCTTCCCATAAACCAAGGGTTTTTAGCTGCCCACTTTTGTAATTCAGGGTCTACCTGTTGTGGCTGAGGAGTTTCTTCAGCTTCAGGTATTACTAATTCTTTTTCAATCTCTTGTTGAACATTGGTTGCCATGTTAGTGGCTGTCTGTTCTGCTAGCACAGCTTTAGATAAAAGCTCTTGAGCCTCTGCCATTTTATCTGCATCACCAGCTTCATAAGCAGTCTTGTACATTGCTTGTGCATTTTGTTTTGCCCACAAAGCATTATTAGCTGCTTGTTTGTTTAAGACTTCTCCACCTTGGTCTACAAAAGCTTGTAGCTTTTGGTTTTCATTCATTAAGGTTTGTAGTCTTGCTACAGCTTCTTGTGACTCTCTTTGTGCAGCTTCTTTAGCTCTACGCTCTTCATGAAAGTCATACTTAAGCTTGTTAATTCTATCGCCTGCTCTTTTAGAATAATCAGTTATCTCTGCATCAAGTGCATCATCTGAAACTTCTGTTTCTGCAGTCTCGTCTTTAGGCGGTCTCCTATCTTCTTCAGGTGTATCGTCTACAACCTCTACTTCTAAACCTTCTACTATAGAGTTATCTACTTCAGTAGTTTTGCCAAAAAATTTATCTTCTTCTGAAGTTATTGGCGTGTCAGGTATATTAGGTTCTTCATGTATTATTTCTGTTTCGCTCATGCTCTTACCACTCCTGTTGGGTCATCAACGACTGCTTCCACAGTATCGTCATTTATTAAACGAAACTCTTGTCCATACATTACTATCCTAGTTCCAGAGTAGGCTCTAAAGATTACCCAGTCACCTTTCTTACACCAAGGCTCTGAAAATCTTTTTGTATCCTTATATGCGTCTGGTCCTAGTTTCATAACATAACCACAGATATTAGATACTTCTTCATCTCTTATTGTGGTAGACGCTTTGATAATACCACCATCAGTTTTTTCATCTGCTTGTGGCATAGCAACTAAAATCTTCCAGCCTTTAGGTTCAGGTAATTGTTTCCTTTTATCTTCCTCTACAGGTGGTGTGATTTCTTTCTTAATTGCTTCTGTCATATTGCTTGCACGACTTTAGGAGTCGAGTTCCTATTCACGAGTATGTCTGTCTATCCAGTCAGCCAACTCCCTTTCTGCAAGGGCAATGCCCTCGATTATTCCAGAGAACCTTTTGTATTCAGCAAAGTCTTTCAAGTTTCCTGCACTCAAATGGTCTCTGTGTTCGCTTTTAATCTCGCCAAGTCTATCTTTCAGAAACTCTGAAAGTGATTGCTCTTTGAAATCAATCGCCATTATCTTTAGCACTTTGAACCAAGTCTTTGGCTATGTCAAGTCCTAATTTGTAATCCTCTCGCTTTTTGCTATCTGAACGCTCTTCAAGTTCTAGCAAATCTCTAGCAATATCCTGACCTATCTTAACGCCAGCAATTTGCTCTTGTGATGAAATCCTTTCTCTTTCTATCTCATCTCTGTTTTCAGCTTTCTCTGCATCTAGTTGTATCTTCGCAGTATCAACAGCAATCTTTCTTTGTACATCAGCTTCCTTAACTGCAATCTCTCTATCTTTCATTTGCAGTAATGGGTCTTGCTGTTGTTCTTGTATTCTAGCTTGTTGCTGTTTAGCTTGAGATGTAATCGCAACTCTTTGTGCAGCTTCAGCTACTAGGTCAGATATTCTCTTCTCAACTTCAGGCGGTATAGGCTCTCCTTCAGGTGGAAGTGGTATACCCATTTCTTCTTCTACTTGTTTTCTAAACATCATAGTTAGATGCTCATTCACATATGCACTTGCATTTGCAAGAATAGCATTTTGATTTGGACTCTCTTCAAGCTGTTCCAATATGTCTGCATTTTGTTGTGCAGCCACAATAGTTTCAATATGAGCTTCATGGTCTTGAAAGCTAAATGCTTTCACAGGTTTACCATTGATTAAATTCTGTACTGCAGATACAGGGTCTACTGGTTTAATATCATCTGTGTCAGGAATAATATCTTCTACATTCCTTATGCCAAGTGTTTCGAGCATTTGTCTATGAAGCTCAGGCATATTATAAATCTGTGGTGCAGATGTAGCTAACTGCATTGCAGCTTGATACTGCATAATTCTTTGTGCCATTGTCGAAGCATTAGGGTCAGATACTGGTAATACATCAACTCGGTTATCAAAATCTTCTACCTTAATAAATTCATCATCATCCATTTCATATGGATATGCAGGCTGGGTAAAGTCTCTAACAATGCCCACAAGAATTTCAAATTCTTTTCTCATGGAAGCGTGAAGTCTTGCTTGTACTGCTGACATAACTTTCATGTTTCTTTCTAGTAGAGCAAGGGTAGTTCCTACTGGTGCTTGGTTATTCATGTCAGATACTTTCATATCATTCATGCTAGCAAAACGCCTACCTTCTTCCACAATGTTTTGTAATAGTTGATACAAAGTTCCTGATGGTTCTTTGTATGGTAAAAAGGTTATGTTATCTCTAATAGCACCACCGGGAACATCAACATCTCTAAACTCTCCGGGCATAATAGGAGTATCATCGCCTTTTATTCTAAGACCTCTAGCCTTTAGACCACCCGGCAAGTTAGATAATGTTCCAGCATCTACAAGCTGTCTCAAGATTGAGGTTGCTGATTTAGCTAAACCACCAACCATATGTATCAAACCAAAGCCATAGAAACCAAGACCCGGCAGGTATTGATAGTGAACAAAGTGCATACGCCTGAGTTTCTTTGGGTCATCCTGAAAATAATTTCTTCTAATACTTAATACTTGACCGCTAGGATAATCAATAGATACAACATAAGGCAAAGCTATCCCAGTTTGTTTGCCACCAGCCATATCTTCATAACCTTCTAAATCAAGGTCTACCTGCATTTCTAAAATAGTATGCCTATCATCGTAGTTATAGGTTCTACTTTCACCAGTCATCTCGTCATATTTCTTGCGAATATCAGACTGATTATCTGCTGGCTCAGGTATATCTATGTCTCGATAGAATCCAGCTACTTGCATCTTACGAACTTCGTTAGATGATTTGTGCATCACATGAGTTGCACGCTGACAAGTTTCTAAATCGCTTGCACCATAATTAACTACAACATCTTCTGCTGGTACAAAGATAGAAGCAGGTCTTTCTAAGTTAGGGTCATAATAAACTTTTCTAAATGCAGAACCTGCCAAGGGTAAAGAGAATAACATCTTCTCTGTTTCAGTTCGGTACTCTGACATCTCATGTGTCAAAAGATAATTCAGATAATCTTGTACTCGACCAGCTTGTTTTGTTTTATCTTCTGTAAGCTTGCCAACAATCTTTGTTCTTACTGGTCCTTGTGCTGGGAACATCTCTGCAATAGATTGTGATTGAAACCTAATAACTGCTTCACTTAACATCGGATGGAATACACCACAAGCTCCCGCCCAAGGTGTAGTTCTTTCTTCAATCTTCAAACCTAGTTGGTCTAAACCTTTCACATAACTTTCTTCCCATTCAGAACGAGAATCTTTGTCTGCTTGATACTGACTAATTAAATCACCACCTAATTCATTTAGGGTTGATTCATCCATATAGTCAGCAAGGTTTGAATCAAAGTCCTCAGCCATTATGTTTTGTTTATCAGGCTCGAAATCTATAATCATCCCTCCATCATCGGTAGCTATTGCTACCGAATCAGGATTATCTATGGAGATTGATAATTCTTCTTGCTCAGGCATTTCGTCTGTACCAGCTATGGGAGTTGCTGGATTATCTCTTTCTATTGCCACTTAGTACCTCAGTAATAGTCTGCGACTTTATTATGTTCTAATGGTTCTTCTTCCTCGTCACTATCCAAAGGAATGAAACCACCTTGTCTAAATCTTAACAGAGCTTGCGTGCTGCTATCAACTAAATCATCATGTTCCATATTAGGAAACCCTGCAAACTCTTCGACAACTTCTTCTGCCCAACGAGTCTCAGGACACCATACTACTCCTGATGAAAATAAATCTGATACAGCATTTACTCTCGAAATCTTATCATTACCTCTGCTTGGCGTGTATTCTTGTACTGGTATACCTATAGCACGCAGTTCAAATATCAAAGGCATCCCTGCTGCTTTTGCCTCAACAATGAAAGCATCGGGTTTGAATTCTTTATACTTATCCATAGCTTTTACTTTTAGCTCTGGAAACTCCAGCCTATCTTTATAGGCATCTAGCAATATTACATTGGGTGCTAGCATCCCTTCATCGTTTTCTTTATAGAACACTCCCCATGTAGTACAAGCAGAATAGTCAGCACGCTGATTCTTCATAAAGGCAGTATCCCAAGATTGTATTATAAACTCACAGTCTGGTGGATTTCTGCCTTCCCATGTTTTCCACCATTCCCTCTTAACCAAAGCACTCTCTTCTGCTGTAGGGTCTTGTTGATACTGTGCTTGCCATTTGCTATTAGGCAGTTCTGCTCTCAAAGCTTCTAATTCTGTGAGCGACCAAAACTCTTCCCACAATGGATTACCTGAAGGCATGATGGCTGGGAGTTCTATTACTTCCCATTGGTCTGCACCACCTCGCTTTATGCTAGCATCTATAACCTGACCAGTAAGGTCTCGCTGATGCCATCTTGTCATTACCACAACAATAGCACCATTCGGTTGCAAACGCTGTCTTGGTCCTGATGTATACCACTCGTAAGTTCTATTAAATACATTGATATCGCCACTCGCACCTTCTTGTTCTGAATGAGGGTCATCAATTATCAATAGGTCTGCACCTTTACCAGTCACCGCACCGCCTACACCTATCGCAAAGTATTCGCCACCTTTATTGGTATTCCAACGACCAGCAGCTTTACTATCTGCTTGCAAACTGACATCAGGAAATATCTTCTTGTAGTCTTTGCTGTTCACAAGGTTTCTAACCTTCCTACCAAAGCCAACCGCTAATTCTGCAGTATGGGCAGTCTGGATTATCTTCTTATTAGGTGAACGCCCTAAGAACCACGCAGGAAGCAAATAAGAGGCGAACTCACTCTTGGTATGTCTAGGAGGCATATTGATAATTAAACGCTTTATCTCGCCTCTAGCGACCTTCTCGAAAGCCTCAGCCATTATCTCGTGATGTTTACCATGAATAAACGCTGACCACATCTCTTGTACAAAGTTTAGGTAGTTATCGTGGGATAACTCTCTCTGCTTCGCATCCTCGTATTCCTCAAGCAAATCCAATAGCTCTGCTTTCTGAGAATTACTAAGACTCCTTATCTGATTTAAAACATTTTGATTCATAGTAGGTACATACTAGATTAGTAGATACTAATTAAAAATTCTTTAGTGGGTATATAACTGAGTGGGTATATACTAAGTAGTAGGTATATCTACTGCTAGATTTTACCATATTATAGGGTCTTAACATCAAAAGCAACATATAAATCAAAATATATACTATGGGGGGTGTAGGATTCCTACCCTGTTTCCACATTCGATTATATATATGGATTAAAAAATGCTATCATTTTGCAATACAATAGGGGGGGTACATGAAAACACAATATCAAATGTGTGAATCACTATGTATGTATGTTATGCAAGTGCATCTGTCTGCAAGGGGGGATGGGGGTCTACTAATTTCCTAACTTTCTAAAATCAAAGGGTGGGTCTTTTTTTTTGGGTCTTACTATTCGGTCTCGGTGGTCTCCTCTAATAGAGCGATAATCTTCTCCTCTATATCAGATGCTATCTCTTCGCTATCTCTCGTCTCTTTCACTTCGACTGTGTCTGTGAATAATCCGATGGTCTTTCCTAAGAGTTCCAATGCCCTGACTCTGCTTGCATCACTATCCGCCTCTTTACTCTCGTTCATTAGTCTTTCAAGAACATACTCTCTCGTTCTGACTGAGGATGCTACTGAGGACTGCTCTACCTTCTGAATTGCTCTTTGTATGCTTAGTGCAATCTTAGGGTTCGCTAGAAGCTTGCTCGACTCTGTCTCTGTCCATTTAGGCGGTGTGCCATCCTTTTTCATTTTCACATCATAGACCTCACAATACGCATCCTTGTATGTGTGCTTTCCTTTTATGATTAGGTCTACAAATTTTCTTTGCTTCGGTGTGAGGTCTGTTTGGTTCGGTACGATTTTTAAGTTGGGTTTTTTTGATTGCGTCATGCGGAAATTTTACTAGTAATATTTTTTAATCCCTAGGGTTTGCTGTATTGCTTTTAGCTTTCATTGTGCTTGCTCTGACTGGTCAATTTGATAGAATGTTCATATGACAACGACTTTTGACATACACGATTTTCCAGAGCGACAAGTTCTGTCGCTGGGTCGTGGAAAAAATATGGAGGTGCAAATAACAGACCAGTAAGATTTTTAATTTGTCCGTTTGCGGAAAACACCTAGGGAAGGTGGCAAGCGTGGAGTCTCTCCTTGGCTCTCTAACTCAGGAAGGAAAACTCGCAGACTGGCTGATGAGGCATAAAAGTAAGGACACCTCGGACAGACAGCGAAACAAGACTAGCACTTGTTAGCACGAAACAAGATGTCGCAAAAGGTAAATGATGGTCACTAACGAGTGACGATTGGATAGACATAAAGTGACCTATCCGACTCTGAGATGAGAATAAAAAAACATTTATGTAAAACAAATTCCTTAAAGAAAAAATTTTTGTGAGGGATGGCTCTTTGCTATCCCTCGCAATATCTGTCGCAAGGTGTGTGCCTTGCCTGAATGAAGCGAAAGCAGAAACAGATACTTTTAACTTTTAATTTTGCAGAGGTGCATTATGAAAAATTTCTATATCAGAAATATCAAGGGGAACAGAGATAGCAGAAAGCAATCTGTTCGTAAATTTAAAAACAGTTCTCAATACTGGGAAGCAACATCAAAGGAGGTGGTCAAGTGAATAGATACACAAAGGATGGAAAGCTTAGATGGATTAGGTCAAATTATCCTGACAAGTTTTATGACAAATTCTTTTTCGATGATGACGAAAGAATATTTCTTATCAGAGAAGGAGAGTCTTTCGAGGATGCGATTACTACTCACAGAAACTTGGGTCTCAATCTGAATGGCTACAAAACTGTGGCTGGTCTCAGAAGTGCCATCACGAGATTAGTGAATGGTGGTCACGATATTAGGGAGTGCTTTAGTTGTTTAGGTTGGAGTAGATACTTCGATGGTCTCAAACAGACTCTCTACTACAAATTTACTGGCGAACAAAAAAATGTGAAGCTGGTTAAATTTCAAAACACAGCTATGACTTATGGAGGTCATAAGTGGTTTGAGCCTGATGTTGATACTGCGGTCTATCTGAACGAAAGTCTCTACAAAGGATAATCTTGAGGAGAGGGTTGAGCAATCAATCCTCTCTTTCAAAAACTGTCACGAGGTGTGTGCCTCGTCTGATGATGGAACAAAAGTTCCGAAACAGTTCTTTTAACTTTCACAAATTGCGGAGGTGCATATGAGTGAAGAAAATAAAATGATGGAAGCCTCTCCATCTAAAGCGTTGAGGCTGATGGTAAGCAACATTAAAGCTGGAAGAGTTCCTATGCTCTTGGGTGGTGTTGGTGTTGGTAAATCTGCAACAGTATCTCAGTTAGCTGAAGTGCTGGCTGGAGATAGAAAAGTGGTTGAGACAATCAAGCCTAAGAAAAATGAATTCGGATTCATTGATTTTAGAGCGAGTCTGTACGAGACCATTGAGTTGGGTGGTCTACCTTTTATTGAAGGTGGAGAACAGAAGAGAGCATTTCTCGGAAATCTTCCAGTCAATGGAGAGGGTCTACTTTTCATTGATGAGTTCGCACAAGCGACAGCAGATATGCAGAAGCTTCTCGGACAGTTGGTCAATGAGAAAAAGTTGGGCGAATATTATTTGCCTGATGGCTGGCAAATTGTCATGGCTGGAAACAGAGCGAGTGATAGGTCAGGTGCTAACAAGTTGCTAGCACATATGTCTGACAGAGTCTCGGTCTATCACTTCAAACACGATGTGAACGACTGGCTCGTTTGGGGTTCGGAGAATGGTGTTCATCCATCAATCTTAGGGTTCATAAATTTTATGCCTAAGTTGTTATGGAAGTTCGATGCCAAGGATAGCAATCCTCAACCATCTCCTAGGTCATGGACAAGGTTATCTGACATCATGAAGGTTGAGACTGACAAAGACTTGATGCCTTTTCATGCTCAAGGAAATGTCGGTATCGAAGCTGGGTTAGAGTTTATGAATTTCATTACTCTGTCTCAGGATATTCCGAACCTTGCGGACATTGTCGATGGCAAGGAGGTCGATGTTCCTGAAGGGTTGGGTCTACAATATGCGACTGCTGTTGCTTTGGTCTCTGCCATTCAGGATGCAGACGATAAGTTGAAGCCATCTTACTTCGACAATGCTCTGAAATGGATGGACACTTTTCCATCGAAAGAGTTCCCTATATTTTTTGGTAGGGCGGTTGTCGGTGCTGTTCCTGATTTGAAAAACACAAAGACTTTCTCTGTGTTCAATTCAAAAAACAAGGATGTGCTGATTTAACTTGAAGGCGTGTGGGGAAATATTTACCAGTAATATTTTCCCCACAAGCTTTTGGAAACTGTAATTGAGTGTGGTACTCAATCTGATGATGGAATGAAATTCCGAAACAGTTTTTTAACTTTCTTTTATTTTGCGGAGGTGCATATGAAAAAGAAAAAAATAGATACAGTCTTTGCTGATACTTTCACTAAGGTCAGATTTTATTCGTCTGCTATTAGTGGTATCAAAAAAGACAATATGGCTACCATCGAATTGTCTGCTCTTAAAAATGCAGACTATGACTTGGTAGGGGTTAATAAAAAAATCTTTGGTCGTGACATCAACAAAGAGTTCAGACAAATTCAAAATGAATTTAGAAATAGAGTTCTTTATCCTCTGACTTATCCTTGGAGTGATGGTGGCAAGATGGGTTCTGAGTGGAGGATAGTTTCTAACGAAAAGTATGACTCCTTGATGGCTGGTTTTGAAACTTACGACAAGAAGTTTTGGAGGCTGGTTGAAGTTGTTCAGACTACTTACGAGGACATGATTGACGAAGGCATGAAGAGACTCGGTAAGCTTGCTAACAAAAGCGACTACAAAGCTTGGGAGGACATTGAGCATAAGTTCAATTTCCAAATTACTCCTGATGTTTTTACTTCTTACAATACAAGTAATGACACAAGGGTTAATCTGTCTGAGAAGCAGAGGAAAGCGATAGAGAATTCTATTGCCTCTAACTACGAAGCTAACTTCAAGTCTTTGTTAGAAGAGGAAAAGAAAACTCTCGAAGAGTCTGTCCAAAATATCATCGATGCTCTTAAGAAAGATGGGTCAGGAAAATCTTTCTTCAAAGACAGCGTGTTCAAAAATCTGAAAGAGAAAGTTGAGAGGGTCAGAGACCTTAACAGAAACATCTATCAGAGTGCTGAGTTGGACAAGGCTATCGACATCATTGTTGGTTCTCTTGCTTCGGTCAATGACATTGACTCATTGAGAGACAAGGGAGAGATTGGTAAATCTAAAAGAGCCAAGGTCTCGGCTGACATGGAGAAAGCTAAGTCAAGCTTAAATCAAAATACACTTGGCAAGATTTTCTCAGGTACTGGATTATCGGAGGGCAACGATGAGTAGCTACGATAAATCTAAGAGGGCATTGCATGGTGTCCTCTCTGCCAATGAGGTCATGGTCAAAGCTAAAAGCAAGTTGATGAATTCTGAGTCAGGTCTTGCTTCAATTCTTTTGAGTCTACCTTTGGAAGAGGACAGTTCCTTTGACACGATGGCAACAGATGGGAAGGTAATCAAATACAATCCTGATTTTGCTCTCGGTCTACCGATGGATGAAATCAAAGGTGTTCTTGTTCACGAGGCTCTTCATGTTGTATGGGGTCATCATCTTAGAAGAGGAGACAAACATCCGAAGCTTTGGAACATTGCTACTGACTATGCAATCAATGGCTATATCATTTACAAGCTTGGTCAGAAGTTGCCTCAAGGTGGTTTGGTCTCAGACAAATATCTCAACAAAGATTACTCGGTCATGAGTGCTGATGAAATCTACGACATATTGTTTGGCGATGACGAGGCTCTTCAGGAAGCTATCAATGATATGCAAGAGCAGATGGGCGATGACTCTGACGAGAACGAAGGTCAGGGTCAGGGTCAGGATGAATCCGAAGAGGATACTCAAGGCTCAGGCTCAGGCGATGGCGATGAGGAATCCGATGAGGAATCCGAAGGTCAGGGTTCAGGCGGAGATGCAGACGATGATGCAGAAACTGGTGATGACGAAAATATTACTGGTAATGGTTTGTCCGATGAGCGTTCTCCTCAGACCAATGAGTCAGGAAAGATTGACTTGAATGATTTACCTCAGATGGCTGGCGGTGTCTTTGACATGACAAAAGAAGATGGCTCTCAGTTTTCTGAAGATGAGTTGCAAGAACAGATAACTAAACTTGATGCTCAGGTAATGATGGCAGAGAAAGTTCAAGGCATGATTAATTCAGGCGAAGGCTCAGGGGTTGATTACCTTGGAGGTCGTAAGTCTGAGTTGGTTAAGCAAGTTGTTCCTTGGGAGGATATGTTTAGAGATATGTTCACTCAGGTTCAATCGAACAATAACACTTGGAAGATGCCTAATCGCAGACACATGGCTCGTGGCATCCATATGCCTAGCAAGGACAGAGAACCAGCTATCAAAAATGTTGTGATGCTGGTTGATGTTTCAGACTCGACTTGGGGAGACAGAGACTCATTCATTACTGAGGCTCTCGCTATCCTCGAAGAATTTCAGGTCAAGAAACTCATGGTCAATAGGTATGCTGGTGTTGCTTACAGAAATAAGCAAGGCGAATACTTCGATGTCTATGATACTGACCAAGGAGATGAGATGCCTGATAAAGATGAAATCAATTTTGCTGGGTCAGGGTGGACTAACTTCGATGCACCTTTCAAAGCTGTCGCAAAGTTCCTAGACATTGACGAGATTGATTTGATTGTTCACTTCTCAGATGGAGAGGGATACTTCGAGAAGAACCACGATGCTCTGCTTGATACTCCAATCTGTCATGTTTTTAGTTATGGTCAAGATGGCAAGAACAGAGGCGGTAAAGAGATTGAAAAGTCAGGCTTCGGAGAAGTTATCTACATGAGTTAATCTCAATGAGCGTTCTGAGAGGAGGTTTTTAGGGTGGTACTAAACCTTAGCCTCCTCTCTTTTCGCCAGCGAGAGAGCCTCTATGGAGGTCGAATTCAGGAAACTGATAGGGAAAATGTGTGTTTTCCCCTGATGACTCAATATGAGAGCGTGTAAGCGTTGGTTCAAAAGAACCGAAATCAGTTCCTTTTAACTTTCAAATGCGAGGTGCATATGAAAAAAATATATGAAAAGTTTTTGAGTCTTTTCAAAACTCAAAAGGTGGAAGATAAACCTTATTATCTTTCGTATGAAAATGGCGGTGTTCTTGTTCTTAAGAGACCTACCAAGCATCAGATTGAAACCAATCTAGAATTGGCTGGGTCATCTACAAAGACAGCATTTACTGGCAGAGGTTTGCTGAGTGGCAGAAAAGCAAAGCGTGTACAGGAAAGCTTGAAGCGTAGAAACAAGTTCAAGAAACAGCTAAACCAAACTATGACTGGTAATATTTTTTCTAATCCAGTCAAACAGGGAGGTGCGTAATGGCAGAAGTAAAAGAAACAATGTTGTACATGGATGAGCGAGTTGCTTTGAAGAATGAGGTAAGTGATTTGCTTGATACTATTTCTGTGATAGCTGATGACTTACTTTCTTATCAAGAAAGTATCGACAGACTAGATGGAGTTAGTCTAGATAAAGTGAGAGACTTGCGAAGGTCACTTATAACTTTCTCTGACATCTGCGAGGGTGGAGTCATCGAAGAGTGTCAAGTTGCTCAGGCATCACTTGGTTTCTTAATCAGAGATATTGAGGAAGATAGAAAACAAGGAGGTTCGCTATGAGTATCTTAGATAAGAAATGGAATAGGGATGCCTTTGATTACACTAGCTGGAGTATGGATATGTATTGGTATGTCAAAAATTATGGAGAGTGGATAGACCTAAATCTTGACGAGGATGACTTGCTCGAAAGGATTAAGGCTCATATGCACAGTCTCCATGAGATTGATGACAGTTGGGATGAACGACTCGTAGACTCTTTAGCATATGATAGTTGCAAAAGAGAGTATGGAGAGCGTGGTAATTTTATGCTTCATCATCCTTGCCTAATCTCTATCGTGTATCCATCTACAAGGTGGCATATTCATGAGACCAATCTTAAGTATTGGAATAAAGTTTTCTATCTGAGAAAAGCTTATCTTGAAAAAGATGTTGATGCTTATCTCATGATGATAGAAAGACCTTATCGAATACCTGAGTTCATTGCTTGGTGCTTAGATAAAAGAAACAAGTTGTCTAAGAAAAAATACTGGGAAATCATTCGTTGGTTGTGGACTGACACAGAGAATGTGTATGAACATTTCAATGAATGGCTTGCTCTGTTGTTAGACTTCGATACCAAGGATGTGAGGAAAATGATGGACAAAGAGGATAAGAAAACCTTTGACTCTTTGCCTGATGACTTCATGGTTTATCGAGGTGGAGAACATGAGCATATGTCTTGGACTTTAAGCAAAGAAAAAGCTGAATGGTTTAGGGATAGATATAAAGGGTTGCGAGACTGCAAGCTTTTTGAAAAGCGTATCAAGAAAGATGAGGTGCTTGCCTACATCAATGCAAGAGGCGAAGAGGAGATTATTCTCAGACCTAGTCTTGATTGTTTTTTCGATTACCTAAACGATGAGGTGTATTCAGAAGCATAAAAAAAACAAGGAAGTAAAAACTAGCGGAGGCTATGTGGTATTAATTTACTGCATAGTCTCCGCTTTTTTTTTGGTCAAAATCCTTCCCCGAAAAACGATGACTGGTAAATATTTTTCAAGCGTGCAGAAACACTTGGGTGGAATTTGGTGGCAGAAAATTGTATGTGGATAACTCTGTGGATAAGCTGTTAATAGTTTGACGAGGTGCAAGCCGATTGCTATACTTGTTGCACAGCGACAGAGACTGTCGCTTTTTAGAAGTGTTTTAACGACACCTCCTAAGAAAGTTAAAAGTTGAGAGAGGTAATAGACTGCCTCTCTCTTTTTTTATATAATGGGTTATTGGTTTATTTTTTTTCATACCAATTCTCCCACGAGGAGGTGCTAGTACAACAAGTGATTCTCTTCTAGTGCCTCCTCTCTAAATTAAAATTGAATTACTGATAGCATTTCTCTACAATAGCATTATGTATGCAGTTGTAAGACACACTTACGAATTAGATTTGCCTGAGCCTTTTGTTAAATCTTCTCAAAAGAGTATTGGAAGATGGGTGCATAAGGTGTGGGTGCATGACTCCGAGTTGGATGCGATTGCTCATGCGATTAAATTACTTGACGAGCCTCTGTTGAAACATGATGAATGGGCAATGGACATAGCTATAGAACAGTTAAAAAATAATAGGTTCTATCAGTTGGGTAAAGAAAGCGTAGCGATAGCAGAAGTAGAACCTTCGCCTGACATAGTGTACTTACATGATGACGATAACCAAATTAATTGAGGAGGCTATATGGCTGAGAAAAATTTATATATTAGGTGTGATGAAGAAACCTATGTGAAGGCAAGAGAGTTGGCACAAAAAAATCTTCGCTCTTTAAACAGACAAGTAATTCATTTAATCAATGAAGCTTATGATAGCGTTGTGAAATCAGAACCGCAGATTGCAGAACCACAACCTATCCAAGATGAAGAAGATGACAAGTATATTGATGGTGTTTTAAAAACAGATATATATAAATATAGAGATGATGTTCCTCGTGAAATCTTAGAAGAGTGGGAAAGTCAGGGTAAGCTTACTCAGTCAGGTTTAGAAAAGCTTTCTGAAATAAGGAAATTGGACTCGTCTGACTAAGATACCAAAAGTTTAGCATTGCATCTGAGCAATCAATCACACTATCAAGTTGCGACTGAGTAATCCTATCAGGGTTCTCAGTCATGACTTTCCAAAACTCTTTCTCCTTCTTACTCCCACAATCTTCCACCAATCTGTTTTGAACTTGGCTAAGTACAAGTGGTTTTGTATTGACGCTGGGAGAACTATTACTGGTAAATATTTTGTCAAGGTCGCCAGCCGAACTCGTGGGAAAAACTCCTGACCTAGAAATCAAACCAAGATATTTGTCACAAACATTGTGTTGCTTCTCGTTGATTAGTTGTTCGGTATAAAGCTTGTCGATAAGATGCTGGTCAAAGACTATGGCTCTACCAACCTTAGTATTATCAATGCTTCTTACTTCTACCTTGTGTCTCAGGTGTAGATAGGAATTACCTACATCATTTACGATTAGAACTTCTTCAGAAATCCCAGTCGAAGTCATCTTCTTGTTCTTCAATCTCTCCATACCTACCATTTACTGGATTATAATTAAGCTTAACACAGCCGAGTTTAGCGTTCCAATACCACCTTGCCTTGGTGCAATGTATTTCGACAGCCTCGTTGCCTCTATGGACTGCTAGGCACACATCAGGCTTGGTACTCCATGCCATTGACTTAGCTATATCAAGCGGTGTTGGGTGTCCTACTTTGTCTTTGTTAAATGGTTTGCTTGGATGTGCCACGAACCAAACCAAACAATCTGTTTGCTTGGCAAAGAGTTGCACCTTGCTCAACATATCGCTGACCATATCTGTTTCTAAAGCGTAAGACTTATCAGTATGTATAAAGTTAAATGGGTCTATCACTAACATCCTACATCCCATCCTTTGGATACTTGCTTGTGCTTTATCAAGGATAGCTTCTATTGTCGGCAATCCTCCATCCAAATAATCTTGGAACAGTATGTGTTCCTCTATCCATGCGGAAGCATCATCTCTCTCTGCCTCTGTCATTCTTTCATTGTGTCCTTTGAAGAATGGCTTCCCAGTTAGCACCTGAGCGAGTTGCACGCTATGAAATGAGGGCGGTTTTTCAAAGCTTGCATAACAAGTTTTCCAGCCATACAGCTTGCCAGCATTGACTATCACTTGGTCAAGGAAAGCAGACTTACCATGACCAGCCCATCCAGTCACAACATAAAGCTGACCAGTCTGAAGCGTGAACAAATCATCTAAGGACTTTATCCCAGTCGATATACCTGAAGGCTTGCCATCCTTATACAAACTCTCGAACTCGTCTGAATAATGCTTCATGTTGTTCAATCCATGTAAAGGAATGGGTTCTGCATTGAGGACTTGCCTCCTCAGAGTTGCCTCGTCTGTATTGATAAGTAATTCATTAGCATCCTTGTATCCTTTGTAATCAACACGATAGCACTTTGCTTTCCCAATCCTTCTTCCCAATTCGTGAACCAAACAATCTCCAGCAGTATCAGTATCTGAAGCTAGTATTATCTTCTCGTATTTGTCTAGCAAGTCTTTGTCATTCCAAACATACTTGAACCTTCCATCTTCACTTGGGTCTACCTTACCATCAGTAATCTTATTAGGACTTCCATTAGGCACAGAAAAAACAGAGACATCCATATCTGCATCCAAGAAAGCTTGCTTGATTGACAAAGCATCCATCTCTCCTTCTGTTATAACCAATCCTTCAATCCTCTTACTAACATCTCCTTCCTTTCCCCACAATCTGCTAGCAGAATTTGTCCACCAAAAGTCTTTCTTGCCATTCGCTGTACGCCATTTACAGGCAGAAACTTTTCCGTTTTCCCAGTATGGAAAACCTATGACTGGTAAATGTTTTGTCTCCTCCCAGACACAATCCATTTTTTTCGCAGTATCTAAATCAATCTTTCTTTTGCCTAACCACTCACTAATTTTTTGCTCGCACTCCGATAGCTTCTCTTCTTTTATTGTGCCGACAGATATGCTTCCTCCTTTGGATGTCACAATGCTTAGGCTTCCGCTTGTTGTCATCGTGCCTGATGTTGTTGAGTCACTTATTATTTCCATACTTCTTTCTCCTTTTCTAGATATGCCTCCCTTGATATTACAATGATGGCAGTAATAGGTAATCATATCTATGCTGATGTTCACACTCAGAGGTGTGTCCTTTTTATTTTTTCTTTGGCTGGAACAGTTAGGGCAAATGATTTTGTATTGACCTACCTTCAGACTAGATGTCCTTGGGTTGCTATCAATATGCTGGCGAATTTCTCTCTTTTCCATTCTCACTCTCCTATATACTTACTATGTATATACTTACTAAAATACTTACTAAGTACCTACTACCACTTACTATCTACCATGCGATTAATTTCATTCGCAAGAATTTTTCTAGACACAAGCGGATAATCATAAAGGTTCTTAACAGCCTCCAAGATATTCTCAGAATTAATCTCATATCTCATGCAGAGTTTCTTGAAAGACTCTGACTGAAAATACTCAATAGCTTCTGTGGAAATATCTAGGTTTTTGGAAGCGATGTCTCGTATTGCTTGTTGCAAAATTTTTTTATCGAGATGCTTACCAAAATCCATGAAAGGCAGTATAAATTTTTTTTTAATTTTTTTCAAATTTAGTGAACCGCTTTCTCATTTTTGTGGTACAGTATGCACATATTATATACACATTAACTACTATGAAATACGAAATTGAAAAAGATGTGCCGATGCCTGAGCGTAATGTAAGAGGGAAACCTATCAAGTACGACTTGCCTCTTGTCGAGATGGACAAGGGAGACCATATCTTTATCAAGATTAGTAAGTCTAAGATTGATAAGGAAATTAAGATAATAAGAAACGCTGTTCATAGATTTAAATCTGTGCGACTTGATATGTCGTTCTCTGTTATTAAGATGAAAGGTGGTGTGGGTATATGGCGAACTAACTAACTTTATAAGGGAGGCGAAATTGGAAACAAATCAAATCAAAAATGGTCAGATGTTTCAGAAAGTAAATGAGACAGACCGCAATGGTGGTGGTGGACTATACGAAGTATTGGACATTACTGTAAATAAAATCAGAGACTATGAAGTAGGAGTTGCTATCATTGGTAAGGTAGGCACTACTGACACTTTAGCTGTCCAGCTATCTGACCTGACTAATCACAGACAGTTTAGATTTAAAGGCGAGGCATCTTTAGAAGTCATCAAAGTACATAGACTCAAGTATGCAGATGGCACGATAGACATTCTCTCAGAGAAACTCTTGAGTACATCGAAGGTTGATAATGTGAAAGAAGTTATCAATGCTGAGGCTGAGAAGAAATCTAGACCAGTCACAGTTTATAATATTACAAACAACCATCGAGACACAGCCATGTCGAAAGCCTTCGCAGATGCAGAGGTCAAGAAATCCAAGGCTGTTGAGAAGCAAGAGCAACCTGAAGAAAAGGATGCAGAAGTTGTTTTGACTTTTGATTGCAAATCGATAGCGTTCTGTACTTATCATGACCTTCATGTCATAGGTCAATTCTTGAAGGGTCATCCTGACAGAATGACTAACTGTCATACTAGGTTTAAGAATTCTGCTAGCAAGATTGCACACCAGCAAACTCTTGATAGGTTTAGGGATGGCAACATAAGTCTCAGGGATTTAAGAAGATACTCACACAGCACTACAAGAAACTTAGGGTCTACTCTAAGCTTGGCTGGAGTTGTGACTAGGATAGCTAAAGCAGTCGTACAGCTTGGCACTCCTATAGAGAAGAAAGACTTCGGAGTTGAGTGATGGGAGGATATGGCGAAAGATATGATGACTTGGGCGAAAGACAAGTCTCTCGTTGCATCAAGGTCATTCAAAGAATTAGGAAGAAGAACAGACCTTTATTTGCTGAGGACTTCTATACTCTTGACGATAAGGTCAAGGAGATAGTTAAAGAGACCGATAGGCTAAGGAGAAGGATAGAAAGACTTGAAACCAAGCGAGCAGAGTTGAGGGCAGACTTTAACCTCAGATGGTTTGGTGTTAAGTATTCTCCTTCTACTTGGACTTATTGGGCAGAAGCGATAAGAAGGTTCTTTTCTTTGCCACAAGATTAATGAAGTACACCAATAAGAATAACTTGCCTGAAGAGATTGTTCGTGCTGTCCAGCAAGATACATACTCTAAGGGGAAAGCTTCTATTAGTGTGACTGGATTACTCTCTGCACCTCGACCTAATATCTTGGCGAGAGAACATCACAGCGAATTAGTTGTCGATGTATCAGACGAGATATGGAAGATATTAGGAACAGCTTCGCACTACATAATGGAACAAGCAAACATCGGTCACGAAGGAACGATAACCGAAGAGCGTTTGTACTGGAATGTGCGAGGCTGGACTATCTCAGGACAGTTTGACTCGATGTCATTGAAGGACTCTACTCTCAGAGATTTGAAAGTCACTTCTTCATGGACTGTGATGCACGCTCTGAAGGAAGGGAAGATTGAATGGGAACAACAGTTGAATTGTTATGCTTGGTTGTACAAGAAAAATCATAACAAGGATGTTGAGAAGTTGGAGATTATAACTATCAATAGAGATTGGTCTGAGAGACAGAAGCAGAGAAGCGGTGGGGATTATCCTGATGCTCAGGTATCAGTAATACCTATCAATCTTTGGACAGAAGAAGAGCAAGAAGAATTCATTGTGTCTAGAGTCAAGGCACATCAAGAGGCAGATGCTGACTATCTTATTAGTAAAGACTTGCCCTTATGTACTGACGAGGAACGATGGAAACAAGCTGACTCTTACAGAGTATTGAAGAAAAACAGAGTACGAGCAATTCGTGTTTTCAATACTGAAGAGGAAGTGAACGATTTTATTAACGAACAAAACGATAAAGATTTGTATGTGGACTTTGTCAAAGGCGAGAGTCGTAAGTGCAAAGACTACTGCAATGTCTCACAGTTTTGTAATCAATATGCTATGGAGGTAGCCGATGGATGAAAATATAACTGGTAATATTTACCTAATCACCACGACTTGTCGTGATGGTTTTCATGAATACTATGACAAAGCAATGGTGTCTAGTAGATACAAATGGGGAGAACATCCCAAGGCTGAGGATGATGTGACTGAGCAATGTTATCTTTCTTGGAACTACTCAAGTTGTCAGGATGCTGACAATCAGAACTGGTACACAGATGGAAACAGACTAATCAGAATTGACGAGGTTAGGAAACTCAAGAAGTCTGAAGCTAAGGTTATGCAGAAGCATGGAGTTGCTTATTGCTATAACCTAGATGAAATCATACAAGCACAGTTGCCTGACCTAGAGGCATACTGGAATGAGCAGATGGAGATGGAGGCTAATGGAAATGTCTGACTATAAAGAAATATGGGAGACATTGTCTCAAGTAGATGTCTCAGAATATGTAGAAGAGAAGATGAATCTGTCTTATCTCTCATGGAGTAGGGCATGGTACTTGCTTTGTCAGAAGTATGCTGATGCTAAGTATCTGTATCATGAGCCGAAGAAATTTGAGGATGGCACTATGGAAGTTGCTGTCACTATAACCATTGGCGAGTGCAGTCGTTCTGCTACCTTGCCAGTTATGGACTACAAGAACAATAGCATAATCAATCCTGATAGTAGGCAAATCAACGACAATAAACAGAGATGTTTTACGAAGGCGATTGCTATGTTTGGATTGGGTATATCATTGTATATGGGTTTCTCGGATGACTTGCCTGACGAAAGCAAGGACAAGAAGTCTGAGGAAGTAAAAAAGAAAACAGCTAAGAAGGTTGTTAAGATGAAAGAGGAACAGCCTCCGAAAGAAGAAGAGCCAGCCTATGATGAAGGTTGGGCGGAAGCTTTCGTTGAGGGGATGTCTTTGATTATCACAGCCTTTGATAACACCGAAGAACTCAGGTCGAACTACAAGTCTAATGCAAAGCATATCGCTGTATTGGGCGAGAAGTTTCCTGACCACAAGGAAAAGTTAGATACGCTGTTCACAGATAAAGCCGAAGAACTTGACAAGAAGGAGGGTTAATATGGCAGACGAAAGACCGCAAAGCGATGGTGCAATCTATCAGAACAATTACAAAAAGACTGACAAACAGCCTGATTGGACTGGGAAGATTGAGATACACAGAGATACTCTGAAAGAGTTGGTAGAGAAAGCAAAGACTGGAGAACCAGCAGAACTCAGAGTTGCTCTTTGGGATAGGACTAGTAAGAATGGCAACGACTACAAGTATGCTCGTCTTGATATTCCTATGAAACAAAATACTGAGACTAAAGCTGAAGAGCCGAAGCCTGAAGAGGAGAAGCGAACTCATCCAGTCTTGGAAGATATTGATGTGCCATTCTAGTTGTTATGGAATTTAAGTATGACAGCAAGATAGGTTTTGAAGAGAACTTCAAGCTTTGGTACAACGAGAACTCTAGGGAAAGGAGGGCATATAACCAAGAGCCTCATCCTTTTCCTATTGGCAAAAGGATTTTCACAGAACTCTATGGCAATAGAATTCTTGAAAGGAAAGACTTAACTAATTTTTTTGGAGGTGCAGATGGCACAGAAACAGAGAAGTAATCTACCATCATACGATGGCTACCATAAGATATTCGATAGGATATATGGGATAGTAGAAAGGAGATATGAATTTGAGGTTCATGAAGTTTTAGAAACTGTATTTAATGAACTGGAAAAGAAAGAAGAGCCTAGCTACTCGGCAATCAAGGACATGATGGATGCACTTAAGCAAAGGACTATCAGAGAACTTCAAGACTTTGAATGTGAGATAGGAGAATTGCTTGAAGGCAGAGCATCAATGGGGGTAGAAGAATGAGCAGAGGACTTTACACATTTGAGTTATCTATCAATAGAGTTGAAGAGATAACAGTTGAAGCTGACAATCTTGAAGATGCCAAAAGAAAAGTAGACTTAGCTGACAATGAAGATTGGGAAGTTGTCTATAGCGAAGGAGTTGATTTGGTTTGTGTCTGCACACCAGCCATGAGAGACGAGATAGAAGATGCAGAAGTCATCATAGAAAATGCTGACAAATATCAAGCTATCAAATCTGACAACGCAGATTTTTTCACGCAGAAATTATGATTGGTAATATTTTGTCATGAGTGAAGAAGTAGTTGAAAACTGGCAACACATGATTAGAAAGTTAGCACCTCTAATCGAAGATGCGATGGTTCAAGTACACACGAAAGAAGCGGAGGTCAAGCAGTTGCAAGCTGTGTTGAAACTGAAAGCTTTGGATAGTGGTATCAAAACCAATAGTGGTCAGGAGACTTATGCCGAAGCATCGGAAGAGTTGAAGGATGCTAGGATAAAAGTTGGGGTAGCCAAGGGAACTCTAGAAGCTATACGAGTAAAGCTGAAGAGTCTAGAGGTTGGCTATGAAGTATGGCGAACAAGAGAAGTCTCTCAGAGGAGAGAACAAGCTAGGTATGGTGCTTAGACTTAATTGGTACTTTGCTAACATCATACCTAGTCAAGTCGTTCTTTTGCAGTTGCGTAATGTTATAACGACTTTAAATAATATAACTAAAACGATGCCAGTCAAATTTTCGGTGTGGGAGTTTTCTGACTATAACTAAAACTCCCCTACTTAATTACATGAAAGGAAAGACACCGACTAAAGAAGAACAGAAACATATGGATAGAGTAAGAGCGTTGGGTTGTATTGTGTGCCTCAATAATGGGTATCCAAATACACCAGCAGAAATACATCACATCATAGATGGCGAGAGAAATCATATGAAAGTCTTGCCCTTGTGTGCAATCCATCATAGGAATGGCAGTCACAATCCTCCAATAAGCAGACATCCAAACAAGAAAAGATTTGAAGAAGCGTATGGAACAGAAGAAGAATTGTTAGAACAAGTTGGCGAGTTGTTGGAGGAAAATATTACTGGTAATAGTTTATGAAACCACAATCTGCAAAAGCAAAAGGAAGGAATTTACAGAAATGGTTTGTAGAAAAACTGGTGGAGTTTTTGAAACTAGACGAAGAGGATTTAGAGTCAAGACCTATGGGTAGTCAAGGCGAGGATATAATCATGGGTAAGCAATCAAGAGAAGTGTTTCCCTACAGTATTGAATGTAAGAACCAAGAAGCCTTAAATGTATGGAAAGCTTATGAACAAGCTACTGAAAACTGCAAGGGTTATGAACCTTTAGTAGTAATGAAAAGAAACAGAACAAAGCCACTCGTTGTGGTAGATGCAGAACACTTTATTAAATTATTTATGGAGGTAAATGATGAGTGAAAAACAAATGAAAATGGGCGATGAGTCTATTCCACAATACAACTTCTCTGTTGATGTTGTAGAGCAGACTGTCGATTTAAGAAACTTTACTATCGAAAGCACCAAACCTTTGGGCGAAGAAGAAATGGATGAAGTCATTGAGGCTATTGGTCAGGTAGATATAACTACTGATGGAAGTGCCATGCACTATAGAAACGATAAAGGCAACGACATATATGTTGTCTTTAATGGCACAGAGTATGGCGATGATGCTCAGATAAGTATAGAAAACTTCATTAACTTTGAAGATACAAACGAACTGGGAAGGTCAGTAAAATGATGGCTAACAAAGTAAAGGTCATCATGCTAGAAAAGACTTACCAATGCTACCATGTAGAAGCTGAGTCTCTAGAAGAAGCTGTCGATAAACTCATGGATGGGTTAGACAATGAAGGCAAGCCAATCGAAGATGGTATCGAAAGGACTTGGCGAGATATTGAAGAGACAGAATTCATGGATGAAAACTATCTAGAGATATGAGTCTACTAGCGGAACAACTTAAGGAAGAACTCGAAGAACGAAAGAGACATTGGTGGGATTGGCATAAGAAAAATCCTCAAGTGTGGGAAGCGTTTGAAGAGTACACGCTAAGAGCGATACAGTCAGGAAGGAAACATTATTCCCAATGGGCGATTATCAATCGGATACGCTGGGATAGAGAGATAGAAACTCAAGGAGGAGACTTCAAGATTAGTAATGATTACATATCTTTCTATGCTAGGTTGTTCCATGCTAGGCATCCACAACACAAAGGGTTCTTTAGAACCAAACCATTCAAAGAAGAAAAGCTGATAGAAAAACTAGGCGAAGCTTTAGATTTCTAATCCAAAACAACTTCCACCTGCGACCCAGATTTTTTAGCTCCATCGAAAATATTACCAGTCATAGTTTGTACTACAAGGCTTTCAGTTCTGCTGATTTCTGGCTATATCCTGCAACCCAGATTTTTCGAGCTTTGAGAAAATATTACTAGTCAATGTTTCACACACAAGTGTTTCACAAAAACAAAATAGGGGGGTCGAAGGCTGGCTGATGTTGAAAGGGGGTCGAAGGCTGGCTGATGTCGAAGGCTAGTTATAGTTAATATATGTACCAGCTTCTCTTCTAAGTTCAGGTACTTTGGAAAGTCTAAGGTTTCTTTCCATCTCTAATTGTTCAAGCATCTGTTTCTTAAGCTGAGGACTAATAGTTTCGTTTCTGTAGACTTTGTCTCTTCTGTCTCTCCACTTAGTCATGTATCTATTCAATGCCAATACTTGTGGTCTTGTTCTAATCAGACCTTCGTTGTTCTTTCTGTAAGCTTCATACTCGTCATATAAGCCTCGTTCTTTGAGTCTGTTAAGGGTTGCCACTACCTTGGCACTTTCTTGTCTCAGTTCGTAGAAATCTTGCTGTAAGCCTCCTCCTATCTCAGAGCCTAATACACGCTTCAGGAGAGGTAATTGGTCAATCCTAGGGGGTATGATGTCCTTGCCAGTAGCAAGCCTTAGAGTTCCGTCTATTAAGCTTAGAAGGTATCCTCCTAATGTACCGCCATATCCATTCAAAACATACTCTAGTTTTATAGGAGACATATTGAAGGCTCTACCTATTGCTATAGCCAGTTGATTTGTGTTCTCTCGGTACTGCTGGAAATCTTCTAGACCTTCCTCCATATACTGTGGAACGATAGGACTTCTAGTAAAGCCACTTTGATTATCTACATAAGCTTCATACAAAGGTTTGATAGCTTGAAATCCTAAAGGGTCTACACCAAAAGTATTTGTGACTGCCCTCAGAGTAGAGTCTCCTAAATCTTCTAGACTACCTCTACCAGTTATAGTATCCATCAATCTCTCAGGTAATGTCTTGAACAAAACTCCTACTTCAAAAGGTACTGGTATCTTTAAAGGTGGTAGGTCACTACCTGTAAATATCATCCAGTTGTCATCTCGTTCTTCTCTTCGTCTAGCACGATACTCAGGTTCGTCTGATACAAGAGCATAGTACATAGCTGTTATCACCATTAACATTCCGCCTCTAGTTATAAAGCCAGCTATAACATCTCTTTGTAATTGTGCATCAGGCGTGTTGTCAGAGAGTTTTGTCATAGGAGAGGTGAAAGTCACTCCCGGCTTTGCTGCAGAATATTTACCAGTCATACTTCTGTACAATACATCTAGTCCTTGTATTCTTGCGTTTAAGAATGGAATAGCTGTAGTCACTAACCTAAAGTAAGGATTGCTTCCTCTTCTAGAAAAGTTAATTATTTCTGCGGCTTGGTAAGCGGCTTCGGCTTGACTACCAGTTTCTTCTAATACTTTTAGATAGACAGCCTTTCTAGTAGCACCATCTGACTCATAAGTTTTTCTGCCTAAGTAATCCCACAATCTTACTGTTGCATCTATAGGATTAAGAGAGCCATTGTTTGTTATACCTTCTTCTCTAAGAATTCTCTTTGTGTAATTGACTACACTCACACCATCTGCTGAATAATCATATCCACCTAATACTCCAAATGTTTCTAGGTCAGATAAATCTTCTTTACCAAATACTTTAAAGTTTTTAAAAGTATCAACGACAGGTGTTATACCAGCACCACTTGTCACAGTTGCAGATAAAGTATCTCTCAACATATTAACTAATACAAAACCGGGGTCTCTTGTGACAGTCTCTCTTAATACAGTAGCTGGAAATGCTAATGCTTTAACAATACCAGCATCATCTACCATGCCTAAGTTTTCTAAACCTTTTAAATAAAAAGCATCATCAACTCTAAAAAATCTTCTTCTACCATTTACATATGCTGATAGCACATCCATACCACTAGCATCTTTTGCATCTATTTCTATCGCTCTTCCAGATAAAACAAAGTTTCTTAATAGTTTTTGTAAGGCATCATTCTTTGAACCAGCAGTCACTATTGATAGTTGATTTCTATAAATTGCTTCTAAGAATGGCACATCAACAGCTTCTTCAGAACCTTTGAGTTTTATATTCAAAGGATTACCAGTCATCATACCGCCAGCTATATTAGGACCTTGGATAGAATCATCTGCCATCTTTCTATAGAAAGGATAATATACAGAGTCATCCTTCCAAATTTGTGCAGTAGACCTAAGTTCTATTCTGTTCTCAGGCTTGACTCTTTCATTGTAATTTCTAGCAAGCTCTAATATTTCTTCTGGAGTTTTACCCTTAGTAGATTCAATACCAGCTTTTTTCAAAGCATCTGTAATTTCTTTTATGTTAGGTTCATTAGATAATATTCCCGAATCAACAGCAAAGTCTATTGTCTTGTTGTTATATTCTTGAAAGTTATCAAAGACTTCTTCTATAAAAGGATAATCTATTGCTATCTGTAATCCTTGTTCTATCTCTGCTTCTGTAAGTGGAATTGGCTTACCTTTTTCATTAAGCTTTTCTCCTCGTCTAGCAATAAAATAAAGC
>VTLG01007759.1_pt1 | contig 30068 bp, 58 predicted proteins | sample 4694571 | NCBI WGS metagenome assembly VTLG01 (sample SAMN12604809, study PRJNA352737) | marine metagenome | biome: ENVO:00000447; feature: ENVO:00000209|ENVO:00000569|ENVO:01000036; material: ENVO:00002151; isolation source: viral sequences binned using virsorter ...
CTTATTTCAAACAATTCTGCGTCCTTGATTCTATAGCCGTCGGTTTCCTCTATATAATCAGCGTCCTTGACTCGGAAACCAACGCTAAATGCGCCAAGTACACCTTCTTTAATTAATTCACTAACTTTTCCTGCTGACTTAGATATTTTTCCCTTTATCTTTAATCCTCTTTCGTCAACACCTAACTCAGTTGTTTTACCGATAGGATTATGATAATCGTGGTTAAAAAGGATAATAGGATTGTTTTCATAATTACCTATTCCACCTTTTGACCAAGCAGTAGGATCAACAATATCACCTGCTCTATCTTGGTCGTTGGTAGAAGCGTAACCTTTTATGTTAACACTCCCATCTTCGTTTTCATCTATTGCTTTAAAATTAGATGTTAAATTAAATATTTTATTCATTTACTTCCCCTTTTTTGCTGCTTTAGCTTTTGGTGCAGCCTTAGGTGCTGGAGCAGCAGGTTTATGTGCCGCTTCCCATTCTGCTGGGAAATTCACCTTGATCATTTGAAGTAGCCTTGCCCAAGAGCCTGTAAATTTTCTAACAGCTCTTGCTCTATGTGGAGTATCATCATGTGTCATGTACTCTTTCATGTCCATAACTTTACCTTTCTTGGCAAAGTATTCGGCTACCGCTTTTATTATTGCTTTTTGTCTAGTCATTTTCTTCTTCCTCTGAAGGTCTACCACCTTCACTTGGATTTGCAGCACTTCCTGCTATATTTGCTGGAGTTCTAACTTCATCTAGACCTTCCAACTGTTCTAGTCTCATGGCTTCTCTTGCTTCGTTTGGAGTAATGATTCCGCCATTTACTAATGTTGAGTAATATGCTGCTTTATCCTTCAATTCTGGTTGTAAGGCAGGGATTTCACTTACATCTTCTTGTAAGCTAAATCCAAAATACCTTTCGAACGCATAGTTAAATTTTCTAATAATAGGTAGTATAGTTTCTAAGTAGTATAGCCTATGATTAGGTCTAATATTTGCATTATTTCCACTATCTAATAAAAGTGGTGGAATTCCTAATGCCTGTAAAATAATCTTTTCGTTTTCTTTAATGCTTGGTTGAAAATCCAATTCTTTAAAACTTACTTGGTTTAAATTTTCTATCTCAAGTCCGCCATCTAGAATTAGAGGTCTTCTTCCTCCTGTATTAGGATTATACCTAACTCTCCAAGCCGCCAACATTCTTTCTTTTATTTTCTCACTAAGAGTATTAGGGCTTTTTAGTACTAATCCTGGAACTGCTCCGTTTTTAAAGAAGTTATCTTGAAAATTTCTCATACTTCCTAAAAGTTCCATTGTTCTCCATGCTGGTTTAAGTCTTGGTACTCCTCTGTAAATTGAATTAAAAGAATTTTCTTTTATATGTATAACTTCACTTGGAGAATACTCTACTTGTCCTACATAAGTATATTTAGTAATATATTGAGTCTCATGAGTTTCAATCTCTACGTTTTCTGCAGGTAATTGATACAAATGAACTCCATCGAAATATATAAAGATGTTTCCATCAATTAATAGATCGATAATAAGATTTCGTTTAAATGAGTTTATATCCTGAAATGGATTAGGTTCTACGTTAAGTAAAGTATTAACTCTACTTCTTCGAATATTGGATACGATGGGTTTTAGTCCTGTTATTTTGTCTCCGACATCTACTGGAACTTCAGCAACATCGTCCACTATCATATTAACGCCTCTATTTACAACTTCCTGTTGCTCATAAGCGTCTCGATAGTTAGTTGGCTTCTCTCTAGAAAGTATTGATAATCCCTCCTCTCTTGAAATCATAGGTTGTGCGGGATTAAGTTTTTCTTCTCTATCGATGCCTAAGAATCTATCATACCAAGCCATAATGTTTTTCTCTCTGTTTCTCTGCCCATCGTGGCTGTTTCTTAGCCGTTATAAAATTGGGTTTTTTTCCGTAAATTGAATGTAATCTTAAGTGGTGAGTATGACAAAGAGTAATCGTATCTTCGAATAGTTCTTTAGAATGTTCTTCTATAAACTTATCTCTTATCTTCATAATTGCTTCAACTGAATTAATCTTAAGATTGTGTTTTGTGATCCATCGTTCAAGTAATTCGGTTAAACTATAATAATGATGAAAGTCAAGGCTCTCCTTGCTACCGCAAATGTAACATTCGGTGCTTTTCTTATACTTAGACTTTGCTTTGTCTCTTACATATTTAACCAAGTCTCTCTTAAGATTCATTAATTTCAGCCTTATAAATAATTATACTAAAAAAGTACCTTTTTGTCAAGAACAATTTTTTTGTTGGTTATGCTCATTTAAAAAGTAGTCGCTACAGTCTCAAAAGTGTACAGCGCATATCTAAGCGCGTCTGCCATATGAGAATACTGGTCATGTTTTGGCTTTTCTCGCATTAAATTAGGGTTTGGATCCCATTGATATTGATCTAATGCTTGTAAAGTGTGATGACATCTTTGATCTACTAGTAAATGATGATTGTCAACTATCCCTGCTACATGCCCAATTCCGTCTAATACTGACTTTTTTGCATTTATAGTGGAAATATCAAAATTTTGGGCAAAATCATAGCGAGTTTGCTGGGCTGCTGAGTCGATATAGATCCAATCAATATCCCATTTATCCATTAATTTTCTAATTTCCGTGGCATGTTGTTCTGTTGTTCGTTCTGCGTCTAAGTACTCGTCCACTAAATAGAATCTTTCTCTGTCCCAATCGAATCCAATTACACAAAATGCAGTTGGGTCTTTATATCCGACATCAAGTCCAGCGAAAATATCCATTTGAGATGTATCTAATTCAGATAAATCTGAAATGCATTTTTCGTGATTAAAATTCCATACTTGTCCCTCGTAAACATTAAAATCTGCTAAATATTCTTGAGCAAATTCTGATTCAGACATAGTTTTCTTTGCTTCTGATATATCAGTATCACTATGTCTAGGATTTTCATGATAAGTTGCCTTTATTGATAACCATTCAGGATATTCATCATTATATCCTCTATTATAGAAGTCTGCAAACCAATTATTTCTTCCTCGAGGGGTGGAAATAAATAATGCTTTACTGGTTTCTTTATCTAGTGTGGGTCTAAGTGCTATATTGAAAGCATCTTTACCGTCTACTAGTGCTGCCTCGTCAAAGATAATTAAATCATATGATCTACCTACACAAGAATCAACTTGATTTATAGAACCCATACGAATTGTTGATCCGTTTGATAGTTCTATAATTCTTTCTTTTGCATTATCCCTTGTAACTTCTAAATCGAAGTGCTTAATTAAGTTTCTTTGAAGATCAAACGATATTTGGGATAACGAGTAGTTGGGTGACATTAAAAGAATATGAGTATTTGGTACTAATGCCATTAATTGTCCAATTACATTAGAAATATATGTTTTACCTTGTCTTCGAGATAATGCTCCACATATAAATCTATATTTTGGATTATTAATAGCATTGATCAATGCTACTTGAGAAGGTATAGGTTCTATACCTAACAGATTTAAATAACTGTCTACAGGTAGTTTTAAGTATCTATCTTCTGGAGTATACTCCATAAGATGATCTGCAGTTACATCTTTACGACTTAGCTCTAGCATTAGTGGATAGTATCACTTTGGGGCATGATTAATGGGTCAATTAAGCGATTTTCTTTAAGAAGATTATATGCGTGTATATAACCTCCACAAAGATCCGCTAACTTCCAATCTTCTTCCGTTAAGTGATCCTCTCTTTGTTGTAGTTCTCGTAAGGTTATCACACATAAATCTGATATGTGTTCTAACCACTCGGCTTTTGATAATTTTTGTCTTATCGTTTCCATTTCCTTTTCCTAGGCTTCTTCTTAGGGCGGCCTCGTCGTTTTCCATATGTGCCCTTACCTTTCGGCATTAGGTTCTAACTCTTGTATTTACTGGTGAAAGTAATACTGCTGCATTACTTGCATATATTTTATCAGTAGGATTTTTTACTAAAACTCCACTATCGGTTCCATTTACTCTGACTGAACCTATAACGGTATTATCAGATTTAGTAACTGTTATAGTATAATTAGTACCAGTTGCTGCATTTACATACCAACGAACTTCAGAAGCTTCTTCAATTGTTGAAGAGTCTCCGGTTCCGGTACCTGCGGCTCTGTTCTCACCTTCTAATCTATATCTCATTCTTTTCTCCTAACGCTTTTTGCGTCCTTTTCTGGCTTTTCTCTTTTTAGACTGGCGGTATTTGATAGCACGAAGTCTTCTTTTCGCTGCTTTCTTAGTCTTTGAGATGCCAGAAGTATTATCGATTTTCCAACCGCCTTTTACTTTACGGATAGGCATTTTAAGCCTCTTCTAATGCTTTCTCTGCTTCCGCTTTTGTTTCGAATTTTAATAATCTACCCGCAATTCGAACTCTATATTTGCCTCTTCTTTCCTCGATCTCAGGTTTTTCAACTTGAGTAACGGGTTCAGAAGCAGGGGTAGCTATTTTGGTTTCATATTCAACCATTTAAATCTCCTACGTCATTGCTGCGAAGATCTCTACATCAACTGATGCAGTATCTGCGTCTAAGGTTAAGCTATCAACACTTGCCCAGGCTGAAAAAGCTGCTGCAGAAGCGCTAACTTCTACTTGAGGTCCTTCATCTGTTCCACCGAGTATAACACTTTGACCTTTTTCTAACTTAATATATGCAGTATCTGCACTATCATCTTGTAATCCAATAGTTACAAAGTTAGTGTCGTCTAGGTTAGTAAGTCTTAAATATTTGACATCTGATCTAATCAGAGTTCCTGCTGAAGCAGCAGAGCCAAATTTAAGAAAGGTAGTTGCGGTTGTTGTAGCGGTTACAATTTGTTTAAATACTTCATTAATGCTTGATATTGTAAATGCATTAGTAGCCCCTTGATCTTTACCATTAAGGGAAATACTTTCAGTTATATTAACTGTTAATGTTGCGGCAGTAAGTGTCGTTGCCATGTTTAACTCCTAAGCTCGATCTTCTATTATACGATCGACTTTTTGGGAGAGTTTATCAAGTGCCGTCATTATACGATCCATGTTGTTTTCTAGCTCTTGTCTAGAAACATAATCTCTTCCAAGTTCTTCTCTAGTTTTGTTTACAAGAATATCTATTCTTCGTAGTTCTGCGACCTGCGCTCGTATTACGAGAATCAAAGGTGCAATTACTAGTGTAAGAATAATATTCCAGAAAGTTATCATATCAATTTCCATAATTTAATCCTATGCTATATTGAGTGCGTTATTTACACCTCAATTCTTGTTATTAAACTAATAATAATCCTTATTATATCAAAATATACCTCTGATGTCAAGAAATATTTTTTGATGGTTTATAAAATTTTGTTATTTTTCATTTTCTCACATATACATATATACTATGTAAAAAAATTTTAAAAATAATTAATGAACTTTGTGTACTTATATTAAGGTTTTATTTAATAGATTTTAAAATATTCATGATTTATCTATTGAATATATTTTTATAGGCTCTGACTTACCCTTAACTAGTATATTTCCTATTTCTGAGAATCTATGTGGTATCCTGCATTGCTTTACAGTATCTTCCGATATTATTATTGGCCACTCTTGATACTCTCCTCTACCTGCTGTTGCTTCTAGTCGTGCTGCGAGATTAACCGCATCTCCAATAACAGAGTAATCAAATCTAGTTTCAGATCCCATATTACCTACAATACAAGTTCCTGTATTTACTCCAGTACCTACATTTATAGGTGGTAAATTAAGTCCTTCTTCTTTAAATCGTTTATTTAGTTCTCTTGTCTTATCCTTTATTTCTAGTGCACTTTTAACGGCTTTATCTGCGTGTGCTGGTTCATCTAATGGTGCATTCCAGAACGCCATGATACAATCTCCCATATATTTATCTATTGTTCCACCATTTGCCAAAATTATCTTAGTCATGCTATCTAAGTAAGTATTAATTAACTCTACAAGTCCTTCTGGATCATCTTTTTTCTTAAATGCTTCTGAAACTGGCGTAAATCCCATAATATCAGTAAATAAGAAAGTCATTTCTTTTCTTTCTCCACCTAATTTGAGTAAAGAAGGGTCATCTTGTAACATTTTTACCATATCGGGTGATAAATAAGTACCAAATTGTTTCTTAACTTGTCGTCTGAGGAAGAACTGCTCTACAAATGCTCTAAAAGTGATAACAGCCCAGTATAAAAAACATATAATTATAATTCCAGATATATCTAGTAGTAGTCCTTGTACGAAATAGTATAAAGCTCCATAATAAAGTCCTAAAAATGCAACTAAAAGTGCGGGTAAGGACAGATAAATTCTAGAAGCCGTAAATAGTACTAAAATTATAAGTAGTAAAGCTATACCTAGTTCTACAGTTTCAGCCCAAATAGGCTGTACTGGACTTGTTCCTAATATAAGATGATGTAAAACGTTTGCTTGTATCTCATGTGGGTACATCATACCCTTTGCTGTAGGTACTGGATTTACAACTCCTTCTGCTGTAACTCCAAATATTACAAAACTTGCTCCTGTTATAGGATTTTCTAAATATTCTTTTGCACTTTGACGGTAAAAATCTATATTGGAAGTTATCCATACTCGTGCATTAGAGTCTGTAGTTACTGTAGGATAGTTAGGTATTCGTAACCATTCTATACCTGCCTCTTTTGTCATGATTTGGTAACTTGGATCTCCAACTCCAACTCTTAACATTTCTAAAGCGAACGAAGGATATAACTTATCTTGTGAACTAACTGCGAGAGGAACTCTTCTTACGACTCCGTCTAGTTCTGGGGCGCTTGTTACTAGTCCTACGCCTTCTGCGGACTCTGCTAGGCTTGGTGTCTGACGTAAAATTCCCGGGTACTGAAATAGCCATGGTAATGGTGACTCCCCTATCTGAGCAGTTCCAACATGTGGACCACCCTCTGTTGCCTGAGTTGATGCAGCGTAGGCAAGAACTGTAGGTTTAAGAGCCATAGCTGTTGCTAATTCTGCGTCATTTATTATATCTCTAATATCTGGATCAGGCATTAACACAGTTATACCAGGTACGGCATCTGTTTTCCAGATAAGATCTTTGTAAAGTGTTCTAGGTAGTGGGTATCCTCCGTATTCTTTTACAGTCTCCTCGTCTAAATCTACTAATAATATATTAGTGTTTTGAAGTTTTGATTGAGTTGACATAAACCAATCAAAAGATTTAAGTTCTAAAACTTTAAAAGGATAAGGATTCCAAATTAATAATCCTATAAAGGCTATACCTATAGCTAAGTTAATTAGTTTTTTCATTAATTACCTTGTGTTACTGTGACGCTACAACCACCGGAGGTTATGCAATTTTGTGATAGAGTATAACTTTGAGTCGTATTCCCTACTTGACTTAAACTTAAGTCTGTTGGTTGACTACCAGTTATAGTAATTGTAGCATTATGAGCTCCATTATTCCTTTGAACAACACTAACTTCATTATCATCATTATAAATTACTAAGTTTAAATCTTTGTTTCCATTCTGCATTTGTTTTACATAAACATCATTATCATCTGCATAAATATAAACTATTGCGTCATGACTTACAGAAGTACTATCTTGTTTTTGACTTCCTTTAAATTTATTGTTGTCTCCATGAATGTCAAGTCTAACAAAATTACCTCCCGGCTCATTACCGTCATAATTCCAGTTTGGTGTTAAACTATTGTTGTTTTCATACCCTTGTCCAAAAACAACCTCATTATTGTCTCCCCAAACATGAAGTTGAAAATCATTATCATTACAACTTGAACTGGAGCACTTTTGTCGAACTTTTAATTCATTATCTAATCCGTCTATATCTCCACCCCAGTTATATCCTGAACCCCAAAGTTCGGTATATCCAAAGTAATTATCGTTTCCATATTGAAGTAAGTCTATAGTATTGTTATTATGATTAAAAGAGAAGTCTATTTTATTATCATACCCTATTTGATCAATAGTTAAATCAAAATTGTCTCCGCTACTTACTTGATCAATATGTATATGATTATCACCTGCGACAACAATACAAGAATACATTAATAACAAAACTCCCATAGCCAATATAAATGTATTCTCTGGCCAAGAGTTCATAAAGCGTTCTTTTATTCTATTTAGTATTTTCATTAGTTTACTTGTGTTATTATTATGTTGACAGATTCTCCGTCACCTACTGTGATGACACTTTCTTTCTCATCTGTTATAGTTTCTATTCTTGCATTAGCAGAAATAGGTAGTTTAATACTGATGATTCCAGTAACTTCTCTGTAGAACCAAATCTGTCCTGAGTCATCAACCATAGTATTATACTGACTATCTTTATCAAACCCCGGAGCAGTTCCTTCTATTTCGACTCCATTAAATCCTTCTGAACTACTTTTCTTTCGAGCTAATAAGTCTTTTTCTTCTATAATCTCTAAGAGATCTTGTAGAAAGTCTACATCTAATAGATCTATATCTAATTCCGAAAATGTCCAGTCTTTATCCTCTTTTAAGTAGTCTGTTTCAAGTTCATTAAATTCTAAAAAATCGGCTGTAAGTATATTACTTGCACTATTCTCAGTTCTTGTTTCTTGTACTGCTTGTGTAACTTCTGCGGGTGGTGCTACAATAAACAGGTTATCTATTTGTGCTACTGTAACATTTTCAATGGTTACTGGTTGTACAGGTGGAGTAGATATTGTTGATACCATAGTAGCTTGAAAAGCTTCATCAAGTGTTACTACTCCTCCCTCATTTGTAACTGTTATTTCTCCAGAAGCGTCTCCATTAGCGTCTGGAAGTAATACGATTAATGATCTTCCTAGTTCATCAATTGTAGTAGTAAAATCAGTTCCACGAATACCAATTTGTGCTGTGGGTGTTTGAATATCAATATTTGCTTTATTCATATTGCCAGACATACCTGAAGTAAATCTGGCTGTTCCCATCGCAAATCTCATTACCATTTTAGACTTATCAGGGTTTGGATCATAGATTACTTCATCTATTAAAACCCTACTATGTTCTGTTAATCTAAGATTAGAATTATCTAAAAACTCTATAGCTAATCTTCCATTACCAGTATTTAATAAATCATATAGTAGTATTTCTTGATCTACATATGCATCAATATCTTGTTGGTTTCGTGTTAGTGCTGCTAATCCTGTTTGCTCTATTATATCGCCAATAGAATCAGCAAATACAGGAGATACTAGTAAGCAAGCACTAATCGCCAGTATCTTTTTGATTGATTGTAACTGTTGCACCTTCTGAATCCACATCTAGATTTATTATACCTGAACAAGATGAAACACCTTGTGGACAAGTACCAGATTTCTGTATAATATCTATATCAGCATCGTCTCCGTCCCAAGCTACAGTAAGTAGTTGGTCTTCGTCCATTTGGGTAATATCTATATCTGCATCATCGCCTTCGAATTCCCAAGTCATAGATTGGTTATCTTCTTTTTGAATTGTCCAAATATTGTTACCATCACCAGTAATCTCCCAATTCCATACGACATTGTCGTAATCAATATCAGTATTAAACACGTTAGTACCACCAATAAGTGTTAAATCATAATTTAAGCTTTCTGCTGTTGCATTTCCGCCTAAATCAAAATCCCACGTATTAGAATCACCAGTTACAGTTAAGTCTAAATCTAAACTGTCTGCTGATCCTGTGGCTCCTATTGCCCAGTCAAAGATATTACTGTCTCCAGTAAATACCATATCGATATTTGATTGATCTAAAGTGATTGGTCCAAATAATTGGTTGCTATTACCAATTTGATCTAAATTAAAAGTTATATTACTACCAGTGAGTAACATATCTGTAGCTACTGCGCCACTAACGATAGTTCCACCGAATTTGTTACCATAACCAACTTGATCAATTGTAAGCGTTAATGTATCACCAGTCTGTTCGAGAAAAATCTCGTTATCGGTTGAAGCTGCTAATACAACATTTGATAGACCTAGTGCTATAAATACACTAATCAGTCTGTTCATTATTTTCACTATTCTCTCCCTCGGCTACTTTCCAATAGCCTCTTGTGTCGCCTTGTTTGATGAGTGCGACAACTGCAGCTTCTATCGCTGCACGTGTTGCAACAGTAACGCTTTCGTTCTTTGCAACTCCGTCTTCAAATTCTATTAATTCGGTATCCATATCTATAAATCTGAATACGTCCATTCCTTCACCATAAGATAAGATTGTTTTTCTTGTTTGTACATTTAACAAAACTTCTCCTGTTAATGTACTAATACCTCTTAAGCTTACAGTTACAACGTCTCGTCTATACATTGTTTTTCGACCAACGCCTAAATATCTTCCACCTCTACCACCGGATTCCATATTAGTATCGTATCCAATGATTCCACCTTCTAATATTATTCCTGCGAATAATAGTGGCTGTATTCCTTTATTTTCATCATGTTCTTCTCTTGTACTTCTTACAATTTGTCTCTCACGTACTAAATTATCTATCCCTTGTCTTTCTACTACTCTGAACCAATTTCCTTTTCCTGCCGTTTTTAATGCATCAATTAACATTTCGGTTCCACCCTGTGTTACTGCAGTAGAAAATGAAGCTAAATTATCTTTACTTTTTCTTTGACCAGTTAAATCCTTAAACCCATAAACAGCTACAACAGGCATAATTTCTGCAGGAGGTAAATTTCTTAATTGAAGATAAGTAGGTAGCTCTATTATTTCTGGGTTTTCAATACATTCAAAAGGTATTCTTTTTGCAATACCTGTTACTAAATCTTTTTCAAATCCTTCATCAAAGTCACAAACTTCATAGTTTGGGATACCTGAATTAAATAGCATACTTGCTGCTACTAGTAGTCCTAATATTTCCATTAAAAACCTCCAGTACCTATAGGTATAGTAATAGTAGTTGTACTTCCTTCCTCATCTGTAATAGTCATTTCTATAACGTCAGTACATATACCGTCTTCGTCACATACATTACTTCTTTTGTAATAAATTGTATTACCTTCTAAAGTGAAACTACCCATTAGTGAGGATTCTTCGTTTCCAAACATATTATCAACTAACTGTTTAGATAGTTGGGCATATATTCGGGATTCTAAATTTCTTATGAATTTTGCGAGAGTTGTATTTTCAGCTTCTCTTTCAGCTGCTTTTAGTGCTGACTCTATATCGTCTTGGATTTCGTCTCGCCTTGATTTTTCTTGGTTTTCTATAGTTAAATAATGTGCAGAAGTTCCTATACCACTAAACGAGGGGTTAGTAAACTCATGTACTATTTCATCAGCATAAACATTTGATGCATGTAAGTATAAAATTGTAAAAATTAGTCCAACACTAATTATCCTTTTTCTTCTCATTTTCTTTCATCTGTAAAACGGTGTTTACCTTTTGCTGTAAACGAATCATATCGTTATCGAGCATTCTTATCTGGTCGATGAGTTTGATGATGGTAATATGCATATTTTTAATTGCTGGATTTATAACTTTAGTCATAGTAATCCAAACATAGTATACAAAATATCCCAATCCGACCATAGCCACGATTGGGAAGCCAAATTGCTGCACAGCATCAATCACGCCTGACATCTAATTTACCATCTTCTATAAAATTCTCTGCTCTTGCTATCCTATCCAAATCTGGAGTAAGTTCGAGAGCGGAACTTACACTTGTATCCAATCTAATCATATCATTATTCATAGTTTTTATTCTAACGATAAGACTATTACAGAACCCTTCTAAAGTTTTTATTTGATTTACTGTGCCACTCATAATTTGTTTCATTATAACAAATACAAAGACTCCAGCAATTAAGGCACCCGCGATAGGTGCACCAACTTCGGCTATTAGCGTAAATATGTCCATTATTAGATTGGTTCTTCTTTATTTTTTAAGAGTTTATCCATTAACTTCCCGTAGTTTCCTTGACCGAATGGTTGATCTGTGAGAACTTGAACATTATTCTGAGTTCTAATATTACCAGCTTTTGCTTTTTCTAACTCTGTTTGAGCTTTAAGTTCGTCCATTCGTATTTTATGTGCTAAGTTTAATAGGTCAGCAATATCTTTACTAGAGTACATTTCTGATTCTTCAGCTTCTTCCATTTTCTTATCTATAATGGTGTCTAAAGTTTGTCCTAATTTAAACCTATTTCTATAGCCTATATCCATATAGACTGTATCAATATACTGCTTAACTTCTCGTTTTGCCAAAGTAGACACAACGATGTCTTTCGACACATTTAATTCACTGCTAACGTCCTCAACACTCCCTGAGGTGAGGTATTTGTTTGCAATTTCAAGTCCTTCAGGACTCATACGGGTTGTTATTTCTTTACTCATAAAACATATTATACTAAAATTATACCAAGATGTCAAGAAAAATTTTTTTAATGTCCTTTTTTGAAAAATCTCAAAGTTGCGCGTGTGGGGGAGTCAGATAGAGAAGGGGGGAGGCTGGTCTCTTAACCGCCTCCCCTAACGCTCTGATCTGCGATCTAAAACGTTTTTTGCTCTTCGATGATCTCTAGGATCTCGTCTCTATCATCATCAGCATGTAAGCCTGTTTCGAAAGCTACTATATCAATCTCTCTATTAAGGGCTTCATCTTGAGCTTCATCACGCGCTACTAGGTTTTCCATTTTTTTCTCCTTTGTTTTATTTAATGTTTCCATATTTAAGATTATACAGACTTATCAAAGAAAGGGTAAACTATTTTTAATATTTTAGCTAACTCATTGATTTATAAAGGAATTTATTTTTATTCAAACCTAGATTTTGCCTTCAGATCGAGGCGATCCGCGCGAAAAAATTTCCTTTATTTATCAAGCACTTACAACGATTTTATTTTGCGCAAAAACTTTTTTGAAACAGCTATTTTTAAGAAAACTCAAAACTTTCGTACCTCTGAAAGCCTTTACCTATAGGCTTTTGAAAAATAATTGCATTTAGCTATTGCAATTATCTGAGATTGCTGTAAAATGGTACATATAAATAACAATTATAAGGATAAAAAATTATGACTTTACCTAACTTTCAAAACTGGATAGACAACGCAACGTCTGACGCTGTAAGAATGTCTGACGCTACTCTTGTAGCTTCATTCCCTAACAACATGGACTTCGTTGACTTCATTAACTTCGATAGAGATTCTCTCATTGACCTTTATGTTCAACACGTTGTGTTTGACAACTTCGATATTGTCTACCCTTTTATGAGAGACCAACTCTCTCAAGGCATGGCTTCCTAATGGAAGCTTTGCTTACAGCTTTAACAATGATTGCTGTTGCTTTCATTACTACTTTCACTATGCTAGGCATACTTTTAACATGGGAAATAATCTTCCCTTCTGATGTTCTTCTAGCGGACATAATCAGATATTTTACTAAAGGAAATAAAAATGCTTGAAAATCTTATGCTGTCTTTATTGGACTTGGTTTTGACGATACCACAAATCGTTTTCACTCTATTGTTTTATGTTGCTGAGCCTTTGCTGTGGATTGCTATTCCACTCTTTGCTCTTGAGCAACTTCTAAACTTTATGTTTAAAATTTCACTCTTTGATTTCTGGAGGAAATCATGAAAAAATTTAGACGCTTAACAGATACTCTGAGAACTAAGAAATCTTCTTCTCAGGGTTCTGGCGGTCGCGGTAGGACTACAAAAATTTCTACTTCTTCCATGAATAAAAATAAAAGAAGATTAACTAAAAAGAAATATCGTGGACAAGGGCGCTGATTTTATCCTTATTCCCTTGCGCATTATTTTTGGGTTAGCTTTTTTAACTGGATTAATTATTTCCACAATTTTGGGGGACGCCATGAACACTCGATAAACAAAGGGCTGCAGGGGCGCCGGCGGCGGATCGGGGATCGGGAAAAAAGATGAAAAAAACTTGAAAAAAGCTTGACATTATCTCAGATTTTGATATACTATAATGGGGGAAAGCGGACTTTTATATAACTTTTGGTTATATGCTTATAACTTTTGGTTATAAGCTGTTTTTAGAATCATTCTAAAATGAGAATGATTCGCAAATGAGAATGATTCTCAAATGAGAATGATTATCATTTAGAAAATCAAGCAAAAACCTAAATGATAATGATTCTCATTATCATTTAGAAATATAGAAATATATTCTGCGCCGAGGTGTGTTTTAGGTGTAAAATAAATATTGCGCCGTAGGTGTGTTTTAGGTGTAAAATAGGTGTATAATAGGTGTGAAATAAGCAGATCCGCCGCCGAAAAAAACCGTTATAAATCATACACTTACAGAGGTTTGCGCAAAAACTTTTTTGAAATGGCAATTTTGGGAATTTTGGAAAAATAATTTAAACTAAATTCACTTATAAATCAACGACTTACAATTTTAGCGAAAATTAAGGCTTGATAAATTCTGAAATTACTGTAAAATGAACCTATGGTTCAAAAAAATAAAGAGATTGCTAGATTAACTGACATTCGTAATAGGATATCTGGCGCAATCTTTTTTAATCAAAGGTACTTAACATGAAAATATTTGAAAAGAAAAAATTAATCCAAACTGAATGGGATAACTCTCAAGAATCCCAAACTAACTTTAATAAAGCTATTGACGAATTGAAAAAAGAAAATATACCTTTTAGAATTGTTCACAAAAGAATGATTACAGAATACGCTAAAAAATTATATTTTACTTATTCAATAATTTTAGATTTTATTCTAATTCTAGGTATTGTTATAGCTTTCCTTAATCTTGAAAAACTTATAGAGGTAATAAAATGAACGACTATCAAATTGCATACATGAAAAAAATAATCTTCCAAAGAATTTTAGTTGACTTAGACGAAGTCAAAGAAAAGGCTTACAATCTTTATTCTTATGTTCTTAATTCTAGCAAATCAAGAGATAAAGATTTACTTCTCTTTATTGAAGAAACTATTAATTCAAATCAAAAAGCAAGAATGTATTGCCAAAAAAACATAATGGAAATGATTTGCATTATGAAAGATTCATCTTCTGAAATTGAAAATATGATTGACGAAGAAATCGAAAGCGTAAGAGAAGCTGGTTTAATGTCTGACCAAGATTATAATGAATACAATTATAATAGAGATGTTGATTCTCAAGCAGACGAAGCAGACGCTCTTAATTCTGTTTTTGGGGGTGAAGAATGAGACTTTACATATATGATTTAGACGGAACTGTTATTGATTCTTCTCACAGAAGAAAATTTGATACTGACGGAAATTTAAGACTTTCATACTGGCGAACACATAACACTAGAAAAGATATTTTTGGTGATTCACTTCTTCCACTTTCCAAACACATGAAGAAAAAAATGATTGATAATATTGTTTTAATTTGCACAGCTAGAGAGATATCAAAAAATGATTTAGATTTTTTGGAAACTCACGGGATTAGATATGACCATATTATTTCAAGGGCAAAAGGTGTAAATACTGCTGACCATATTTTAAAATATTATCAACTTAAAAAATTTCTTAGAGATAATCCTTATCTACCAAAAAGAAAAATTATGTATGATGATTCAATAGAAAATTTACAAGAAATTTCAAAACTCAAAATAGAGGGGAGATTAGCATGGATATAAAAACTATGTCAAAAAAAGCAATCAGAGAATGGGATATAAAAACTGTTCTTAGAAGATTGGAAACTAAACGAAAACGAAAAGAAAAAATGAGGAAAAAATAATGGACATTGTAGAAGTTATACTTGTCATAATTGTTGGCATTATTGTTTTTGCATGGACTGCTGTTGGCACGTTCGTCTGAAAGCCTTATAGAATAAGGGTTTGCGGCAAAACGCGGATCGGCTTTTGCCGAATAGGCGATCCGGCGAAACTTTTTTCCTTATAAATCATACACTTACACCCCCGCGCGAAGCGCGGAGCTTTGCGCAAAAACTTTTTACAAACTCACTTTTTAGAGATTTTTGAAAAATAATTTTTTTGTAAGTAATTGAAATATAACAGGTTTTGAAATAATGGAAAATTAATTATTGACTTTTTCTGAGATTACTGTAAAATGTCCCTATGGGACAAAAAAATAAAGGAACTTTTATGAATAAATTTATTGAAATTATTGGTTGGTTTGGTGTCGTATTAATTCATGCGTCAACTTTACCAACAATATTAGGTGTGCTGAATGGAACTAATCCTAACTTGCCAGAACTTTCACTTGTCGTGATGGTTTGGTTTGGTTTGGTGTGTTTCACAATTAGAGCAATCCATCAAGGCGATACAATGTATATTGTTTCAAATTTGATTGGTTTTTCTATGAACAGCATTTTATTAACTATCATTTTACTATAAGGAGTTATATATATGATAAATAAAAACTATACTTCCAAAATGGAAGCGGAAATAAGGGAAAACTCACCCATCACTTATGATGTGGCTGTTGTCCTTGCTGAGAAATTCGGCAAAAAACTGCGTAGCGTTATAGCTAAAGCGTGTTCAATGCACGATGTTGAATATGTCGCTAAAGAAAGAAAAACTAAATCTGGTGAGCCAATTATCGCCAAAAGAGATTTGGTTTCTCAAATTAGCGATAGCTTAAATGCTGATTTGGTGGGCTTGGAAAAAGCTACTAAATCTTCGCTAGAAAATTTGCTAGAGGCAATTTCCTAAATGGAAATCGCTAATAGCAAAAAGCGTTTTGTATACTTGCTCAAGATGAATTTCTTGGGCAAGGATTATTACAAGATTGGCGTTTTTACTGGATATGTTGCAAGTCGTGTCAATAGCATTTTAAATGATATTGACCATCTTGTAAGCGTTGATATTGTCAGAACATGGAACATTGAGGGCGAGGTTGACCACTTTGGTTATCAAGTCAAGAAAAATTATCAGACTGAACTAAATGCTCATAGATATTTGAAAAATAAATCAATGTTTTGGTGGTTTCCGCCTTTTAACAAAATGTCTGGCAAGACAGAATGGTTTACTGATATTTCAGAAGAAAAAGCCATAGCTACTGTTTTGTCTGCAATTCGTTGGGCTGATAAAAAACCACAACAATTAGGTAAAGACATGGTTATAACAAAGGAAGGCAGAATAACCAAATATTCTGATGGTGTTGTGCCACCTTACAAATGGTTGAAAAAATATGACCTTATTTGAAAAAATAAATCTATTGCATGATTATATCAAGCAACTTGACGGAAGAAAAATTGCTTTTGTTCTTGAAGGTAGGGACGCTTCTGGAAAAGGTGGCTTTGTAAAATATCTAATGAAATATGATGTACCTTTTACCTTGCGACATGCTGGAAAACCAACTACTTCAGAAATGAAAAATTGGCTTTCTACTTGGCAAAAAAGATTACCTAAAGAAAATGAAATTGTTGTTTTTGATAGGTCTTGGCATACACGTTCTTGGGTTCACCCAACTTTTGAATATTGCACAAAAAGACAATATAAAAATCACATTGTAAATGTTCAAGATTGGGAAGAATCTCAAGACGTGGAAATTTTCAAGAATTGGATTTCTATTTCTAAACCACATGAAAAAGCTGTGTTAGATATGAGAAAAAGATTCAAGCGTTGGAAATATTCACCTAATGACGAATTGGCTATTGAAAAATTCGATACCATAACGCATTATAAAAATATGATGTTTGCAAAATCTCCAACTTGGAATATTGTCAAGAAAAAAGAATCTAAAGAAAAATTGCTTGATTCATTCATAAGAGCCGTGAAACCCTTGTAGAGCAAGGGTTTCAGAGGCACGCCGCCGGCGGCGGATCGGGTTATCTCGATCGAAGCACTTATCCACAGGTTATCCCCAAAAACAGAGGCACTTATCCACAATTTATTAACATTCGCGCTCTGCGCCAAAGTGCAAAACTGAAGTACAAAATAAATGCTTCCGCGCAAGTGCGAAAATTATCCTCCCAGTCCATTTTACCATAAATTCGGGGAAAAGTCAAGAAAAATATTCGGCTTTTCCGAAAAAAATTTATTTTAAGGAAAACTAAAATTAATTGTTGACAAATTCCCCAAATGAGAGTAGAATTGTATTCAGAAATAAAAAATTAACCTTAAATTTGGGAGAAAATCATGGCTGTTAACTATACTGAAAAAATGAACGACAGAATCAGAAGTGAAAGTCCTCTTAACTTTGAAAAAGCAGAAATGCTTGGCGCAGAGTTCGGCAAAAAAACACGAAGTGTCATTGCTAAAGCAATATCTCTTGGTGTCGAATACCAAGCCAAACCTCGCCAAACAAAAAGTGGTGAAGCTATCGAACGCAAAGACTCAATTGTCAACGACATCGAAAATGTATTAGGCGTTTCAGTTCCCTCTCTTGTGAAAGCAACCAAAGCTGACCTCGAAGTTATAAGAACTAGACTTAGCTGATTAAAAGCCCCTTAAATGGGGCTTTTTTGTACCTGTTCCACGTGGAACACCGTGGACAAGGGCTTATTGCGCCGACCTTAGTGCAGTTTAAATGTAATATATTTTTCTGCGCCGTAGCACCAGTGCAAATTAAACCGAATTGCGCCGAGGCTAGTGCCAAACTGACCCATTATACCACAAACGCCCCAAAATGTCAAGAAATATTTTAAGATTTGGTGAAAATAATGGGACAGGCGAGAACTGCGGACATTTTCGAAGATTTTAGCCGATTTTTGACGAAATTACGACATTTATGTCGCAAGTTCGCGTCCCGCCCCCCGAAATTACTCGCCAGAGAATTATTAATATTTCTGCTAGAGTAAAAAATACACATTATTTTAAGTTGAGTTTAAATTAGTTCTTGAAATTTTTAAAAAGTGTGTGTATAATATTTATATACAATAAAAAAGTAACCAAAATAATAAGTTAAATCAGGAGACACATAAGTGGCATACACAAGTTTTGAAATCGGAACCATCATGAAGTGGACTAACAAAGAGTTAGAGCGCAGAGTTGCAAGTAAAGAAATAAGAGGATCATATATAACTCCTTATGGCGATAACCTAACAAATGGCAGACTCGCTAAGTTATGTGAAAGAGAACTTAGGCGCAGACAACTAGTTGGTCTTTATATCAAAGAAGATGGAGAATGGGACAACTTAACGCCTAGTGAGGTCGGAGAGACGCTTTCTGATTTGAATACTAAGTCATGGAGGCGCAGATGATGTTCCTTGAAGGTGACATAATGGGTATAGTTGACAATGGAGTATTGGCGATTTGTGCCTATTTTGGAATTGATTTAGATAAGAGGTTCGGCAATAGTGGAGTTAATGGAGCCATAACTGGCGCACTAATTGGCAACGCTTTGTCGGACTTACTTGGTGCTGCGATAGACCCTGCTACTAGACACTTAGCAGTAGGAATCTTCGCTGGTTGTATGTATGTATTCTTTTTAATTAAGGGATATGAGTACGGAATAAGAGTATATAAACGATCTAAAAATTGGGGTGATAAATGGCTTGGAAACTAAAAATATGGAAATTAAGACACAGAAAAGGTTGGGAAGCTTTTAAAGGCTTTGCAGAGTTTTTTGGAGTACTATTGTTACTTGCTCTGATAGCTTCACTAGATGAGATTTTAACTTGGTTTTAACTAGTACGAATTAAATATAACTCAGTTAAAAATAAATCTTGACTTTTTAGGTGAATTTAAGTATAATATTTTTATAGAATTTGGAAATAAGCATAAATTTAGGGAGAAACGACTATGCAAACAGGAAACATGAACTACACAGAATCAATGGTAGCAGAAATGCACGAAGTGTATGGAAGCAACCCAACTAGGGAATCAGTTGAATCTCTAGCTACAAAATTCGGCAAAAGCACTAGAAGTGTGATTGCTAAACTTTCCAGAGAAGGCATTTATGTCCCAATGGAAAGAAAAACCAAAACTGGAGAGCCTATTGTTCGCAAAGCAGAACTTGTTGCTCAGATTGAGACACACTACGGCATTGAACTACCAAGTTTGGTAAAAGCAACTAAAGCTGACCTAATAAAATTAACAGAACAGCTATAGTTCAAAAAGGACTCACTTTCTTTACAATGGAACATGAAGTTGAGCAATGATCCTTCGGGGGAGCCAAATGGCATGGTGAAAGTGAGAAACCTAACTCTAATTCTACGGGAGTATAAAAGATAGTAGGAAAACGAAGTTGAGAGGCGGAATTTATATAGGATTAGGGAAAATTAGTACCTTGAACAGCTCGAACCAAAACTGGGGATATGTTTATTCGTAGCATTGAAAACGAGCAAGGGAAGCAACATCGGTTGGCATTTCGAACCAAGATGATAATGCGAGTGACTTTAGGTGCAAATCAACTTCAAGGTTAGTACAAAACCGAGAACTGCGCGATACTTAACAGCGCACTAAAAGAGAGCTTAAGCGCAGGTAGAAAGCGAGACGAATTACCTTGATTATACCCGTAAATACAAGTGATATTTCGGAAGCAAAGGAAAATGGCTTAGAACACCCACCCAGAGTTAGTCAGTATACGAGACCGAGGGGTGTAATAAAGAAAAGGATGTATACAGGTGGTAGCCACTTTTAAAACTAGCGTTGAATTGATAGATAGTGAATCAAGCCTAGCGGAGTAGGAAATAAACTTAAAGGTACTTTCGAGTGGTCTTTCGTAAATTGGGTTTATCCCTATGTGGACTAAGTACCTTTTTAATCTTTCAAGCAGTAAATATAACACCTTAGGGTTGTAAGACTTGAGAGCCTACATAGTAGGAAAGTGAGTTAGAGTTCTTTCAAAACAAAACTCAGGGGGTGGTAGTATGCAAGTATTATCACCCCTTTTAACAATAACATTTAATTTGGGAGTAAGCTATGTCAGCAATTTGGGAAAAGAAATCAAAAGTCTATGATAGACGCACACAAACTACAAGAGTTGAATTTCGAACTATGAGTATGGTTTCTAAGGAAGAACTTATTAAGTACATAAACGATCCTTATGGCAAAAAGAAAAGGAAAGCAAAGTGCTTAAAAGAACTTGATAAAAGAGGTGTCAAGTTAAGGTGGATAGAAAATGGCTAGTAAATATATAGTGCATGGTACACAGTTCTTTTCTAAAGACGTTCAATTAACAGTCAATGCCCCTAACGAAGAAGAGGCTATAATTAAGGCAGAAGAAATAACAAAAGGCGCAGGGACTAGAATGAGGGCATCTACCGCCTCATTTGCAGAAGATTTGGTAGAAAAAATAGGTGATGAACCAAACATGCCTTGGACAGATACCTAGTAAAAATTCTAAAGGCAGTCGTTCTGGCTGCCTTTTTTAGTATAAATTCGACTGAGTTTATAATAATTCTTGACTTCTCAGTCATTCTTTAATATAATATCAATATAAATAAAAAAATAAGCAGGATTTTTCATGTCAAACGAAAACAATCTCATACCATTTCCAACTAAAACTAATCAAGTTATAGTGGAATATAGACAGGTTCTATCTCAGATCATAGTTCTAGAAGCTCAGTTAAGGGCTATGCTAGATGAAGTAGACGAGATAGAGGTTGAATTAATGGGATTATTAGGTAGACGTGATAAATTAGCTTATGAATTAAAAGCAAAAAATTTAATTGACTTAGCAACGGAGGTAGTGGAAAAAGATGACAGTTAATTATACAAAGGAACAAGTTGAATACATGATTGACAAGTACAACGAAAGTCCGACCAGAGAAACAGTACAAACTCTATCTGAGGAATTGGGTAAGAGTACAAAATCGATTATTGGTAAACTCTCAAGAGAAGGAGTTTATCAAAAGGCTGTTTATGTGTCTAAAACTGGGGAATTACCAGTAACTAAAAAAGAATTAGTGGTAAAACTAGCAGATGCAGTAGATGGGGACTTGGGTGAACTTGAAGGTCTTGAAAAAGCTCCTAAGAAAGAATTAAAATATCTATTGTCTCTAGTTGAGTAGGGTATTTGTTGGGGGTGTAGCTCAATTGGGAGAGCACTTGATTTGCATTCAAGAGGTTGCTGGTTCGATTCCAGTCACCTCCACCAAGTATAAATCTAATATTTAATATAAGGAACTAAAATGGAACATTTCGGAAAAAATGACAGCATCAGTTATGATGTAGATGATGAAGGAATCTTAACAATGAAGATAGACACACAAAGTTCTATCGGACCTTCAGCTAGTGGTAAAACTCTTATGATTGCTAGTTCTGGTGGAAATTCAAAATTAAATGTAGGTAATGAGGCTTCAGGTGATGATTTCATCTATATTGGTCTAAATATCTATAGATATCCACAGACGTAATGGAAGACTTATTCGTAGAAATATTTACTAAAGCTATGGTTTTTATAACTATAGGTGTAGTGGTAATTAGGTTGATCCATGACGCACTCGAGTAAAATATTTCAGCGAACAGTTAAAGTAGAAGATGAAATAGTCTTCAAATGGTTTTATTTACTAAATAATAAAGAGTATGGAAGTTTCGATTCTAAAAATGAAGCTGAGACTTCCTTATTTCTTAGAATGATAGGATCTTCAAAGCGAAATTAGTATAGTGGCTATTATATCTGGCTTCCAACCAGAGGACATGGGTTCGACTCCCATATTTCGCTCTGAGGGTCTTTTTTAGGTAGATGGTATAGTGGTATTACGACAGTCTCCAAAACTGTAAACTGAGGTTCGATTCCTTATCTACCTGCAAAGGGACTTTTGGGGTTCATTGGTGAAGTGGTTATCACACTAGCTTGTCACGCTAGAGTCAGGAGTTCGATTCTCCTATGAACCGCCAAAGGTTACCTTAAGCCAAATCGCAAAAACCAGAAACCACAGGGGATATTTCAACACCCTAGCCAGTTCCTTTTTAACATTTTTACGCAAATAACTCATAAGCTAGTACCACTGCTAGTAATAAAGCGATACACGAATAATAAATAGTCCATTTCATAGCTAACACCCTTACGCCAAATCGCATATACTTTTTATACTAAGGATAATTTGGATAAATTCCTCTCTTGTCCGTTAAGTTTCAGTAATGCAATAGGTCTTTTTTGATTTTAAATTAAAACGATTTCGGAAAATTCTCTCAATTAGATAAACGGAGTAAGCCCCATTTAATTTAAGAAAGTCGTTGTGTGTGATTCATTAAAATCGTCATTGTTAAAACAAGGTTTATAATTGTCTTTTTAATAGCATTTAATTCCGTTTTCTCGACTACTTCGATAGTCGCTTCTAAGGAAGCGCCTCTCTCGTGTCTTCGAAACAACAGTTTGAATGAAATCTAAAATGACGATGTCAATAAAAAATTTATAATATAATTATATCATACTTTTTGACAAATGTCAAACTCATTTATCTCTAGGTATATGTAAATGTGAACTATTGATGCTTGAGCTACCAGAAATAAAGTGCATTATTCTATGGTAGGTAAAGTGTTAGGTTGAATAAACTGCGGATTTTTTGGTAAAACTTTTGTTAGGTATTAAAATATCGAATGATCTTTCGGACAATAGTTTTTTGAGAACCATGTTGTTGGTCTTATGCCCAGAATTGTAGCAAGTAATTTTAGCAATTATAGGATATCCCAGAAGGTAAAAATCACCAATTACATCTAAAACCTTATGACGAATCATTTCATTTTCAAATCTCTTTCCAACTAGAGTGGAGTACTCATCTAATGGTATACAATTTTGATCAGACGCTCCTTTCGCAAGTCCTAAATCTAGTAGTTTTGCTAAATCACTTGTATATCCAAACGTTCTTGCAGGTGCTATAGTGTTGATGTAATCGTGACAGTCAGTAGTATAATTGTAATTATTTTCAAAGGCTGGGTGGTCAGTATTAAGTGAGAAATTAATTTCTAGCTTATCGCTTGGATCAATTCTTACGATAGCATCGCCCTGTGATACTGACACAGGTTTGGTGACTTTAAGGAACATTCTGTTTGCGTCTTGCTCTTGAATACCTGCTTCCATTAAAAGAGTCGAATAACCTGATGAAGAACCATCAAATATAGGCATTTCTTCACCATCAACTTCAACTATTAGATTATCAATATGAAGTCCAGAACACGCTGAAAGTAAGTGTTCTACCATAGTAACTTTGTGAGGTTTGACACCCAGAGTGGTTGCCATAAGTGTGTTTGTGACGAAGTGAACTTTAGCGGGTATATTCTTTTCGTAGTCTATATCTACCCTTTTAAAAATAATACCTGTATTTTCTTTAGCAGGGCGAAGTACAATTCTAGAGCTTTTTCCACTATGAACTCCAATGCCTTGTGCTTCAACTGCTGTCGCTATAGTATGTTGTCTCATGATTTATTCTTCCTTGTAATGCTAAATGGGCAGCGTGTGCCCATCTCATATCATCTACTAGAATTGCGTCTATAGTGTCGCAACTTAGTTCTTTTGCTATCTCTATTCTGGAATTGCCAGAGTATGCTAAATATTGTCTATCAGGATTCCAGTCCACAATTAAATCTTTTTTAACAAGTTCTAAAGGGTTTTCATAATTCTCTCTTGTATTTTTAAGTAGTATTATTGGAGTTTTCATTCCTTCTGCTTTAATACTTGCAAGAGTATGTGCATAACCTTTTAATTGTTTTCTGTGTTTGACTGGGCGGAATATAAAATTTAGCCCTACTTTGAAAGCCCAAAAAGTCTTACAGGTAAGTTCTGTTTCGAAAAACCATACATCTATACGCTTTTTATGACTGCTTAAATTCATCTCTAAACCATGTTATCATGGAGTGTCTAACTCCCTTAGTGATGGCAGTAACTCTATGTCTCAGATGAGGGTAAAGTAATATAACAGAGCCCTTTTGGTAGGCGTAATCTGGAAAATCAATACCTTCGACTTCCAGCTTTCCACCCTCATACTCAGCACTATCGCTTAATTGTGCTATTAAAGTAAGACATCTAGGATCCCCGATGCGTCCGTCCACATGCCAATCATAATAATTATTGCTTCTGTAGGTAGTGACTTGTACGGGCTCGGGGTTTAATCCTTCCAGTTCAGAGCTGGTTCTTTCAAATCTATTTTTAAATTCTCTAGGGAACCAGAACTTATCTTCATCGGCTGTTTCTATCAGCCAGTCCTTTAGAAATTGGGTTCTTTCATTAAATTGAACGAACCTAACTTCTGAATCTCTTACATTTTTATCTATATTCCTTGTATCGCTACCAATGAAACTATCCATTGGTAAGTAAGTATCTAATACCTCTTGCATAAATTCTGCAATATCATCTGGAAGTGCGTTTTCTAGAATAATATGTTTTGGATTATCAGCGTAGTATCGAATAAACGTATTCTCCTTGAAACATATTAGCTTCTACAGTTCTTCTTTTAACTAATCCTTCCAGTTCTTTTCCTCCTGCTCTTGTCCATCTCATCATTTCATGAGGAACAGCGTCATAGTCTCCTTCGTTTAATTTACGAAGAAGTGTAGAACTTTTAAGGTTAGTTGGACCAAGATTATAAGTCCATGAGATTAAAGCGTCTCTTTGATAGTCAGTAAGTGGAACTGTAACTAAAGTATCAACATAATTTTCATACTCTATAAGTTCCTTTTCTAACATTTCGTCCGCTTCGTTCATTGATATTGAATCGCCCTCTTTGACACCTTTAGTGTGACCATATCCTATAGTCCAAACACCAACTGCGTCTTGATATGCTGTAAAGACTCCACCTTCTAATACTTTTAAGTGTTGTAATCCGTCTTTTGTCATGTATCTTACTCCGAGTGCTAAAAGTGATAAAGCTATCACAATAGTTATTAATTTTTTGTTCATAAATCTCTCAGCTAATTATAACGAGAAAGTTATTACATATCTAACTTTCCTTTATGCTTGGTCTTACGAGTATATTTCTTTTTATTTCTCTCAACCTTAGGTTTATTAAAAGTGTTAATCCACTTTGCTACAAAATTACGCATTAGTACTGCTTCTTCTTTCCAAAGCGAACTGGATCTAATTCTCTTTCCTTTTTTCGCCATCTTAACTCTCCTGCCATTTTTGCTTTTCTTCTTCTTTGAGCAGGTTTTTCATAATACATTCTTTCTCTAGCTTCTTGAAGTGTTCCAGCCTTATTGACTGATCTTTTGAATCGTCTAAGTGCAAACTCAAAATTTCCCCTTCTTATTTCTACTTTTGGCAAGTGCTAGTTCTCCTTATTAAACATATTATTCCATTCTTCTCCTTTCTTGGAAAAGAAATTTCTCAAATCTTCATACCCACCAATATATTCTTGATCAAAAAATATTTGTGGAACAGTTCTTGGTTCATACCCTATTTTAAATTTAAGCCATTCTTTATCTACATTATGAATGTTTACTTCTCTATAGTCAACTCCTGCTGTTTTACATAATTGCTTAGCTCGGTCGCAGAATACACACCCGTCACTTGTATAAATTGTTATAATCATCTTCTTGTTGTATTAAAAGTCCACCCCTTTTTACGGAGTCGCTTTACTCTTGATCGAATGGCAGCATCACTACGACCTTCAAAAATATGCCTAAGGTGCTTCATGGATATCTGACCATAATACTGTTTAAGTAAGTCATCTTCCTTTTGATCCCAAGGTCGTTTTGTACCTTTACTGCTCTTTCTATTCAACTCGATTCCTTTGATTGATTTTTGATTTTTATGAGAATATTATATCTAAAATTGAGATCATTGTCAAGAACTATTTATAACTTGGTTAAAATTATTTCTTGACACGAATCTTATATTTTGTTATAATAATATAATGAAAAAATGGAAATTTTTATGGATATAAATTTGATATTACTCGTATCTTTCCTGATAATAGGGTGCGCATATACTTCGTACCAGTCAGGAGTGAAAGACGGGATAGAGAAAACGATAGATTTTATAGAAGAAAATGACTTAATCGAATTTGATGACATCGAAAAAAACGACACTTGACAAATTGATTAAATTTTAGTATAATATAAGAATATAGAAATTAGAGTTGGCACTCGTAAAAATGCCCCTCTTGTATCCAGTACCTACATTCTTGTAGGTGGGCGGGATAAAGGAAAGTATCGTTCATAACGCACAGATTTGAAGTTCTTATTCGATACTTCTTGGGATTTTAAGATACAGAGGTTCACGCTTACACCGAAAGGGTAAGAATTTATATGTACCGAAAGGGCAAGAAAATAAGGAGAGAACAATGGTTCGATTAAAAACCTACGGCGGTTTAGCCGATTTTGAAAACTTCTGGCTAGGACATGACAGATTTATGGCACAGTTCTTAAAAGAAGTAAAACCTTACGCTGAAGTAAACTATCCTAGATATAATATAGTTAAAAATGAATCAGACTATACAATCGAAGTAGCTTTAGCTGGGTGGAATAAGAAAGACTTGCAAGTAGTTCTTAAAGAAAATATCTTAACTATTTCTGGAGATAAAAAAGATTCTGATGAAGAATACTTACATAAAGGAGTTAGTGGTAAAGCCTTTAAAAGAGTATTCACTTTAGCAGATTATTTAGAAGTAGAAGATGTAAAATTCCAAGATGGAATGTTAGTAGTATCTTTAGTAGATATTGAATACGAAGAAAAGAAACCACATACCTTTGAAATACGAGGTTAGTATATAAATGAAAAGGTTCCCTTCAGGGTTCCTACTTCGTGTAAGGGGGGAGTTAGTAAGTCGCTTTCACGCAGCCCCCCTTATTACAAGATTGATTAACAGGAGGCACATGAATCAAGAAATGACAGACTGGGAGAGAAAATTCTATAAGAGAGGATTTTGGCTTTGTTTTGCTTATTTTTTGATTGATGTTCTTATATAATGTTTGGGAATAATCAAAATGAGAGGAGATGGAAAGTATATAATTACAAACCATCTGAAGAAGAAATTAGAAAACAGAAAGAAGAAGATGAAACTTATCGATTATTGTTTTGGGTATTTTTTATCTATACTTTAATAGATACTGTTTTCTCGCTATTTTAGAGGATACAAGATGAATGTAAAAGAATTTTTAAGTTTTGTTCGCAGAATGTATGATGAAAATTATGCAGAAAGATGGGAAGCAGGACAAACCCCTTATAAAAATGAGTGGGAATACTTAACCAAAAATGTAGAATGGTTAGAAAAACGATACTACCACTATCAAGCAGAGCAGTGGGAAAGTAATAAAGAAGAAATGGACTATAGCGGTGCTTTCGAGTCCGATATAGAAGATAGAGCTGCAGCATATGCAGAAATGTCATTATGAATAAAGATAACAAGTACAAATTTAAACCACTTGCAGGTTGGGACGACAAAACAAGTTGGCTAACCCTAGCGTTTATATTTGTTTACTTTACAACTGCATGGGCATGGGCATTTTATGGCTAAGAAAAAGACAAGGGTAAACATAAAAATGCAGAGTACAGAATCTCCGCATTATTATACGACTACAACGAACCCTGCCAATAACGGTAAAAAGTTGGAGTTAATGAAATATGATCCTACCTTAAACAGGAAGGTATTATATAGACAAGCAAGGAAAATTAAATAATGCAAATTTTATATATAGTTATAATAGTTGGAGGATTAGCTGGTGGAGCATATACCTGGTACCAAGACACAATGGAACGATACGAGTCTCTCGCTGCAGAGAAGGCTGCGCTCGATCTCAAAAGTCAAGAACAAGCACGTGCGTTTGCAGCTTTACAAGAGTCTTATGAAAAGCAGAGAGTGGCAAATGAGAACCTTACCAAGAGAAATAAGGAAATCACGGCAGAAACACAAGCGTATCTCAATGTATTTAAGAAGCATGATCTCACCAAACTTGCAACGGCTAAGCCAGGTCTTATTGAGACTAGGGCAAATGCTGCAACGGACAAAATATTTAAGGTAATAGAAGATGAAACAGAACCACAAGATTACGACCCTAATAATCCTGATAACATTAATTAGTGGTTGTTCAACATTTGGAGGGAGAAAAAGTGCTCCTAATCCAGTAGTTATTGAAACAGCTCCAATAGAGATAGAAATATATCACCCACCTTTGCCCGATCCAATTAAGTTGGAAAGACCAGGTTGGTATGTTGTTAGTGATAAAAATTTAGATGAATTTATAGAAAAACTTGCTAAGATACAAGGCGTTGAAGGTACTCCAACGTTTTTTGCTTTTACCCCACAAGGGTATGAGAAAATGAGTGCTAATTTACAAGAGATGAGAAGGTATATATTAGAACAAAAAGAAATAATAGTATACTATAAAGACGTAACAACCCCTGACGCTCCTATGGATATTAAAAGAGAACTAGATAGTGATAGTTCTAGACCTAGCGTTGGGATTTTTCCAAGAGACAATGATTAAATGAAAGTAGGAATTATAAGAAAAAAGATTGCAGAATTTTTTGGATTAATAGACGCATATGAAAGAATTGAAGAACTAGAAGATCAAGTAGATCGTTTAGAGAGTGCTAGTGAGAGACATGAGAATAACTTAATGAAACTACATAAAGATGTACAAGCACTTAAGATGGAAGCAGATATATTACTGAAAAAATCTAAGTAGTAATTAAATGAAAAATGAGAGATGTATATAATCCGCCTTTGGATATGATTAAGTATAAGTTTAATGAAAAAGAAAAGATAGGTAAAGTTAGAGATTACATTGACTCTACTTATGATAAGCACTATTCACATGGTGGAGAACAAGCTACAGAAGTAATAAAAGGTAGTGGACATCTAGAAGGATTTTGTATAGGAAATATAATTAAGTATGCCCAACGATACGGAAAGAAAGTTGGCGAAGATAAAAATAATAACTTAATGAAAATAGTGCATTATGCTATTATTTTAATGGAGGAACAAGATGGAAATGACAGAGGCAGCCGCTAATAAATTAAGACCTTTTTTAAAAGAGGAAGAAGGCGTAAGATTAGCAGTTAAAGGTGGAGGCTGTGCTGGATTTGAGTATAAATTCGGTGTAGTACCTTTAGAGGATAAAGAAGAAGACGATTTTACTATAGAACAACTTGGAGTTATGATGGTTGTTGACCCAATTAGTTATACTTATTTAGAGAGTGTAACTGTGGATTATGAGGAAGACGCGTTCTCTAGTAGATTTAAAATAAATAACCCAACAGTATCTCGGACTTGTGGGTGTGGAAATAGCTTTTATTGATATGAAAAAACAAGTCTATAAAATAGAAAT